>Ga0247778_1000434_pt1 | contig 55168 bp, 54 predicted proteins | sample UWRJL049202B5_FD_179939 | JGI IMG/M metagenome (GOLD analysis project Ga0247778, IMG submission 179939) | Plant litter microbial communities from Arlington Agricultural Research Station in Wisconsin, United States - UWRJ-L049-202B-5 | ecosystem: Environmental > Terrestrial > Plant litter >... | reverse complement strand
ATATCAAATGATTCACCCATTCATCTCCCCCAAAACTTTCATAGCCTCCTCCCACTCCCCCCTCGTATTCGTCCCCATAATCCACCCCTCCCTCAACCGCTTCACCAACTTCCCACCAACATCCCTAACCACCCCATTCAACCCACTCTTTCCCCTCCCCACATTCTCCTCCAACACTCCCAACACTTCAGGGCCCCAAATCCCAATCAACAGCTCCACAAACCCCTCCTCATTCTCAAAACACGTGACCTTCCCCTCAAACTCCAGCACCAACTGCTGCAGCGCCGACGGAGGAAGAAGCGGATAATCGCAGCCTAATACCATCCATTTCGCCTCCATATCTTCTTTAAACGCAGCTAGAAGACCGGCTGCGGGGCCGATATCTTGCTGTTCGTCGATTAGAAATTTTAATTCTGGGAATTTGGCGGGGTGATCGTGATCATGGGGTTTGAGATTGGAAGGGTGTAAAGGGGATTCAGGAGATTTGAGTCGGGATTCTATGGCGGTGATTTGAGATGGCGAGTTGACCGATATGTAGATTGCTGGAGCGGAAGGGAGAGCGCTGTGGATTGTTGAGAGAGAGTGTTCGAAGTGGAGGAGCCTCGAGGGAAGGGGTAGTAGGTGTTTTGGGGTGCCCATGCGTGTTGATTTGCCGCCAATTAGGAGGAGGGGTTTGAGGTTTGGGCCGGTGGATGTGTATTCCATTGTGATGATGTTGCGTTTTGTATTTTATAGATGTAGGTGAGGATTTTGTTTAGCATGAGAGAAGAGTCAATGTTGAGCACGGGCTTCTTTGGATTGGCTCCTGGAACGGCGATTGATGAAGATCATATTTTCTTTAGTATTCTTACCGCAATATTAAAATGTTTATAGTCATAATCCATCATTAATCAATGACAGAAACAACATTTCAAGCTTTCCTTGCGCTCCTTCGTCTCCCAATAATAATAGAAAGAATGCTAAGTACCGACATCCTGGTTCGCGTCAAATCGCCCAATGCGGAAATGTCAGATGCGGCACATTCGGTCCTGAGCTAACCCCGCTACGTCCGCGATATGCTCGCATTTTTCGGTCTCGCTCTTTCAATAAATTCATATAATTGGCTCTTGCTGTTAAAACAAACTTGAATTATGGTAAGTATGAGATATGACGCAGACGGGATCCTTGCTCCAAAACTTGCCCGCCCAAGTACGTCCATCTATATCCTACAGTAAGCTTGTAAGTCAACGAGTATATATACTTCCACCTCTACCCCCTCAATCCAATTCCATCTCATTCCAAATTCCAAAACCCCAATACAAATATCTCTCCAAATCTTCCAAAACACCTTTCACCCTTCACCCCGCCTCCAAATCCAACCTCCAGACCCCAACCTCCCTTCACTCTCATCATGGCCGGAACCGCCTCCGTCAAAATCGCAACCCCCACCAACTCATCCATCCTCCAAATGGGCCCCATAACAATCCGCATCCTAGAAGATGGCACCAACACCGACAACCGCATCGGCGCCGTAACGCTCACCATAGCCCCGCATACCAGCGGTCCAGCCATGCACTGGCACCGCATGCACGACGAGACATTCCTCATCACAAAAGGCCGTTTTCTATTCCATACCGGTATGTTATACAAAGACATTCTAGAGAGAAGAAGAAAAAGCTAACAGGGAAAAAAATAGACAAAGAAACCCACGAAGCAAAAGTAGGAGACCTGGTAGTCGTACCACCCCAAGCAATCCACACGTTCGAAAACCCCTTTGATGAAGAAGCCGAGTTTTTCAATACGCTTACGCCGGCTTATTATGTGGATTATTTGCGGATGCTGGTGAGTGAGGCGAATAAGGTGGGTGGGTTGAAGGGTTTAAGTAGGGAGAGGCAGGAGGAGATTATGGCGCAGTTTGCTACGTTTCCGCCGGGGGTGGAGGGGAGGATTGATTGATTTGATTGGTTTGGGTCTTTGGTTATTGTGAATATGGGGTTTTATGATATGAAGGGAATAGGAAATGTTCAATGTAGAGACCAAGATTGGAAAGGTATTAACATCTCAATTAATTAAGTGCCCATATGTATCATATCCATATCACTCCATCGCCGCCATTCCATAACCGGGTATTTGGACCTTTCCTTCTCCATCAAACTATAAACAACCTAGCCCCTACGCAACGGGCTTCTCCCCACCGCTACTAACGGTTCTCTTCCCCCAACCTCCCCAAAACCCACCGCCAGTGGAAGGCGCCGTCGTGGCGCTCGCTGGCGGAACCTCTGCCTTGGCGGCGGGTTTCATGTACGACCCCAGTGCTGTTGTCACACTGCGCTCGATGGTGGGCACGCTGGGACTTGGTCGGTGCAGCGTAATGCCGGGAGATTCACCGTTCCCCATACCCAGCATTTTCTTCAAGCCCTCAAGTTTGGCTTTGTATTCCTCCGCTTCCTGCCTTGCGACTGCTTCGGCAGTCTTAGCTTGCACGAGTTCCAGGATCACGGCATCCACATCAACGTCTGGTTTGGCAGGAGCATCGGCTGGAACAGGTATTACGTTCGGATTCTCGTTTTCTTTAGCCATGATGGCAGCGGCATTGAGGCTGGATGTGCGTTTGTTGAAGACTGTCTTCTGGGACCGGTTCGAGTTTGTGCGACCCAGCTTGAGTTCACGCAGTCCTCCATTCGATTGCCTCGATGGCCATTCATTTTCAATCTCCTTGCTGCCATCCGGTGTTGTAGCTGCACTCTTCCGCGCTCGAAGATCGTGAATTGTCTTTTCCAGTCGCTGCTTCTCCGTGTGGTAACTCCGAACATGCATGTGACTTTCTTTCAGCTGATCCTTAAGGTTCGAGATTTCTTGCTCTTGCTCTGAGAGACGCCTGCTAAAGTCTTGGGTCCTGGAAACCTCAACAATAAGCTGCTCCTTTGCCCGGGCTAGCTCCTCTCGCAATTGCGATTTAGACTGCATCATAGACGATCTTCGGTTGTTGACTGGAGCCGAAAATCGATCCTCCACAAGATCAAGCAAAGACGACAAGTCGTCTGTGTCTACCGGCGGGGTAGGCAAATCCTCGGAACCCTCTTGGGAGGATGCCGAGTCGGCAAGGAGAGTATCTTCGTCTTCGGTGTCAACATTCACTTCGTCGCTGTCAGAGTGAATTGGCTTGACAGTCTCGAGACTTTCGTCGCTCATGGAGGTCTTAACAGTCTCGGAGCTTGCCTTCTTCCTCAGCCCATCAAGCAGAGATCGGACTGCCTGCCGATCTTCTTCGCGCTCTTCTCGTTCTCGTTGCAGCTGTGTAGCAAGAATAGCGTGATCGCGTTGCATCTCGCTTAATGCTGTCAAGAGATCTTCAATCTGGCCGTGTAAGTTTTTGTCTTTGTTCTGTTTCGAAGCATTCATCAAGACAGATTGAGTTCTAATGGAAGCACTATCGGCGTTTGACGAATCACGAGACACGGAAGTAGCATCTGTGGAAGAGCTCATCATGCTGTCCGATGCCCCACCTTCCATTGAATTTAGAGTAGAGGCGAGGCTCTGCTTCGAAGGTGATCTTCGCAAAAAGCTAACAGGTCGTGCCGAGAGTCCCGGACTCAAGTTGGCGGATTTGGTAGATGAATTCGAGCCAGCCCATAATCGTCCCAAAAACCGCGATGCGGCTGTTCCAATGTTTTCTGATGGGACTGTGGTGTCGACAGCGTTGTTTTTGAAGCTTTGTTCGAGCGCCTGGAGGCTATCGTGTGTGACAACACCCGTCAGGCTGACGAAGTCATTTACAAAGTCGTCTGCGTTGTAGTGATACACGTCCCACAGTCCTCTCGAAAGGAGTAATTGCATGACGTCCTCAAATTCTGTGCAAGCCAAGATCTTCTGTTCGTTCTTCCGCATAAGTGAAAGAGCAACCCTCATTATCGTTTCCGAAGCTCCCTCTGCAAATATCACATCGTAGATTCGGAAGAGCATTGGTAGGGGGCAGGTAACCGCGAAGAAGGATAGAAACCATTGCGAAACGTAGCCAGGCTCGATTTGAAGGAGGTCCAAGTGTGCAGAAAGGGTTGGCAGGTGTTGCTTGAGGAGCTCTTTGAACTGGTGGATTCTAACGTGGAGGCCAGACAAATCTGGGAGGAAGCAATTTCGTAGATCGTAATGCTCCATTAATCTGATAGATGTTAGAATGGTCGTTTACGTCTGTAAATTGAAAACATACCGGACGAGAACACAGAAGGCTTGCTTGTCCCCCATATGCATGAGCAAAGGGCCAACAAGAAAGCCCAATCCCTGACAGTACCCAATTTTGTGGTCATATAAACTGAAGCATTTCAGCACACGCCCTAGCATCCGCTGTCCATCTCCTTCTGGATCTCGGAACATCTCGACACCTGGAAAGCTCCTTCCCAGATCCTTGCCAATTATACCCTCGTATGGACTTGATTCGCCGCACAGTCTGTCGAATTGATCCTCTAACAGTCTATCTCTAGCACCGGACATGCTCTGCCACACTACGCCTCTCAATGGGGGTGGGACACCGCTTCTAATCTTCTTTGACAACAATGTAGGAAGGCATTGAGCCGTTCTAGTATAATCTTGTACAAGCGCAGCGTAAAATTCGAGATCGGTCATGGGAGGGGCTGGAATCATGGAGTACCGCAACGCAGGCGGCGTGGGGCCATTGACCAGTCTCTTGAGGTGTTGTATAGATGGCGGCCGCGATTGGCTTCGGTTTCGTTGTGTTTCGACCATTTGCACTTTCGTAATTCCAGATTTCGGGTTCGTGGCCAGCATGTTATTTTCCTGCTCCAGTCTGGCCAGCAGTAGGGCAGTCGACTGTTGGAGTTAGCATTGGGATTTACATTCCTCAGCTGGGTGCAGCTTACATCATCTGAAGATTCATCTCGAGGTTCCTGCTCTTCAGTCTTCTCCAATTCCTCCCAATTGACTTCTTCGCTTCCCGAAGCCTCCGAGCTTTCACTGCCCCTCCTCGAATCTGCATCTTGGGGAACAGATGAATCTGGAAGCCCGGGTGTCATTGGGCTGACCAGTTCATTGCCATTGGGATCCATCATGGTGATCCGCGGGGATTCGTCTTCGTCTTGAGGTGAAACTTCGTGTACATCATCCAGGGCTATATCAGGCGTCTGCACGCTCGTCGTATGCTCAATCTCGGTATCTTCGTTGGAAAGAGCAGAAAGAATCTCTACATCTGCATTGTTCGGGAGGATGCTTGTGTCGACCGTCAGCGTGGGTGGAGCTAGAGCTGGTGCTGAAGCTGGAGGTTCGGACAGGCGAACTGTGACCATAGAGTCGTGGGTCAAAGTTTCAGCGACCTCTGTTGGTTTTGAAGGCAGAGAGGTCTCCGCGACTTCCCCGTCATGGTGTTTGGAATCCATGGTGGGCAAGAGCGGGCGACACTGCAGAGTTCAAATTTAGACAGGTATGCGGAGGCGGAGTGGTGGGAACGCAATCCTTCCTCTTCCTTCCTTCCTCGCTCGCTCGCCGCAGACCACCAAAATCAGTACTCGGCTTAGATTGGCACACTCGGACGTGGCAGTCCAAAGTCGTGTCCAAGTATATTTAATTCTTGTCTGCGGGAGGGCAAGCAATAGAATCGGAGGTTCCTTCGAATGTTTTCTCTGTCGTTTCACGAATGATTGGAATGGCTGTCAAAAAACAGCTCTGAGCTCGGTGTCTCGGGGTGCTTCGATTCGCGATGAATGAGTGGATAAAAACAAAACACACCGCACGAATGAATTATTTAGATGTTACTCTGCAAAAGACATTAAAGAGCGGATGGCCCCTATGCAGCCAGAAGATGCAAAGAATGAAGGATTGAATAGGAGCAGTCTCGATAGCGGCGGTGAGGTTGCACTTTCAATGCTATGGCTATGGTCATGGGGGGAAAGGCAAGCCATAATCTAAGTTGCTCAGGGGTCGCACTTAGGCTCGCGAAGGCAGACGGGGACGGGGTTGCTGGATACAGCGCGATGATTGGCCGATCGCGACGCGGACACAACATTGGGAAAGGGGATTGGGGATCAACAATCTCCAATCTTGGGTACGTGAAGTCCACAAACTTTATTGCTCCTGACTTCTATTTCGTCCGATGTATCCTGTAACACGTATCATGGGAATGAGCGAGACTGAGAGCATAAGCTGCACCAGTTTGTATAAATAAGTGCCGTGCCGCTGGCTGTGGTCTTCAGTACCTTTCGTACATATTTCAGGGGTGTTTTGCTATCACTCTTTTGATCATCTCAAAGCATTTAGCCGCACGCCACCAAGTCTCGATTAGGAAATGTGCCCCACGCTTATCAATGCTGGGGAAATCTTGGTTTTCAGGGGACCTCAGTTTTATGCCGCATTTCTCGAATCAATTCTCCGTTTACCAGGGAAAAGCTTCTTCTTTGTAGAGGTGCTTGCTGTAGCATGTTTCGTTTCGTTCTTGTCAGATTCTCGAACTGGAAGTGCTCGTCCCAACTGGTCATGAGCGTTTTCTTGGCATGCAGGTGGGCAAGTGGAGCCGGGTGCAGAAGCTGATCCATGCTGCTCTTCTCACGTGTTATCCAGTAATGGTTGCCAACGCCGCTGCAGTGTAGTTTCGAACAATACTTCATTTTGATTTTTAGTCTGATGAGAAATAACCCTTAAGAATCAAGGGAGTGCATTCGCAGAGAATGGGGTATCTCGCATAGGTACAGATACCTGTCGCATTTGGACGATGAAAAAGGGATTGGCTCCTGAACTTAGCGAGCCTCCTTGACTAGATAAGGCAACTTTCATAAAAACTGCAAAAAAACCCCCACTGAAATGAGCTGCTTGGTGGGTTTATGGAGGGCCTAGGTGGCTTGGAATGATATTTCGTTGGCGAGATGCGGTGCTGAACAAACTGTTCTAGGGAATCCTCGCTACGAATAAATGTTAAGCGGACCATAGCAAGCAGAGTATCTTTGCCAAAAACTTCTATTCTAAGTGTACCTAACTAAGAATAGTCGTGCTCTCTGATGTTAGGGAGTGATGTAATAAATATTACTTCCGCAAATTGAGTTTGAAAATGTTTCACATCAAAGTCAATTAACCTTGTCTCGGATTCTGACTTACTGAAGCCTACGGCGATGAAGTTATTCGCGAGCATTTCAGGATGATGCGCTCAAATGAGATGCAAGGCTACTGGACTGGGATCCTACTTCAGCATGCTATTTGAGAACGAAATAGTACAATTTATTTAAGTTCACTCTTGGCTCTATCCTCTTGTTCTCCATGTCTCATCGCCTTCGCTCCCCATTCAGCCCATGCTGTTGCTCGTGAACCCGCATAAGCCGGGTCGACAGCGAATTCTGATACAAGAGACAAGTCCACCTCTTCACCATTGGAAAAGCGTTCCTTTAAAGCTTCGCGAAGCAAAGCCAACATGCTATCATCCTTGGCTTGCTCTCCCGATATCAAAACCGCCCCGATAGTCTCTTTCGAATCCGGCTTGCCTAACAATTCTAGAAGCGATGATTTGAAGCGCTTTTCGCAGGTTTTAGGGTCTTTCGCCGTCTTCCTACACTCCTTAAGCGCTCCGTAGCCGAGTTCGCGGTCATGTATTGCGCGGCGTTGTGATACGACGCCGCATTCTTCATCCCAGAACGCTGCCGCCAAAGACTCGCGTGTGAAGTCGACCGTCAAGATCAATTGCGCTGGATCTGCATAATAGCTGGGATCTTCCGGAAGTACATAGGGATCTGAGCACCGACCTTGAATGTCGAGTGCGGAGACCACATGACGTGCGACATGGTCGAGGCGGTTCCAGTTGAAAACATGGATTTCGCTGAGGGCTTCTTGAACGTCACGAAGTGCTAACTCGTGGTCGATAGTACTGAAATCGGACGCAGACACGGCTACAGATTTGATGCTCTTGTCGAGTGTCGAGTCGGCTGCAGCTACGAGAGCTTGGATGATTGGTGCTAGTGGGCTTTTTGGCTTCTGGACACGCTTCAGAGGCCAGTATTTCTGGCAAATCTGTCGTGAGAACGGACAAGATCTTGGTGAAAGGATGTCGATACTTGGTTCTTCGTATTTGCTAAGCATGTATGCCTTGTATCTCTCGCTGCCCTCGATTTTGGCGATGTCTAAGAAGACTCCATTTTCGAGACGCGCACTCACAGTTCTAATTTTCTAGTTAGAACAAACGAACGGTGAAGCAGGAGACTGGGTAAACCTTACGCGTAGCCACTTGAAAGCGAAATGCCAACACCGACACTGTGATCACGATCCAAGGAAGCCAAACCTACGCCTAAGAGGCTCAAAAGAAGTACCGAACAGTGCTGGATCTTCATCTTGACTGGATTTCATTCAAAGATGGTCCTTCTAAACAAGTAGAAGCGTCTATGAAGTCCTCGGAGGGGGAAATGTATTATGTATTCGTTTATCTTTCAGGCTCATATGTGTTCCGATCTGCCTGTTTGCGCAGGCGCGCTTCAGCCCCATCACGCTAACCAGACTGGGTCTGGGGGTAAACTATAATAAGACGTTCAAGATCCACCCCGCCTCCCCCCCCGCGCCGCTTCGAGATCCGAAACACCTTTCTTCAGCTTTCATCCTGCAGGCACCTCGCCAAGGAGATAAGCTGAAATCTATACATACGACTAACCATCATCCGTCCAATATTTTTGATGTGCCAGCGTCTATATGTCGAATGGGCACGAATGAGAATAGGCCATAGCCTTCTCGCCAAGCTATTGGAAATCTAATCAGGATCCATAGATATTAATACCCCGACTCAGCCTCATTATCCGGCCGAGTTGCTTGGCCTGGATTTAAGATTAATCGAAAATGATCGAGGATGAGTCTTCTTTCTACACAACTCTCTGGGAGGAGAGCATCCTGATCTGCTTCACATACGAGTAAAAAATTTCAATTCCTTGTGAAAGCAATCTGGTGGCGTTTATCAAAATAAGATCTAGCATCCTGTATGCTTGGCGAATTCTAACAACAGCTTTCGGCAAGGAAGACTTTCGATTTCAAAAAAATACTTAAAAGCTAGAAAGTCGCCGTCCTGGTTTTTCATTTGCAACCATCATCTTCTCGATACATGCAATGCATTCATTTTTGCTTCAATCGCTGACAATTGGAACCTTGGCCATTGCGGCCTACGGATTGCCTCAGTCCGCACCCATCGATCCGGCTGATCCCAATAAGTCGGATCCGACTGTAATACCGGGGAAGGACTTTGCACTTCCGGATGCCAGAACTCCTGAACCACCAGACATTCGCGAGCTTCCAGATGGATGTGATCCAACGAAGTTTACACAGGACTGCATCAATAAATTGGACACGGACGACCAGGGAGCCTACCTATGGTTTGAAAAGGATCACGGTACTTTGCACCCAGTATCCCCTGTATCAGTGCGATCAAAGGTTTCTAATACTCCCACACAGGCTGTACTGATCCCCAGAAAAATAAACTCAAATATGGTTAGTCATTCCATGTGAGACATTGTCAACTCCACTCTAACGACCCGCAGGGCTCTGGGACGCCCAGGACATGTTGAAGTACGCCGCGAAATGGGATGTTGGGCGCTCATCCCGAGATGTCGTCTCAGCAGATTACTGGATGGGACCTGACTGGAGAGAATACCAAAGCCGTATCAAAGGAAATCTCGGACGCGCGAGCACGTTCATCAACGATAAGAAAAACAAGAAGAATTACATCACCATCACTTGTAAAGATCCCAAGAGCTACTGCACCCGAAAAGGCGTTGAAGGTGGGAAAGTAATAGGCGGATATGCGTGGGACTATTCTGGATGGTTCGGGTACTATGGGCATATCAACATGTGCAACCCGTACTACGGCCTGACAGATGTCTCCGGCAAGATCGACGACCTCAACAGGTACAGGAGAGAAGGAGACTCTCATAGACTCCAGGACATGCGATACTACCAGACGTATGGTCAGTTCCTGGCCCACGAGATGATGCACTTGCGCAGCACCTACGATCCCGAGCCCAAAATCGTTGACAAATACCTTTGGGGAGGAACGGGCGAGTTCAAAAACGACGTGCGCGCATATGGACCTAAACGCGTACATCAATTAGCAAAGGGCGATGCAACTGGCTCCAAAGACCAAAGCGGAGGAATCGTTTCTACCCTCAACGCCGATAGTTACGCCCTACTCATGAACTCCATCTTCTGGTGGGATGTAACCCAATACTTTCCAGGAGTTCCTGGCAAACCAGAAGGATCACCTCCACCGGGTTTACCGCCGCCCCTCTTGGTCTTTCCATCTGTCTCTCTTGGCAACATGAGCGACGTCTCGATTACGAGCGCGGAGGATCAACTCGACAAAGCCATCGATTCGTACCTCATAAGTGACGATGTCGACACACCCGGGAATCCCACTCAGACACCCACACCTACGCCGTCACCTACTCCACTACCAGCTGATAAGAATGCATGCCATGGTATAAGTGGGGACTACTGGGTCATGTCTCGAGATGCTGCCGTCGATGCCGTAAAGACTTTCTGCGGCCAAGCCGAGCACACGAAGAAGTACAACGAGGGATCCGTGAATGAGCTTGAACTGTCCGTCCGCAAAATCGGCGATGACAGCAAAGCCCCAACCGATGCACCAGACTGCGTCGCTCGCTTCCAAAACGCCGTCATCGATGGCTGCGACGGCAATGACCCACTCAACAATCCCCACGGCTACAAATTCGGCTCAACTCTGACCACAGGCGACGGGTGGGAGTACAAGATGAAACCGCTCAGCCAGCAAGTCAACCAAGTAACCTGCGACGTCTCGTACAAGTTCTTTTTCGACGGCTTCGAGATCCGGGGAAAGAATCTGCCGGATGCCAAATTTGGGGCCGAAGGTGAGGGTTTGCATGACCAGATCGCTGGGTGTGGTGCCATAACGAAATGGAAATTTGAGCGCACGCCAAATGATTGCTGCTTCCAGTGGTACGCTGGGGGCCAGCTGCCAATTGGGACCAAGGGCTGTGTCGGCCGTGCACTTGTGTCCGCGGGTGGAAGTGGTGATGGGGGCTGTCACGGTGCTGGAAAGCGAGCTGAAGACCATATTTCTAGTTGGCCCGGATATGGTGACGATTGGAGACACGTATTTAGAAACGGTACGCAGTAGAAAGACTACTTGGCTGCGGAAGAAAGACGGCGTTGACTATACCCAAATGGAGAGAGGGCTGACGTCGTGTCAGTGGGAAACAAGAAGAGCCTGAAAGTAGAAAGAAATATATACTGTAAGATTTATGGGAAGGGGAGGGAGTATGGGAGTTTCAAGGTTTGTACATGTAGTCAGATACTTTGATTGAAACTACAGAAGATATATATGTATAAATTAAGATTCGGAAAAGACCACATGAAATTATTTAGTTTTTCGTCATCCAAATAAGTTGCCGATTTTGACCAGTCCAAAATCACTCAGAAGAGTATAGTAATTTATGAATTAACCAAAATCCATTTAATCAAGATAAATTTCACAGATCTTATATCAAGTCTTTGATTTTTTCAACAACTTGAACAGATTTTGACTGCTTTTCAATTTGTTAATTCCACAAGTAAGGGACTTGGACTCGCCAATATTCGACCACTTATTTCGACGAAGAAGAGCCTAGGTACCTGCCTCCTGTTTTAAGGCGTTGGTCTAAAGCGAGGAGTTGAACAATTAAGTTATCTTAGCTTCTAATCCCGGAACTTTCAAGCAATTATTGGTACCTCATATTGGTCTCGGGGCATATATATTGAGAGAGAGACCCATACTACAACATAATGGAGTTCCTGGGATGCAGGTGCCCCTGAAATATTCGCTTCAGCTTCAGTGTGAGCGCCATGTGACGACGTCACAGGAGCACTCCCCAGCTGACGTTCTTCTAGATACTCATTCTCTAACCGTAATTTTCTGTCAGTAGTTCCAACTTACAAAGTCTAATCTAAAAGCCGCACTCCACAAAACGGCACGTGACGGCATCGTAGAAAATTGAGGCCTGGTGGACTCCCCACGTTTCACAAGCAGCGGCTCGCAAAGCCAAGAATAACTTCGTGCATGCGGCACGCTCGTGCGTCTGAGAGTTCAGACTGCAGAATTCCGCACGTCCAGTTATTACTTCCGCGTTCCAGTGTTGTTCGAATAGGACGGGTTGGCCGCTGCAGATTTACGCACTTGAGAAAAACCATAGAAAGTTTTTATGAGGTTTAAATAGAAAATAACTGAAAAGCGACAAAGATTGCTCGTGGGATTACAGACTTGGGAAGACTGTTGGATTTGAATCGGGTGTTGCATACTCCGATGCGGATGCCCTGTCTAGGAGGAATGGTAAAGTATGAGATTGAGAGATCTTGCGAGTTTATTATCTCATTATCATGATGTTTGTCGTCGTCATAGTTGATGATTTCGACCACTAATCTGTAAAGCTCAGCTTGAAACTTCCATGCGATTGGTGAGCAGCTGCTGACGAGGCGTGGAAAGAGAGCACGTGTAGTGGACGTCTGTTATCTTCGTACTTGAGTCTCGTCTACAATTTGAAACCTCTTCTCTTTTGCTTTCGTAGAGTTTAGCACTAATCGTTTTGTAGAGGTGTATTAATGGTATTCTTTGACCTCAAGAATGTTTGTTTCTATTGACCTGCTCACTTTGAGCCGCCGTCTCCGAATTCCTGTTCTGACCATTTGACCGCTCATGCGCGTTACCCACCCCCGCTTTAGCAATTCTCTCCTTCCTTTCCTCGCGACTCTCGCTCTTCGGATCAAAATACGCTGCTCTCGTATTAACATCTCTCAACAATTTTCATGCATCTTCAACTCACGCTTTTCACCAAATACTGTCGTTCGAATCCCCCTCCTTGACCCAGGAGTGTAGTTTCCAGGAATAACTCGGTGGACTGCGGTTCTCTACACACCAGTCAGTCGGATTCCTCCACCTTCTAAGAAAACACAATACAAACGCTACATCCCAACTGCTGAATATTGCGATGTATAACTCACATTATCCCACAGAGCTATACTTCCAACTGCCCACTTCCACCTCACATAATGATCATCAGCACTGTGGATATGAAACTTGAAGAACTGCAGCAGCGCATCGCTTTCCGCCTTCTTCAGTTCCGCAAAACCGGTCACGAATCCAAGATTCACGTTCAGAGCTTTGAGTCCGGTGACAGGATGCGTGCGAACAGCTGGATGATGTGTATCAATTGGAGGGCGATTGGGCGCTGCACCCCATGAATCGATGATAGTATCATCTTATCACGCATCAGATTTATCCAAGTAGAGGAATTGATTCTTACATTGCAAACGTGAAGTATGGACTGCATGCAGTCCATCCACGAATTTCTTCAAGTGGGGCGAAAGCGCGTCATAAAGCCCATACTGAGAAACCCAGGCAGTATCTCCACCGACTGACGGATGCTCCTCCATCCTCAACAGGGAGTAACTAGGTGCTTCTTCATATCAGTACTTTCTCATTCATTCTCTCTTTCGGATTGACGTACGGTTCAATTCGAAACTAGTATCAGCATGCCATTCCGCTTGCGGCCAGGGCGTATAACTCGACACATCTCTCCAATCCGAACTGCTTCCCTTAATAGTCACATGTTTGACATCCTATTTTCATCAGCATTCCTCTTCCTTTCAAGCAACATAATTAAATTCAGGCAAGGAGATAAACCTTCTGACTAGGATGTTTATCCAACACCCCAAAATACTCAAAAATCTCCACCTGCTTCTCAGTACTTAAATCCTGCCCTCTAAAGAACACAACTCCCCTCTCATTCACCAATGCAGCCAATTCATCCAACTGTTTCTCATTAAGCTGACTCAATTGCACATTCTCGAGCACCGTGCCAATACTCTCCGTCAAATCTACGGCTTTAGCAACAGAAAACAGCGCTTTCTTCTCTGGATCCGCGAAAAAAGCTCGGTCTTTTGGTGGAGTGAAGGCAACGTGTGGCGGGTCAGGCGGGATGTGGGATGCTATTTTCGGGTTGAAGTTAGGGTGGATGATGGTGGGGTAGCCCGACTCCGGGGAGATATGTTTGTAGGCTTCTAGATCTGGTCGAGTGGCCATTTTGATCTGGATGTTTCGTAAAATACTTGGATACAGATACAGAAATTAGTAGACTTTTACTTTATCTCGAAGAACAGAAGGGGGCGTCTTCGCTGATATCGATGCAGGACCGAGATATATAATTGATTTCAATTGGAAGGCTGTCACGTGGGAAGGGGATGTTGTGATGCATCGGGCTGAAGACGCAATTGTGAAGGGTGGGATGATAGGGATGCCGCGACTTGAATGTAGATGATCATTTAGTCATCAATTATCTTCATGTTTGCTTTTCCTCTTGGCAATGTTGCGAGTGACAGCACTGTGTGAGCTGAGCCTATGAGCCAGACCATGTGGCTGATTTGAAAAAATGTGCATGGCTAATGTCTCCGCCGTCCACCGCCAGGTTGAATAAGCTGCATAAAGTTATATAGGCTTACTATTGCTTAGCTTTCAGTGACTGCAAACCGATTCGAAGCCACTGTCCAGTAATACAGCGATGTGCTTCCATATATAAAGTTTAGCTTCATGGTAGCCCAAAACGAGCTCACTGGAGTCCACTCAGACAATTACCTCTGGCCTTAGATCATCAGACTTCTCTGAGACTACATACCATTCATCTTTTTCTCGAAGACTCTGCATCTCCAATTGTAAAAACTTAGCATGCCTTGGTAGACTTCGTCAGATCGGCCTAGTATTCCTATCCTTGGACAAACGCCCGCTTCTTATCCTTGCAAATGTACTTGATACAATCGTCGAGCAATCTCTGAAATTTCTCGCCATGGTCCGCTCCGAGAATTTCATTTTGCACTGTGATTCAATTATAAAACAAAGACAATTCAATATGAACCCGAAAATTTTTCATAGCTTCTCCGATTTTCGCTCTCTCTACTTCATCACTTGGCATAATCAAATATTCCAGAATTTCGATATCTTTCGAATGGTCGATCAGCTTCAACCCCTAAGTCTTGTGCTAAAACTCATCACCCCAATCGAACGAAGCCACTTTGGTATCGCGATGCCAGCTTGGTATTGCTGCAAATTTAGGGCAAGGCGCCATCTTCAAGTAAGTCAAGCCCCGCCCTCGGCCGAAACTACTTGGTAATTCACCCATACTGACATGCAATAGGAACCAAATACAAATACGAGTTGCTCCGACAGGAATTGCGGGCACAGATTCTGCAGGGACTGCATGTTAATGAGCGTCGAGACTGAAAATATTCAAGAGCCAGAAGTCATGTACGTGCACTCTCACCAGTTTTGAATCTGTCACGCCGAGTGGAACATTCAAACCGAAATAATTATGTAGTAGATCATTCATCTAACTTTCGTCATACAGAGTAATCGACGACAGTTCCAGCGAAGAAGACACCAGTGACGAGGATATCACAGGACAATCGAGCTCCACTTCCCCAGAGACCGAAACCGACAGGAGGACCTGCGAAATCGCGGGTTATGAGACTGCAAGTGAAGGATACGAAGCAGATCGGAATACGAGAGCGGATGAAGATGGAGAGGAACTTGAGCAGTGGATGATAGATAGTGCGTTCGCTACTGGGGCTGCTGTCTTTGCGGCGGGTACCTGGGCGTCCATGCACCGGAGGAGATGGAATCGGAAGTTTAGGGGTAGAGCGAGTAGTAAGTGATTGCCAATAAATAAATGTTCTAATAACTCCACGGTTCTCAAATGTTGGAGCTGGTGTGAATAATTCAGCAAGCAGGATTTCTCCAACTTTTGATGCAATTGGCGAATGGCTCCAATACTTGGACGTTAGTAGTCGGCTAAAAAGGGGCAAGTTCATGCAAATCCCTTATTTTTAGAGCTGTGCGGTGCGGCGTAAGAAGTAGTAGAGGTTTTAAACTTTCGCTTGAATCATTAGGCTAGGAACTTGCATGGCGCTGGTGAGCACTAGTAGAGTAGAGCATACATATGTCAAGGAAGGCCCATCGACGAGTGTTGGATCAAGGTAACGTCCTCTTTTTTCATACTTTGGATTCAAATCATGGCGACAGCAGCTCCCCAGAAAATCAAAATCGCGATATTGGTGGAGGAATAGCGGGCCCTTCGCTATTATTCGGACTACTCAAACAACCCCACCTGGAGCCAAAGCTCTATGAAGCGGGGCCCGAGATTGCCGGGGAGGCGGGAGCTGGAGTGGGGTTGGCTATTAATGCATTGAAGGCTTGGAGTTGATCGATCCTGAACTTAGGAGAGCTGTCGAGAGAGCTGATTCGGTACCTTTGAGCATGCCGATAGCGAAAATGATGATGGTGAGTCGCCTTTGAGCCGGGAACTTTGGATTAGATGAGACGTTCTAACGATTATTTTAGGGGGATTAAAATCATCCTCATTATGACAAAGAGATTCTCGAAGTCAGTGCGAGAGATGAGAAGAATGGTGGATTTCTACTTCAGCGCTCAAAATTCATCAGTGAGCTTTTCAAGCTGATGCCAGCTTCGTCTGTATGAGAATTCCCGGGCTATCCATTTCTTGATTAGAACATCTTGCGAGCTTAGATGGCATTTTTTATTGTCCGAGAACGCCTTAGACATTCATAAAATATGTTTGCGATGGCGAGGCGTTTTGACATCTCTTCACTCTGTCATGCTGACTTTGAAATCTTGCAGTGTATGACGATTAAGAAACTATCGACGGTTTCAGAGCATGATAATGCAATGACGCTATTTTTTGAGGACGGCTCAGAGGAAGAAGTCCATGCTTTGATCGGAGGGGATAGGATCCATTCCAATGTCAGAAAACATGTTCTGCGAGACGTGCCGGGGAGTTGGGACAGCTTTTTTTGCAAGCAGTACTCTTATATAACTCTTGTTCCAATTAAAAAAGGCACTATAAGTTCTGGGAGAGAAGTATTTGAAGGTCTCATGTCAATATTGTTGGCTCGGAAGAGGAAAGTTTCTGATCCACGACCCTTGCAATAACGGTGAGACGTTACAGCTCATAGCCGTAAAGAGTTGTCCGGATGAGACTTGGGATCCGACAGTATGGACAAAAGAGAAGTCTTTGGAGGATCTCAAGCACGATCTACCCGGTTTAGGGGAGACTGGAAAGGGGCTTTATGAGGTAAAGTAGCCATCTCTGCAGAAGCGGGGTCGAGCTAATCAATGATGTAGCTCTTTTCCTCGCAATCACAACCTCTTAGAGCCCTCTCAAACTGGGAACACCCTCTCACTCCAACCTACTCATCAGGTAACTCCTGTGTTCTTGGAGATGCCGCTCACTCCATGCAACCATGGCAAGCCGCAGGTGCTGGCCAAGCCATCGAAGACGCAATGATTCTTTCCACTTTATTCTCCCATATCAAAGAACCCGGCGGTGTCCCGTCAGTATTAAAAGCATATACAGACGTCAGAAGAGGTAGGACCAATATGTTCAAAGAATGAGCGCAAAAATGGGAACTATGTTGCTAGGAGAGGGTAGCAAGCTGCTTGACGTCGAGATGCTTCGAAAAACGATTCCAGGGCGATGGGACGAGATGTGGTATTTTGATTTGGAGGGCCATAAAAGGCAAGCGGAGAAGCTATTGCAGAAGTTTTGATTGAATTTTCTGCTGGGTTCTTAAGAATCACAAAACGCGGGGCGTTTCACTAAACGGGGACCCCAATATTACTTGACATTCAAATTCACACTTGGAGAATTCAAAGCCTGAGTTTTCGTCGGAGAAATTAACTGCTTGATTACATCTCCCACTTCTTCTGAAAGTTCGGAAATTATTTGCTGTCCGTAGGTTCGTATCCAGCTTCTCTTTCAATGGGCTGGGGTTCAGTAACCACAGTATCCTCATCCACACCTGGTCTTTGAAGTTGGTCAAGATTCGAAATATTAAACACCCTCTGGCCAGCCCATGCATTAAGAGGCGTCCATTTTGCGCAGGTGTGCTCCGAAGCATCGAAATTCGTTGCGTAGAATTGAGCTGGAAACTCTGGGTGTTGTTGATCCAGCGGAATGTGAGGAGTGAGAGATCCAGTTGGCACATTACATATTCCTGGAGGTACTCGAGAAAATGATCTATACTCAGAGTTAGCTTCATTGTTCTTTACGTGAACCTAATTATTCGTTGGAGGAGTAAATCACCAGCGTGTCTAGTTTCACGGTGCATCGCGATTGGTGTTTTGTCCGCATAGTAGAAGCCCTTGTACATCATATGGTGGACCTTTTTCTACTTGCTTGTCAGTCTCAAATACAGTTTCTCGGGTGTCTGAAACATCATTCACAAGACAGTGTAGATAATCGTAAACGCTAAGTGAGGCTATACCGTTTCTCCTGTCCTTGGTGTAGATTGAATTTAGGTCTAGCTCATCAAGATAGTCTCTGGAGACTTTGATATCACGGGCCGTTGATATTATCATCTGAAGTTGAAGATACTCGTTAGCAATCTCTATGGATCTCACCCGATACACAATGCTCACTTTTCAGCAACTCATGCCAAGCGTTATGTAGCTCATCTCTGGGCTCGCCAACGAATGGGTCGCCGTCAATCTTTGTCGGGAGATCCAGAAAGCGTCGTCTCACGATTACTTTCAGCTTTAGTAATCGACGCAGCCATACTTGTCTACAGTATGCCACTCCTCCAAACAGTACAAATTGGATTTTGTGTCACTCGAATATGCTGTACCGTTGTTCTTACCGGATCAAAGCTCAATATCCCTCCTGGTACCTGTTATTAATCAAAACAGATAACGGGTATTCGATTTATTCCTTCAACAGGGTCGAAAATAAACCAAAATACAACCTTGCTCTGCGAGGTGGGGAAAGCTCCATTGGGGGGGAAGGGGGCACAAAAACCTTGAAGCTAATGCTGTAAGCTACCGTACATTTGCTCGCTTTCTGACCAATGTGGTAAGGCCACGCACTCGCTTTCGCAGTACCCGGCAACCCTCCTCAACCAGGGCCATGTCAGGCAGAATACATTTACAGCTGTCAAACGACAGAAATTCCGCACCAAAACCCCAAATCTCCAACACCATTGACTATATTAACACTCAAAGTCATATCAGAAAGTAGTGACTTTACGCCGCTAAGTTTCAACAATCGCATTACATGGCTCAGTCAGGGATCGCACCCAGCATTAGCCTATCCTCAGCACTCCAGGCAGACATAAAAACCATTTCCGTCCGCACGACGGCCGAGGCAGCCTTGGAGGTCAGTAAGGCACTGGAAGCTGGTCTCGCACAAAAATTTGAAGTGCTCGGGTTGCTGAGCCTCAGGCAACGCCAGATCCGGATTCTCAAAAGGAGGGAAGAGCTTTTGCAGAGCCAGTATAATCTGCAGTTCGTAGGTGCCGGCAAGGAGATCAGTACAGATCCTGAGCCCGGTAGGCCCCCTCCCATCCAGACCGCTATTGAGGATGAAAAGAGTGAAGAGGCACTTTGGGAAAATTGGGAGGAATATCCTGAAGAACTCAGGGATGATTTGCTGAAGGAAATCGACCAATACTGTGAGTGTAGTCTTCATAGAAAGTAGGCCCAACTAATCCCGTTAACTATTTTGCAGACGACGCAATCCTTAAATATCGGCAGGTTCTCAACCTTCCAGCCTTCAAAGTAGAACGGAAAAAGCCAGGACAACGCCGGCAGGAATTTCGCTACCTAGCCTGGACCCCTTTCTCCACAAAACTGGACTTTACTGATGAATCTAATGGCTTGGTAAGAGACTTCCGGCTATTCAGAAACAAGGCTGGCAAAGGCGAGTACGTCTCTTTGGACATCTGTACCTGCTATGATGTCTGCCCGAAATGGTATACGCGCATTTTTACGCTAGCCTCGTGGACGCGGGATAATACATTAAGGAACCTACGCAAAATTTTGCTGCTGGTGGTTCTGTTGTTGCTGCCAGCTGGTACAATCCTTGGGTTGTATGCGATTCCGTCAATGTGGGGTCGGTTGGGGCTTATTGCAGGGGAATCTGTGGCTGTTATTACGGTCTTGACTGTGTTGAAGGAATATTTAGGGGATATCAACGAGGTGACTTATATGCTTGGGTAAGTCTAAGTATTTCTTTCCACATATGAAGAATCTTGACACTGATTAACAATAGACTTGCCGCCATTCAAGTAGTTTTCGTTGGTTCGATTATTGGCTCTAAGTAGATAGGCGCAGTTTATCTTACTATAGTGTTACAATTTGCAACGATAGAGTCGGAGTAAACCATAGTCTAATTAGGATAAATTATTTTATAAGATGGAACAATATTTATTTAAGCTTGTTACCTTGATTTCATGCCTTATACCTTCTAAGTCCTTTTCCGTGACTTCTTAACCACGGCTGGCTTAGTGGCAGCGTGTTTTTCGCTCCCTCATTTCCGTTTGGTCGCTACGGACGACGGTATATAAATTGAGGTACTTTTTGAATTATTGGCAATTAAAACCAGACCTACAAGAGTGGAAAGTTAAATGCTGCAGAACATAGTCTTGTAATAGGAATTTATAAGCGCGCAGAAAGCAAAGGAGGTCCTGACGCTTAGCCAGCGCTTCGCTTAAGCCCCTTATTGGGGCGTCAAGGAACGCGACCGAAATAGGGGCCGCGGCGACTGGTTCAGAAACAAAACACCAACATATTCGACCCCTCATTTTAAAGTAAGTACAATAAAAACGATTTCACTGACGTCCAGCTGCCCTCCTCATTTTATCTTGCATCCATACGGATAATACTAATCGCGCTCCACGGAAACTCCTGATTTTTTTACACCCCCACCACTCAGAGCAGAATAGCCAACCTAGACGGAAGGGGCAATTTAAGAGGATACATTGAGGGGTCTGGAGAGATGGCTTTAGGAGGATTGTCGGGGATGGTGGGGTTGGGAAGGAGTGTAGGGTAGTCGCTGGGAGGGCCGCGGACATGATGGATCTGATTGATAGAAGCTTAGTATTCTAGTCTTGATCAATTCCACTCGGGTGGCGAGGACGAATGGAGAGCTTACAGGGCAAGTGCTTGATTTCACGATGGCAGAATTGGGACACAACATTAATACAAATGTTTCATTTTTCCGCCCCATAGAGACAATACCGGAGAAGAAGCCATATGCGCAACTAAGAAGCTCCTCGTAATGGCCTCCAAAGTAATGTACAGACATACAACATAAAAAGCGAAAGAAAAGAAAGCAAGAGCAAATAACAAATGTAACGCGGAAGTCATGCCCTTCCAAGAGCTGTGGCCACAGCCCAATCCGAGTATCCATTCCTCTAACGCCAAAATCCACCGACTCCATTAATCGCTGTCATCAAAGTCATCCTCGCTCTGCTCTTCCTCCAAGAGGGCAGATTCGTCCAAATCGTCAACGTCCATGTCATCGTCATCGTCAGAGTCAAGGTTGTATACTGGCTTCTTTGAAGCTTTAGCAGTTGCGACAACGGCTGCAGCGCGAGCAGGACGACCACGGCCAGTACGTGCAGCTGGTTTTGGTGGAGAGTCTTCGTCATCCATATCAACATCCTCATCCTCGTCATCACTGATTACATTCTTCTTCGAGACGGGCTTCTTCGCTGGCTTTGAAGCGGGGGCTTTGGCTGCTGGCTTGGGTGGCGGCGAGTCTTCATCCTCATCGTCACTGATGACAGTCATCTTTGCGGCGGGCTTCGTCTGCTTCGAAATCGCCTTTGGTGGCGGTGAATCACCCATCTGAATATCGTCATCCTCGTCATCGTCGCTGAAAATGTTCTTCGAAGTGAGTTTCATCTTGCTTTGCTTTGCGGCATAGGCCTTAGCAGCTGGCGAGAGCCCAGTTGGCTTTGGCTCGGCGGGCTTCTTCGCCACCGGTGCCGGCTTAGCCTTGGGCTTCGGGCCTCGTTTGGCAGGGACCTTTGCGACAGGAGCTGCAGCCTTAACTGGGGCTTTCTTTGCAATCGGGGCAATGTCTTCCTCGTCGGATAAGAAGCTGTCCAAGTTGTCCTTTGGAGCAGGAGGTGCCTTGTGAGGCGAGGATCTAGCCAACATTTCATAGTTTGTCTCGTCGCCGCCGTCAGAGAAATCAAACGTCTTGCTAGCTTTGGCCTTCACTTTGGGTAGGTCATTGCTAGTAGATCTGCCATGACTGCTACCTGGACGAGACATCGCAAAGAGGGAGACACGACCATTGGCTTTGTCGATTGTTTCTCCTCCACCAATCCCCTTGACCATGGCGCCGACATCTCCCAGGAGCCTGTCGTCGTCGCTCTCAGATTCATCATCGTCAATGACCCATTTCTTAGGAGCAGCTGCGGCGGCACGTTTAGACCTGCCATTCGAAGGACCAGGTTGCTCGCTAGGTGCTCTAGATGCTTGCTTGGCAGGCTTCGTGGCTTTCAAAGCTTCGAAATCATCGTCTGACAACCCAGAACCAACCTCCTCCACTTCGTCTTCCTCGACACCATCCGAGCCAAATCCAGCAGGCTTTGCTTTAGGCTTTGCCTGCTTCTCGAACATGCTGAGAAATCGTTGAGCGGCTTGCGGCTTTTGCTCGACTTTCACAACTTTAAGAAGACCAGCAGCTTTAGCAGGCTTGGGATTATACTCATCATCCTGCTTGGCTCGGCCCTTGCCAGTGGTCTTCCCGGCACCAATTTTACGTGATGCTCGGCGATTAGTATTACGGATGGTCTTCTGGTACTCAGCGTCTTCCTTCAGCTGGAGCTCCCACTCGTTGACGAATGCATCAAGATCATCGCACCACATGTCTTTCTCGGTTCGCTGTTCCAAGATCTCAAGCTCCTCCTTCTTGTTTGCCATTTGTTCCTTCAATTTGTCGACACGCTCCTGAGTGAGAGACCAAATGGGCAACTGTAACTGTCAGCAGATTCTACTAAGTTCAGGGCGATGTCTACATACCCCGAGAAGATAATCGTAATCTCGAGCGCCTCCATCCTCATCAGCAGCAACCTCTTCATTATTTTCAACAACATCGTCAGTCTCGCCAGCCTTCTGAGCATCCTTGACCTTGGGGAATGGCTCATAATCACGCTGTCGCAACTCTGCGACGAGTACGGGCTTCTTCTTCTTTGATACCACGAGCTTGTTGTCGATAATTTCTGCAACAAATCTGGCTTGATTTCGAAGCTTACGGTACTCTATCTCCATCTTTACCAGCCAGTATGCCTACCACGATTTAGCTAGCATCCCCATACAAGTCTTAGGACAACATACCTTTCGCTTCGTGTACATTGAAAGTCTGTATATGTAATACTCTTCCAGGATGTCCTCGACTTTTTCGTACTTTCTGATTTGGCCTCGGACGTCGAAGGCAACAAGGTTAGAAGTTGCGACCGTCTTGTGAAGCTTGAATCTTTCAGCAAGTCCATCAGCCAGAGCACCTTTCATATGCTTCTCGTCGAGTTGGATCACAAAATGAACGCTCTTGTGATCGTTGTATTCCTTGTAATCCTTGATGAAGGATGGAACCTTCTCGGCCTTGATGATATCCTCAAGCTTAGCTTTGAAGTCATCCGTCCACACGCGGATAGGCAATTCGGTGATTTCAACTTCATTGTCTCCAGACTCCTTGATTATACCGTTGAAGGCATAGCGATTTGGTCCAGCCTCTTCGGGTGTGCCTTTCCAGCCTCGGAACCAAGGAATCATAGTTTCAAATGGTTTCTCTTCGCCACTGTCATCCAGACGACCCATGCGACGCTTGAGATTGTTCACGACATCAACTGGATGATAATTTGGAATTGTGGTGCTCCAACCAGTTCCAATACCGTCGGCACCATTGATCAATACCATGGGCACAACTGGTGCGTACATCGTGGGTTCAATCGACTTTCCATCATCAACGTTGTATTCGTAGATAGGATCATCCAGTGCTGAGAAGACTCGCCTAGCAAAGGGTGAAAGAGCCGTGTAAATGTAACGAGGGCTTGCTGCATCGGTACCACCTGCAAGTCTACTACCAAAGTTTCCTATGGGCGAAAGACAATTGACGTTGTTTGATCCAACAAAATTCTGAGCTAGACCAACGATAGTCATATGCATCGATATATCACCATGATGGTACGCGGTCGACTGTGAAATGATGCCACCCAATTCGGCTACCTTCATACCTTTCGTCAAGTTACGCTTGAGGCAGGCGTACATGACCTTCCGTTGTCCAGGTTTAAGGCCATCAATGACCGAAGGAATTGAACGGAGATTGTCAGCCATGCTGAAGAGGATCAGCTCCTTGTTCACGAAATCGTCGTATGATATGTCCCCCGAAGTGTCCATGTAGGTTCCAGGAAGAAAGTTCCCGAGCCATACCTTACGGGCATCCGCCTTCTTTTTAGAAAAAGCGAGCTCGATCAGGCCTTCCTCTTCTGGTTTGATGACCTCAAACTCCCTCAAATGTTTGTCGAGCTGAGTGAAGTATATCTGTGCATCTTCGGGATCACTGGTACCCAATCCCTTGAAGTACTTATGGTCCCAACCTCTCTCATTTGCGTGCTTTTCCTTCCAGGTCTCATACTCGGGCATAGTGAAGAAGGATCTCCTGATGGATGGCTTCTTTTCGGGGCCCTTCCAAACTTTGACGATGGGCGTGATGAACTCCTGAAAGAAACCTTCTAGCTTGAGCAAACTAGGGAACTGAACTTGAAGAAAATTTATCAAAAGACCCTTGATGTGACTCCCGTCATGATCCTGATCAGCCATGATCATAAGATGTCCATATCGAAGGCCTTTCGTGTCTGTGTAAACTTGCTTGTGTTTCAATCCGAGGAATTGTTTGATGTTTTGAATCTCGGCGTTCTTCGAAATCTGGTCAATGCTCGCGTCTCGAACGTTGAGAAGTTTACCTCGGAGAGGGAACACTCCAATCTTATCAGGATCTAAAATAGCTCTACCAGCCACAGCAAGTCCCTTGGCAGAGTCTCCTTCGGTGAGAATAAGCGTGCACTCGTGGCCACGTTTGGTACCAGCAAGATTTGCGTCGACTAGCTTGGCATTGTTCATGCGTGAACGCTTGTTGCCATCACTCTTAGCTAGTTGAGCGTCGGCTTTCGCCGCCTGAAAGTTCAGGATATTTGTAACAGCGTCTGTTTGTCCAATCTTCTTCAGGAATGCCTCAGTGAGAACACACTTGCTACCAAATTGGCTAGCCCTCGTCGTAAGCTGTTCTTTGGTTTGAGACGTGAAGGCGGGGTTCACGATTAAGGCGTTGACAAAGAGGAAGATGTGGTTTCGGATTTGGTTGGCTTTCAAAGCGGCACCCTTGGAGTTTTTCTTCTTGACGACTTGCAGAAGCTTCTCGCAAATTTGATCAGCTATGTAGTTGACGTGAGTCCCACCAGAAGTCGTCGCAATCGAGTTGACGAAAGAGACTTGGTTGAAAGATCCATCCGACACAGCAAATCCAACCTCCCAAGACTCGTGGGTCTTGTTGTCTTCGATGATGACAGAGTGGGAGGCCGGCTCGGCGCCCTCGTCCAGACCTCGCTCCTTGTTGATAGCCTTCGCGTACATTTCGCAGTATTTCGAGAAGTTCAGCCTGAGCACAGTGCCGTTGAGAGAAACTTTCACCCCTTTCACGGTGCCAGCCAAATCGTAAACTCGGCGCTTGACCATCGCCTCGAAGTCATCGTCAATGCCATTCATCTTAAACTTGGCATAGTCAGGAGTAAAAGTCACGCGGGTAAAATCCGAAGACTTGCTTGCGCTGATTTTGGCTTTGCCCATTTTGCTCATGTTGTCGGTCCAAACTTGCTTGTATCTTTTGCCTCTCTTGGAATCCTGTGTTTCGAGGGTAAATTGAGTGCTGAAAATGTTACAGAGCTTGGCTCCGTATCCGTTGCGGCCACCAGTGGTCTTTGCTTCATCATCATCATAATTTGATCCGGTCAAGAGATGCCCAAAGATCATCTCCGGGATGTAGATCTTTTCTTTCTGGTTTGAGTTAGCTTGTGTACAAATTCAAAAACGCCAAATTATGTACCTGATGAATTTCAACTGGAATTCCAGCTCCATCATTTTCAACACTGATCTCACCACTCTCGCGGTCCACAACGACTTTGATGGATTTCATGGTGGCGTCGTTCTGCTTGTTGTCGGCTGCGTTGACCAAGATCTCGTCGAAAATCTTGTAAAGTCCAGGGACAAATTGAACCTCGCGGTATTCCATCTGCGAACTCTCTGAGTTGAAAACCCACATCTGCTGCTTGGTGCGCTCAACCGATCCAATGTATGTATCCGGACGTTTGATAATGTGCTCAAGTTGGGTAAGTTTTTGGTATCTGTCCGTGGCCGACTTGTCTTTGGCGGATTTACCCTCTGCGGGTCCATCCATAGTCATGCTCTCGTTTGCAATGTCTTGCAGGGGTTTGCCGGCTGGCTTCTTCGCACCAGGAGCCTTTTTCTGCTTCTTGGCACTTGGAGGGGTATTCGACATCATGGTATCGTCGTCAAAAGGGTCAACGGCCGATGGGGTGGCTTCGTCGTCCTCCTCGTCGCTGTCGGGCTTGGGGCGCTTCTTAGACGCGGCCTTGCTCGTCTTCAACGTAGTCTGTACCATCTTCTTTGGGGCAGCCTTCGGGGCTTTCGGGGCCTTTGGTGCGGTAGTCTTCTTGGGTCCAGGTTTTGCCTTTCCCTTCTGTAGATCGGGAGCGTGAGCCTCGAAACGGGAAATTGCACGGGGTAGAGAGAACAAGTGGGAGCAACCGAAAGCAATTGACAAGGGAGAAATGAACTCACAGGAGCCGCGACAGGCGGCGGGAAGGCATCAGAGTCGCCATAGTCATCAAAGACCGAGTCCTCCATGATAGAATCGTCCATGCTTTCGAGCGTGAACGGCGACGCGCTCGGGTTCAAGCAGGCGGGGAGTAAAGGAGCGAGGGAAAGTGGCCAGGCGGTGCAACCGGGCTGGCTTCCGTTGTTTAGACGGTCATAAAGAGGGGAAAATGAGTGAGGGGGGAAGTTGTCGTCGTCGTACAATTGCTGGTGTCGAGGGTTGTGAAGATGAGATTCACGGCACCTGGCGTCTTGAGGTTGTTTGTTTGGATTTTGGCTTGTTTACTCGCGACTTCCCAGAACGCGCCGGGTGGGCCTAAAAGGGGATAGGGTGTTACACACGTGACCGAGATCAAACTTCTGTACAGAAGAGAGGAGATGCAGGGATCAGACGAGATGAGATTCAGACGACACGCTACTCGCTACTCTCACACTCTCACACTTCCATGATAATTCCAAGTATACTCCTACATAACACCAGATGCCCCTACCTAGTACTTACTTCCATACTCTACTTTTCCATAAAAAGAGAGTGACTGGTCGCAAATTCTTGACGGCAACGTTCTTCGTGGAACGCCCGTGGAACTGAAAGAACGAATTCGCCATGAGGGATGTTTCCGAAGAGTCCATGCAAGAGCCCGCTGAGTTGCTCCCGGCGCGTCATACAATACCTCCAAGATGGCTGTAAGGACCTAAAATACCGCTTTGCGCCCCTCCACGCGTTCAAGCGATCTGAAACTCCAACGGCTGTCAGAAGCATGTCACGTCGGAGCAAAGGCGAAGACTCCTGTCTGGTGTGACTGTCGTCTGAATCCGGACGGACCTGCAGAACTCTCTTCGTGAGGACTTTTCTCCTGCGTTTTGTCCCCTCATTTAATTTAATATTCCTTCTCGTCCGGTGCAGCAGCTGACTTTTAATAGTTGAAGGTGAGGGAAGAGAAAAGGTGAGGGTCAAGGTGAAGGCTGAAAGCGATCATTTCTCCTAGGTAGTGTAAGTGCATCTGCAGCGGCCTCTGAATCTGGGTCGTAGATCATCAGACGCAAGCAACAGGTTGGTTGCCCCCCTTGAGCCCCTTTCGCCCTACGAAGATATCGAGTATCCCTAGGAGAATTACCTTCCACTAAGGCATGTTTGACGCGCATTATCTATCTGCAAGCCAATCGATTCCTCAAGATTCCTTGCCTCCTTCCTTCGTTTGTCCATGTGCATAAGCGACAACGTGGTTGGCCTAAATCGCATGAGTTGCCGCATTGACGTTGTGGGAGCGTGCAGATTCTGGCCGATTTACGTCGTACCAGAAGGCCTTCGCTCCAGACCACGACTCGAGGATGAGGGAAAGCTTTGAGTGCAATCCATATCCCCAAAAGTCATATGTTTATACTGGATGACTGCGTCCAAGTCCCGAATTGCTCTCTGCTCTCGCTCTCCGTTCTCGCTCCTTAGCCTGCTCGGGGGCTTCGTCTTTGGCAGGGTTCAAATCCCCATATTCACAGATCATCCTTTCAGAAGGCAAGACACTGTCAGGGCCAACTCCCCTGCAGACTCTCTTGCAGCCACTTCTAGATGGCGACTGCATCCAGATGATTGAGTATGGACTCACCAACCAAATATCCCGCCATGCGCCTGCATGCATGAAGCCCAAGGGGGTTACTATGATTTGCAAGTGACAGCTGCAGCCCCCGCATTAGTTGCGGGCAGGGTAGATCACCATTCCTTTCTCGAAGGGCCGTAGAAGTTCTTTGAAGAGCTGGGAGAACTATGTGATGAGCACGGATAGTAGCATGGAGCCCATGACAGGGATCCAGATGAGTTCTTTGAATGCCCACAGATCTTCCCAAGACAAGACACATCAGAGGTGATGAGATCGATATAACGCCTCCGTCTCACACTACTCTCTGGTCTCAAGTCGGCACTGGAATAGTGATATCCACGTGCATCGAGTCAAGCAAGCTGAGCCTGAACTTTCGTCCTAATTGCTACGATTTCTTTGTCTGACTTCAGAAGATGGCAGTCGGCGGTGTTAGCGCACCCGCGAGAACTGCAGCCTCCCGGCCCAAGACTCCTGGCCAGCAGGTGTGCCCAGCGATTTTCTCCCACTTTCAAACAAGCTCTGGTCCCCATCGGGAAGTGGCACCAGATTGGTTGGTGTCAAACTCACCTTCTGAGCCTAGAAAGACATCTTTTTGCTGTCTTGCACCCGGTTGCTATCTCTTTCCTTCGGCAAATCTCCTGCTTTTGGGGTCTAGTGAAACATACTCCCTCGATGCCTCCTCTAGTATGCGTATGCAGGTTGCTCGGCGGGCGTGTTGGCTCCATGGCGACGGACACGGGAGCGGAGAATCTGTACAGAAGCATTCTACAAGTCGTTTGAATCAAGATTTCATCATCTCGGACTTTGTTCTTTTTAGCTCTTACTAGTATTCACTCCGTCGAAGAAAACCTCATAAGCTCAAATCACCTTTTTTAACCTCCTGGAGATCGAAAGACTCATAGTACGTTTTACTTGGTCATAGCAGAACGGCGGTGTCATAGCAGCAGGACGGTGTGCGATACCCCCTTCGATTCTCACGAATAGGCGGTGGAGGCGTGCAAACGGACGACATCGACCCCACGCCGGTTCCTAGACATCGCCAACAAAGAGACCTTCTACACCGAGATCGCTAACAGTGACCAAAGATATCACTGGTAAGGCTTGGGACTGCATGACCCTGCACCATTAACTGGTATCAAAAAGCGTTGCTGCTCAAGCTCGCTATTTGCTCAAGTCCTCATAAAGACCAACGAACGGTCTTAATTTTAGAGTTCTGTTTGCCATTTCCAAACTCTAGTTCTGCTTCTGCTGTACCAACGCATTTGCTGCTTGGGCTGACCAGAATTCGTTCGTCATCGAAGAGCGAACTGCCCCAACCTGCAGATTTAGAGGCTCAGGACTAGCAACCAAGCCCAGAGCTCACCGCTATGCTCTCCGTAGCATCTCTTCTCAACCCTGTCAACTCAGAACCGCGAGGGGTACGACAACCTTCAAGTCCTTCGTCGTCGCTCTGTACCTCGTCTTCAACTCATGGTAGCCCTCAGTTGTCGGCTCAGTCTTCGATTAAGAAGCAGAAGATGACTAAGGACGGCGCCGTTTTTGCCAAGGGTAAGATTAAGGGAGAGGTAAACTACCCTCCGTTTGAAAACCTGGACGAGGAAACAATGCGCGAAGTTCAGAAGTTCAGAGTCTACCCGCTTGGGAAGATTCAGGAATACTGCCGTCACATCCCTTATAACAGCGAGAAAAAGAGCTTCCTTGAGAAGACAGGACGAGAAAGTTTCGAAGGTACGATGACGCTTCTCCCAAACAGCTGATGACCCTTGCTGATTCCGATTGCAGTATTCCAGTACATATTCAAAGTTCCCGGAGACGACAAGGATTACACCGTGATGTGGGACTACAACATTGGGCTCGTTCGCATCACCCCTTTCTTCAAGTGCTGCAAATATTCCAAGGTAACCCTTTGCCTTCTTATCAAAAATGGAAGCTGAGCTCACGATATCCAGACGACGCCTGCAAAAATGCTCAATATGAACCCTGGCCTAAAAGAAATCACCCACAGCATCACCGGCGGCGCATTGGCAGCACAAGGTAAAAAGGCACCAACTCCAACACGTATCGTCTATGTCTCTAATCAACATGCAGGCTACTGGATGCCCTATTCTTGCGCCCTCGCAGTCTGTACCACCTTCTGCGCACACATAGCTGGCGCGCTGATCCCCATTTTCGGCCCAACATTCCCCTCCCTCTGCGTTCCACCCGAAGCCCCCGAACACGGCCGCTGGACCATCGACCCAGCCCTCGTCATCGAAGCCACCGCCGAAGCCGAATCCTACCGCGCGCAGTACAGTGCTTCCAGCTTCTCCCCGACCTCCAGCACCACCCGCGACAGCTACTCCCCGCAGGCACGAATGGGCGACCACCCCATGGCCAGCATGCGGGCTACGCCTCCCCACAGCCTGGGCCGTCGTCTGCGACTCAAGCGTGCGTTTGGGGGTGAGAGCCCGTATGGTACGCCGACTGATACGGATGTTGAGACGAATGGGAGTGAGACGAGCAGTGGTGATGGCTATTTCTGCTCACCGGTTACACCTGTTAGCGCCAGCAGTCTGAATCTCAATCACCAGCAAAGCTGGCGCCCGCACAATGTGATTTCTCACAGTGCCAATTCTTCCATCAACGTCTCGCCTCAAAAACTTGCGCCGGGCCTCAATCCGATCCTCAGTGCCATTCCGCGCTCTACGGGTCTGGTGGATGTGCCGATGGGTGGCATGTGGCCTGCGACTAAGAGACGCGTCGATGAGGTTGATGCAGATGATGAGTATGATGGCGGTGAGAGCGCTGTTGCGAGTATCACTGATGACAAGGCGAGTGATATTGGTAGGGGTAGCGACAGGGAGATGGAAGATGTGAGCTCGGAGAAGAAGGCTGCTTGGCTATTGATGAAGCTTAGTGTCAAGGATGGCGAATGCGCAGCCGAAGCTTCTCGGGAGAGAGAGGTGTACGATGGTCCGAGAGTCAAGAGAAGAAGAGCTTCGAATTGATCTCGGCGTTCAAGGGAAGCGGGTTGCATTGACGGCGATGAAGGGATGGAAAAGAGAAACTGAAAAGGGGTGAGATGGATGTTCAGACTGGCTGTGGGATACTTCGCATATTTTGCATGTTGGCATTTTGGGTTGGAGTTTTCATTTCGGAGGATGATTTTCATTTTCATTGGTGATATTCTTGTCCATAGCGGCATATCCTTGTAATCATAGGTTCTACCTTGCGATGCTTTCAATCTTAGCTATTTCTCAATGAGCCCCATCATCTCCAAGTAAAATCATCGACTTCCATGGTGGCGTCTTCTCGAGCGCTTGTTTCAATCGTTCTTGACGCTGCTACCCATATTGCCGCTTGCTTTCCCTCCCGATTGGGCCCGGTCTTTCAAGCAAGCTTGGTGGGACATCGTTCTCGGTTGAGCCCCCCGTCTTGCCTTCCGTTTAATCTATTGGGGATCTTCACCCGCTTGCTTTGTCTGATGCTTTCTTTTTCTTGAATTCCTGGACCCAATCATCCGCCTTGGCTTTCGGCACCACGAAAATCTTGACCACTTCGTCTATGACCTCGATGTTGCCCGAGGTCAACACTTTCAGCAGTGAGACCTTCCGTCCCACTTTGATTAAGCCACCAGTCATGGTCTCCATATAACACTCGACGCCTGTTGGCGTGTACAAGCCTTCCTTGTCCCAAGGCAGTGGCAAGATATAACTAAGATGATGGCCGAGAGGCTCGGTCTCATTGAACGCCTTGATAAAGTCCGACTCCAAATGCAGCGGGTACAGCAACACGGTCGGAAAGCTGAGCGTAGACGTTGGATCCACTGGATCAGGTACCAGTTCAATCCTCGCATCCTCCATCTCCGGCGGCTGGGCGGTCTTCCTCGTCTTAATACCCCTAGCCTTCAACGCAGTCTTGAGTGTAACTTCCTCCAACCTCTTCCTCTGCTCCCTCTCCAACTCTCTCTTCCTCCTCGCCATGACTTCCTCATTCTTCTTAATAATATCCCTCGCTACACCCTTTAATGCCGCATTCTCCGGGTCTATCACAAGACCCCTCGCACACGCATCATCCGCTTCTGTAATCTTCCCCAACGCCAAAAGCGCTTTCGAGCTCCTATAAAACGCCTTCACATTCCTCCCATTAATCCGCAATGCACTGCCGCAATCAAGCGTACAAGCCCTATAATTCTTCAACTCCAAATGACACGCCGCGCGATTAACCAAACAAGCCTCCAATATACCAATCTCCCTCTGCACCTCCTCTGCATCTTTCTCCTCCCCTTCCTTTCTCTGCCGTTTCCGCACCTCGAGCAGCAGAACCTCAATTCCTTTTTTGTAGAATTCCTTCGCATTTGCCCAATCCCTCATTTTAAAACATTCGTTCCCCCGCTCCTTAAACCCTGCCGCAACCTCCTCTGGTGTCCCCTCATATGCGAGTGCTTTCAGCGCTTCGAGATCATCGTTTTCTTCGAGGTCGGTCATAAAAAGCGGGCTCTTGTTTAAGTCGTCGAGTATTTCTTGCGTGGATTTATTGCGCATTTCTGCCATGGCGGGGGGTAATTCGGGACGCGTGCCATCTTGGTTTGGGGGGGCTTTTGAGGCGGCGTGGTTTATTGCTTGAGTGAGGAGGTCGGGTCCTGGTATTTGCTCAGAAGAATTGGGCGGATCTGAGACTTTGACGGACTCGGAAAAAGAGTCGGGGAGTTCTTCGATCTTCATTTTGGTGATGGTATTTTGCTCCTGCAGAAAAAGTTTTGGCAGAGGGGCAATGGCGGGGTTGCTGAAAAGGCCAAGGCGGCTGCTGACTAAGACACCGGCTTGGCGTCGCATTGCATCTCAACCGCCGAACACTGCTCGTGGATCTCATAATTAATTCGCAGCATTTAGCAACATCTTGTACACAACAAAATTGCATTCAGTATTGTTAGTGCTAAGGAACATTCGAGTCGCATTCATCACTTGCTACAGCTTGCTGCAATATCAGAGGCGGCTTGTAAAGGTGCGCGCGCGAGGTGGCAGGTGATCGCCATAGGACTCAGTCAGTGTTGAAGTGAAGCCTGCTGGCTGGTCGAAGTTGGCAAGATGGCGGACAAGACGGCCAAGTACCGGACAGAGATCCAGCAGGTGAGTTGCGTTTAGTCCCTTGTATCGTCTGTCGCAGTCGCTGGGTCCGCTCCACGAAATTGAGGCCTTCCAACGTGGTTCAAGAGGTCTGAATCGGAGAGAATGGGTTGTTCACTTTGACCACTCTTCCCTATCGGATTTAACTGCCTAGCTGCCTAGTAGTATTTTGACCAGAAATTTATGCTGCTATATTTTGAACATCGCATTCAAGTTTTCTTCTCTGACCAAAACTCACCTAGATGATGTACGTCTCTGGAGAAACCGCCGAAGCTTCTGCTGAAACGACTGGCATGATCGAGGAAATTGTACGACAGCAAGTAATAGAAATGGTGAGTTTTCCACCTACCACGCTGATCAATGAGTGACTTACTCTCCAGCTCCGCCAATGTACAGAGCAAGCCTCACGTCGAGGAAGTAGATCAATTTCTACCGATGACTTGATATTTCTCATTCGTCATGATGTGGCCAAAGTGTCCCGTCTTCGAACCTTTCTCAGTTGGAAAGACGTCCGCAAGAATGTCAAGGACTCCGACGACAAAGGAGCCGACGCTGATCTTGGAACTGGGGATGAGCCTGTAGGAGCCGTTGCGGGCGGTCCAGTCATGGATACCGCAAAGAAGAACAAGAAAGCCAAGGTCGGCTTACCTTGGGAAGTTCCTTCGTTCTACAACGCCGAAGTACCGGAGCGAGAAGACGAGGAAGATGAGGATGAAGAGGAAATGAACTACGCCACCCTTCAACGACTCAAGAAAGCTGATGAGCGCACAAAAGCGATGACCAAGGAAGAGTACGTCACATGGTCTGAATACCGACAAGCCTCTTTCACATTCAGAAAAGGCAAGAGATTCAAGGAATGGGCTGGCTTCGGGGTAGTGACTGATTCGAAGCCGAACGACGATATTGTTGATATCCTCGGTTTTCTCACGTTTGAAATTGTTCAGACGCTCACTGAAGAGGCTCTCAAGATCAAGGAGCAAGAGGATCTTGGCAAAGAGAAATCAGGTGGAGAGCAACAGGGGAAGAAGCGCAAGTTTACTGGATTATTCGATCCACCTTCCGAGGGGAGGACTCCGGTCGAGACTCGACATATCCAAGAAGCATTCCGCAGACTTCAGCAACGTCCGAACAAGCAGCGTGCTTTGTGTAATTTCACGCGGGGCTTGAACCGCACTCCACTGAAACTTGTAAGTGATGATTTACCCTCCCCTTTTAACCCTTTTCTAACAGATCCGTTAGTTCTGAATATGAAGATGATCTCATATGGCGTTTTGGGGCGGGAAGGTTCGATGCATGGGCGTTGGATTGTTCATACCCGGTTCGGTGAGATCGCACAGATAGTCGAAATGAAATTGAGTATTTCCAATTCAATCACCTAGTTGTTATGACTGTAAGCTCCAAACTTGCAGTCATTCCGGGCCAAACAAGGTCAGCCTCATACGACGAATTCCGAACTCCATGTTTTGTGCTATTCCCACACAACCGTGTTATATGTCTTCTAGGTTAATTTTTGTGCGATTGAAAGTTCGGCCCCAGAGGCAAGTGCGACTCACAATCTTGTGGTAGGTACTGGACTTTGAGGTGAGCATAGATAGATTTGGCAGGTGCGATTTGATATCCCATACGGGATCCGTTTTTTAGCAAGTTTATTCTTTCGAGACAAATTTATGGATAAGCTAGGTCTTGACTCGAGTCATGCGAGCCAGCCCCCACCTTTGCCTCCGCATAGTACTAAATACAAGACATGCTCATCCTCCCGACAGTTTGTCCGCGCAGGTCAGTCGCCGTCACCAGTCAACATGTCGCTTCCAAAATTTGTTCAGGTAAGCTCGAAATATAATTATGCAAAACAGAACTGCTTACTGGTTCCCAGAGGTATCCTGTTCGTGCCAACTCTGCTGCACTAGGGTCGCCATCTTTTTGGTCAATTGACCCAGCCCAGGCTAGCCCCTACGGAGGATTGTTCCTGGTTTATAGAGACGAATTCCTCGACATCCTCGGGCCAGAGCCAGAAATTGAAGTCATTCTCGAAAACGAAGATTATCCTTTCGCTCACGAGGCCGGAGTTCTCATTCCAGCCACAGATGAAATATGGATTACCAGCAATCGACATATGCGTGATGGGAAGCCACACATTCAGATCTCCAAGTTCAAGAAGGACGGATCGAAGTGGATATGTGAAGAGGTGAACCCCCTCAATGTACCACATCCAAACGGAGCAGTCAATTACAAATCCGGGGTCCTCTTCTGCGCCCAAGGCTCCCATACAGAACCTGGTGGGCTTGTCTACATGGACCCTCAGCCACCATATGCAACAGAAGTCATCGTCAATAACCACCTCGGGCGGCCGTTCAACTCCGTCAACGATGTTGTGATTCATTCAGATGGATCTATCTGGTTCACCGATCCTCCCTACGGTCCTGAACAGGGCATTAGTCCTCGCGCAGTTCTGCCACCGCTCGTGTACCGCTTCGATCCAGAAAGTGGCCATTTGAGAGCCATGGCTGATGGATTTGTAAAACCAAATGGACTGTGTTTCTCGCCTGATGAGAAAGAACTTTATGTCACGGATACTGCTGCCCAGCATGGCGGTGGGAACTTCGATAGTACTAGACCAGCAGCAATGTGCGCAAGACCCAACTCCAGTGTTTTTTTTTATTTCATACATACTGATTAGTAATAGCTACGCGTTTGATGTGTCTTGTATTCACAACGAAGCATTTCTCGTCAACAAACGACTCTTTGCAGTTGCAGATACGACCATTCCGGATGGTATTAAATGCGACTTGAAAGGCAATGTCTACAGTGGTATTTGCGGTGGGGATGGAGTCGCTGTTTGGTCACCTGGAGGAGTTTTGATAGGAAAAATCGTTGTTCCTGGAGGAGCGGCCAATTTTTGCTTCGGGAGGGATGGCGAAATGTTCATTTTGAATGAAAATAAAGTCTGGAGAGCAAAGCTTGGATCCGGTACCAAAGGCGCACTATTAGGCATTTGAATTGATAGTACCCGGCTCCGCATTACGCGCTAGACATATCAACTCATGCTATAAGGAATAAATTGGCCTCGAAAAGACATTTCTTCTTCTTGCTCCTTGAAGCTTCCATCACTGGGTATCATCAGTGGGTACTTTGCCTCAAATTATCTGAAATTTAAGCACAATAAGATGTATTCCATATGTAACATTGATCTATTGATTTGATTGATGCTCAGCAGACTAGGAAATCAGATCAGCAAGTTTTTCATCAATGCGTCGGGGGTTGACTTACTTCCAATAACACCATTCACTGGAATATCTATGGACGTTGTATAGCTCGCTGCATCACTCAAAAGATACACATAGGCGCCACCCAATTCCTGTACCTCAGCAAGACGAGGGATACCCCCATAATACTTCAATTGCTGCTCCCAATCCGGCTGCTGATCAACCCAATATGTCATAGCTGTTCGCACCAAACCGGGAGATACACTATTGACTCGAATATTATATTTGGCCCACTCCATGGCCAAAGTATGTGTCATGTTGCGGACGCCGGCTTTTGAGGCTCCGTATGGTGTGGATGGCACAATCTTATCATGTTAGAATGATTCTCACTCACGAGACTGAAGAGACAAACCTTGTTGGGCCTATAAGAAGCCATAGATGCTGTGAAAACAATTGATCCTTTAATCCCCAGCTTGATAAACGCTCTTGCCGCGGCTCGCGCGGTATAGAAGGCTCCAAAAAGCTGCATATATTAGCAAGTGCAGTAGTAGCGTATCACGAGATCACAATTTCAGATCCCAACACTATATTCACTTACATTGACTGCGAAAAGCGCTTCGATATCTTCCTTCGAGAATTCCAAAGCAGCTTTGTGGTTTGTTCGGCCGGCATTAACTACCACGCCATGAATCGCTCCAGATTCTGCAACAATCTTGTCAATCGCGGCAGTGATGCTGGTTTCCTCAGTGACATTTGCTTGAACAGCAGTAATCCTTTCAGGAAATCTCTTAGAAATGGCGGAAAATTCGTCACCGGGCTCAGCTAGATCTATTGAGTAGACTTTCGCCGCTCCATTGATCAAGCAGCATTCAGCGACACCGAGACCGATGCCACGATTTCCTCCGGTCACTGAGATAGTTTTAGCTCAGGTTTCGGTCTGTGGTTTTGGACATCTATCTCTTACCAGCAATGATCTTGCCAGCTAAAGTCATTTGAGGTTTCACAGTCACGGTGCTCACCTCAGTGCCGGTTGAGGTCGTTGCCGCCGATGATTCAACAAGAGAGGGCGCCATTCTGTTTGGAATAATCGTATTGAGTTAAAGTTCTTTTGGATGTTAAATGCTTGGTCTTTCTTCACATTTAATACTTAATAAGACTCTTTTACACATCACTCTCCTCACAATATAGAGAAAATATGAGCACGACCCTGAAGCTATTTCTCCCTAGTAAATAGTTTGAATTCTTGATCCACATCGTGAAACCAACATCTCGCTCCGAGGGATGGCCGTGTCTGTCACGCTCATGTCAATTTTCGCGTCTAGGACATCTCTATGCTCTAGCTTGTCGCTCTCGTTACGAGGGCAGATTACTGTAGCTCGCGGCCCACCATAGCCCACCCACATTCTCCCCCAGTGGCGCTTGTAGCCCGCACCCGCACTCGGACTCGCTCTAACGAGACTGGCAACCCCACCTAAGAACATTTGAGGCAAGTAAGCCGACTAACTACTTTTCTACTGATTCATGGGCTCGCGTTCGAGTTACTCTCAGGGTCTTCCTTGCTAACGTCTTCAGAAGCCTTCACGGTGTCAATGACCCCTGAAAGATCCACATCTTAAATTCGACCTCAGATGACTTCGGTCTGCAGACCCGCTACTCGAGCGTCTGCAGCCCCGGACCGTGAACTGGTCTGCAACGAGGACCGTCATAAGTCAGGGCCTGGAATTTTTACTAGGACATAAACAAATTCCATCATTTCTGGCTACATCGATCCTCTGTCACTGCACGTAGTATTTCACCTGTATTATTTCATAATGTCCTACAATCCTAGACCCCTCGATGGCAAGCTCGCCATCATCACAGGCTCATCTCGAGGTAAGTCAAAGCCCTCAAATCCGAACACTCTTTAACTTCAGTAGGAATTGGAGGTGCAACTGCAGAACTCCTCGCATCAAGAGGTTGCAACATCGTCATAAACTACAATTCCGCATCTTCAGAAGGAGCCGCCAAAAATCTTGCCGAAGACCTAGCGAAAAAGCATCAAGTTCGCTGCGAATTCTTCCAGGCAGATCTCAGCACAGACGAAGGCCCAAATGCCTTCATAGCCGACGTCAAGGCTAAATGGTCGAACAGCGATGGCAACTTTCAAGTTGACATTCTGATCAATAATGCTGGCATGGTTCATACTGCCTTGCTTGGAGACATCAATGTCCAGGATTTCTTCAAGGTTTATAGAATCAATGCTCTCTCGCCATTATTGGTTACGCAAGCCGTACTACCATATTTGCCTCATGACAGAAATGGACGTATCGTCAACGTATCTTCGGTATCCTCGCAGACAGGGTTCCCCGATCAAAGCGTTTATGGGGGTTCAAAGGCAGCTTTGGAATCATGTACTAGATCATGGGCGCGTCAGCTTGCCAAACGAGCAACAGTCAATGCGATCAATCCAGGTCCAGTGAAGACGGAGATGTGGGGTGGATTGGCTGATGAATTCGTTCAGTTCATGAACCCATTCATCAAACTGACGCCTACGATGGCTGTCAGAGAAGATGACAACGAGGAGAGAAAACAGGAGGGCAAGTCTCTTGGCGGTAGAGCAGGGGAGGCATCGGAGATCGCTGGAATCATCGGTATGCTTTGCTCGGCGGATAGCGCGTGGTGTACCGGTCAAGTTATTTGCGCCAACGGTGGGATGAGGATGAGTGACTGAAATAGATTAATAAGTTCTCTACCAAACAATCAGTCAGGTGCTCTTTCAATGCTCAAGTCCACAGAATTCATCCAAGGGTGTTATCAGACTTCTTGTTGTCATCGACAAGAAGAAGTTTCGTCCAAGGTCGTTGGGTACGTCAAGGCAATAGGTGATTCCTGACCGTGATCATGTGAAGCGAACAAGGCTCATGCCCTATCGGTCAGAGGTTCAGAAAAGTGGTGGTCAACCGCGTAGCACTGTGGGAAACATTTAGAAGGGTTGAAGAATGACTCAAATTTCTCCATATTGTCCGCGTGTCTGACTCGGGTGATTTAGCTAGGTCTCCGACGCCTTGGACTTGGGCTCGGGCAACTCAAAATCACGCCACACCAGTTGCTGCTCTGAAGGAGACAAATCGCCCGTATGTGTGTCAAGCCACCGGAATTTGGAAAGTATATTGTTCGAGAGGCGAGCTCCATTGCGTAATGTCAAGGTCCTTCACCCCACGAGCGATTTGAAAGGGAGCCCCTGTTTCTCAAGCGAGCCCCTATGCTAACCTAAGCGAGCATCTAAGTTTCCGTCCTGAGCAAACAGGACGGCATGAACGAGCTTGAGACTTCCTAATAGAAAGACCTCTTTGAGAACCCACATCATGCCTAGATACTGAGAAATCAGCGTCGCAACGAGGTGTTACAAAACGAGTGATCGCGAGGACATTTGATGGCTGATGCTTGCGGTTAAGCCCTTGATTTAGAGCTTATACTAGTCATAAGCGCTTGGATTGCATAAGTATCTCCCGTTTTTGAGTCAGGAAAGCCGGGAAATTAGTTCCCTCGAGACGAGTGTACTCCACAATGCTGACGGCTGGGACCTTGGGGGTAGGGACCCCACGGGGAAGGCGTCCGTGCACCAAGTGATCCTGTAAGATATGAGGCGCAGTGTTGCACTTCCAAATTCTTGAAGCATTCGTTTTTTTACGCTGGATTTTGCAGCTCGCATTCGAAATCATGAAGTCCGAATCTGGTGCCAGCTCGGCGGACATCGGCCACGCCGAGGAGAAAGTGATGAACGCCAATCACAAACCCAACTTGGCGGTTGCTGATGCTCAAGAGGCATCATCAGACGAAGTCGACAACTTTATCCAACAGATAGAACTAGAACTCGCACCGGTATCAAAGGGTCCTGGATTATTTAGACCAACATTGAAAGACCCAAGGCACTTCACTTGGGTCATGGTCGCATTTGCTTCCATGGGAGGGCTCCTGTTTGGACTTGACCAGTCTTTGATCAGTGGTGCCAATCTCACTCTACCTGTTGCACTCGGCTTGGGCGCTCAGCAAGGTAGCATGGTCAACGCTTTCATGCCTCTTGGAGCAGTATTCGGCGCTCTTCTTCTTGGACCCGCAAACGAATACCTCGGCCGCCGCGGAGCAATCATGCTCTCGATTTTATTTTACACTCTTGGAGCTGCTCTTGAAGCTGGTGCCATGAACTTTGGTATGATGCTTGCCGGCCGCATTGTTCTAGGTCTTGGTTTGGGACTTGAAGTCGGAACTGTTCCTGTTTATGTCGCGGATTCTGTTGAGCGAAAAGTGAGAGGCAATCTGGTGTCACTCTACCAATTCAATATTGCACTTGGAGAAGTTCTTGGATTCGTGGTGGCTGCGATTTTCATCAAAGTCGACGAAAGTTGGCGATAAATCCTAGGCTCGTCTTTGGTATTTTCGACCATCATGTTAATTGGGTATGGATGACTGCATCTCTTGTTGGATTGCTACTGACATTTGTAGGATGCTCTTCCTACCCGAAAGTCCCCGTTACCTGATGCACAAGTGCCGATCCATCGAGGCATATGAGACATGGAAAAGAATTCGGGGGGTTGCTCACCCGAAGCACGAGCAGAGTTCTACGTGCTAACGCAGACAATCCAAGAGGAGAATCGACAGGGCGAGCTCAGAAAGGCTACTGGTAGACCTGTGTGGATGGACTTCTTTTTGTATGTCTTCGTAGAGCCAGGCGCGTGTAAAACATAGCTCGCTAACAAGGTCTAGGGTTCCAAGAGCCCGTCGTTCTTTCGTGTACGCCAACACGATGATGCTTCTCGGTCAGTTCGTTGGTATCAACGGAATCATGTACTACATGTCTGTTCTCATGACTCAAGTTGGCTTCAACAAAGTGGACGCCACCTACATGTCGATGGTAGGCGGTGGGGCTCTGTTCTTGGGCACAATTCCAGCTATCCTGTTCATGGAAAAGTTTGGCCGAAGATTCTGGGCCAACACCATGCTTCCCGGATTTTTTATCGGGCTCGTCATTATCGGTGTCAGCTACATCATCTCTCTGGAAAGCAATGTCAAGAAAGTTGAGGGTCTCTACATTACCGGACTTATCCTTTACATGGGCTTCTATGGGCCATATGCCTGCTTAACTTGGGTCATTCCGTCTGAGGCATACCCGACATATTTGCGAAGTTATGGTATGATATTCTCAGATTTGTCGGTCAACCTCGGGAACTTCATCATCACCTTCACGTTCACAAGAATGCAAAACACTTTCACCAAGCAGGGTCTTACCATGGGATTCTTCGGTGGTATCGCCGTCCTGGAATTCATTTATCAGGTCGTATTCATGCCCGAAACCAAAGACAGAACACTGGAAGAGATTGAGCTCGTTTTTGCCAAGCCAACTCGTCAATTGGCGAGAGAGAATATTTCGAACACCGCAGCTTTCGCAAAGCAAATTTGCACGTTCCGCTTCCATGAGGCGTTCAGTAGTATTGGTGCCAAAGGGAAGGACTCGGAAGACACGATAACAGCCCCGGGGGTATGAAATGAAAGGTTAATGGTCTGTGAGTCGTGCGTGTTCAACTGGATCCTTGGATCCTGGAAGTGGGCGAATCGGAGGATATGTTCTCTCTCGGCTTGTGGGCAATTTGTAACAAGTATGTGTGTCGATTTCACCCAGATACATTCTTCATGGGACCTCAAATATTATTCGATATCACTCCAAAATTCTCATATACGTTGATCGAGTGACAATAGATCATGTTCGTACGTTTCTCATAGCTCATAACCGCCGCTCTTCTCCCAAATTGACTTCAAATCATCTCTCAGAGAGTGTACTGACCATCCGGTAGACTGTTGGCAGTTTTCCAGTAAGTTCAAGACAGTTTTGCGCTGTTTCTTATCCTCGAGAGATAATCCGGCTACTCATGGGGTAAGTAAAACCCCGAGAGATTGATGGTTTGGTGCAAATTACCAATGTATAAAGATTGGGCGCACATGACAGCTGATGAAGAAGCCAATCCTCCCATAGCGATGCCACAGACAATCCCAGAGTATTGAGTAAGGAGACTTCGAACCTCAAAGTGCATTTGAAGACCGCCCAGCATGGGTCGATGGAGTAGTAACAGCATGCGCGAGCAATAATAGAGCTGAATCACGACGGCTGAAACGACATGTTAGCAAATTTACCCTAGAAGTGATCATGCCTTCGTAGCCTACCGAATGCTGGAGGGTTGATCCAAACGGGACGGAATATGCTCTCTGAAGTGTCTGGTAGCGATAAAGGTTGGAACTCCACCGTCAGATGTTTCTCCCAGTCCTCCAGACTTTCGATCAGCATGTCGGCCTCTGATATCCTTCTGTTCAGGTCATTTTTTGCGGCATTTATTTCCTCGTGCGAGCAGTAGCCCACCACTTGTGCAAAGAAATAAACAGATCTAGCAGAGAGCTCGTATGGATTCAATTCGCCGAGTGTCCTCATTGGTCGCCAAAAGGTGAAGGGCTTCCTCTTCTCGCGGAAGGCTGCCCAAACATCCTGGCAAAGCCAAGCCCACCAGACGGCTTGACGCAGGCCTTGGGAGTCACCATGAATCACCTGGGACCGTTGAATCCAGAAAACGCCACGAAGGTGTCTCTGCCAATCAAGTGTCGATCCGTCGAGCATCTCGTACGCTGATATTATAAGAGAGGTGGCGAGCAGCTCGAGACTCGTATTGTACGTATCATAGTGCATTGCTCGTCGGATATAGTGAAGAGTCTTGTTGTAATACTGGAGTGCATTGATGGGACTGTGGATAACCGCTTCTCCTTCAGGCAGTTTCAAAGCCAAGTATCTGTCAGATAGAGCTAAGATCGCGTTCATCAATCCCACATTGTGTATCTGATCAAAAATCTCAGCAAGAACCGAATTGTTCATTCATCGAGAACATAAAGCTAGATGTGGAACAAGAGTTCCAAAAGGTTTTTGCGGATTGAAAAGATCAAGCTAGGCACGTTTCATCAGATTTGTCTTATGGTAGAAAACCACAGTGGTCTCTCACCCAAGTGCTAATATGGCTGACGAAAATCTTAAAAATAGGGTGCTCATCACACGAAATTTGAAGAGGCAAATCTGAGTGCCATTCTTGCCTCTCGCAAACTTGATAGTCCATCAGATAGGATAGCCGTTCGCGGAGATACGGGTTGGGTGGTCGTGGCAAGTCGCCCGCCTGGTTTCCTTCTTCTCCGCCCCATGTTTCATCAGCCCCTGCGTTTAGATTCACAGGTGACTGAACGGTTGAGTTCCCGAAAATGTTAATGCCGTCAGCCTCGAAATGAGTTTCAGCGAGATCGAAATCGAGCATGTCTGCATCCTTCAAGAGAAGGCTCACCCACCGGGCGGTTGCTTCTTCCAGACGACTCAGAATTTCAACATCATTTTCTACGTTTCATATGGTGTCTAATTCGTAAGCGGCCTGTCGCAGCAGATTCAAACATAAAAAACCACAAAAATGGTGGAACTTGTACAAGTACACGGAGAAGATGGAGATGGCGAAGGAATATGGGGTCGCACCAGGGCTAGTCAGGTTCAGGCTTTGGCCCTCACCTTGGCGCCGCCCCGCACCTTCTCATTTCTAATGTAAAACTAGTTTTTGAGGAAATTGGGCTTCCTATTCCCCAGCCTCGTACTAGATACAGGCGTAAGTTGTAACCATCCTAAGGTTCTACTCTAATGATATAGATTGTCCTCCGTTCGAATGTCATCGCCCCACGAGCCCTCATTGGAGATGAACAAACATCCCCCGGTCGACCAGAATCTGTGAGCCCGTCATGAAACCACTCAGCTCCTCCGAGGCAAGGAACACAGCTGGGCCTGCCAGATCTTCCGGCCTTCCAACCCGACCCATGGGTATTCGGTGCTCGAGATACTCTCTCTTCGCTTTATTCTGCATGTCGTCCTCCGCGAGCTGTGTATGGATGGTCCCCGGCAGCAAGGCATTACATCTGATCTTGTCCTTCGCAAGCGCGATTGCCATAGATTGTATCATCGATAGGAGAGCTGCCTTAGATGGTGTATAATGTGTCTGAAGACCACCCCCGACTAGAGCGCTGATTGATGAGATGCCAATTATTGCCCCGCCCTTGCCCTGTTTGACCATTTGTTGCGCAGCCACCTGGCACGTATAAAATGCTCCATTCACATTCACCTCCATCGTTCGATCGAATTGCTGCTTTGGAAGCCTGTTCTTATAAGTGTCCTTCAATCATTGGAATATTGAGAAAAGAGAGAAGGAAGTGCAGACTTACGAGAGGAACTCAGCCGCCTTGAAAATACCAGCGTTGGCAACGAGAACATCCAGCCCTCCCCACCTCCTCACAGCTTCTGCCACCAATTGTTTTCCAGTGTTTGGATTGGTAATATCGCCTACCAATTCTATGAATTCGCCCGTTGGAAGGTTGCTGCCTGCCTGTTGCTTCAGTCTTTCAGCTTCCTCGAGTAAGGATTTCCTATGCTTCTCATCTGCATCGAGACCGAGATGGTTGACAGCGACATTTGCACCCTGACGCAGATATTCCAGCGTAATGGCTCTCCCGATGCCTGTGGTGCCACCGGTGATGCACGCGGTCTTGCCTTTCAGCAACCGCCAGGGAGCCAGAGCTGCCATTGAAACCGATTCCAGTTACTCGCAACACTCTACGTACGAAGGCACAGAAATTAAGTAAGGGCTACGGTAGAGTTATGAGGCGCCATTCGAGATTTCATTCTTTTCTGCTCGCACATTGCTGCTAGAGGCATCTCCCCGACAGTGAAAGTGGCCCAGTGCCCCGCAGCTCGCCACGAGGGAAGGTTCAGCGAGCCTTCTGGGGAACATCCAGGGAAACGTGATCGCCTTGAAATTCTAAACTGACGCTCATTAGTCTCCACATTGACATCAGTGGAGTTCCGTTAAAATGGGTTGGGGTGACATGTCCCGCCATACCCCGCATCCGCGCCTCGTCTCGAGGGATTGTGGGAGAACTCGGTGGATCTTCAGGGGCGACCCTCTCCGCCTTTGGACCTCTCATACGCCTGATTGGGGTTTCACTGCTTCTCTTCTACACAACGAGTCATTCAGTGCCGATGTATTCTGCACCATGACTTCGTGAACGATGCCAAATTCGAGTCGCATTTACATTGGGCCTATGATGGACTTAAGTGGGGGTAAATTGAGATACAGCTGGTATGAAATTATTTGTACGTATACAGGTCACAGAGAGTAACTTCAAGAGACTGCATTAGAAGCTTACACTTTTCGGCTGCCAAAAGTTTCTATCGCCAATTACCCTCACTGCCATGGCTTTCTCTTCAAAAGTTCTATTTCCAACAAGAGGGCTCCAACAACAAATTCAGCAATGCGGACACTCTCAAATCAAATCCCAGATCCGGAATATATCAACAAGAACCACGAGACACACTCTCAATACTGGAGCAAAGATTCCTGCCCTTGGATTTGGAACTTTCCAGGACGCCAATGCCCAAGAAGACGCAGTAAGCACATGTCTCAAGGCAGGCTTTCGTCTCATTGATACAGCTCAAGTATACAATGTCGAAAAAGAGGTCGGTAAAGGCATAAAGAAGAGTGGAATTCCGCGTGAAGAGATATTCTTAGGAACGAAATTATGGTGTAACACTTTTCATCCCGATGACGTGGAAACCGCATTGGATTTTTCACTTAAGGAGCTTGACACTCCTTATGTTGACTTGCTTATGATGCATTACCCTTGCGTGTTTGCTCGAGGAGAGGAAAGATTTCCTCGGGATGCGGAGGGCAAGATGATACTTGGCCAAACCACTTATGTTGACACATGGAGGGCTATGGAGAAGCTGGTCTCAACTGGCAAGGTCAAGGCTATTGGACTTTCCAACTTCAGCAGGGGCGAAATCCAAACTTTGTTGGACCAATGCTCTGTAGTATGTCAATTCATTTCAATTCAACGCCGATATAACTAATTTGACAAACAGCCTCCTGCGGTCCATCAAATGGAAGTACATCCTTACCTACAACAAAAGAGCTTCAATGACTGGCTCCGATCAAAGGGAATCCATGTGATCCAGTTCAGCCCGCTAGGAAACATGAACCCGTTCTACCGAGAAACCGGCTGGAGCAAAGACATCGCTCACACTTTGGAGCGCATCACCGAGAGCCCTGTGCTTCAGGAACTTGGCCGCAAATACAGCAAGACGCCGGTGCAGATGGCGCTAGCTTGGGGGATCAACAAAGGGCGATCAGTCATTCCAAAGAGTGTTGTAGACTGGCAGATCGAACAAAACCTCGAGGCCGATTTTGAGATGGACAAGGAGGATTTTGAACGCATTGAAACTATGGATCGAAAGGCTCGATTCAACGACCCAAGTGCAGACTATCAGTATCAACTTTACAGTGACTTGGAAGGTATTGAAGGCACACGGGAAGGGAAGACGCATTGATGTGGTAAGACATAGTCTAGTGAGATAGATAATAGATTTATAGGAACAGAAAATTACAGAGGTTTAAAGTCATATTGAAGGTCCAAAGCAATGATTTCAAAGCATATCGTCGAGCCAAGCACTCGAGAATCGGACAAGTGTGTAGTAAGGGCCATATCTTTAAGCCAAAATCGGGTTTGTAAGTTCGAAGTTCGAAATTTGGATTAAGTTCTTTGGTAGTTGTTTCTTGGAACTTAGGCGGGAAGTCGGGGTTTCCCGATTAGGAAATAGTTGCCCAAAACAGTAATTGCCTAAAAGATCTACGTAAAACCGCCAACTTGACAAATATCAAGTAAAGAATGCGGAGAATCTCAAAGAAAACAATTTGCGTATCCGTAATGGCATATTTGATTGATAATTCTGCTTCGCCGGCAGTTGACCTCAAGTTTCGGGGTTTACTTTCGATCTTATATAAAGTACACTTCAAGCCCACAAGGTACCCAATACTAATCACAAACAACTCTCCAATCTTTATTAAACCATAAACCATGTCTGTCCCCAACAAATCAAAATCCTATTTCCCCCTCGCCGGTCTCGCCCGCGACGGCTGGTCCACAGAAGACGAAGCAACCGCAACCTGTTTCTGCGGCACCGTCCAACTAGCATTCGTGGGTCTCACTTTCGTTATATATCCTTTTTATTTTTCCCCTTGCTTTCCCTAACATTGCCCACAGCCAACTTCAGGCCCCGGCCTCGTCAACACATTTGTCTGCAACTGCACCGACTGCCGCAAAATAACCGCCTCCATGTTCGCCTCCAATTTCACCATCGCCGACACGCACTTGCAACATCTCCGCGGTCGTGAAAACCTCAAAGTCTTCAGCCAGTCTAAAACCATAGCTTCTGGGAAAGCGATGGCGAATTATTTTTGTGGGACTTGTGGGACACTGATGTATAGGGTTGGAGAGAGCTTTCCGGGTCATAGTATATTGAGGATTGGCACGGTGGATGATTTTGCGTTGCATGAGGGGAAGTTGAGACCGCAGGTGGAGTTGTTTACGAAGGATAGGGTGGGGTGGTTGGGTGGTGTAGAGGGGGTGAAGCAGGTTGAGGGGCAGGGGGCTGCGTTGTGAAAAGGTTATTTTTGAATCAGCAATATTTGAATTTTAGCCCGATTATGAGGAGCATGAAAACGGGGTGTTATGACTAGAGGATCAATTGTGTTGACATGTTATTTTTGGGGATCTCTGTCAAGTTGATATTGTGTTGCGACAAAAAAAATTCTTCAATTGGGTTTTGAGACTTTTTTCTTTTGCTCAGCCTAATGACAATGGTGCCTTCAATCACTAATTTCGAGATGCCGGGAACTGCCAGTATGAGAATTCCGAGCAAAGACGAAGACGTGTCTGATGCAGTTGGGGGGCGCATGTATAGCTGGACGATTGTCTTACGACCTGTCAACTTCGACTTCCTGAAATATTGGTTCCTAAAGGATTTTTGGATTCACATCCAATTACGATCCTCTATGTGAGCCTCCCCACAATGAAAGAATTCTAGACCAGTTCTCCAGAGGTCTTTCTTGAATACCGCCTTTGATTGGATGTATCCCCAGTGATCCAAGTCTTCCTTTTTCAGAGTTTGGAAAAAGTTTATCGTTGTGACCCGGGAAAGTTACCACCAGAAACTTTATAAGAAGACCGCAAGCCGTTGTCCCCACACATGGATCGCTTGTCCGGAATTGAAGGAAGGGGCAGAGAGCGGAACTTCCCAACGCCATTGTTTCATTGTCGAAATTATGAGGAATAGACGCGCAACTCAAATATCAAAAATTGCTTTTCGAACCTTGCATAAATTTAATAACATGAAAGTGATACTCACGTGAACAGTATACGACTGATTTTCACAGGAACCAAAAGAGGATCATGAGCGACGCACAATTTGGAGACAAGAATCGAATTTCATTCATATTTTCATAGCATATACTAAATATATAAATAATAACATTACGTTAAAGCGTTATCCCTCCAATTTAAAGGAAAGCAACAACCACGGCACCGGCAACACCGGCCGCCATCTCAAGCCCACCAGCAAGACGTCCGGCAGCGGCAGTGACCTGCAGAGCGGGAGACGTGGTGCCTGATGCAACCCCACCACTAGTTGCGGTTCCAACTGGTACCGATGGAACCGTCGTGAGGCCTGGAGCAGGAGGTGGTGTAGCCACGATGACACAAGTCGTGCTGACCTGGGAGAGGGTGGTGGTGACGCTTCCCACGGGGCAGTTGGACACTGTAGGAGCGCAAGAAGTGATTGTGTATGATTTGGTGCTGTAGATGGTGGAGGTGGATACGAATCCGGTCGTGACGACGGGATAAGTGGTGGCGGTAACTGAGCCGACTGGGCAGTTCGTCACGGTAGGAGCGCAAGACGTAATTGTATATGACTTGGTGCTGTAGATAGTGGATGTGGTTGGGACGGCCGGGCCAGTAGTTGGGACATTTGATGGTGAAGATACGGCACTTGAGACTGGGCAGACAGTCGTGTAGAGAGCAATAGTTTCCGTAGTAACGCTACCGATCTTACCCGGGCAGTTAGTCACTGTTGGGGCGCAGGATGTAACGGTATAGACCGATGTCGTATACACAGTCGATGTCGTCAAGGGCACGCTGGAGGTGCCTGATGTGGCGGAAGTGCTTGACACGGAAGTAGTTGGTACAGAGCTCGATGCAGATGTGCTCGACGAAACATGGCCAGATGAGCTTGGGCTTGTCGTAGGCGCAGAGCTTGATGGCGCCGAGCTGGTAGGAACTGAGCTTGAGGGAACTGAGCTTGATGGAGTTGAGCTTGATGGAGTAGTCGAAGGCGACGTAGACGGGCTGGTAGATGGGGTCGTCGTTGGCTTCGTCTGGCTAGAGCTCGAGGTAGTGACCGGTGGAAGGGTAGGCGATGTAGTGGGTGCTGAGCTCGTCTTGCTGAGGGTGTAAGTGATGCAAGAGCAAGCAGATGAGACCCTCTTGACATCTCCGCCACAGTTATTATAAGTGGTAGGGATTGCAGAAGCTGCTGTGGTTGTTCCAGAAAGCCATTTCAAGCAAAACGGTCCAGATTCAGCAGAGAAGCGTTTGTCGGTCAGCTCATTGTAGCAGTTGTCTGTGTCCTACGCGCAAATATGAGTGCTATTCCTTTCCGGATCAAGAATCAAACAAAACATACACAATCTGGGTATGTCCAGGCATTGACAGAACTAAGAGCAAGAGCTCCCAAACCCAAGTAAAGACCGTACATGATTGCAGAGGATGGTGAGTGTGGAAAACGAGTGACTTTGATCAACGAAAGCGAGTGTGTTGAGGTTGCAAACAGCGGAACAGCGGACTTTGGAAGAAAAGTTTGAGTGATGTGCGATCAGTCACAACATGAGGAGATTGGCGGGTTCAAATAATGGAGATTGTTCTACCGGCCGCTCGAGTCCATGCAAGCGCCATGCAGCTCGGAGGCTTCCTCGATTGTCGACGGAGGTCTGTGTTGACACTTGCCAATGAGAGAGCGCGAACAAGCCCGACACAGAGCCAACTGTGGAGATTACAGGGCAATCATAAGGCCACTAGTCAGGGGCGCATCTCGTAAGGGAGGGGCAGCAGAGAAAAACTCAAAAAAACAAGCTGCGGTGCATCTCGTGCTACGCTGCAAGAGGTAGGATGCGCGTAATAGGAGAAGGCTATGCCCCGTTGGAAGCTGGGGTTCCCTTTCAGGATCAGGTACCGACGCAACCGAGGGGCCTTTGAGTCCAGAATTATCGCGCGCTTAAGCCAAGACCCTAGTAATATCCTTGCCAGATACGCACTTCTAGCCTTAATAGGCACGTCGTATTCATGTTGGCGAGTCGCTCAAGGGCGTTCATCGGGAGGTGTCCGGGGTCGGGATGGGTAAATTTTCGTATTGCAGAAATAGATCTCTAGCGGGGTTACCCACGAGCAACCACGCGACTCATCGTGCCACGCAGTACTGCAATGGAAGTTGAAGCCCTGCTCAACGTGTTCCTGTGAAATCTCCTGGGATTTTTATATTGCAGAGGATCTGTGCAACCTACAAAATAGGAAAAGATCGCGGTATGTGACAAGTTGACAACACATGAAGTGTGGAGAAAAGTAATTCTGGAACGAAGCGAAACACACGTGGAAATGAAAACTCGACGCCATGGCCCGACCACGTGATACTAACCCGTAGCCACCTCTTTCCCGCCTAACAACAACCCTCCTAGAGGGGCTATGTAATAAGCGACTATTGCCTCGTGAATGCATGTGCTAAGTATGTATGCATATTGAAGGGTGCTGCTGGTGAGAGATATTGACAAAAATACGAAGCAAATATGTACCGCTACGTCACTGCCTCACCGCCTCATCTAGACTCTTCTGCACGTTGCAGTAACGTTAACGTTTTTCACTTCAGATGAAAGCGGTAGCACCACAACTTGGCAGCTATCGTGTCAGTCAGCGGAACTGACTACCAGCCCCTGTATCTTCGATCCGAAAAGTATCTCTATTTCCTCTTCGGGGTATCGTCGAGGGAACCTCCAACCCTACTGGGAGCCATGGCCACAGCCAATAAACCCGTGATCGTGTTCGGCACAACACCGATTTATGGCCACACAATGCCTCTCCGAGCGATTGCCAAACATCTCGTCGGCCAGGGATACCAGGTTGTCTTCATGACGGGGTCACATTTCGGGGAACATGTCAAAGCTATTGGCGCAAAATTCGTACCCTTGATGGGAAAGGCTGACTTTTCCGAAACAAATTGGCCAAAAATTTTAGTTCCGCCGCCTGCACCTGGAATTGCCTTTACCGAATACATTATGAGATATGTCTTCGCTGACATGTTGGAGGAGCAATTCCACACTTTGCAATCTGTCTTATCAGACATCCGGAGCACACAACCAGACCGAGATGTGGTTGTCGTATATGACCAAAGTTGGTATGGAGCGCTCCCTGGTCTTATGGGTGCTCCCGGTTTGAAACCTACGGCGGTGGTAGGCGTCGGCATTATTCCCATGATGCTCAGTGGTGAAGACGTCCCTCCTTTCGGGTTAGAGTTGACACCGGATGGGACACCAGAAACCCGCGAACGCTTTCGAACTTTGACAAAACAAACGCAGGAGAATGATTATGCTGGCAGCCATAAAACTTTCGTTGATCATGCCAAGAATCTGGGAGTCAAGGATTTCAAGGATGGTCAGCACCTGAACGACCTCCAGTACTTGTTACCAGACAGATTCCTACAAATGTGTGTTCCAACTATCGAATACCCACGGAAAGACCTTCCAGACCATGTCGGATTCTCAGGCGGGCTGCCCAAAGGTCAGAGAGATCGGTGGACATTGGAGCCTGATTGGTGGACGGAAATCTCCAAGAACGAAAGTAAGAAAGACATCATTGCGGTTTCACAAGGAACTCTCCTAGTGAACGACTTCGGCCATCTCATCATCCCAACTTTAGAGGCGTTCAAGGATCTCCCAAATGTCATCGTGGTAGCGGCTCTAGGCCGAAAAGGAGCCACTCTTCCAGCCGATACTCCAGTGCCTTCGAACGCACGGATCTGCGATTTCATTCCCTTCGACGAGCTATTTCCACACTGCAGCGTTTTTGTTACGAATGGCGGCTATGGGGGACTCCAGCACGCTTTAAGTCATGGCTTGCCGATGGTCATTGCGGGAACGCAGAGTGACAAGCCTGAGAATGCGGTTCGGGCTGAGTTTGCTGGCGTGGGGGTGAATCTGTGGACTGAAACCCCCACCTCCGACGCGGTTCGAGCAGCTGTGCTGAAGATTCTTTCTGATCCGGAGTATAGAAGAAAAGCGAGGAAAATAGAGACTGAAATGGAGGCTGCTGATCCGCTCGGATCTGTAGTCAAGGCCATTGAGGGGGTGACGGCCAAGGCAAGAAGCAAGTAATACCCTAAATGATTAGAATTTGAGACTACTTCCCAGATAGAACTAAAATAGATTATCCATTAGCGAATCAAGATACAAAAATTACGGAGTCTACCCTGGAGGCAAATTCAATTCAAAAGAGTTGAAATGTAGCCTGTTAGTCGGAGATACTTTTATCCCGCCAAGCTATGTTACTCACTCGCCGACTACACATGCAAGCAGGTACATGTAAGAAAAAAATTAATTCCCCCGCAGCTCGTATTTAAATTCTAACATTTTCTTAGATCGTACTCCATCTCTCTAAGTTTCGTATTCCTTGAAACTCTACCGTCGATCACTTTCACAATCCACCATGTCCCTCAAACTGACCCCCATCACAACCCTCTCCCACTTCCCTACTATGTCACGCATCCGCCGCCTCGCATTCTCTACTAACCCCCTCAATAATCTCATGTTCGGTTCTGTCCCACCCTCTCTCCTCGAAACCTGGTTCCTAGAACGCGAAAAACGCGATGCCACGAATCCCCACCAGAGAATCATCGCGGTGATGGATGAGGAGAATATAGTTGCTTATGCGAAGTGGGAGATCCCTGTTGATATTTCGAAGGATGTGGCTGGAGGAATGGAGAGCATGGTGAAGATTGAGGAGATGGAAATTCCGAAACGGCCGGAGGGGGCGAATGATGAGATTTGGGGGGCGTTTAGGGGTGGGATTGAGGGGATGAGGGGGAGGTGGTCGGATTGTGCGAGGGATTTCGGTGGGTTTGGCTTTTTCTCTCTGACTTTTTTGCATACTTTTTAGGGGGTCTTGGCTAATGGGTTTAGCTCTTCATACACTAGCTGTACATCCTGATTATCAAAGGCGGGGTTGTGGGAGTATGTTGGTGAAATGGGGAGTTGAGAAGGCGGATGCGGTGGGTAGGAAATGCTATCTGGAGTCGACGCCAGCTGCGTATCCGTTGTACCAGAGATACGGATGGGCCGATGTTGATGAGATCGTTCTGGACTTAGTGAAGTTTGGGGAGGGAGAGCATAGAATCAAGATTATGATGAGGGAGCCGAAGGTCAAGGCTGGGCAGTGAGTCTCTGGATGCGAACTCATTTTCTGAAAAGGATGAGAATATCCAGCTCAATTTGAATCTAGATGAATATTACATTGCCGAAGATACGGATTATCCAACATCTCCAGCTCTACGAACGGATCCCTTAAGTATGAGGATAGAACTGCTAAGCCCAGAGCCAACGTACTGTGTACATGCCCGAACGAGATCGTCAACTCGGCTTTCCTCGAATCTTTACTCGTATATCCCGCCGAATTCTAGATCATATGAAGATATGCTTGACACGGAGCCAGAATCGTAATCGACGCCCGGGGAGAGTGCGGACTACGAAGACATAGAGAGGGAAACATCAGAGAATATAGAAAGTCTGATGAGCCGTCCAAAGACACGCTGGGCCAGTATGAGGAGAAAACGAGAGGCGGTGAGGAGAAGTTCGTTTTGAGCAATCGTCGAGGCAGAAGCAGTTCGGAAAGCCACAACCGAAGTTCAACTGCTAAATCTCATTACTTCTTCCACAACCCGCCACATTGCTTGAAGGATAGTAGTCTCTGCATGAATGGCGATGTTAAAGTATTCGGGCCAGCCTGACAGCGGTAACGGGGTTTTCCGTCTCGAGCCGTGTTATTGGAGAAGCACAGGCCGAAAAGCCACTCACTTGAAAGCCGATTCGGAAACTCAGCAACCTACACAAAACGCCGTGCTTCCCCTTCTACTCATATTCTTGTCTACCCAGTTTCAGACCTACTTCATTTACCGGAATCGCAAGGATTGGAAGATAGGCAATTGCCCGGCCATGATGCCCCCTTCGTGCTGCGAAATACTTTGCCAATCTTCGTTCATACACGCTCTCACCCTCCCAATCTCCTATTGGCGACCATGATGCTCCTTTGACGTCAATTGGACATAAGAGGGTGTTGTTCATCCAAAAGAACGAAGTCGACACCGTGGGGCTGGCTGTGAAGAGCTTCGGGACTAGTCACTCCCAGAAGAGACTCGGCTCCTATGTATACGTGTGCTTGAAAATTCGCTTGGAAATCACGTTCGCAAATCACATTATCAAAACTGCTGGCTGGGTATGAACAGACTTCAGCGACCTACATTTAGTGCTTTCACCGAGAAGCAACCCCTCGAGCCTCAAGAAGATACCCCGATAAGATTTCGGACTCTAGCCCCTCCAGAGGCCG
>Ga0247778_1000433_pt1 | contig 55560 bp, 55 predicted proteins | sample UWRJL049202B5_FD_179939 | JGI IMG/M metagenome (GOLD analysis project Ga0247778, IMG submission 179939) | Plant litter microbial communities from Arlington Agricultural Research Station in Wisconsin, United States - UWRJ-L049-202B-5 | ecosystem: Environmental > Terrestrial > Plant litter >... | reverse complement strand
TGAATAGAATTATATTTTTTTTTTTTTTTTTTGAAAACCAATATTGGAAATGAAGTTTTGTGCATATGATGTGATATGATTTGTGAGACAAAATCGAAAATCAACGACTGAAATGCTGGGATTAGAAATAGATACGAAACTAGGATTGTGTTCGTGAGGGAACAATAGAGATGAAAGAGCCATGAGGGCTACAAAGAAGAAAGTTTTCTTTGATCCTAACGTACAGCTGCCCAGTGAAAGAAGTAAACGCCAATCTATATAAAACTCCTTTTGTCTTCCGAACTCAATTTCCCGAAACAAAATCAAAAAGTGACGCCGAAGATTCGCACGCTAATCTCAATCCTCGTACAAGCTTACTGTCCCACCTCCCCGCTCAGCGATTCAACTCCGGAAAATACTGCGCAATCTTCATCGGATCACCATACGCAGTCCTAGTCTCCTGCACATTCGCCTGCGCCAAATCTCTCTCCAACTCCTGCACCTCCTCTCTCGTCGGCGCCCGCTTCTTCTTCGTATTCCCCAATGCTTGAGGCCTTACCTCTCTTTGAGTTTGAACGGAGCTCAGATTTCGTAAGTCAGATACCGAGCTGCCATTTGAGCCATTAGCGAGCGGCGATTGAGAGCGGGCTGGCGACGCAGAAAGTATTGACGATGGGACGAGGGTACTTGCTATGCTTGCGTGTAGATCTCTGCTTGTTGGAGAGAGGGCTTTTTTGTGTGCGGGGATAGTGAGGTTGGGCATGGAGTTAGGGGAGGGAGTGGAAGCGTTGGTTTGTTTTTCGTTGGTGCAGAGTCCTTTGTCTTGCACGAATTTGGAGGATCTGTGGTGGTAGGGGTTATAGTTGTAGTAGTCGTCGATGATGGGGTGGACCATGACAGTTTGTTTGTGAATTGTTAGGGTTGAGTTTGTTGGGACTGTGACCCAGCTTTCTGATGTGTGTTAGAAAATATAGATGAGGAGGAATCTTTGGCTTGCCTCTTTCGAAAGTTAACGGCTCGCTGGCTACGAGGACGATATCGGCGCCTTTGTCCCGACGATCCATCTGGTACTCGCCCTTTTTACTCTTATCCTCCCATGTTGTCCCAGATGAATAATATAAACTCGCAGCTTCATCTGTTCGACTGCTGACATATCGAGTGCAAACAACACTATGTCCATCCGTGACAGAAATGTTCAACAGACTTCGTATGTCCACATTCTCATTCTTTAGGATATCGGCCGGGATGTCGGCGATGAAGTCGTTGATGGCCTTGATTGTCTTGAGCATAGCATGACGCAAAACATTCGGCCCAAATCCTTCTGGTGGCGGCGAGCTTGGATCATGACCCATCCGCTCGAGTGTATCGAGGTATAGAGCAAATGCCCATTCGCTATCCGTGCCACCAACCACACTCAAGTACCATTTATCTGCGAGTCGTTCACCGAGCCGCCGCTTGATGTATTTCCAGCCTCCCAGGGAACCATTATGCATCCACATCAGACTGCCATGGGAGAAAGGGTGGCAGTTATCATCGCTGAGGGAACCTTCGGTGCTTGCTCGTACGTGGGCGAAGATGAGAGAGGAAGCGGTCTTGGAGGCTATTCGTTGCAGGTTCACGCAGTTCCAGGCGGGGATTATAGAGGTGAAGATGCATGGCTCGGGGCCCAATTTGGGGTCAGTGTAGTATCCAATACCGAAACCATCGCCTTGCAGACGCATTAGCAGGGAACGCAGGACGATCGTGGGGGGAACCAACCATTGTGAGGTCTTCTCATATCCAGGCGAAGACGGGAATCGAAGGATTGGGTGAGGATGGAGTGGGTTGGGTCCAATATGAGTTTCGAGAGGAGGATCTCATCTGAACCTTTGTACACCTTGGAGCTATCAGCACTGTTGCAGCTATTGAGAAAGCCGGGGGGACTTTACCAGGAAACGACACATCTTCGCAATTTGGGGTATCTCGGAGGTGTCCAGTAGGATACGGGCGAGCAATTGATGTCATGTAGCAAGAAGATGACAATGAAAAGTATCCTTTCCCCGTTTGTCTCCCTGCGAGATTTGCGGTTGACTCAGATATGAAAAGGCGGTCTCGGTGCAGGGGCGAGGCTGAAAGAGAGCAATGGCGCAATCGACGTCGAGTCAACAAAATGAGGAATGGCCAAAGGAAATAATAAATAGTGCAAATTAAATGAAAATGACTGTGAAATTCATCAACAATAACAATATATAAATGAGGCTATTCACAGACAAACACCAAAATCATGCCACATTTCTTTTGGTCTCGTGCTCGTCCGGTGTTGCTCGAGCTCGAGGCTGCGAAATCCGTCCAAAGTATGACGCCAAAGGGCGGGTGTACTTCGGAAACGCCACACTCGCACCAGCCACAGTTCATGCACGATAAAGTCAAGTAGCTCCACCTCCACGCATAGAATCAATACACCCAGGCAATTATATCAACATCCCCTTCCACCAAATATCTCGAAACCCATGACTTCGAAGGATCCCCGAATACCCTCACACGCCTGGTCAACATGAGCGGCCGGCTGATTTCAGCCAGGCTTCGGCCACTGGCCCAGCGAGCCAACTCCCAAGCAGCGCGTCACTTCCATCACCACACCACCTCGTCCGCCGGCGGGCTTCTACGATCAGAATCCGCAGTCCGGTCAGCGAGACGGAGATTATGGCCTGCGGGCACGACGCAGTTCTCGAATGCAGTGATTGTGCGGAATGCTTCGTTTGCGCGGATCATCCCGCAGGTGCTGATGAAGTTTGCGAGGATACCTGCGCTTTTTGCTGGGGCTACGATTACGGGGCTGGCGTATGTGCAGTATCAGGCTACGCGTAGGTCATGTTTCTTTGTTAGTTGTGTGTGCTGATTGCTGAGTTTGATACAGAGGCTGGGAATTATGCGATAGATGTGTTTAATCGAGGGAAGGATACCGTTTCTGGAGTTGCAGGGGGATTGTTTGGCGGCGCGAAAGATATTGCGGATCAGACCTGGAAAGGATGGGAAAAGACTAAAGAAGATGTCGAATTACCGGAATGGATGCAGAAGATATTGCGAATTCATGAGGAGATTGGAACTGGAGGAGGCAGTGGCGGGGGCGGGCCTGGAGGGGAGGAACCGAAGCAGAGCAAGATAGGAGCGGCTGGAGTTGCGGCTGGAAGTGCTGCTGCATACGGATACGACAATACATCCGAAGAGGACCCAAGAACCGGGGGAGAGACGGCTAGGGACGACCAGATGATGGTTTTGACTAAAAAGATGATAGAAATTCGGACTATCCTACAGACCGTTGGACAATCGAATGCCTTGACACTACCGTCAATAGTGGTCATTGGGTCGCAATCATCCGGAAAGAGTTCCGTCTTGGAGGCAATTGTTGGGCATGAGTTTTTGCCAAAGGGTTCGAATATGGTTACACGAAGGCCAATAGAATTGACCCTTGTCAATACCCCTGATGCCCAAGCAGAGTATGGAGAATTTCCAGCTCTTGGTCTTGGGAAGATCACAGACTTTTCGAGTATTCAAAGAACATTAATGGAACTCAATCTGGCGGTACCAGACTCGGAATGCGTATCGGACGATCCTATTCAGCTTACTATTTCTTCTCCTCATGTCCCGGACTTGTCACTTATCGATTTGCCTGGATATATCCAAGTTGTGGGGCACGACCAACCTTTGGAGTTGAAGCAGAAGATCTCCGATCTCTGCGACAAATACATTCAACCCCCGAATGTCATCCTAGCAATTTCGGCAGCAGATGTTGATCTTGCCAATTCTACAGCTCTCCGAGCAAGTCGAAGGGTTGACCCGAGAGGAGAAAGAACTATTGGTGTCGTGACGAAGATGGATCTTGTTGATGCCACAAGAGGGGCATCAATTCTCAATGACCGAAAATACCCCCTAAGGCTTGGCTATGTTGGTGTGGTATCAAAAGTACCCGCCCAGTCAACAAGTCTATTCAAGAAAGGCAGTGGAAACATCTCCTCCATAATCTCTCGAAATGAGAGCGCCTTTTTCAACGCCCACCCCCTAGAATTCGGTCCCGAAGCCGGTGTAGCGGTAGGCACCTCGACTCTTCGCAACAAGTTAATGCACGTCTTGGAACAAACCATGGCGGCTTCTCTCCAAACTACCTCTGACGCAATCCACCAAGAACTCGAAGAAGCAACTTATGAATTCAAGGTGCAATACAACGACCGACCACTGTCTGCCGAATCCTACCTCGCTGAATCCCTCGACGGCTTCAAACACTCCTTTAAAGAGTTCACCGAGCACTTTGGCCGCCCTCAAGTCCGCGAGATGCTGAAAGAAGAACTCGATCAACGAGTACTTGACCTTCTCGCTCAGCGTTACTGGAATAAACCCATCACGTCTCTCGCTCCCGCTCTCCCAGAACCAGATTCCCTCTCCGATCTTCCGAAATCGGATCCCGAGTCCGTTTACTGGCACCGCAAACTCGATGCTTCGACATCCGCACTCACAAAACTAGGAATCGGGCGTTTGGCTACTACAGTCGTGGCGCAAGCAATCCAATCCAACGTCGACCGTCTGATCGCACACAGCACATTCGCATCTCATCCCTTCGCACGCCAAGCCATTACTGAAGCCGCGTCTGGAATTCTGAACGAGCGCTTCTACAGTACGTCTGATCAAGTAGAAAATTGCATCAAGCCCTATAAATTCGAGATCGACGTCGAAGACGGCGAATGGGCACGTGGTCGTGAACACGCTGCCGGTGTTCTCAAGAACGAACTTCGAGCCGTAGAAGATGCCGTGAAAGAAGTAGAGAAGAAAGTCGGCGGGAAGAGGAAACTGAAGGACGTCATGTCCTTCGTGGAGCGCGCACGCAAGGGAGAAGTAGTCGTGGAGGATAATGGCAAGACAGGCGCTGGCGGCTTTTCATCTGATCTCCTTCAAAAAGGTAAAATTTCCCCCTTCCACATCTGCCAGACAAACTCACTAACCACACCACAACAGGCAAAGAAGCACTCTTCCTCGCCGACCGTTCCATCCTCCTCAACCTCCGCCTGAAGGCATTGAAATCTCCACAATGCGCCAACAAGAATAATAAATACTACTGCCCCGAAATCTTCCTTGACGTAGTATCATCAAAGTAAGCCCCCTTAATCTTACTCCCTCCCCATTCTCCCATCAACCCATTATCATTTATCATTTATTCCGAAACCCCCACCCCCCCTTATCCCCCGCCCATCTTCACTCACTAACACCCCCCTCACCCAACAGACTAGTCTCCACCGCCGTCCTCTTCCTAAACGTAGAACTCCTCTCGGAATTCACATACCAGTTCCCCAGGGAGCTGGATATCAGGTTGGGCAGGGGCTTGACGAGTAGTGAGGTGGAGAAATTCGCGAGGGAGGATACAAGAGTTAGGGGCCATTTGGATGTTATTCGCCGCAAGGAATTGCTGGAGTTGGTGTTGGAGAAGATGGAGGGGGTGAGGGATTTAGAGAGTTTGAAGAGGGGGAGGAAGAGTGGTGGGAAGAGGGGGGATGGGGGGAAGAGGGAGGAGGAGGGGAGGAAGGGGTGGTGGTGATGTGATTGTGATGGTTGGGGGAGAATTGAGATTGGAATGGGAGAAAGGCGTTAAGGTGGGTTGGGAGGAAAGATATCACTACTGTTCGCTGTATAAGCTCCCCGCTTTTTGTCCGAGTTTGATTGGTGATTGGTAGAATTTGGAATGTGATCAAATCCACTCATTACTCTTCACTTGGGCCTACTCTGGCGTTTTATTTTGAAGTCTTGTGTATATGTACTATCCTATCCTATAATGAACCTCCTTCCTCCCAGCTAAACGCCTGCCGTATGCAAACCCTATTTAAACACTCCCAGAAGTTATATACAAACTACACAAAAATATACAAAATCACCGCTCCAAAGTACACTGCACACTAACCTCCCATTTCAACCCCCCACCCCGTCCATACCCACCCCCAAGTCTATTCCTGACCAACACCCCAACCCTTTCCCTCAATTTCCCCACCTGCGTCTCATCCCCTCTAACCCTCAACTTCAAATTCGCCATACAAAGCCCAAAATGCACCTGCCAGAACCGCGCTTCCTCAACCCCAAGCACCATCGGCTCACTAACCACTTCCCTCATAACATCACTTACCCCCGTGCCAGAATAAGACATAAGTAACATCAGCCCCTGGGTTATAGCGAGTCGGATACCAAGGAAGAACATAGAGAGTGCGATTAAGGAGCACAGGAGTCGGTCCATCCAGAGGTAGATGGTGATGCTAAGCAACGGCAGCGTAAGCATGAGCGTAGAGCAAGAAAGCGTAAGTAAATGCGAAGGATTCGACAATATCCCCGGCAATCTCCCCAAATAAACAAAGCGCATCGCGCGCCCAATCCGCTTATGATTCTCCAACAACACAGCACTAATCAACGTAGCCACTATACTCAACACAGCAGCACTATCCACACTCCCGGCTCTAACCCTCTGATGACTATGCGGATGATGCGGCTGATGCGAACCCAGCGACTCAAGCACGTGTTTTAAATTGTGCGAAATGAGATCGAACGACATGAAGAGCAGAAAAACACTCATTGCGAATCCAGCTAGCACCTCCGCGCGCTCGAGTCCGAAAGGATGTCGGATAGAACTCCGTTTCCAGACTTCGAAGTTGCAGAATATATCCACAGCGACGCATATACTCGCGCTCACGGCATCGAAAAATATCAGATGGCTGAGCGCCGTCATTGCTAAACTCCCGCTAGCGCTGTACAAAACGTATGCTGCTACGAAAGCATGGCAGAAACACCATAGGATTCGTAGGCGTTGCGATTTCGACATCGAGGCCGTGGATTGCCAGGCTTCTTTGAGCGTGGGGACTGGGAGGGAGGCGGGGAGCGCGAGGGGCGCGCGGGGTGGGGGTTCGAGGAAGATTTGGTGCTGCGTGGAGATGGAGGAGTGTTTGTAGCGGTGGCCTCGTCTTTGGCCTATGTTCTATTCCCCGGTATTCGATATCAGTATTTTGTATACATGTATATTTATCTAGAGAAATGTAATAGTGCGTACCGATTTCGCAACAGGCACATTATCCTTAATCGTCTGCGTCTGGAAATTAAACGGATTCCGCGCCGGCGGCGGCCCATTGCTGCTACTGGGAAACGTGGGTGTCGTTGCGGACGCAGGCATAGGAGAGCCCATTGAGCCGAATCGGGGGAAGGTGTCTGTGTTTGGAGAAAGGGCGTTGGGGTTGAATGTTAGGGTCGAGTTGACGGTTTGCGGGATGCCGTTGACGCCCAGACCTTCTGGTTCTTCTGGGATCGGCGTTGGTGGGGTGGGTGTTCGTGGCGGGGCGGGGATGGGGAGTTGTGAGGCCATGATTGCGATTGTGGTATCATGGGAGAAGGGAAGTGTTGGAATAGCTTCAAAGGGGCGATTCCCCTCGCTGTTGACTTGGAGGTTGTCGTTGCCCCTGGGATGCGGGACAACGCGTTAGCGCGCCGCCACAGATGAGCGAAGCCACATTGCCGATAAACTTTATTTCGAGAACATTGCGCTCCCCTTTTCCTTGGGTCCAAGCCAGTCACTCTTTTAAGCCTCTATATTCACCTTCTTCTACCTGGATAAACAAGAAAGTCCTACGACGATCAGAGGAGCCCACTGGAATTCATTAAAGTGTTGTATCTTCTTTGATCACCCAAATCGACCAGCATTGAGGACCCTGGAGGAAATCAGCATCCCGGTCCATCACGCCTCGCGCGCGTCAGATCCTGATATTCGAGCTGGTATCTCGACATCTCAGGCCAGATTGAAGTCGACACACTCCATTAGCAAGGGCAAGGAGGTTCAAGCAGCTCCATAAACTCGAGCCCCGCCACGTGATTTAACATTCATCTTGCCTTAAATGGTTTCACAGCCTTTGGGAAATGCATTGATTTCGAGGTTCCGACATTGAGAGAAGCTCAAGATGGAGAACCCAACGATCCCTTCCAGAAACCTTAATGGTTTCCAGTCTGGCCTTTCACACGCCGACCCCAACCAAAAGGCCGAATCATATTCTCAATCCACACACAAGAGAACCCCCTCGGGAGGTATTCTCTCTAAATTATCGTTTCTGAGAACAGCGGATGACAAAAGTCCGACTGAACGGGAGCCCATAAGTCCTGAGTTTGCGCCGGGCGATGATCGAATCTCACCGAAGAAGGCCAGTCGGGCAATGGCTGTAGCTGTTCAGCAGCAGAAGACCCGAAGAAGGAAAGGGTCTCTCAGAAAAGCTGCACTTCTTGGAAGAGGGGCGCAACGAGATAAAAAAGACGTCAAAACTTCACCTCTTGATACTGGACACACATCTATGTATGGCGATGGAGCTCTCAGCCCCACCTCCCCAGAAGAGATGCCTCAAACCACTGGTCTAGGTCTGGGCATCTCCGATACGACACCTCGCCCATCTATGGATGGATTCGCAAGTCGAAACAATCCTCTCCTCTCCCCCATCAAAACACTTCCAATGGGCACAGATGACCATCTCGTGACCTCACCTACATCAGCTCCTGCAACCAGCCCAACACTAACATACACCTCCACCACCGACGAGGAAGACATCCTCAGCATCCGCAGCCACAATCTCCCCATACCCCGCCCCGCATCCTCGGGCTCAGACTCCTACTTCCCTCCCGGCGCCGGCTCACTAACACGCCGCCGCTCCGCCCAAAAAGCAAAATCACCCCTCTCAATCGCCGGCCTCACAGCCAGTCCTCTCCCGGTTCCAGACGCCGAATGGGACTACTCGGAAACCGAATGGTGGGGCTGGGTAGTTTTGGTCGTAACCTGGGTAGTTTTTGTGACTGGTATGGGTTCATGTTTAGGTGTGTGGAGCTGGGCTTGGGACGTGGGGGAGACGCCTTATGCCCCTCCTGAATTGGAAGATGACCCTACACTGCCGATTGTGGGGTATTATCCTGCGCTTATTATATTGACAACGGTGATGGCTTGGGTTTGGGTTGTTGTTGCTTGGGTTGGGATGAAGTATTTTCGGCATGCGAAGATTAGTGGGGATTGAGTTTGTGGGTATGAGAAATTCAAATTCGTTTTTGACCGCCACGGCCTTGCACGTCCTGCTGTGAAGTCAATGTTTTCGGGCACCTGGCTTACCACGTCGGCGCTTCTCCAACCGTCAATTTGGTCGCGACTTCCGTTTCCAATTCTCAACTGCCATATCTTCCGGGTTCAGTTTCCTCTACAGAGCGTGAGTATTTGTCATAAAACATCTCCTACGACGGCCATCATTATCACCGCGGTCATTATCTGTTTCTTGTTTATCACTCCTTCCAAAGCGTGCGAATAGTTATCCTCTGGTAGCAAGGACACCTCTTCATGGGTCTAAGCTGCCATAGCTTGACACAAGTGGAATATCAATTAGGAATTGGACCATTAACTCCTCTTTTCAGCCAAAAGTTGGACGGTCCCTGATGAATTATTTCCGTCTCTACTTTCGCTATCGGGCTCGCCGCTTACTCGATACCCCAAAACGCTCAGGTGGCCTCGATCTGCTTCTGGAAGCGCATGCACCCGGTAGCCCACAACTCTCTCTGTCGTAGGTATGCTTTGCCAGTGGATCAACAATGCGGCATCGTTGCTCCTGTGATTACTCTTGGGTTTGAAAAGCACTGGTTATTTGTAGCTAGCATACAAGTTAATCTCAAATGAGGCTTTACGGTGGCGAGAGGACAACGTCATAGCACAGCTTGAGCTTAAAATGGTGGGAGTGTCGTGAGTTGATCACTTTCCATTCGCCGTCCATAGACAGTGATACGACTTTCAATATTTCCTATCTAAACAGCTATTGAGCAGCAATCACAACTATCTCATTAGGCCACGCCAACGAATCATCCCAACTATACAGTTCCAGTATCCCGCCGTCTTTGGTCGGCATATTTATACCGGCATGCAACCTTACATTCATCCTCGTCTGGTAATGATTGGGCGCCGATTCGCGATAATTAATTTGCATTGGGTTCGACGGTATAGCGACCTTTTCCTTCCGGACAAGCGCAAAAGTATCAAAGTCAAGTTTCCGCAGTCCTACCATTGTCGCCGGCGGAGCCGTGAAGTTCTTCTTCCAGCTAATATATCTGCCTGGCTGAACTGTCCGCAACTCTAGGAGAGCTCCCGATTGGAAATTCGTGATATCGTCATCATTATCCCAACCTGGCCCGTACGCAGAGTTCTTGGAGTAATGAAGCCCGGTGTAGATATTTGTCTCTGTCGGGTCATAGGCTAGCCACGATGCTCCAATACCATATGACAAGGTGTTTTTACCCGCACACATCCGAATCGTACACCCTTCTCTCGTTATGGCAGTCTCGCACACCCACACCTCGGCGCCGCAGTACGCTTGAGTGTGAACGGAGGTCAACCAGGATGTGACAGTGGGAGTGTTTTTAAACGGCTGGTCAAACTTAACGTCAACCTCCCACGTTTTCGAATCTACTTTGTTCGAATCGCCCGTGGCTACTGTGCCCCTCGTTACTTTCGAATACATCGAACTTGGAAAAGTCATCCAGCTCGTCCAAGCATCGTACAATTTGGTGTCGAGCGGCCACCGCCCCCCAGTTTCTGGAATAGGAGCCCCCTCTGCGTTCACAGTTATTCGAATCCTGCAGTCGCCTAGGTGATCCTGATCGAAGTGTGAGAGACCGCTGAGACACCATTCGTTCTTCTCTGGCTTTGACCCCTCGCCATTGTACCTGACATCACCTGATTGACAGTACTTAGGCACGGAAATCTCGCGGGCTTTCCAATTTTGAGCTTTGACAGAAACCTGGAATGGTGATCAGTCGATTGCTGCGCGGCATATACTTCTACACTTACCTGGAGTAACAGTTCTACAATTATCTTGCAATCAGCACGATAGTAGTCGAGCTCCCCAGCTACTAGGTTGCCCCGAGCATCCTTGAGAACCTCATCGAGATTCTGAAACAAAGACAAGCCGTCCGCGAAGATCTCTGCCAAGCCATTAGTGTCGTCGTACCTTCTTGCGAGGTTCAGCATAACTTACGCTTTTGTACAGCGTGCAACTCGGCCAGGATTCCTTGAACGGCTGTCATCCATTGTGTCAAAGGACCCATAACTCGATTGACTGCCTCAGCCTGTTCCCGTAGTTTTTCTTCCTTCGGCCACGCCTCTATCAATGCTTTATTTATCGTAAAAACTGTTATGAAGTGGTAATCCATGTGCGTATTTCGATCATGGACAACACCTTTGTCGCTCTTTACTTCTACCTGGCCATTCTTAACTACCGCAGTGGGATGACTACTATCGGGATGAACCGCAGCAAATCGACGGATATAGAAGTCGTTCAATCGATTCGGCGCACAATGTTGAACCCAGATTTGATCTTTGCTATCACTGAAAGTGACGATTTTTGACAGCGTCCTGTGATTTTCGAAGAGATACCTGGGGGTATACCTGACCCCAGGCCACGAATCCGAAGCATCTGACATGACGCTTTTGCCCTGTAGTTTCCTCCAGAGTTCGTCGCGGTCGTTCCAGGAATCCAGGTCGGTACAGTTGGCATTGCGTATAGTCTGCCACCGCCGCACTTCTAGTTCTCTTTCAAGCAGGAATCGAGTATTGCTTGCTTCACAAAACGACTCAACGGCGTTCGACCATTTGGGCAATAGCGTTTTCTTAACTAGATGCTCATTTCCGAAGTTTTCAAGATAATCTAAGACCTAGGAGGAAACCTTAGTGAGTACCTGCATAATTGAATACATGAAGCTCACCTCGGAACCCTTGCTGAACCTTGGATTTCGCGCGGGCATTGCCTGCAAGCTAGAGTGAAAAGCGTCGACTTTGCTACAGAGCTCATGCAGTGCCTTTGGAAAAGCCTGGCCGTTCTGAATACCCTCGCTAGCCAAGAGATTTTCGACAGCGGCTTTGGATTGAAAAAGAATATCCGCTGTATAAGTTGTTTTGTCAGGTTAGACCACAGCGGTACCAGAGTGTGGATCACGCACCCATCTTCAAGACCTCATTGACCTGGTCAATGTTCGCATCAATCCACGCGGATAGGATAGTCACATAGCCATTTTCACTATCGTACAGAAGGTCACCTAGGATATCGACTGCACGTTCTTAGAGTCAGTCTTGCTTAATTCAAAACTGTCCTGGAATCTTGCGAGGCTGCATATCCTTTTTGAATATCTCGTGATCTTTGAGACAATCGGAAAGGATATCGAAACTCTCGAAATCAACAGATAATGAAATTACATGATTGGGGAATTTGCATACAGCTGCCGGCGCCGAAATGGGCATCAAAATTCGAGCTTGGTTGAGGCAGGCCGGCGAAACCGATCTTGTCGCTTGGGAGATACTGTCCGCCGGAGACGGTAGCCGTTATTGCTTTTTTGATGGCATTCAAATCCATCTTTATTTCGATCGTCTTGAATCTAGTAGGAGTTGATCAATTGTCATGCAGATAGAGTGCCCATTATAAGAAGTTGGTCCCAGCTCCTGTCTTCCGACTTTGATTTTTTCTCGGTAGGCCTAGGTTCTTTTTTTCCGCACATGCCATGTTGCAATTAAGAAGTAGCTTTAGCAAGGGAGGCTTGTGGCAGTCAACCACCGAGGCGGAAATCCACGACGCGGAAAGCTAAGGCTAACGTGGGGAAGTGTTGCTGGCGAGGGCTGGCTGGACCACACACTAAATTATAGTGTTCTTGTCCACCTTCTGAGAGGGCCCGGCCCGAACCCCCAGTCGCAATTTTGAGGCGTATCAAAACCAGCTGAATGCCCAAAATGCGCTACCAATGCCACTTAGTTCTTCCAGAACGCGGGGAACTGCGGGGCAACTTGCGACATCGATAGAAGTATGATCTTGCATTATTTAGAAGCTCAACTATCATTCCAGAATAGGCATGCTAGACTTCTAGCTCAGGGCGGCCACTCCGATACTATGGGTCTCGGGTTGACGGGCTCATATGTCACACCCTCTGGTCAATAGATAGCCGACGGCCACCAAAGAGGGTTTAGAAGTGACTTTGGAACAGGTCATTCTTTAAGCTTCCATTAAATTACCCCTTTCACTGCACAGGCTTTCTTTTTATGAGACACTAAATTCCAAGTCGTTGGAAAGAACAGTAGAGAGACTTCGATCTTCAAATCTCAACGTGTAGGACCAACATGGTGAAGGACGTGTCTGCGAAGACTTTCCCTACAGAGTTTCCTGAACCGTGGACCAAGGAGCTATATATATTTGGCAGACATGTACGAGACCCCCTACCAAATTCCTACTTCGCTGACCACCTCAGGGCCACTTCGGCGATGAGCACTTGTCGCTGCAAGAGATAATTTTCGGATTGCAACAAGATCAGAACCTATCCAGAGTCCGATACATTCACATATCTTGTGATGTACTGGACTGCACGGGAGCCGAAAATGAATCAAACACCGGCCCTTCTTCTCACGCGTTCAACTTATTGCCCCTATCTTCGAGATTGCAGTATGTCCATATTTACGCTCGAGTGCTTACGGTCTCAACCCCGCGCGCTTCGTAGGTATTGTTTATAAGCAATTCCGACTTGGCCTTGCGAATCGTATATGATCAGGTACCCCTAGGACTAACTATCGCCTTTGCTGAGGCACCCGAAAAACCAGCGGATAAAGTCCGGACCCCAGCGTGTGAGCTTTTCTCTGACCAGATTGATTGTTCCGAGTACGCATCTGGCAACTGCGCAAACGAGCATTTCTCACCTATCTTGGGTGCAACTGGAGTGCAGCTCAAGTCTAAGGCAAATTCGACCGTCGAGCAGAACGACTTTGTTCTTTCTGACCTCGAACTTGGAGGGTCTTCAGTAGAGGATTTCAAGACGTTTGGTGGATCTGTCAGGCGTACAGAGTAGGCACCCCATTGAAGGCCTAAATAAATACAAGAGAACTGAACCGGTGTAGTAATCTTTTCAAGCTGCTTCATTAGCAGTTTATCAAAGCGAGCCAAGAACAGCGCTCAATCCGCCAATTGATACCACTATTAGCAGATTGAACTTCATAATTCGCTGCAGTACTGCTTCCTTGCGCATGGTTGAACTCGTTGCAGATGCAAAGACCCTGCTTGACCGACTTCAAGCACCAAAGTCTTCAGACGCGCAGTTAGAGGAACCTCAGAGGTTTTATGTCCCAGTGCAGAATATCAAGGAATGCAACGATTCGCTCAAGGATCGCCTGGACAGAGCAATCGCCATGTATGGAAACATCGAAAAGCTCGAATCGGCGAGCAATAATGCGGCCGAAATGCGCACCTTGTTCGCAATTGTGATAAAACAGATGGGAACCAGCATGTTGAGTTTTCAAGATCCCGAGATGATGCTCACAGATGCCGTTCAAGCAATCAAGGGCCTCGATACTACGAAAGCTGAGATGCAGAAATTGTCTCAAGAGTCCCAGAAGGCGAAAACAGAGTTCGAAGACGACGTTCATGATTTCTATGTGAAGAAGCAGCAGAAGGCGAAAGCTGAAGCTTATATGGCCGTATGGAATCTGGTCTCGGGGCTCATCAAGGGGGTTGCAGATATAAAGGAGTTGAAAGGAATCGGCGAGGCTATCGTGGCAATCAACGGTCTGATAGAGCAGAGCAACGAGACGTCAAAGCAGATCCAAAATCTCACGAAATTGGCCGAAGTTGCCGGGAAGATGTGGCCGAAATTGGAAGCGGCTTTGAAGAACCAGGCCTCGTTCCAGACCGCATTTTCGCCTACGCCGTCGGGAAAATCCAAGGATGAGAAAGCTAATCTCAAAGCTGGTGACTCGTTGACCGCTTCTGCTCAATCAATCATGAAAGACTCAGGGGCGAGAGCGAAGAACCTTACGCAGATTGATTTCTGGTCCATGATACGTGATTGGGATATGTTCGATGTGCAGGTGGAGAGCACCTACAAAATGGTAATTCATCCACTAACTACACCACGAAAGTGTCTCGGAATTGGGATTTCTCCGACACTTTTGAGATGAGCTAGAGATACGCAAATAGGAAACAGCGGCTGACTAGTTGTGATATATGTAGCTCGAAATCGACTTTCCGGACAACAAACTCAAAAAGATGGAAGCCTTCCGCGTCTCTTATCGAAAGCTCGCCATACAAGGTCGACTCGTGGTTTCCGCCATGCGAGAAGTGCAAGATAAATCACAGCGCTATTACCGCGAGTTCGCGGAGACGCAAGCCCGTCAGACTCGCAACAAGGAGCTGACGAAATTGAGTGAAGAGATCAAGGACTCGGAGAACACGAACAGCGCACGAGATATCCTAGTCTACAACGCCCAAATACGCCTGCTGCACATGCGTCGAGCATTATTCTTGTCGACGCATGCGACACTTTTGGCGTTTTTGTACGAGTTCAACCAAGGCAGCTTGCCGGTCGACTTACGGTATAAGCAGTCCCGCGGCGAAAATGAAGAGGCGTTGAGTTCGGGACTCAGCGCGGATCTTACGCCTGGCGAATTTGACACTTTACGATCAAAACTTAAAACGAAGATTGATAACATGTTGCAAAGTCTTCGGAATGTCCAGACGGTTGCGCCGACTTTTAACTTCAACACGGAGGACCATTTAGGGACGGTATTTACAGAGAACTGGAAAGACAACCTGGTTCGGTTGAAGCGAGTTGACTTCTCTATCCCAACGACACTCAGCGTTACGAAAGGCTACTGTCGTATTCGCATCATAAAAGCGAATGCAATCTTCCACGGACTCCCAAAATCACCAAAGACAAACTCAAAAGGCGTCCACGATGACATCAATTACAAGTTTACTGCTGGGCCATTTTTCTCGGATATTGATAGTAGTGGGCAAGAACTTAGATTCTATCGGGAAGCAATGTCGCTCAAGAAAGTTGTCGGTAATGCTGGTGGTGCTCTGCAGGATATCAATAATCAGTTTACGAGACCAACTATTTTTGCGAAAGGGTTTCTTACATTTGATGAGGGGGATGTGGATGAGAGCATGCTGGAAATGGTTACGGGTGTCGAGCTTGAATTCGCTGATTGTTCTGCTTTGGGAAGGTAGTTCTCATGAATGGGAACGAGAAGCACGCATGCACGAAGCCCAGAATCAAATTATGTTTAGGTTACAAAATTGCGAGATACAACCCCTCGGTGCTCTTTCAACGGCTGTTGCACATGGGAATTCATGTAAGAAATTCGGCGGTCGCTCTTTTGCAGCGAAAGCCCCCACTTTTCTTGATTGTGTTGAAATGTTCTCCAGAAGCGTTATTGTAAGTCGCTATACTTATCCATGCCAATTTCATGAGAGTTGGGATATTCCGGTGACCCGGGGGGGGCCGGTACACGCATTTCCCACCGAGGTATAGGAGTAGGAGGGAAAACTCAGAAGTGAAAATGTGGCCATTTCACGAGCACGTAATCAAACAACAGAGGAGATCGTTGAGGTGTGCCTAGAAAGTAGGGCAACAACTCCAGGATAGACTATTTTCAGCACTGGAGTTGAGGTTGGTCAGATCTGACCAACTTCAGCCTCGACCAACACAAGGATCAACTCATGTGATACTGGTACAGCCTACCAAACAACACTTTTTGACTGAGCGTCATCATCACATGCAGAAGCATGCAGAAGCCAGCAGGTTGTCTAATTTGGGGCTGCATCTTGGCGAGTCCTGTAGATTTACTCAAAATTTCATACCATAATCTTAAGCTACTTGCAATATGCTACGAGAGTTTACCCCGCTTAACAAATCTCTGTAAATTATTAAGCTAAAGGTCGATTTCGGTTTCAATTGAGGCACTCAGATAATGTACGTACGTGTTTTATGCCTCAGATACCTTGATTACCTTTGGTTGGATACACGCAAACGCCGCATCACGTATCACCAAAGCAACTGCTGTGGCTGTTTGGCGCCCCGGATCGTGGTGGTCTAATATTGCAGCGCTCAATGATTATATGTGGCTTGGGGTTTCGTTTTGGACTTGTGATACTATCCAAATCCATCCTTCAGACCCGAATTATGTCAATCGAGCGGCACCGTCCTTGTGATTGTCGTCTGCAGTGGCTTTCCTGTCTAAAAAACACCGTGAGACTGGGCCACCAAGTTGTAATTTACATAAAAGTATGCCCTTCACCCTTGTTTCGTCTGACCTTGTCTAGCAATATCTGTTCAGTTGCTATTTTCACGGGTAGCAAAATGCTGTTCGTAGGATCGTGGGATTATACAACACTTCGTAATGTAGAAAGGCTCGAAGGTATTACATGGGCATCTCTATAAATATATGTCTGTCTACCTCAATCCTGTTAGCTTCAAGAAAAGCCTTCATCGAGTTTCTTTAGGTGGTTTGAATGCTCAAAAGTCATTCGTATCCGTCTATCTTCTATACCCAACGCTTTTTCTTCTTGAAATTATACACGAGACCATCTTTCGCTACGTCCTTTCCAGGTATCTAGCAAGCCTTCAGCAGATTTGGCACGCAAAGACAGCGAATTGTATCCAATGATGTGGATCAAATTAAGCATCATCAGTTTCTTCGTAAGTAATGATTGTACTGCCAGAGCCAGATCATATATCTTAGCCACTAATTTTTCTTCTAGGTTTTGTTTCAGAATGTTTTCAGCAAGCCATGGCCATCAGGGGTTCTAAGCGCAAACCTCGCTAAAAAATCGGACATTCCAGAAGACAAATGGAGTCAGATGTTCGTGCTGGAATGTAGTAAGCCTAGGACGAAGCTACTCACAACTGCTTTCAAGGAAGGCTGGAATTTAACGAATGCTCTCGGTATGGAAATCGTTCATCTGATTTATGTTTCCTAACTTTATGGCAGCCCAATGGCAACAGACGGCAAAAGACGATGATAGGCACGGCCATAACCAAGATGGTATGTCATTGTGAGTATTTATTACACTACCGCCCCGTTATTAACGGTAGACTAATTACCACGGCTAGTTACTTGGGTAATCAAAGTCAATTTGAGAAGATCGGCGACGTAGAATGGCGGCCACACATCAGGGGTAACCGTTCCACCGCTACCTTAGTACAGGTAGTATTGAGGGCTAATAAAGTGAAAAACTCTAGACACCATTCAAAACTTGATTGATTTTCGGCAGCTGAAACTTCCCTCTGTCCATAATGCCGACTTCTACTGCAACGAAAAATGATTCCCCGACGAACACTTCAAGAAAAGCGGCTGCGATTCAAAAGCCAAAACATGCTGCACGCCAGGCATTAGAGCATACTCATGGCTTCAAACCGAGGAGGGCAAGCCCTTTGTACTCATCCGCCTCTGCTTTTGGTGAAAGCAAAGCTAATCGCGGTGTAGCAAAATCACAAAACAGTTTTTTGCGATCTATTCTGGAAGCTCGACGAATTCAGCGACAAAGTCATATATTTAAAAGATCATCCCGAAGAGAAGAACAACGCTAATATACTCTATGATGCTCAGGCAGTAACTATGTGGCATGAACAGTGAGTACCCTAAAGCTGAGTGTGATGATCACATGCTTGGCGAGAGATCATGCGTGCGCTTGTTGGTACCAACAAGCGGTGTAAGTTGCGTTTGAACCGTCCCCTGCTTACAAGATCTTCGTAGTGTGCACTGGAATCCACCAATTTACTGGAACAACACACATCTCCAGGACGTTCATTTCACTCGAGTAGGTCAGCCCACCTTTTATTATTATGGTCCGGAAATTGTATATTGGATGACTCGCGCCCGTTTCGAAAGCGTGAGGAACGTAGCCTTTGAAAACGTTGATTCGTGGACTGTCACCGCCCTTGTTATGTGTAAGTTCAATGATTTGGGGCGATTGAAAGCCTAACTGACCGATATCCAGACCAGATGGATCTTATGGGCCTTTCTTATCCTCCTCTACCTAAAAAAGACGACAATATCCAAAATGCGGATGGTTTCCCCGATACCATCGATCCATCAGATCCTACTCCCTACGGAGCCGCGAATGTTCCTTACGACGACGGCACAAATAATGGAACCGATGGTGGACCAGACCTATCGATGTGGACACAGGTACCGACTGTAACTCTGAACCCCAAAGATTACGGCGACTATTCAATACCTACAGCTCAGCCAGTCTATCCCTCCCCGAGATGCATCGGAAAAATTCCTGATCATCCCTCGGTCAATCGAGACTACGCGCAAGATAAAATTACCAAATACTGCAAGCAGATGGGGACAAACAACGGCGGTAGCCCCCAAGGAGGAGTTATCGTAGACTCAAAAGCTCCATATGCGCCTGTTGGGTATGCGGTTAAGGACGGCCAATCCAAAGATGACGACTCGACCCTATGGCTTTCTGTGAGCTTGGTCCAGGCTGCGAGCTGCGAGAAAGGATTCATGATTGATCAGACTGCTTGTGAGGCTGTCTTTGGTCGCAATCTGGATTGGTGCGACACTGATAGCGGGGACAAGTTCGGCGGGACAGTGGTGTATGGCTGTGGCATTTACAATATGCAAACCACCGTCGGGTTTGGTCAAACTCCTCCACGAGGAGACATTCAAGGGATGGTTGATCTATGGGCCTCTCGAGGCACCACGGCATTCTTTTGATGCGTCACTTGGGGGTCCTTTGCGTTTGGGGGTGGGGGCTCTTTGTTTCTTGTATGATTATCGCTTGTCGTCTTGCTGGTGCACTGGATGGATAGTTGGCGTTTTTGATTTATCCGCTTCTATTTCAACACTGTCAGATTGCCGTGGGGGTTTTCATGTCAAGACCGATTGTCTGGATTATGTTAAACAAAATCAATACCTGAAATGCTTGCGTTCACAATAATCTGCTCCGGAAAATTGAAGTATCGTCTGTAAATCAATCCCTTTGTCTGCGAGGTGAGAGCGATTCGCGAAACACCGAATGGAATCTCAGATCATGCCTGAATCCGGAAGGGCTACCTGTCAGAAAAATGTGGAGGTCGAACCGGTCGTCTCATGTGAGGCTTGTCGCAGATCTCCGCTCTCGGATGCTCGACATCAGGTTCAGGGGCCGATCAAACGTTACAGACCCAGCACTCCCCACACGCACACGTTTTGCCGACAAATCACCCTGGATAATGACGCCTCACCCGTAGTATTTGCAATGCTATGGGGTTTCTGATATCGATTCGCACATACGACGAACATTGGCAGGCGTCTGAAGTTCGAACCACTGACACTGTGGTGCAACAGGTTGCGAGCTTGGAGATTCAGATGAGAGATGAACACCGACTACAAAAGGCCCTCTCATCCTGTCGATTGAACATCATCCAAATCATCACTCTTTCTCCACAGCTCAATAAACCAAACGACCCGGTGTCATCTTTCTCTTTCTTACAATACATTCTTGTAATCACACATTCGTTTGACCCGGCGTCAACAGTATATAACTACATTCTAATAACACCCTCTAAATCACAACAATATCAAAATGGTTCGCATCACATCCCTCTTCGCCTCTCTGGCCCGTAAGTTCCTCTTTCTCCCATACCACCTCCAGCACATCTGACACAAGACAGTCGCCATGGGCGTCATGGCCATCACCCCAAACGTTGCAGGCGCAAAGAGCGTTGGCCTCGCCAACGGCGAGCAATTCATCACTGGAGGCTGCACCTCCGACGCAGACTGCTCGTCTGCTTGCTGCGCGGATGCCAGCGGCGTTGGAGTTTGCAGTGCTGAGGCTGCTCAGTTCCAGAACGGGAAGAACGGATGTGGATTTGTGGATCCGAATGCGGCTGCAACAGTCGCCGCTGCCGAGGCACAGGTTGCGAAACAAGGCTTCTAAGGGAGAAGATGTGAAGGAGAGAAAGAGGCATTTTGGTTAGCTCCATGACATGGGATTTCTCGTAATTGGACTTCAGACAGGAATATGGAAAGCTTGAACAACCAAACTATTGCGTCTACTCTTTGTGTGAAATTTGCCAGTCGTGTGCCGTCGATAAGATCAGTCATTAGCTATATCTAAGCAGCTTTGGTTACAATCGTTCATGCTTCGCTCGAAGAACCTGGTATTTCCAAGAGATAATGCTCCGCTGCTAACTGTCATTCGGCGCATACTTCCCACTTCTAAATTTCCGATCAGTCTTTAGTACAATCAGGAATAAAACCGTCCCCACTCACCTTGAGCTAATGAAAATGCATCGATCACGAAGCATATCACCCGAGACCAAACTAGCCATCAAATAATTGCATTCTGAGAACTCGTAAGTCATGAATGAGGCAAGGTACAAATAAGCAGATCCCCTGAAACGACCTTGACCAAGCCAAACTCCAAATTCCAACCATCAAATTTTTCACCTCACAATTCTTTCGGTGACGCAGCTTGACAAGCAAAATCACAGCTCCAACTCTCAATACCCGCGGAGAAAACCACACTCCCAGCTCCACAATCCGCAGTCGTCCAACTCAATTTCTGATCCGGGATCTCAAACTTAAGCTGCACCTTCGTCAAGCCCGTATGCGGGTCCGCCATATTGGCCCTCACTTCAGGTATATCGTAATCAAAAACTGGCGCATTATCCATATTCGTAATCGTGATAGGATGCGGGACGCCATCCTTGATGGTGATGCTGTCGCCTTTGCCCATATTCGCATTCGTCATCCTCGAAATTATGTTCACGTCTTGCCGAAGCGGCTGAGGCACGTTGTAGACCGTTATGTCCCAGAGCGAGGAGCCGGACCAGCGGCCTATGCCGATGGAGCAGTTTTGGGCGGTGTCGCGAGGCGTACTGGGTTTCGGGTCAGTCTGTGCTATAGTAGGTGGGGAATCGGATGAAACGTACTTCTCGAGCGCTGCGCTGCAGCTGGCGTATGCTAGCGCAAGTGCGAAGCTCGTGCAGAGCTTCATATTGATAGTTTGCGATATGTAATGGATGAAAAGAGAATCTGAGTGACAAGAAGAAGTCGACGATGGAAGTCTGACGGGTTTGCAGTTCACGAAAGGTTGGCTTACGGAGAGATTAAGACGGATCTGCAAGCCACAGGTGAAGCGTGCCAATGAGGATCGACTTGCTGCAGGCTGACAGGATGTGGGCGGCTATTGAGGCGTCCAATTAGGAACGCGATGCATCGTTTCAAAATGGCTTTAACCGCTGACTTCAGGAATAGAACGATGCAACGGCTCTTTTTCATTCAGGTTAGAAGGCAGCAACAACGGCATGAGAAAGCAATCTTTTCCTATTCCCGAAATACCATTTAATTTGATTCAGACAATGAAAAGATTCAGATCCTATTTATAGATTGATGCGGGGTATCCTAAAATGCGGGGTCCAAGAAACATCAGAACCCATTCTCGATTCCAGACTCGTTGAAAAATTATCTTACCTAGATAATCAAGCAAATTACAAGGTGAGTTTCATCTTCTTATTTGTCTCGTCATAGATTCGCTTCCAAAAGAAATTCACTCATGAAATTAATTCATTTTTTCCTATTCCAATTCTGTCGTCCTTCCAATTACTCACTTCGAATGAGATATCTCTCATGTTTACAATATATTTATGGACAAATCATCAGAATTTATTGAAATTGGTCATTAGAAGTTCCATTAGTCCAGTTTTAGCAGCTTACTGAATTCTGTTCAGAACAACCGAGCTGGACTTAGTAACGAAGGGTATGGTGCCGTTGAAACGCCACGGGCCGATGGTACTTGAAGTCATGGAGTATCAGTATTGAATCAGATGCATATGATACTATCTAGTGACAAATGCTGACATATCTTTATAATAATAAAAAATGAATTCCATTTGATCAGATAATTACTTTTGAATAGATCAGCGAAGCACTATCACGACCATCATAACTTTGCGAATATGGATTTGGGTTCTCAGAATAGCACTGCTTGTATGTCAAAATTCAGGTTCAAGGAAAAATTGTTCTCATTGATTATTTATTTAACTTAGAGTCGTGAAAATCATTGGTTCCTAGTCTTATTTCAATTTTTTGGACTTCGCGATGTGAAGAGTCTTCCGGACAATTGACCATCCTCTTTGAAGCGCCGTCCAAATTCGGACAAGATCTTCCTCCTTGTCTTTCACAAAATTGGGGGGATTCTCAGGATAGACGAAAGCTATAATCGCGATAATTGTAAAACTTTTGCTAGGCTCGTTCGATTCTTTGTTCAAGGACCGATTTAGTAGTGGAAGGAAAGTAATTCCAGTGCCAGCACGCAGCATGTCTTGTATAGAAAACATGATTGCTGTTCTGACTTGTTGGTTTCGTTGTGACTTCTGAAGGTCTAGAAGATAGCTAGCTGTCTTGTCGGGGCTTTCATTGTTCTGAAGAGTATTTGGGATAATGTCATTGTTGAAAGTACCGTACTGAAAGATGCTCTTTGTTCAAAGAAATCTCCACCCCCTACAGGTCATACATTGTTTTTACAGCATTCTTTTGCGATTTTGCAAACAAAAAGAAAATATCAACCAATTTCCAATTTCAACGATCCAGTTATTCCCAATTAGGGGATGATACGTGGCAATATTATTTAATTTGTCGAGATATACTCAGACGAGTTTTAATCAGACAATAATATCCATAAGTCTGCCATTCTTGCCAGAATCTCGATTTTAGCTCTCAAATACATCAAAGCAAAAGAGCCGTCGCCAATGCACATTTCATTTCATTTCTTTTTCATTTTGATTATGGGGAGTTTTTTTTAAAAAAAAAAAAGATTTCTAACGTCTGTCCCTATTTCCCGAGACATACCCGATCACGAGACGAATTTATAATTTTGGAATCATAAATTTTTTTTCTTGGCAAATCTATGAAGTTATCATTAATATATTACTTTCTTTAATTATTTCTCTCTAAGAAGACCATTGAATAATAATAAAAAGATTATAATTGGTTACGCTATTAATCGTTTTAATTATATTATCAATTATTACATTAATTGTTTCCCCCTATTTAATTATAATTATTAAAGTTTTCTGGGAATGCAGCATTGGTATCAAATGCGAGTGTATGAGGACGGAGTCGCCGTTTTGTTCTTTTAAGAACATGTCTGATCGTGTTCTGTCCAATGAAGCGCGGGATAATGTTATCGTCGAAACATGGGATGGAATTCTGTCAAGATATATCATTCGGGGATTGACCTTCCAGGAAGATCGATTGCAAGCCATTATTGTCGTTTCGGAAAGGTTTGGACAGCGTCGTTCTGGACTTGGAAATTGCGTCGCTGGTCATTGGGAAGGATTCCTTCTGGCAAGTCTCCTTTGGTTCGTCAGCAAAGACGGAATCTTCTTCCCTGAATGCCGTGTTGCTACACTTCCATCATGGTCTTGGGCATCGTTGAATGGCAGATGGACTTATGTACGCGCTCCTATAGAATCAAGATTCCCAGCGAAAGTCTTGTCCATGTCCTGGTGTAGTCGAGCAGGTCCCGAAACGTCGTTAGGCTGTCTCTGGATTAGATTACAAGGCCGCTTTCGCTCAGCGAAGCTCGAGTACACTCGGAGCCACGTTGACGATAGCTCGGTTCACCCCTTGCACAAAAACCTCGACTAGTGGATAATGACACTAGCATCTGCTTTGGCGAGGCGTGGGTTGATACTATTCTTGCTTCTTCAAGTAGGTCTTTCACATCCGGCACCCACATGTATCTCCTCGAAATACAAGAGGAAGGCATAATGGATATCAGGGGCTGTCGTGGACTTATCCTTATACCGGCAAGAGAAGAAAAGGTCGAAGATTCTTATGAGCGCTTGGGGCTCTACAACGCCGACGTAAAGTATTTCGAAGATTGTGAGACAAGACAAGTCACGTTGCTATGACTTTGCTTTGGGGTCTCGGAGAACGTAGAGATATGGCCTCAAGACTTGAATAAGTTCTACGATGTTGTATTTTGATAGTTCCACCTGTTGAATTATGATTTGAAAGCGCTATACATTTAAATTGGATTCTTTTGTTATACTTGTATATCGGCAGGAAACAGCAGCTTAGAAAGAATAACTCCTTTGTGCCCTCTTGGTTTTGTTGCACTGCACAAGCCTCCGTAGACAACGACAACGCTACAAGAACAGCCACATATTTTACTGTATATAATTTTACCGAGATTATTATAACCACACCGTCGCTGACCAGGATCGTTGATCGCTTGATTGGAGGAGGTATCAGTCTATGTGGCGATATCGTATGAAACAACGTACTTTCGCCACCATAATACTGGCATCGGCTTTTTAGCATCTTGAACAAACTCGGAAATCCATATTTAATCTTTTTATGGATTTAAAAAGTAAAAAGAGTTTAATAGTGGGTCTCATGGGCTGAGGGGTTTTACCACATTATAAAAAGAGGTCTTCTAACGTCTCTCCCTGCGTACCGAGACGCCCCCTATAACGAGACAAATCGTAGGTACTTCGAGTTCAAGCGATATAACATCTATGAACATTCTAAAATTTATATCTAATTTCAGTTCAGTTACATTATTTACTTCCCTAAAATACTCCTAGCCTATTAAAATCCGAAATTATTATCGCGTCGTTGCCGCCCCTTAAATTTACAAAAAGCCTCCTTTTACGACAAAATCAGATCCTTTGATGTATAATAATATCATTAAACTTTTATCACTATTTGAACATATAGATCAATTGAATATAGATATCCAGGTTCTATTATAATATTTAAATACTATTACCACTCTTGTGGCAGCTGGGGCGTGGCCTGATACATGTCGTCGCCAAAGAGGATGATTACCTTCTCCAATTAAGCGATCAAGATTCTGGTCAGCAGCGGTGTGGCTATAGTAATCTCGGTTAAATTGTAATAAATCTATGGCTGCTGAACGTGTGGCTATGACGTTTGTATCTTGGCGGAAAATTCCGCTTTCCGACATCATCCGAGCTCCTCCCCCGACCAAAGCAACTTGTTGCCCTGTGCCTCATAACTGTCCATTCCACCTCCAGTATTCTGGCCCCAGTATTCTTGCCGCTCTTCAACTTTGGAAAACCAGCATAAGATCTAAGATTGACGTTCGGCGTCTTAACAACAATGGACAGCCCGCCCGAGAATCGGTCTGCCAAAAATGAAGCGTCCTTTGCGTTCTGTCTACCTTGGCCATACAAGTGGCTGGCCAAATTGCGCCACCAAGCAGCCTCGTGCACAGTGATCGATAGCATAGTCAAACTACGAAATTTTTCGATGTGGGAATGAAGATGTTGTAGAGAAATAGCTAAAGAATAGTAGCGAACGAATTATAGCTTCATTAATGGATGTGGTGGGAATTTAACCACGTTTTAGCCTTGCTATGAATTGCTCTTCCTGAATCGCAGATGCTTGTGGCGCCTGCAACTTCGGTTAAAAGGTTGTTATGTGCCAAAGAGATTGTATTCACTAGTATAAGGTCAGGAATGTCTTCTCGGGCTTGCCGAAGAACTCATTGGCCTTGACTACGGTCGCGGACCCAATTCCAATCCGTCTAAACTTGCCAAGATTGGACGGATGCCGGTTCGGGCGCCAGGGACGACATGTTCGTTCTAGAATAAGAAAGAAGGCTAGACACGGGTTATCCGGGTACATATGGTGCATAACCGTCCAGTTTGCTATCCGGACACAGTAGCACCAAGATCCCGATCTAGGGTTGTCTGTGTCGAAGACACACCTCAGTCTCAACTCTGTGTTCGATCTTGACCTGCAAACGGATCCTTCCGAAGCCCACGTCGAAGATTCTATGTGATTCGTGTAGCATTTAGCACAGACCACAACCCCCCATAGTTGAATAAAACCTGCCTTGATGCTCTCACGGATACTTTGGTCTTTAAAGTCGATAATACCGGCGTCCACAAGATCCATATCGTAGTTTGTCCAGGTACGAACGACGCCATGGCAGGCATTGTGTCCTGGCCAGTAGAAGAAGCAGACGGGGTCATCAATGGCTATCCAGCTCCAGGATGGGGCTCTGGGCTGAGTATAGCAAGGATTCTTTCGAACAAGGCTGGCTTTCTTTTCGCGGAACCATAGTAAACCACCGTGGAGATCTTCGTACCATAAACCCGCTAAGGGTAGACTTCGGAACGCTGTGCTAAATACTTCTACGATAGCTAAAATAGCAGGTAGACGATCGGCCTTGACAGTGAGATGTCTGCCGCTATAGTCCCTCATATGCATAAGCCATATAAAATATGGCGCGGAAGGATCTCTAAAAGAAGAGTTCCATTTTCCATGGCTCTTTATGTATGGAACCTCGAATGGCCTTCTGATCCTCTGCGTTCTAACGTCAAAACATTCATCCTCCTGGGTTCTGTATGTGTGACAGGCCCAAGTGATTTGTGAAGTAGAATATTGTAGAAGCGCCGGGGACAAGTAAAACTCTTGCAATACCCAACCGCGTATAGTGAGAGGATGGGTTTGGTGGAACTCCGTTTCCCTCGAGGTGATACCAAAGATGGCATCCTTGCCGCTTTTGAGTCTCAATTGAATGGGCCAGATGACTTTCCTTCGAGGACTAAATATGCCAATATTGCTATCACACGAGTCCATCGCCGCTATAGTCACATAAGAGTTCTTGTAGACGCTCGCCATTTTCCTGGACTCAGCTCTCCAGTCCTCGGAAGAATCCTGAAGAATGCAGAATGAGTCGATCCACAAATATCGGATATTTAATTGACGTGTAATAATGACAGCGTCTCGAAAATTTTGAGCCATCATTTCAAGCGGTATTGCCTGCAGATGATCATTAAGATTGAGGCTAGTAGTCTTCAGTCGCTCTGACGTTCCCCAGCAATGACTTAGTGTAGCATATTTTCCAAAGACCGGACCAGGTATTACGAGTGCAGGTTCCTGAGAACCATCTTTAGGCCCAACGTCAATGACACGAGTTGGCAATGGGACATTGTCTAGCCTCTTACAATGTCGGTGAGTTGTGGCGCAATCTAACAGCAGTTCCCTTGCCAGATCGAAACATTCTTCGGAATCCGGTCGTGAAGCGACCTTTTTTTTTAAGCCAAGTTGGCGCGGAAGGGGGCATTTTTCTTTTCTGAAGTCCCAATAGACTGGACGCCCGACCGTTCCTTGGGTTGTGCACAAAACCATATCCATTGGTCGAATCCAGTGAGGTGGGCGTGCGTGGACTTCAAATGATGCGGCAACGGACAACGTAGGAACCAGAATGCTAATAAAGATGGAGATGGATTCGGCGTCCGCGAAATTTTGCCATTTTGTTGATTCCCATATAACAGAACAGATCTCACAGCCGCCTTCTGCGCTTATGTGAATTTCGAGGAGGTTCCCATGGTCAAATTCTCTGACATCACAATGGCTTCTCGTCTTCTTGCGAAGAACCGAGTAACCCATAGGGCTCCATCTCCCACTAGTGATGAAATCCAAATCTAATAAATCCGCCGTAAATGTGGAACAGGTTTTGCATAGTCGGACTCTACATTCTTGATTTGCAAGACCTGAGCTTTGCATCGCTGTTTGAGCCGAGCCTTGGCTGGGCTCATCAGAGTGTTCGAAGTCCATATCGACGCCAGTGGCTATAAAGCAAGGTTAAAGACGTGTTGAAAACTGTAATTAGTAGAATAGCTCTTGACTTACCTAAATCGCTTTGGAGTGTGTTTGTCAGAATACGTAGGCAACTCGATCTCACAGCCGATGAGAGTAAATAGAGGTCGCGTGAAAGGCGGAGCCTTTATTCGAGAAACCAGTTAAAAGCATCCGCAGCAGAAGGGAAAGTTAGTATCCTTACCTACAGTACTGGTTAAGACACACCGAATAGTTTGCGTTAAGATAGGCTGGCCTTTACAGTAGAGGGGATGTTGCCGTTCGCGCGTGTTGCCGCGCACCTAACTTACGTATGGAATATTCCAGAAACATGCTACTGTGCCACACATGTGCCTAAGCCTGAGAATCGCGGCTAAGTGAGAAATAGCGTACCTGGGCGTGAACATAGTAAATTGTATCTCGGCTAATATACATTACTAAGCACTGAAACTTGTAGACCTCTCGTCGCACCGGTATAACTCTCGGATTATATATATATTTTTTTTTTGAATATCTTCAAAATTTGGAACTATAATATTTCGAGATAGGACTATTCTTGAAATACTCCGAATTTTGAAAAGACTTTAAATGTCATAATTAAACAAAAAGGGATAGCAAAAATGGCTATTAATACTATTAATAAAAAAATTAATAATATATTTTAATCGTCCTTTTTTTTTATTGTTAAATGGTTTTTTAAGAGACAAATAATTAAAGGAAATAATATATAAATAACAATTTTGTAAACTTGCCAAGAAAGAAATTATGATTCTAAAACCATAGATTCGTCTCGTTATATAGGGCGTCTCGTGACGCAGGGACAGACGTTAGAATATAAGTGAGCAGCGACGACGCGATTGTAAACTTCGTAATTAATAAGTTAGGAGTGTTCGAAAGAGGCACACAGTATATTTAAAATAAAAATATATAATAATTTTAGTATATTGGTGGGTTTAGAGCCGCTTTAAATCGAAGTACCTATGGTTTGTCTCATCACGGAGTGCGTCTCTCAACGCAGGGATAGACGTTATTCATCCTGGATCCAAGCAAAATTTCCGAAAGGAAAAAGTAAACTGCAAAGAGCGTCTCAAGTATTTTCAGAAGCCTTCTTTGTTTCAGCTTCGGCCTCCTCACGCTCACGCTCCTCTATAGCCTTTTTCTTTATACGCCGGATCTCATCCATGTTCCAGTTTATACAGCAACCCACTGGACGAGGTGCTCTAAGCTGGCTCTGGAATTCGGCCCAGATTCCCTGAGCTGACTTCTTGATCTCTGGCTCTGGCTCCAGGACCTCTATTCCAACTTTCGGTTCGTCGAAAGTTCTGCTCAGCCCATGTTTGTTCAAGAAGAAATCTGGGTATTTCCGCGGATGCGGGAACCCTCGAAACCGATAGCGGTAGATGTAATCATTGCATTCGCGGAGGGCCAACTTATAGTCTTCAGATTCCTTGATAGGATTGGGTGGCGGATATGGCCACTGTGGGAGCATACCTGTATATACCCCAGCGCACATCCGATATCTGCGCTCGGGCACGGAGGGTTGGGAGCTTGGAATTGGGGTTGTTGGTGTAGCTGCTGGGGTTGAATCTGAGATGGTCTTCGGTGATTGATCTTGGTCCGCCATATTGGTTGGTTTTAGTATTTTATTCTGGTGTCGATGTTTGTTGGGTGTTTTGGTGAAGATTAAGAACTAGGGGTCGACGAGTAATGGTGATTTATATCATTTACAATTATACTGTTTTATTTAAACAATGGATCTCACCGTAATTAAACAACAATCGTAGCAACGTTTTGAAACCCATGTATTTAAACAGATTTGTTTTTTCTTTTCTTTGTTCGTGAATAGATACACATCCCCCCAACTCCCTTCCATCATACTAGACATTTCAGTACTTACAAGTATCCCAAGTAAATCACCTACCAGATTTTCCTTTCTTTCATCAGTTCGATCTATCAGAGAGTTTGTTGTTCATATGATAATTTCCTGAGAATAATGTTAAAACAATATTCAATAAGACCCAAAGAAGAAGTCATCTGAGAAATCATGAGAAATATATTTAATAATCTGCCAGCCTCGCCAGGATATTCAATCTTATTTTGCTGATAAATCAAGGCCCAATCGCAGTCGTCATTGTCTTCAATGATTCTTTCACATTCTAAGTCTCATATTCTTTAAAGAAAATCTGCTATTATTTCTAACTTCATACACAATATTCGAAAGGAAAAGATTTACGATGGGGTGCGCTGGTAATACGCAATGACTCAGATCTCTGACATAAGTCAAGAGCGGCGTTTTATATCCCTACGAAAGCGTACTGGGAGGAAACTGTCTAAAATACAAAAGAATACAAACAAAAGTAAGAATATTAGAGATACTTAAAGTAATAAATTAGGAATAGTTTCAATTTAAACCTAATTGACGGCTTTAGTCCCCTATAAATCCCTTTATGTATATCGCAATTCTATTCTGCAGGTTTCCTACTAGATTTGCAATTGGCGCTAATGTCAGGGTGGGAGGAAACCTCCCGCCCCGCTTTCTTACGGTATTGTACCCGTCGCCTACATAGGACATAGGAAGTACTACCCACCAGGCTGGCTATCAACCAGGCTAGCAAACCAACAGCTATCAATACAAACAAAGGTGTCATAACAATCTTGACGGCTTTTGGCACGTAAGTGTCTGTCGGATCGGCTCCCGGGCGCCCATAGGCATCATCGGTTCGCTTGGCGGCTGGAACGTACGTCGGGCTTACAAGTATGCATGTTGTTGCAATAGCTGGCGGGTAATTCAACTCGGACTCATTTTTGATCATCCGTCCTGGGTTGGTCGTATGTGATTGGTTTTGGCCTGACATGTTGTCTGATTTGGGTGTTTGATTTATGTTGTGGATGCTTGGTGGATGTTTGGATGAGAATTAAAAGGTCAAGGTTGATCATAGGGCGGTGTTTTGTATATTTCAAAGCAGTATTGTTCAAATTTGTTCTTAAAAACCAATAAAACTTGCTATGGTTGGATACAGGTTGGAAATGTTCTTTCGACACCTGTCTAGTCTTGTTCCTGAGAGCTGAAAATAGTTTGTCTTCTTTTTTTCCCTTGTTCGTGATTTGGCAATGAAACATTCCAGTGCATCGATCATATCCTGAGCAAGTCGCCTACTAAACTCCACTCTTACCAACAGCTTGAGTTAGTCGAGAATTCGTCGTTCACGTGATACTTCCCTGGATAGGGGCTCGCTTATAGGCAGATCAGCCCTTGCTTGCGTAGGAATGCTATACGACGGAACAAGTTTGGGGAATGTCCTAGCTCTTAGATGTAAGGAATGTATATTTCCGGGTCAAAATGTTCCATACACTCACGATATTACGATATTTCGATATCTATAAGCCCCCAACTTCCTCCAAGCGGCATAGATTTGATCTACCTTCACAAGGCACAGCCATTGTCCTTTTCTACCATACATCTACCACGATGCTTAAAATCTCGTCCATTCACGCCCTACTTGCCATTTGTTTGTTATTCGGTACTACAAATGCATTTCCTGCACAAAAAGTCCTCTCCTGGATCTTCAACTCAAGCACCGATGTGACAAGGTGCTTAGCTTCTAACGGGGTTCCTTTCGCTACACCAAGTACGCCTAACTGGATTGATATCTATATCCCGTTCAACCTTCGCCTCATCTTTGAGCCTGCCGTCGTCACGATTCCAGAGACCGACAAGCAGGTTAGCAAATCTATTACATGTGCTGCGGCTGCTGGATTGAAGGTGCAAGCCAAGGGTGGTGGACATTCGTATGCAAGCTACTCTAATATTGGAGAAAATGGCGGCTTGGTCATTTCACTTGAGAAATTTAGCGAGATTTTGGTCGACCAGAGTAAGGTCATTCGACAACCTCATCTGTAAGCATTCGCTAACTTGGATAGAAACTTTCATTGCAAAGATAGGGGGCGGTCAGCGATTGGGTAATGTTGCTGAAGGATTGTATAAGCAAGGCAAACGAGCTATACCACATGGTACCTGCCCTAGTGTTGGTGTCGCCGGTCATGCATTACATGGAGGTTACGGCTATGATTCCAGAAAATGGGGCCTAGGTATGTGGATTCCTGGAGTAAATCATTTGTTTACTCGTAATTCCTTTTGTAAACAGCCTAGAGCCCGAGCAATATTCCAGACAATTTTTTGAATTTGCGAAGCGTCTGAACACCTTTAATGAATCAATACTAACTTGGTTTACTTGCAGCCCTCGACTACATCATTGCTCTCGATGTTGTCCTCGCAAACGGCACCCTAGTCCATACAAACGCGACCAGGTATCCAGATATCTTTTGGGCCATGCGAGGAGCAGGCGAGAGCTTTGGAATTGCAACCTACTTCTACTTCAAAACTAAAATGGCCCCCAAGAACGTCTTGTACTTTGTTTCCGAAATAGGAGCTGAAGTCCTGAGAGCACCACCTCGAGCTAGGGTGGATATTCTTGCTGGCGGTCTCGAAAAGCTGCAAGATTTTACCTGGAACTCGCCTCTCTTGACCCCGAACATCACATTTGGAACATACTTAGACTCCAACGGTACTTTGCTTCTAAGAGGCTGGTGTATGGATTGCTCGATTTCAAAGTTTGAAAAGTTCGTCCTCCCGGAAATCATGTCTGGATTTCCGGTTCGCAATGACAGCATACAAGATTTGGACTGGATTGCAGCCTTGACAGAAATCGGAGCGCCAGACCCACTGTCACAGCCATTAGGAAGCGCATATAAAGGCCATGATACCTTCTATGCGAAATCTTTAGTTACCAGAGACACAATCCCCCTGAGCAAGCTTGCGTTCAAGGCTTATTCCAAGGTGGTTCTTGCGAATCAAGGAAAAGGCTCCTGGTTCAGCATTATGAATATTTACGGCGGTCGAGGCTCCGCTGTCAACGCCATCCCCAGCAACGCATCGTCATATTCAGATCGAGACTCCTTTTGGGTATTTCAAAACTACGGCAATTCGCCCACTGGCCCGCCTTATGACAAGAATACCACACAAATTATTGATGCACTGAACGATGAAGTCGTGGATGCTCAGCCTGATGGGGATTTTAGTATGTATCTCAATTACATTGATCCTGATCTTCCAGCAAGGACGGCGGCGAGGGAATACTACAAGCCTCCGACGTACAACAAATTGCTAGGGTTGAAGAAAATACTCGATCCTGAGACGGTGTTTTGGAACCCCCAGTCGGTGGGCAACTCGAAACCTCTAGCCTGAAAGAATGGAAAGTTGCTGATTGAGAATTGGCGATAATATGAAAGGTCATTTTAGAAATTAGACACGAACTAGTCTGCAAATTACAACAATATGGTAATCCCAATGACACTGAGCGAAATGATTGGTTCTGTAATTCCGAAGTATAGCTTCCGTAGTAGTAGAGCATCTATGGTCCGTAAAAATACTTTGAGATTTGAAAGACCAAGAATGTGCCACTGATTACAGCACAATGTGGAAGTCAACCCTAGAGACGAAATTTTTCCCATCCAAAGAGGTCTACCTACAAAAGCAGATACGCCGACATCATAAACCCAACACCTGCCCAAACTCCGCTAACAGATACCCTCATAGAAACACCCTTCATAACTTGCATTGGAGTCGTGGTACTTGTGGATCCTGGGCTACTCCATCTCGTAGGACCGCCAGCACCACCAGCCGGGTTTCCTCCTGGTCCCCCACCCGTAGCAGCAGCAGCAGCACCCCCTCCATTCTCGTTCGTTGGAGCGTCGGGTCCCTTAATGGGTAGGGTAAGTGTGGCAGTTGCAGGCGCACCACTAAGCTCATAGACAGCAGTCGTAGTAGTGACGGGGACTTTGGGTGGCTTCATATCGGTGCAGCCACAGTGCGGGTATACGATGGTCGTAGTGGTAGTGTATTTCTTGGTGCCTTCTTTGCAGCCACAGAGATCGACATAGATATCTAGTTGCGGCAACCAGTCAATTGCTCTATTCAGACGTTCAAAGTATAATGGATAACTTACAAGTGATGACCTCAGAGACGATCTGGCCGGATGTTGGAAGCGCTGTGGTGCCGTTACCATAGAACGTTGATGGTATTGAAGTGGGCATAGCAGTGATGGACAGGATTGCAGCGGAAGAAGAAGTTCCACCTTCCATGATAGAAGAGGAAGTGGAAGAGGTAGATGAGCCATCAGGGCAGATTTTGAATTCGACGAGGTCTACAAATGCGGTCACTTCTACACTGGCATTGCACGTAACACCTATGTTCGCGGCCTCGGATTTCCCATCTGATACACTAGTAAATGCATACTGTTGCCAGCCTACCGCCGTCGGAACGAAGAGCTTGTAATCGGCATCATTGGAAATAGCGATATGGCAGGTAGCAAGCGTCTCCATGGACGTGTTGGTATCAAAGCGCACCCAGCCGGAGACAGATATGGGGCTGCCGGTTGTAGCACTACCGAGGCCGAGTTGTGCGACGCCGACGAAGGCGTTGGGCATGGCGGGGATAGTGAGTTGGGCTTGGCCAGCAGAGGCTCCGGATACGAGGAGCGGGGATGTGATCCAGGTGACTCCGCCGAAACCGCTGGGAGTCCAGGAAGATATATCGGAGTTGAAATCAGAGTTGGCTACCGCGAGGGAGCTCGGAGTGCATGCTTGTGCTGAGCATTGTTGCAGTGCGAATAGGACAAGCGCAAAGGGGGAGAATTGACGCATGGTTGGATTTTGGTAATGACTGTTAAAAATGACAATGCGGTTGGTATTTATGAAGGACGACTTGTTTAAATATAATGAACGACTGATTAGAGATTCCGTAAGAATAATAAAATGATTTATAAAAGTTAGGATACTCTACGCTAGCTCCCGGGAATGAAGAGTCGAACACGCTTCATTCCTGGCACCGCAAACATGAAACTGTAACATGTGATTGGAGCAGGCGCAAGCTCACCATGCAAATTAAAAGAGTTCTGTGAATAACAGCAGGTGGTGTTCCAGGTTTGTATGAAACATTGCGGAAGTCCGATCTCTTCATGGGTTGATGAATTGGCCCAGCAGCCCAATTTAAATTCCTGATCAATCACCGGTCGGCTTTATTCTCTCTCTACTCCGCTCCTTCTCTTTTCGGTCCGACTTTTTCTTTACTTCTAATTTAGCCATATCCTTAGACTCCGGTTCTCGCGACTTATCACGTTTTTCTGATTTCGTCTTTTTGGCCCCCTGATCTTGGTCATTCTGCTCCTTCGATTGCTCCCGGCCTTTTCCTTCCCCTCCGCTTGTTTTAGGGTTTTGATCCTTCGAGCCGTCTCGATCTTTCTTGCCCTTCTTTACCTCCTTATTATCTGAAACCTTAATTGACTCCCCAATTTTCTCTTTCATACTATCCCCACCTTTCGCCTTCGCCTTCGCCTTCTCCTTCTCGATCTCACCTGCTCTCGACTCGGATTTAGAGCGTTGTCGTTGCTTTCCCGGAACATTGAGGTTCTCTTGCGATTTGATCCGACGATGCATGTCCTTCATTGATTTATCTTTGGATCTTCCATCGTCTTTCTGCTTCTCAGAATCCTTGTCGATGTCCTGCTTAACTATAACGGGGACCTTGGGCTTCTTCGGGGGTTTCGCATCGTCCCCGTTGTCCTTTTTATCTTTCAGGTTCTTCGTGGAGGTTTCATTTTTGGCGTCAGCTGCTGCGGGTCGGTGTTTCTCCTTCTCCACTGCTGGCTTGGATTCGTTCTTTGCTTTCTTTATCTCAGATGACTTCTTCTGTTCTTCTTGCTGGTCATCGGTACTCGGGTCTTTTTTCTGCTTCTTTTTCGCTTTCTTGTTCTCGCCGTCTTTCTTCTGCTCTTCAGAAGTCTTAGCATCCAAGTTCTTCTCCGGCTTAGCAGTCTTCTTGGACTCTTTCCTCTCTGCCAGTCCCCCAAGTAGGCTCTTCGCCTCCTCAACCTTCATCCCTTTCTGGTTGACAAGCCATTCTCGAATTTCATCCTCCCCGATAATCTTTTCCGGCACAGTCTTCGGCGGCTTGGAACTCTGCAATTTCTTTACAATCTCTTTAACTTCCTTCAACTCCTTCGCTTGCTTCTGCGCCTCCTTCTTTCTAGCCTTATCTTCTTCCTTACGCTCCTTAGCGTACTTCCGTGCTTGCTCCTTAATCTCCTTCGCTTTCTGAGCTTGGTCTCGATTATGTCCCTCGTTCAAAAGGAGAAGCGAACGCTGAAAGATACTTCGGTACGATGCGAATCGCCTCTGGATCGCGAACACTTCGTCTCGACGCTTGGTGAAAGCCCATATTGACTTGCCCAGGGGATTCCTCGATGCTTTAGCAAATTGCTCGAATAATACTCGCAATTGCTTGACGGACTTCTTCAAGGGTTGGAATTGTGTCGTTATCGCTGAGACACTAGGCTCGTTAAAATCGTGACTAGCAGAAACAGCTGGGGCTTGAAACTTACATTTCAGGATAGCCTCCGGCCTTCTTGGGACTAAATGTCTTTTGCAGAAAGCGCAACTCTGTCTCCATGATCTCGACATCCTCGAACGCATCGTCAATTTCCTTTCCTGTTCCTTGGATCCTCAGATATATCCGTCGCACTTTTTGTATGATTTCAATAATTTGCATCGCATCTCCGATTCCGGCCGACATGATTGCAGTCTGGTATTGGTAATTGAAGTAGGAAAACTGATTGGAATTTCTCAGTTGTGAGAAGGCTGAGGGGTTGAGTCGTTCAATTTATCAAGAGCTGTTGGAGGGAGAGGGTAGCACAGCCTCATTTCACCAGGCAGCTGCTGACAGGCTGCATCTGCTGCGGCGACATTTGGCGGGACCCACCTCCTAAATCAATTGAGCTACATCATAATACATGGAAAAATGACTATTTCAATCACCACTGGAGTCATCCCTTTGTTTATACCGTCGAAATTTGAGGCGATATTTTAAATTCTTCAAGGTGGCTTTTGGCGCGCAGTGCTGACCCCGCTATACGAAGGGTTACAGCGCTCCTGTCGCTAAAAGTCCCGTGAATCTTGGGACATTTAGCGCCTTACTCGCTAGAACTTTCAGGGGCTGATTCGAAATTGCGAAGCGAGAGCCCCTGAGCATTCTAGCGGACCTCCTGTATTGAAATGCGCAAGACTAAGTGGGACATTTGAAACTCACGCCGATGCTTTCATCAATCGAAAAACTTCATACGTGAAATGAATTCATGTCATTTGTTTCAATGCGTACTTCATTTACTGCCTCTTATTGTCTAATGACCCTCACAATGACTATCTCAACCATACTGTTCTTCAATCAGATGCAAGGATATGATTTAAGAGGTTGGTCGGCCGTGCATGGCGGAGGCGGAGAGCCAGAGAGGATAGTTGAGAGTTGGTGGGGGTTCGATATGCTCAGGCTGGATGACAAGGAAGTATTGATGCAACTAGACGTAGCTCAGGGGATTTGGAAAATTTGATTGCTCTAAAGTCGACTAATCATATGACTTAATAACACTACAAAGAGAATGTCGTCTCCCTATACGAACGCTGTCCGTTTTCTCTAATAGTAGCAGACGCGGCTTGCACAGTCAACCGTCGCTCAACAGGATTGTAAACAAGCTTTGTGAAGTTATAATACCGTGCAGACTCCGGGACCAGGTCTGCGTCTTCCGTCATATCTTCGAATTCAATACTTGAGAGCCATGAGCAAACATGTGCCCAAGTAATCGAATCAAGTGAAAGTCCTTCCCGTCGGGGATTTGATCGTAAAAGTTCAATAGCTTGATACCGAAGTTTCCTGTCTCGGCAACTGCATGCAGTGAAAACAAGTGGGACCATGACGCCAAGATCAAGGGTATAGTTGGGCTTGTCGATAGAGCCATCGGTACCCGTCAATAGATATTCGCATCTAGAGATGATTCCAGCGAATAAATCGGTATATTGGTCGAAAATCATTTCTGTGCACTCGACACAGTAAGCCAGAAGAATGGTAGCTAAGTCGTAGTATATGAATAGGATGACCGAATCGTCAGTGATCCCTGCCCGAATTTCTTTTGCATGGACGACTTGAAATGCATCACGCCATCGAAGAAGTTGAGTTGTACAATATTCATGTCGCTCAAGCCAGCGGTTCGAAAGAAGAGTTTCGGGGGTCCGCTGGTATAGATCAAAAGATTGATAGTAGAATCGGGCTATTTCATTGAATAGTATGTCCCAAACTCCTCGGGCTTCTTCAGTGCTGCCAAACGACTCCACGAAAGTGATATCTCGCCAAGTTGATGGTGATGATGAAAGTGATCTCAGGCCGATCAACATGTGGGTGTCAAGTCTGATAAACAACCGTCCTAGGTCCTCGATAACAGGATCTTGATAAAATTGTTTTGGTGAACTACTGCGGGATGCCTTCCAATCTGTGAGGAGTTGTTCACCAGCATGGAAGTGGATCAACGCAGCTTCATAGTGTCCTTGAAGGGCTTCAAAACTCATGAAGAGGACACATGCTATAAGAGAAGTTGTCAAATGTTGACGACCATCACTAAGCATGGACCTCATAGAGGAGATAGCTTTGGAGTATTGTTTAAGAGCATACGAGCGATATTTATCCAGGTGGTTGGGATCAATCCGAGGGAGTGCGGACGAGAACGTCCCTGCAGAAGGATAAGTATTTTCCAGGGACATTGCCAATGCTGTTAGGGCAATAGTAGCGTGTCTTATTGGGGGTTCCTGATAGCAAGCCTGAGGGATTCTTTCAGTCCAGAGGGTGGGATCGAGGGCGCCACAAATTGTTTTCGCAGTTCTCTCACAGAGATATTGGAAGTATAGACGTTCCTGGGAGTCTCCCGGAAGATTGAAATTTGGGGAATTTGTCGATATAGACATTGCATGGTTCATCTCGCGTTGGCAATTCGGTCGAAGGGAGTCTATATCCATAGCTTCTACGGTGGCTGATTCTTCAGAGCAGGGAGTTGCATAGGTAATCTCTGCTGGCGTATCTACCCCAAGTATTAGTATCCAATGACCAAAAGTGGTGTCTTGGTACTAACCTGCGATTGGGGAAAAAGCTTCAACTTCCTTCGTAGTCTTCCTCTTTTTGAAAGTCTCGATTCTTTCGGCATTGATCACCAGATCGCCCCGAAAGAACCGAGTTTCCTTGCCCGCCTCTAGTCGTCTCTTCTCCTGTTTCGCGACGACAAACTTCATGTCTTCAGAAGGTATGTGCTTCTCGAATCCCCATTCCTTCATGACTGATTTCCATGTCCGGACGCTGCCAGAAATATTAGTCAAGCGCCTAGCTACGGATCTCAGGACTCGAGGCAGACAAACCTGGCGGTAAATCCGTGCCGCAACTTGATTGCCTCCATAGTTTCGGCAAGTGTTCTGTCTTCATGAAGATACAGCTGCTGAATTTCACCTTTGAATCTGTTCCATTTCGGACGGTCTTTCTTGGCGACCTTTGCATTCGCAGGAGCAGATTGTGTCGCGTGGAGCTGCGCCTGCTGGGTATCGATGTCCATTATCGGATTTGGGAGCTGAAGAAACGGAAATGTGGAAGCTGCTCAGAAGTCAAATATCTCTATGAGAGAGAGGGAGAAGTGTGAGCGAGGGAATGAAACAGAAAAGTGATGGGGATGTCAAGATTTTGAAGATGAGAAAGGCGAGGCTTTCGCCCTGGTCCCGCTGCCTGCATGTGCATGACAGGGGTCCAGAGCTGGCCACTCAGGGGCCTGAACAAAAGTGCAAACACGTGCTTTCCAAGCCACAATGCATCCCGCCAATGATGATCAGATGCAGAAGTGCAAGTTTTCAATTAGGCTAGGCAATCCCGACTACATGTCAGACTTCGTCAATTGCAGTTACACAACACAATTGCAACCTCGCAGCCCCTTCATTCTATCCAGGTATTGGGACTTGATTCTCCAAGCAGTAATCTCGTGTACTACTTTTCTTCGGACAGATCGCATACAAGGTGAGCATAGGGCTACAACGCCAGCCACTCGCTGCTGTGCCCTCACCTACCTCAAAGAAAGTAACACACTCTCCTTATTCCCAGTCATGCGGTAATCTACCAATTAGCAGAAGGCACAGTTTCCGTCTCATAATCTTCCTCCTGAATATCCTCTTCAACTTTTACATCTTCAGAGCCCCATCCTCCAATCGCCCACGCCTCATTCTCAACAAACGGCAAGCGCTCACTTCCCTCCTTCAAAGGTCCAATCCAAGTTGGCTCCATCACATCCCAAACAATCAGTTCATCGAATCTCCATTCCTCAACATCGATATCACACCCCCTTGCCTCTCCATCCCGATCAAATTCGAACAGTCCGCGTCTTGCCTTCCGAATCTCAAGCCATTGACGATCCATATCCGCACCAGCAACTCTGAAATAATATTGCCACTCGCGGTGACGGTTCTCGCGGACCGGGACATTCAGTCGGTTGGGGCGTTGAAGAAGGTAATCATCGACGTCGAGTGAGGCGTTCATGGCTTTCAAGCATCGTTCGCGGTCCAAGGTGTTGTAGGTCTGGTCCATGATAGCTTTGTAGCCTCTCATCAACACTCGGATCCGCGGTGTGACATCCCTCGTGAAGGTAGCAGCAAGATCTTCGAGCAGAAGGTGAACCTCGACTCTTTGAAGTTGAATGAAGTTGCCATATAGGCTGTCTCCGAGGATACCACCGGTCACCTTTACCTCCTTGACAACTTCGACGAAATGGTCCATAAGCTTCGCTATTCGTTGATATTGTGGTTCCAGGTAATCGAGGATAATCTTCCGTTCGCTGTTGAAGAGCTCACGGTCATTTTTATCGATGGCTTCCTTGGCAAGTAGGAGGTGTTCCTCAACTGGGTGCATGCGATTGTACTGATAAGGGTTGAATTTTTGAGGGTTAAACCGGGCAGCATTGACGAAGCTCGGAGAGTGGCCCATCTTGCGACGACAGGGTTCCCAGCGCTCGAAGGTTTTGCAATACGCCAGGAGCGGCTCATATTTCTCAAAGAAAAGATCGGGTTGGCTGTCTCCTTTTATGGTAGATTGAATAAATAGTTCTTTATCTTCAGTGAGTGACTTCAGCTTCCCTTCACATTCACTGCATTTGAACTCCAACTTGTTGATATTGCGGAGCATCTGCAGCGGCTCCAGAATTTCGAAGTATGATGCGGTATTGCTTCCTCGGTATAGCGCACCAGCTTGAGGTCCGAACCCAAAGCTCGCGGCCTCCTTGACCCAATAGTCGTCAGTGCAATCTTTGCATTTCATACATATTGTGAGGGAGGCTGGCCGTGTGTGACAAATTGCCTTGCAGAATGCGGAGATTCCAGAGTCCTTTTGATGCTCTCCTCTCTGTGAAGTCGGATCCTCTACTGTGACCTTCCAATGCAAAATTCGGGAAAGTGCAGGAATCGGACGAATTCTCTTGTACCCATCTTTCTGGCTCAGTTTATCATCATATTTGACTTTGGCCTTGGCACCTCCCTCATATTGACTAAATCGCGTCAACGGAGATGGAAAGGCAGGCCCCAGATCGTCCCATGCGTTGCCAATACAGTCAATAGCAAATGTGTTTTGAGAATACAACACTTCTACCGCCTCAGTATAAATTTGTCGACAAGTTCGCAAGATCGCGGGGCAGAGATCATATTTGGCGGTAGCTCCGTCTTTGTTGTCCCAAACAATGGAGATGTCTGCAAGGTCGTCGTTGATCAAGAGCAGACCGTAGATCTTGAGGCGTATCTCCGGAGGGAATGTATCAACGAAGGAAGGCGGTCCCGCCATTTGTGATGTGTGGTCCAATGCTTGTAGAGGAGTGTTGTGGTTGTTTTAGGATTGAGGAAAGAAGGCTCCCCTGTTGTTTTGAAGTTGAGGTTGAGTGGTGCTAAGCGAGAAAGAGCGAAGACAGATCGGTGGCGTCCAAATATATTCACTTGTTCCTTCCTTCCGAATTTTGGCGAGTGGATCGTGTAGGCTTAAGGTATCTGAGCAGGAAAAAATGTGGCGGGCAAGAAAGAAAAGTGGACTTCGCGAGCGTTCATTCTCCGAGACGGAAGCACATAAATGCTACTATGGAGCGTTAGCACAATACTCTCCTCGTAAGTGCACCAGGAAATTAATCATCGTCCGAGTCCAGACGTGCATGAGGCCCGATAGTTGGTTCATTTATGTCCCAATCAATCGGCTCATCAGTCCTTGCTTTCTCGAGGTCAATATCACACCCGTGGTCTCCGTCAGGATCGCAGTCAAAAAACCTCCTGCGAGCTGCTCGAATTTCCAAGAACTGCCCATCCATATCTTCAGCTGCTATGCGAAACCATCGTCGCCACCCAATAAAATCGTCCAATTCTAGGGCTAATTCAACTTTCTTCAGGGCTATTTCTCTAGGCATACTGTTGTATGTTTCGTCAAACACCCGCTGCCGACCACGGATTCTGCAAGCGACTTCAAATGTCAATTCTCGAGTAAACGTTTTGCTGAATTCTTCGAGATGGACAAGCCCTTCGATCGTTTTATGATAGTAATCTACTTCATTCGGTTGGTGCCGCCGTTCGGACCCAGTCCCAAGGATTCCGCATGCCCTCTTCTCAGTCTTTACATAACGTTGAAATGATGTTTCAGCGGCAGCGATGCGCTGATATTGTGATTCCAAACACCACAACACACTTGCTCATTCATCCTTAAATCCAGCCAAGTCGGTGCGGTCGTTTGCCATTCTCGCTCCCCACAGCGCAAACTCTACAGAATAAGCGCATGCAGGGCTGCAGGTAAAATATAGGAAAGGGGTGTTGACATGATCAAGCGAGGGGCTGCCATCCCAACTCCCACCATTTGATGAGATTCTGGGAGGTACCAGGAGGAGTCGTACACGTTTGCAGGTATCCATTGCTGCTTTAAAGGGATGGTGCCGCTCGAAGGCTTGGGCGTATGCGAGAAGCTGTCTGTACATCGTAAAAACATGCACAACTGGTGCATCGCTTGTCACCAAAGATTTCAGTTCCTGCTCAAGGTCAGGGTTCCTAACCTCTGGGTTGGCTTCGAAGTTTAGAGCGTCAAGGTTCCGGCAGATCTCGAGTGGCTGCCACATTTGAGTGAGTTCTTCATGTTCAGTCCTATTAGGCCAACAGGGAAGTTTGTAAAAGCCATTCGACCACTTTGAGATTTCGAAAATGGAGTAAACGCTAATTGTCAGGGACTGCTGAAAGCTTTCGTAAGCGGCCTCACAGAAGTACTGGAACGCTGGGGAAGGATTTCCATTATCTTTGAGCGAGCGAACCACCATCGCTTTCCAGCGGCGAACCCTGTGCAAAGCTGGAAAGCTCGATGTATCCAGAGCGGACGTCAAGTCTCTGATTTCGCGGCTTGTATTGACATATCTCGACAGAGGCGAAGGATTCGATGTTGCCACAGTGCGGCCTCATTTAGCACGGTAAGTAACATCAAAATCGATGTAGCAAATTATGAAAGTATTGGACCCGTAAAGTACATTCGATGCTTCCGCGTTGGTTGCCCTGCAGACATGCAAGATAGCTGGAAATAACCCATACTTAATTTTTGCACCCCAATTCTCTCGGGAACTTATGGCAGTATGCTTGCTTAGAATTGGATTTACTAGCAACAATTTGTATATCTCATTCTGGATTTCGATAGGTAATCCGAGCAGGTTGGACTTCTTAGCGGGACGGATTGACTCTCTGAGGGCAACAATCTCAGATTGAAGTTGACGCTCGCCTACAAATTTTGAAAGTCAACATTCCGACTAGATTGGATGAAATGATTTCATGCTTCGAAATGTCTCTTAAAATGAGACACCAGATGAAAATACTCGGACTATGAGTTCGTGCAAACCAAGGACAGGCATGAGAGCCAATCACGCTGACGAGACTGATCGAGTGCAGTTTGAAGTTGCGTAACGGATGCCGCTGTCCACGCTTTTTGGGACGACATTTGGTATGTTATTTTCAGAAGCCAAAATAGAAGAAAGGAGATTTGTAGTTCGAAGTGCGGACGAAGGTAGTAACAAGAGGAACGTGGTCACGCTTTTGTACGCGTGCTCGGGGCATATAGAGGATCAATAACAACACTATCTCTCAACCATGAGTAGACTCAAATATATATGTTGCTATTTGATAGTTGACCGAGAATCTGGGAATTTTGACAGAAGTGAATAATGCAAAGAGAGACAAGAGAGAAAATGAATGTTGTTGGCATGCATGTCTGAGGTCGTCTCGTCCGACCAATCAGAGTAAAGTGGAGCGGGAAGGCTGTGAATCAAAAAAGTTGTCCCCCACCAGAGCAAGAAGAATACTGTATTTACGGTATGAAGGATTCTACAATTCACATCATATAAAATGCATCCTCCATACGACCTTCGAATATCTCCCCCGTAATCGCAAACGAAACTCCATGCCATAACAAGCTCTATCACCGAATAATCACAACTACGCAGCTGCGTCAATCGCGAAAATGCCACCAAAAGCTGCGCGAGGCAGAGGAAGACCTCGAGGAGGAAGAGGAGCTGCCGCCTCTGGAACAGCACGACCACCGCCCGCAGAAGAGACGACGCCCGCTGAGCCTGCCCCTGAATCTACCCCTCAAGTCGTCTCTCAATCCGCCCCCGAAGAGCCATCGTCCTCGCAGCCCGCACCACCGCAAACAATCACCCCTCAAAACGAACTCGACTCTCCCAACTCCTCCCCCGCGACCATCCCCACCGAAACCCCCGCACCGACACCCATCCGACCACCCGTACAAAGAAATGTCGCGTCAGGCTCAGGCACAAAGCCAGCTGCTGGCGCGCGAAAGTTCAAGCCAAAGGTTGTGAGGCGTGACCAGGCGGAGCGGGAGCAATTGGCGCAGGAGGCAGAGAAAAAGAGGATCGAAGATGAGAAGGCTGCAGAGGCTGCTAGGCTGAGGGCTGCGGGGTTAATAAGTGGTAGAGGCGCGAAAAGTGGTAGGAGTAGAGGGGGGATGATGGGGCGTGGACGTGATACTGGGCTGTTTGGCGTTACCCCTCAAGCTCTTCGTAAGTTCCCACTTCTTAAATTTGGAATTTATACTGATTTACACAGAGCATGGACACCGTGCGATGGACTTGGAGAATGTTGCCGCGAAGACAAATTATGGATCAGACAGGACTGGGCTTGGTGACTTCTTCAAGACAGAAGGAGGAGAATCATCGCGAGCCGGAGGAAGAGGAGGCCATGGGGGCGGGGGTGGAGGTGGAGGTGGAGGTGGAGGTGGAGGTGGGGTTGGGGGCAAGAGGGACATCAAATATGAGCCGCAATACCCCGACTTGGGAGACGAGGATGCCGAACGCTTCAACATTGAGGATATCAATAGAAAGGACGATGTCATTATCACAGGCAGTAGGAGGGTCGACAAAGGCAAGTCTAGTACTCCCGAAGAGGGTATGAGACCCATTCGACTCGACCGAAAGGAGCACAAGGAACGAGTCACAATTGTCGATACCGGAGAAGAGACCAAACCAGTTATCAAGAAGGATCCCGCGCCTGTAGAAGACAACTCAGACTCTGATGTGGTCATGATTGATGAAAACCGGTCCGGTGAGCCTGGCCTACTGCACAATGAACCCATGGCGGTCCACATCAAGCCGGAACCGGTTGACGAAAATGCTCTTCCGGCAATCGCAATTAAAGAGCCGCTTTCACCAGAAGCAAAGCACAGCAAATCCAAAGGAAAAGGAAAGGAGGCTATTCCCATAGCCGGTGTGGATAAGAAGAAGAGGAAAACCATCCCCAAGAAAAGACACGAAGAGCCGCCCGAAAACGCCACTGCCGAAGATAGAGCAGAATATGAACGGCATCTCGAGGACGTCCGGGTGCTTGCTTCGGAGCTGGGCGCCATGCAAACGCAACCACAAGAAGATGTAGCTATGGAAGGCACAGGTGAAATTCACGATCAACGGTCCGGACGGCTTTATCTATTCCAATTCCCAGGCGTCCTCTCAAAACTCTACAACCCCCTCACGAAAAAGGCAGAGAAAGCCAAACCTCAGGGAAAAGACGCGGAAAAGGACAAGGAGGTCGAAATCACATCTTCTACTTCCAATCCGTCCAAGAAACCCGCGATTAAAGCCGAAGAAGGAGGAGAAGTAATCGTCAAGCAAGAAGAAGCCGTCAAGAAACCCGAAGAAGTCGTCGACGAAGTAGGCGCCGTCGGCCGCATGGTCGTCCGCAAAAGCGGGCGCGTAGAAATTACTTGGGGTAATAACGATATGGTTGTACAACGGGGTACAGCACATGGATTTCTGGGCGCTGGCTATATCGTCGATACAAAGGTTGGCGATCGTGCGCCTACCGGTCTGACTGAAGGTCCGGACACAGTAGCTTGGAGCACGAGTATGGGTCCGATGATGGGGAAATTTGTTGTTGTGCCGGATTTTGAGAAGACTTGGTGATGTATCTTTGGGTGGGCGTTGGGTTGCATTGATTGGCGTTGTGCATTTTTGGCGTTGGATTAGAGTAGCTGAGTCCCTTGTATAGTTTCGGAGATGCAAGGCAGTATGCGGAAACAAATTCATAGCTGCGGCAAAAGATTCTTGAGTAGCACCTTCTGCAAACGCCAGAATCATAGTCTTGTCGCATTCAGTATCCGTGAGGGCATTCAGAAATATTGCCGTGTGGACGTCCCCAAAGTGGACGCCTGCCTAAACGACCCCGCGATGGTGGGGCCCCCACATTTTGGGACCTCAATTGTCCACCTCGCAGACGTCAGGTCGTGTTGATATTCCCCGAATGGGCAGGACTACTTTAACTTCTTCTTATATATACTTTATTTCTTTTCAATCCCTTTCCTTTGCTACATTCTTTCAGTTCATACATATAAACCGAATAGTTTGAAATGAGATAAGCTGTACGGCGGTGGCAAATTACCCCGCCATCAGCCTCATTGTTCACATACAATACGCCTCCGCTCGGAGCGGTAACTCGAAGCATTTTATACCATTCTTACCAAACACCAAATTAAAATGTCAATCCATCTAATAATCATCGGCGCCGGCCTAGCCGGCCTCTCCGCCGCCATCTCCACCAAGATCGCCAACCCAAACCACAAAGTCACAATCCTAGAATCCGTAAAAGAACTCGGTGAAATCGGCGTACGCCCTCCCTTCTCCATTTCCCCATTTACATCTCTTCCTCACAGGTACCAGGCAGGCCTCCAATTAACCCCCAACGCAACACGCTTATTCAAACCATGGGGAATCTACGATCGTCTCCTACCTAACGCAACATTCCCCTCTCAACTCCACGTCCGACGTTACGACGGGACTAAAATCCTCTCTTCAACACCAAATTTTCAAACCCAAATAAGTGAGCGTTACGGCGCGCCGTTCTGGGGCATGCACCGTGTTGATCTCCAGCGCGCCATGGCCTCTCGCTGTCAAGAACTAGACGTAACATTCCGTCTCAACGCCCGCGTCACATCCGTGAATTTCCCCGAAGCAGAAGTCACGATCCACTCCGGAGAAAACATCAAAGGCGATGTAGTACTATGTACAGATGGCCTATGGTCCAGTACCCGCAGCCAATTTCTAGGACGACCCAGCCCACCGATCCTAACGGGCGATTTGGCATATAGAATCGTGATCAACACCCAAGATCTGCGGGGTCCAGATAAAGCCGAACTCGAGAAATTCATCGCGGATTCGCATGTGAATTTCTGGATTGGTGAAGGCACGCATGTTGTCGCTTACACGATGCGCGATGGGGCTGTATATAACATCGTCCTGCTGTGCCCAGATAACCTCCCTCCTAATGTCAGTAAATCGAACGGCGATATAGCGGAGATGAACGCGCTGTTTGAGGGCTGGGATCCAGTGTTACGGAAATTCTTAAATCATGTTCGCAGGATCACGAAGTGGAAACTTATGTGGTTAGATACCCTACCCGAATGGGCTAATGAACAGGGCACGTTTTTGATGGCGGGCGATTGTTGCCATCCTATGCTTCCTTATTTAGCGCAAGGTGCGAATAGTAGTTTGGAGGATGGTGCTGTGTTGGGGTATTTGTTGGGGAAGGTTGCGCAGGAGGGGAAGGGGGAACAGTTGAGGAGGGTGGCGGGCTTGTATCAGGGGTTGAGGAAGAAGAGGGGGGAGGATATTGCGAGGGAGACGTTTAAGCAGAGAGAGGATTTTCATTTGCCGGATGGGGAGAGGCAGAGGGTCAGAGATGAGGTGTTTGAGCGGGCGAGGGGGAATGAGGAGCCCGAGGGGGATTTCCCGTCAAGGTGGACGTGTCCGAGGGTGCAGAGGTGGTTGTATGGGTATGATGCTTATGCGGAGGTTGAGAAGGCTTTTCGGGAGAACCCTTTTTGAGTTGTGGATGAAGTCTTGTCTTGAATGACGTGTATTTTTGACTGTTTGATGTGCCATATGCTGCAATGAATGGTGCTTCCAATTTTTTCCCGGTTGATTTCTTGCTTTCACTTGAGGCTTCATGGAGTTATATGTTTGAAAATCGTGGCAGAGCTTCCCTGTCAACATTGCTTTAATTGAAGAGAGTGGATGCTTTTTACCGTGGAAAGGCTTTGGTGTTTCACGACGCATTTGAGCGAGCAAAGTTACCAAAATTGGGGATCAACCTGCGGCCAGATCAACTGGCGACTGAGTCCCTGCTGCTGATTTACTGCTCGAGTGGGCGAAATGAAGGCCTTCCCTATGCTAGACATGATATAATATGAAGTCCTTTCCTTGCACCGTGTACCAGCAGACGCTGAATGGCTTGCCTGTCTATAAATCTTGATCACGGTGTGAACACTTCTAAACTTTTGTAAGGTTGGTTCGCAGATTTGTGCTTGACTCACTCGCGAGTGGAAAGCAAAAGTCTCTATTTGATTTCTGCCTTTGGGAGGAGGATCGTCAAAGACTTGAGCTCCATTTCGGTATCAAAATCGAAGGGGAAATGAAGGCCGCCGGAGCTGGATTCCGCGTTGACTGACCATGAAGAGTTAGATTGTTATTCGAGTATCGGCAGTTTCGTATGGCACAAAAGGATGAGACTCTCACTAGGTGCAAGCTTCTACGGCCGCTTACCTCGAGCGCGGCGTCCGAGTCGAACAGAGCCCGTCCGCGTATTTCGCTCCTCAAACCTAAGGCTGGGCTTTTCTCGCTTACTGAGGCACGGAAAGGGGGCGGGCGCTCGCGGAGCGGGAAGGAAAATGATTCGAGTTTGGGGAGGAAACCCATAAATCTTTGAAGCTGCGTCGTGAATTTGCAGTTACAGTGTAGCTTCTTCGCAGAGATAGCATCATATATTGTTTTCGCCGTTCTTTGAATGTTCAGCCGCTGAATAATTGCGGCGCCAGGGCAATCCGTTGCCTGTGTGCCAGTCTCGTACCCGATACAAGCTCCTGGAGGTTAATTCTGGCGGTGACCGGGAATTTGCACCCCCTAAACGGTATATTCGGCATGCCGCTTGACGTCTCCGGTGTCTGGACCTTTCAACTGCCAACATAACTGGCTGAGAGCTCGTTTTCCGAGTCCTGATACCCTCCATGACCCTTGTATTATCGGGCGAGGAGTGCTTCTTTATCGTGTGCCCCACTCAACACTGCGAATCGGGTGTGCGGTAGACTTTGGGTCGTTGGTCTGTTGGCACTTTGCTGAGATTGGGTACCAGCACGTCTAGTGAGTACTCAGTCAGGGATTCCACACGTCAGCGCTTCTGTGCTCTCTCCTCTTCTCTCTTCACGACTCATCCCTTCTCGAGCCTTCTTGAACTCACCTGTCATAAGGCACAATCTAGCGCCCTTGACTGTGTTTCATTACGGCGAGGCACTTCTGAGTATGATTCACCCCGTGGGCGTCTTCGCCATGTACCTCCCGGGGCTTTATTGGCTGATCGAGCAAAATCTGCCTGACATTCTGGCACTAATCTTCGCCGAGGCAGAATTCCACTCCGACAAAAATCTAAGAGCCCGAATGAAGAAACCGGTCTTACATGATGGGCTCCCGACGAACACGGATGATGAGTCTGCCTTGAGCTTTCGAGTAAAAGTCTTCGATGGACAGGTATGTGGTTGTCGTTGAAATCCTCGGCGGCGTTTTCTCACCGCCGTTAGGAATTGTACTTAGAAGATCAGACCAGGTCGTTCAGACCGCCTCGCAAGGAAAGAAACCGCCGAGTAAGTCAATTTTCTGAGCTGTGGGATCATATGGGTTTGTAGACTGATTATTGCAGCCCGAGCCAAACTACTCTCCAGAGGACGTAGCCTGGTTGACCGTTGAAGGGGCATACGGTTCTTTCAAGGTGTATATCCATACCGAGGGGGAGTGGGATGAGGCAAATGAGCAGTGGAAATATCAAGTGAGGCAGACCAGCGGAAGACTACACGAAGACGGCAAGCTTGTTAGCGAAGATCAGCTCGATAGGACTCAGAAGTAAGGCCGCGGCCAGGCTCCCTGTTCTTTTCATGATGCATTCCTGCAGCCAATTTATGCACCTTTCTACTTTAGGATTAATTCGAGGCAATTTTTAACCAATAGCAACAACATATCCTGCATGTAAATTTCATGACACTATACCTGGGCAAAAGTGTAGCCTCGTCCCAGTCTACTATTGTCTCCGTTGAACTTCGTTTTGAATGGACCACATATAGTTAAAGTCGATGAATACAGCCCGAAGCCCATTCGCCGTCATATCGAATCCCAGAAAATGGCCCAGTTTCAAGACAACGAAGATATGATGGAAAAGGGACAGTTAGAGGCATCAAGGACAGAACCTCAGGCTACGGGTTCGGCTAGCACGGTTTCCATTGGAATATCCCCTCGATCAACAATTACATGTAAGAGTGTCATTGCTCAAGCCGGTAAGAATGAAACACGTTTCAAGGAATAGAGGATGACCTAAAACCCGAGGGTACAGAGGCCCCGAAGCCGCGTTCTTCTAGTAAGATAGTGAAGCATTTGCGATTCGGGCTAAAAAGATTGCGGAATGTTGTATTCTCACGACAGCGACAGTCAATGAGACCCAGAAGAACCATTGTAAGAAAGCGTGAGTCTATCACTCTCCATACAAAATATATCCATTTGACAGGAGTGCGACTGAAAATGGCACAGTAGAAGACTGCCCTGAAGGATATCCACGATTAGCAGCACTTTTGGACAGCGACGAGAACTTCATGCTATATAGACGCTTTGGATTTCTGCAAACCCGAATACTCCTGAACAAGCAAGACGAATTAAGAGTACTCGAAAGGGATCTTGATCGAATGGACAAAGCAGATCAGCGGAAAGATCCTTCAATATTACGGTCTCGAGAGAAAGATAATGCTTTGAACGGACGGCGAAAGAAGCTCCTGAACGACAGTGAAGAAAAATTCAAGGAATATGGTAGTCTTCTCACATTCCTCCCCAAAACCGGAAGACTGACCTTTGGCAGCGCAAATGTTGTCTGCTGCTCGCGATATTGCCAGTTTCAATCGCCCTCCAACTCGTGATTACAAGAGTGTCAAGAGCTACTTTGATGAAGAAGACCCGCTATGCAACGTCGAAAGTTATATATATCGAAAAGAAGACATCATATCTCTCAAACCTGGCCGAGAAAATGCTTGGCTTGACGCCTTTGTCGAGAAGACTCTGCAGAAGCTGTCATGCCGGGCCATTCGAGTACGCAATGATTTCCTCGATTTCAAATTTAACGTCTGCTAACACACTTCTTAACAGTACCTGTTCTGTTCTGCAGTCAGTAGCCACACTCCTTGTTCATGGTGCAGATTAATGATAAATCTTAGGATCTCCGCCGGAAGACGGACCCTAAAAAAACGGGAATAATATTATACAGCCGACACTCGATCAACTTTGTCGTGTCCTTGCTTATTATGGCCATGATTCTCATTTTGTTAATCATTCCCGTGTATATCCTTTGGCATATGACTCGAATCGCTCAGACCGGAAGGACCACTTCTATAATAATTGGGGTGCTTCTCGTGGCTACATTGGTATTTTCAGCTGCGCTTTCGCTCCTAACACGAGCAAAGAGGCATGAGATTTTGGCATCTGCTGCAGCGTACGTCCAACCTCACGATCTTTCTGTTGTAGCTCATCATTAACAAAAGCTTCATAGCTACTGCGCGGTTCTTGTAGTATTCATTGGAAACGTAGGGCAGTTCTCTCCCAGCTCGGGTCATTGACTCAGCTTGTGGGGGGTGAGGGGCACGCAATTGGAAGCGCCCAAGTTACGCTTGTAATTTGCCAATTGTCAGATGCCTTTGATTTTATTGCTCTAGCAAGATCGCTAGATTCATCTTGCGCTATCTCAAGCCAATAAATGCATGCAGCCACATGAAGCCCGGTTCCCTATCTCAGCCGTTCATACCCTGCACGACTCGCCAATGAGACACCTCAATACCAAAGCGAGGCGGATTGAGATAACATCCCACAGTCTGCGTGCGGCCATCATCCCGTCTTTGTGCGGCAAGGCATATTCGAATTTGCATATGGATTGGCCTCCCATATCTGCTGATAAGATGTCTCTGGATCGTCGCTGCCAGGTTCCAGGCACTGCGGGCTGCCAGCACCGCAACAGACAGTATGGCATTGCTGCGCCTTGCGTTAGGCTGTGAACAACTTCGGTTTTCTCAACAAGGCTCTGCTCAGGTAGCCTCGCACTATGTTCTTCGGTACCCGTGAAATGGATCAAATGGGTCCATCACGACGTATATATCTTGGAGTTTCGCCCCACTTCGTTCCTTGAAGGTGGCAAGGCCAACAATCTCACAATAAACATGCCTTGGAGACAAAAGCCCAACGGCGAAGCAACACGCCCCAACAGTTCCGAGCCCAAGCCTCACGAAGGGGAACAGAATGAAGAAATCGAAAGTACACCACCTCTTTACCAGGCAGAACATCTGTCTGGCCAGTCCGATGGGAAAGACCAGAATGCTCGAGAGGATACAAAGCTGAGGAATGCCTGGCAAGGTATCATGGGGTTTGAGCACACAGGAAAGCCACACAGGGAGGTCGCCGTTCTCATGATATCCTGGGCCGAGGAGTTAGATGACCTTCACACCAAAGGAGAAGTTCAACAGCTGGAAGGTGTTTTCAAGAATTTGTTCCATTACGAAGTAGTTCCTCGGGAGATCAAAAAGGGCAAGCGGCCCTGTATTCAACTTGCTGTGCATCTAGCCGAGTTTGTCCTCCAGTTCGACAGCCCCACAACCCTCCTGATTGTCTACTATGCTGGACATGGCTTTGCAAGAAAACCCGGAATACTTCAACTAGCTGGGTATGTGGTCCATCGATACAAGCAGCCTGGAACATGCCAACTGCTAACACTTGAATAGGAACCGCCAGACAGACATCCAATCTAGTGTTAAAGATTCTGCGGGGTGGCACGACTTAGAACCCATCATTAGGGACGCAGAAGGCGATGCCTTGCTCATATTTGACTGCTGTCAGGCAGGAAGCTTGATATTTCAAGATGGGAGGTCTATCAGCTCGAGTCGGAGCTTCGAATGTATTGGAGCGTGCGATTCTAAGTCTACAACTAAATTCCCAGGACCAAATTCCTTCACGACTGCACTAGTCTGGGCCCTGACAGAATTTGCGAAGGAGAAAAACGACTTCACAACAGTGGAACTTCAGATGAAAATAATGAGTGCCCCCAACTTTCCTAAAGAACAATTCGTTCAAATAGGAGAGCGTAATGAGCACTGTGATCAACGAATCATACTTTCTCCGGTCTCCACATCAAGCAAATCTGATTCGTCAGTACCCACAGCATCAAGAGAAGCGGACGATCCACCGCACAACTTCATAGACTTGCGCTTGTGGTTCTCTCATCGTCCTAATTGTGATGAGGTAGAGCAGCTTGCCAAACGGCTGCGAAGACTTCAGATAGACAAAATTCTCAACGCGCAGCGAATTGACTGGCGGGGGCTCAAGAACTTTGAGCAAGACCGGCGCGAGAAAGTGGTGCGGCCGGCTGCAGACAAATGGTTGTCTCTTTTAAAACCTGGACGGAAGTCTATCTCTCAAGCAGCGCATACGAACGATCATAGTTCGATGACAGGGGAACCTTCTTCAAGTGCCGGCGATTTTGGAGAGCACACACATACACACAACTTTAGTGTGCCAGATACACGATCGGAGCATCATAACAGGCAGGAAGCCAATACTCTACAGAAAATTAGAGACAATAATATGGACTCTCTCAGCGCGAATGAAGGGTCTGAAGATGGCCGCGAACACCCATTATCGACTGGTCCCGACTTTACGCAACACGAGAAAGACGAAAGCTTGCGGCATGACGAGTCAAACACCGGAAAGGGTTTAGAGCTTGTCAACATAGGGGTCCGGGGAATTCTTTCAAGCACAGTCGAGAAAGCTCATCCTATTTTCAAGCTTGCGGCAGTTCTGTCGCTTGGTGCGTGCCTATGGTACACTTTCCCACTCGGTAGACTTTTCGCCTTTAGTACTAGTTGAAGATGTTCAAGATTTTCCTAACGGATGTCAAACATCGGAGTCGTATATCGAGTTCTCTTCAGCTATTCATCCGAGCCGAGAGACGCAACCCAGCACCACACATTCTGTCTTCGTGTGTAGGTGAACCCTCACTGCAAATAAGGTTCATCTCATTCGATTTACAAACATCGAATGGCTCTTTTCAACAGGAGGAACACCTACAGAAAAAGGTACGGGACCAAGGTCCTAGCACTGTCGATATGATGAAGGCTCACGATGCGTTTAGTTTGCCGACGGAGTAGATGTGCACCTTTTCGGATCAAGTAAATCGTCGAGCTTCTAAGGGCATAGCCCTCATGAGTCATCTCCAGTGCCATCATTGAGTTTGGCTTGATGGGATTTAAGCAGGAATGGTTTGAAAGTGGAGACTTCGAAGAAAGCTTCATGGGTAAAATTCCTAGAAGCTGCGGGTCGCCGGGTTCGGCCCTCAGATTCTCGAGAAGTGTGGGAGATGAGATAGGTGGAAGGCGTATGATACAAAGCTTCTAATCAAGGTTTTCTGCGTCCGAAGAATTTCATCTAGCTGCAGAAACGTATTTGCTTCCAAGCCTCTCACTCCCAATTGCCATTCCGATACCACGGCTGGCAATTCGGAGTTTCCCTTTACACTTCTACTGTCAATGTTTTATTAAGTATAAAGGATGCGTCGGTCGCCTGTGAGGATTCGGTGCTCACTGGAATCGGCAAGATCGGCCGGTGCTTTTTAGC
>Ga0247778_1000432_pt1 | contig 55615 bp, 54 predicted proteins | sample UWRJL049202B5_FD_179939 | JGI IMG/M metagenome (GOLD analysis project Ga0247778, IMG submission 179939) | Plant litter microbial communities from Arlington Agricultural Research Station in Wisconsin, United States - UWRJ-L049-202B-5 | ecosystem: Environmental > Terrestrial > Plant litter >... | reverse complement strand
CACAGCGCGACAATACTCTGTATACTGTAGAAACTGTAGAAACTGTAGAAACTGTACCCACCGCGTCTCTAAGCTGTAAGCTCAAGCTGTAAGGGGCTGGGCACGGTGCGGAGTCCGTATTTGTAGGGGACTTGTAGGGATTTATAGGGGCTCCAGCTGTTGCCAGTGGGGCCGAACAGGGAATGCACAGGAGCAAGCTACTTCAAAGTACTTCTCCTGCTACCTGCTACTCTATATGGGGAATTAAATTCTTTGCGTCGCCTCGGCTAGATGAGATCAATGAGATTTGGTGAGATTTGGTGAGATTCATGAGATTCATGAGATTCATGTCCGGAATAGATGGCGACACGATGTCATTGCAGATACCTGGGTATGGCATAGAATGATAGATAATTAGTACTGTAGCTTCGCATCATCGCATAGCCTACTGCAGCATCCACAGGTAACGAAGTAACACTTCCTACCAGTCATTGTGCTGTATTCATACTTCTATCTAGGTACATCTCCGGTACTCACTCTCACTCTCACTCTCACTCTCACTCTCACTCTCACTCTCACTCTCACTCTCACTCTCACTCTCACTCTCACTCTCACTCTCACTCTCACTCCTCCGCCGCCAAGTGGATCGCCTCATTCCACTTCCCTCCTCCCTTCCGGTCGTCGCGGTACTTTACTGTCCTGCACCTGCACCTGCACCTGCACCTGCACGCGACGCGGTAAGGTTAGGGCACCGTGCGTAAAAATCCGTATTTTCAGGCGTCTCTTCTGCCCGCATCCCCCATACTCCCCAGGTGGGCTTCTCCATATGCTTAACCTTATACGCTGCAGATGCTCCTCAGAAGACTCTTCAAGCCTTGGGGCTCTCTTGAGAAAACTTTTCATTTATTGTCTCTGCAGCTTCTGGCTTCACCGACATCATCGCACTCGAGCTTCAAGGGGGACGTCCACTCTGCCTCCGGGGACCCCAGTCAGGATACATGGACCTCACGAACCATATTCGATCATTGATGCTCATGATCACGCCCCATATCCTCAACGTTGGGCGCTGCTGGGGTTGAATCACTTATGAGCTCTGGATTCTGGAAGCAATGCCGCCTCCCGTCGGACGTTGCGGGTTCCATCCGCGATCCAGCCTTCTTGTGGGACACCACTCATATCATTGATGACTGAGAGATTATTATTGACCTTGAAGCTTGATGTGGCTTGCTCCGGCACGCGGTACAGATGATTTGCAGTACATCCATCTTACCACCGCAATGCGAATTTTGAACATGTGTGCACATACACCCTTATCGATAGCGAGCGCTGTGCTATTACCAGGGGGCTGGATAAGCTAGAGGGACCTGCAGAAAAGCATGCAGGTGGAGCCCAAAGGGGTCGAGGGGACGTTCGAGAAGCTCGCGCGAACGCCTCGAAAATGCCTTCAGTCTCGGCGAACGCGACACAGAAAACTACCATCTCCTACGAACAGCAACCGAAATACCCGATATGGAAAAACCGCCTAAGATTGTCCATTGTCGAACCTCAGATGTGTCACCTTGGCATCGCCGTCATCCTACCGCTCCATTGGTCTTCCCAACCCGTCATATCGTGCATGGCTATATCTCCGAATCCCTCAGCTCTGCAGATTGCATCACACCAATGTGGTACTAAGTACCGGAATGAGCACGGGGATCATTTCGAAGCAGATTCGAAGCCGAAGGAAAGGAGGATTAGACTTGAGCACGGCCCACCTGCTCGCGCACATTCCTGGCCCTGGTTACATCTGAACATCCTCGAAATGATCGCCCAAGCGCCGCCTGTCTGGATGTCATCCATCCGAACTCCTAGATCGCTTCCGGTCATTATTCCCCGCTCGGGATTTTAATGCTCAGACACCAGCAAGCACAGGCACATGGGTAGCTCACGGTAGTCCCAAAGAGGTAGTGCGAGCAATACCTTCGTACCAGCCCGATATGCAGATATTACTTTTGGGGGCGGCGTTTTTCAAGGAGGCTTGCCATAATCCGACCTGCTGTCACTGGGACTGTCCATTGCAGAATTTTGTGCCACTTCGCCAATCCAGACCATGATCGAGACGGGATGTTGCATGGTGCAGCCGCTTGAAAGTCAGTCTTCGCGAGGCAGGCACATGGCAAAACGACCTGTCAAAGTGATTTTTCTTTTGCTTACAACTTTCCGAGAAGTCGATATACAAAAGTCCTCGTAAATCCCTACGGAGCCACAGATGATCTCCGTTGCAGCCGTTGTCATGTCGCACAGCATGCGAACGCCGAGTCAAGAAAAATTTCGCTGTCCTAATAAGTCACGGCCAAGCGCATATTTACTTTGCAGCGGCTGCATCTTGCACATGATATGGGATTGACAAATGTCATGATCTCAAGCCAGCTGGCGCCTACACGCTCCTTTCATTCTCGACAGGCTCGGGTCAAGACTTCCCCCGAGATTGTTTAGGCATAATAACATTAACTGATGGGACAAGCTTATGAACAACTATAGTATCATAATATTACACTATAATATCGCCGTATCACATATGATATTCTCTGTCCATATGAGTCGGGATGCACGCATAACGGCTGTCCCGATCGGCACAAAAAGGGATGTCTCAGAGTGTCCAGAATGTCGCAAAGCATCGATCAGATCGCAAAATTGAAGCGCGCCTCTTCAAACGAGTGGCTTCAAGACTCGAGTTCTGGGTTTCAGGCAGTGGGTTATCTAACAATCGCTAGTACCTCCTGATGTGTTCTTCACGCAGGTATTTCAATATACTAAGCGATATTTTTAAGATTGGGCTAATGAAGGACCTTTGGACGGAGTACTCTTTGCAAGAGCTCTGAAACTGAGAGCTAGGCTTCAGTGACTTACCTCTAGGTCATATCTTCTACATCGTCTCTGCAACCGCGTCTCACCGAGCAGTAAAATGATAATCACAAGCGAGAATCAATTCAAACAGAGCCCGATGAAGTACTGTAATCAAACCCTTGGGCTGTCCTGATGGCACGCCTAGTCTGGCGTCGTCTGTCGTGTTCCACCCGAGGCCGGACCTTGCACACTCGACGTTCCAGCACGCGAGCCCCATGCATCTCCCACAATTGTCACCAACTCAACTATCTGGTTCTAGCAGTATCACTTCTCGGAACTCACGCATACTGTAACTGGCGGGACAAAGCAATGTGCATACCAACAATTTGCCTCGTTGTCAGCGCATCAACGCATCAGCCCTTACCCCGATTTACTTCGCTATTAGGACTCAACAAAAGACGCGGGTATAACTGCTTTCATCTCCAACATGACAACACCTAACATTCAAAAAGAAGGCCATCATCGGAGCCATGGACCAGAATTCTATGGGTTGTGCATTGGATTTGTGTGCAGTTTGTCCTCTACCATACCGGTGTTGTTCGTCCACTTTGTGTTTGGAAGCACCAACAGCCTGCTTTTTTCTAACGTCACTATATTGCTTCTTCCATAAGAATACTGCAGTTACCATGAAACAGTCGTGGTGAATTGAGGCCGGCTGCAATATAGTGGAGAGTGCTCCGAGTGGTCGTACTTGTTCAGCATCATCCATCCAAGCTGAGAATGTCAACTTTGCAAGTTTTCTCGCCGAAGAAGGATCACCGACATTGGACCATTCTTTAAGTAAACAATGGCTATGAAGAAGAACCAGTATGTAAGCATGCTTTGATTTGCTCTTGATATATTGCATCCAATGGATACAAAGACGGCTACCCTGCCTGGTAGCCCAAACTCTTTCTATCTACCTTGGGAGTTCGGTACCTCAAGAGCCATTGTGAGTGTCAGTACCCGCGGTTGTATATGCTGAAGTCCAGCATACAAACTCGATAAAGTCTCATCTACGCATTTATGATTTTTGGTCATACTCGAATCAAAAAGCCTCTGTCTACTTTTCATTCATCACTGATCACGTGTTGCATGCCATTTGAACCCATGGGATGACACGGCAAGGACCGCACGAGTCAATGATCTCCCTTGACCATAATATATTTGGTACCATGACCGTTAGAATGACTAAAGTATGAGTTGCTATAAAGGAACAACTTGCCGCGGGTTAGTCCATGATCATTCGAGCTTAGCGGAACGTTTTCGCGAGAGAAAGCTATTTCTCACATTGAGATCTTGCATTGTGTATGGCATATAAGTTCTTGTAGTCTGTCTATACCTGGATTTATTGAGTACTAGACAGCTAATATACCAGAGAATTCAATGAACAAAGACAGATAAGCGCGCTAAAGACACTCATTCCAAGTATCCGAGCAAACCCTAATGTCGCCACGATCGTCTGCGGAAGGTGCAAGGAATCCGCGTCCCAGGATTCGACAAGGTTCCTTGCCCTTGTTTTGAACAAGCGACCTATGGGGCTGATGGTGCTCAATGCTTTAGCGTGACATTTCGTCTCCAAAATAGCTTGTGGAAGACTTACCTCCGTTATCTAAAAGCCACTCCACGCCATCATCATCCCAGCACCGCCAATTCTGAGGAATCGTCACATGGCCTAAGTGGATTAATAACAAACCTACGTCTGAGCAAAATCTCGAGTCTTCAATTTCCAGGTAGCGCCGCTTCGTGTTCCGGAGGAAGCTGCCCTTCTCGAATGCATTTAATTTCCGACTGTGGCGAGGCAGGCATTGTATCGCGACCCTAGTCATCGACGACATTATTGCTTGCAAATTTGGCTTCTCGGAGCGTTCCAGTAGATCTTATAGCCCCATGACATTGCCGTTGCATCACGTATACCTATATCGCATGAATTTATGCATGCGCTGTATAAGAGGAGCCTGGATTCGAAGGTCGGCCTCCCATCACCACGCGGGAGGCTCGTCCATACTAGCAGTAAGTCATAGTCCATATCTCTCGACAAAGCGGAATATCATACAAAGTTTGTATGGACATGGAATTGAAAAGTGGTGGCCATATGCGTTCACCAGGATCTTATCCCAACTGGGCCTCATCAGCGCTTCACGTTCAATCCGAATGGTTTTTGACGGTCTTTTGGTCAGAGTGCGGGCTATTTAGCAGGGATTGAGATGAATGTACCGCTCATGTCTTCAAGTCTGTGAAAGCTGGGGTGTTCTGTGGCTTCCATCCCCATGCCAGAGTGGACTTTAGCGGTGTGCCTCTTTCGTGCGCTTGCGAAGCAAGTCATTCAGTCATATGATTCCTTCATTCGAAAGTTCGCATGTGACAATTTGTTTGACTTCATGGCTCGGGAGTGGACGAGTCCAAAAAGAACGTCGCAAATTGACTACTTCTTACCCTGAAGTCCATAGGAAGAGCATCGTGGAAAGTGAAAATACAGATTTCTGTAAACCTGCTGGTATGGTGGAGTAAGACCAATTTATGTACCCTAATGACTTAATGAAGCCTGGTAAGGAAGGCCGTTTTCTCCAAGAAAGGTGTTCGCGATCATTTATTTGAATGGTAACGGCGGCCAGTGAGATACCGCATTTTTCCTTGCTACTTCGAACCACTAGTTCACGAAGGCCGCCGGCCTGTTTCCAACGGTCATCTTGATTCTCAACTAGAAGTGTCACTTTTTAGAAAGTATTTCCTAGATGTAGAAGATATGCGTTGAAATTTTTCAGGCTGTGTCACGTATATCACTGCATGGATGCTCATATATTTGAAGTCACCCAAGATGCGATATATCAAAGGTGCCTTGCCAATACTACTGTTGAGCATAGTGAAACATATCACACTACGTATGATCCTGCAATTCAACTATAATATTTGAAAAAGGTATCTTAACTGAATGTCCTATGAATATATCCTATGCTAGGCGCTGAGAGTCCCTTAATATTAAGTATGGTATGAGTACTCCACGGTCTGGTCATGTTTCAAACAGAGCGAATACTGTCGGGTCATACTAAAAACCCTGGGCAATACCACTAATTCGTCATCTTTGATATGAAGACCATTAACCACACCACCCTCTTCGTAGTAAAAACAAACGGTCTCGGCCAGTAGAAGAACTTTCCAAAACGCCTACCGTCTATAACGACTTTTGGATAAGACACAATAGAGATATAGTCATCAGAAATATACACTTCATCGCTGGGATCAACGGGGGAGGAGCCGAATGGTCAGCTCGCGTCCAGAAACTGTGAACTCGCCACCTTGGCCGTCAAAATTCTAGAGTATAGTCGGTGACGAAGGCATCCCCTCACTCTGATGACTTGAGGTATACTTCGATTTACTCAATGATTGAATCAACTGATCCATACGTTGCGTGTGCTCGTATTTTAAGGTCCATATTTGGATCAAAACAATTGTCCCACTGAGCCACTTCTCCAAACGCGGCCTCCCTCTCGAACTTTCTCGTTTTCCCCGAAGATCGGCAGAGAGGCCCCCAGCTCTCCTATCTGAACTTCAGATGACAAGTACGTGTTTTCTCCTGCCATGTCAAATCAGACATGATCCATATGCACGAAATAGTTGAGCTCCTCTTTCTCCAACTTCAACCACAGCCGTCCTTGTGGCAGGCCACCGACCGTCCAGACAGAATCCGAAAGACCCGACACTTCCTGCGGCTTTTCTAGTTTATGTGCGCTTCCAAATTGCTCGAATTGAAGATAACATACCATTAGGTCTCAGGCACACTGAACTAAATCCCCATACACTCGACCTATTGAACCTGAACACCTCCGCATTCGATCACCAGACCAAGTCAAGTCTTGCAACCTGGACTCGCAAGTGCGGACCAATCTTTCCAGTCGCCAGCTGTCGAATACACCCATTATCTCGAAGTGCTCCTCCGCCGTATCCATTCTCAACACAGAACTTTCGATAGCACCACATAAACAGCACAGCCTATAAAAAAAGCTTGATGAATAACGTTCAAAACTTGGAAAGGAGGCGATCATAATTTGGCGGCATAAGGAGATTAAATACATTTTTGGGAGCAGCAAGAGGCATGATGAAACGCTTTCCAAAATCTGTTGAAACGTTTATGGTTTATGCTCGCAGAACACCTTCATGGCTGCATCTGATGCTGCTTTTTTTGGATGAGATACCATTTTGAAACTGTCTGTGCTGAAGAGACGAACCGTTCTTAGTGATGGGTGCTATCGCTCGTGGCAGCTAGTTTATGCTCATGCGAACCATAGCTGCTTCTCAGTATACATACTTGATCCGAGTTTGCCCCATCCAGGAATCGACCCACGGGAGTCTCAGATGATTTTGGGTGGTCATGGTAGCGCTTGGGTGAGAGTTACGGTGGTAGGGTGCAATGTGGCTTCGACCAAGTGTTCTACGCTATGTGTTTCTCAAACTTGAACTTTTCAATGTTCTGTATGCAAGACAAGAATAGAACGTTTCAAATTTTATCCCGGTCATACTGTGCCTACTTAAAGCTTGATATCCCTCGTACCGTGGTCAAGAATGCCGACCAGCATACTACTTTATCCCTTTCTTCAAATTTTATTGTCTACAATCGAAATCATTGTTCTCTGATCAATCGTAACCTGTCGAAAGCTGTTCTTGCCAATTACCCATCTGCCAGCTGAACTTTCTCAGCATGTGCAGAAAACAGAAACCTAAAAATTCCCGATTCCACCGATAGTAATCGCAAAGTGGGCGAAGAGTTAGACATTCTCGTCAATAGGAATGATCCCATTTCCGGTAGGGTGCCCAACCGCATATTCATCATCGAAAACGAGAGATTCAAATACGATCGAGGCTTCTTTCCAGGAGTTCAAGCTCCCTGGGGCGACACACCAGCTAGTCCTCGCCTGTGTGTGAGAAGAGCTGTTCAGAAATGTAATGTTTTGTTCTTAGTGCTTAAAGCAGACCGGAAAGTTCATAGTGGAATAATAGTGGCCGGATGAACCAAGGCTCATAGCGGAACTTGCTCATTGTGAGACAGGGTGTTACATGGCGAAGAGGTGTGTTTTGACTGCTGCTGCTTTTTCACTTGACTATTTAACTTCCATTGATCCTAGCTCAATCCGTGTTGAGGACCATCAGGAAACCGATAGTGGATTATTGTCATTGAGGGTCCGTTGGGACCGAGCTATCTGCGCACTATTCTCCTTTTTACTCATTGCGCATTAGAACTTAGAGTTGCTTTGCCCCGAAACCTAACTTGGTATTGGTAGTAGAATATGCTTTATAATATTTCGGGACGTCATTTCGAACAAGTGTCGAACTCGAAGACGAATCTCACAAGAGATGAAGCAGCGGGTTCCGAGAGAAAGGGGGGGTTTGTACCATGCCAAGTAATTAGAGCAAGCGCTAACGCCCCCCTATTCCTGCATTTTTTGGAAGCGAAGCTCGACCTGAGCGCCCGCAACTCGTTCAAAAGCCAAGTGGCCGCAGCAATTGCCCGCTGGTTTCCGCCCAACCGCGTTGCTAGCAACGTGACACCTAAGTACGCGTAATTTTAAAATCGGTCTTCTGAACAAATTCTTTGTCGATGATCATTTCGATTCGGATCACACATATAAGTTGCCTTCTCGCAACACATTGAGAAAATCCAATGCGAGTAATAGGACGAAAATCTGCGTGCGTTGATTCGTACCTCAATGCTCGTGTTAACTTGAGCATTCTAGTCGAGATTGCTGGCAAATTTGCCCAGCGTGTTCACGCGAGACGATTAGTAGGTCACACCTGCTTCAACCACAGACGCTTATCTCGACACATCGGGTGGTCCTCGAATGCAACTGCATCACTCATTTCTACTTGGTACAGGAAGAAAGACCCCAGAAATGTACCCCTCCCCGAACGAAGACTGATAAGTGCAGTCAACTAAACTCTCCAAAATCTGGCAGCCGACCACATTGGTAACTGCATGCTGCGGTTACCAAATCAAGTGATTTAGATATTTTAAGCCACTTTGATAATTTCAAACAATGGTATGCTGCGTTCATACCAAGCTTCTTGCCCTTGATCGTGGTGAGAATCTACTTGAGAAATACTTACAGCTACCATCCTGTATGTATATGTTCTTTCGCGTACATCTACACTGTGTTGCATTGAAACCGGGAAATAAATTTTGCATAATTCTCAATTCGTCATGATTGCCATTCTAAGTATATCGAGCCCCGCCTGGGAGATTGAGTTGAAGTCTTTCGGGTCGTGAGATCCAGAAGCTAGGGGAACCAACAGCTGATTTCATTCAGACAATCGTTTATCTATTCTTCCATCCCGTTTTAACCCAGTATTTCGCCGCCTTTCGGGGAAAATATATACGCTCTAGGAAGTCTTCCTCGATCACAAGAAGGTGAAGTACGGCAAGAATCTCGCTGAGAAAGTGCAACTTCGCATTCCCCGGCCAGCTAGTAACTTCAAATATGTCGCAAATTAAATTTCCCTTACTTGATTGTGTATTTCTGCAGTATCCTCTAGCAATATTTATTCAGGAGAGAAAATTGTTTCATCTGAGCATCCAACTTAGAAGGGAACTCTGGCTCCAAGTGCCTTGCGTTCAAGACTTATAGTCCTGATGGTCAATTTAAGGTGATTTTCTATCCGGAAAATTCTGCAAGCAAGATCTCGATCTCGCATACGTCGCAGGGATATCTATGCAAGATCCAGGGTCTAGGGTTGCAAAATGAGCAAGGGATTTATTCTCCGGTTGCTTGGGGTTCAGGGGTTCTACGGAGGCATCGCCGTGGCGGCCCAACTTTTCAAAGGCACAATTACTTCTAATCTTAAAACGGAGCGGAAGAATTAATGGCATTATGGAATAGTTTGAATTCATGATTTTAAATGAATTATTCACGGTGTGTGAGATGTTGAAGCTCAGCGGGGAAGTTTGTATCTGACGTTGCACAAACCGAAGGCTACTCCTCCCGACGCAAGAAGAACGGAAAAGCCTCCGTGATTGGCTAGCACCTAGGACAGGTAGAATTTCAAGGTTCAATTTGGTGAATCCACCAATCACGGCGCAAGTTGCTTTTCTGGAGCCAATAAACACGACTGGAGCAATCAAACTCCGCGCTTGGTACTGTACATAAACACAACAAATTGTTGGACTGTGTAGACAAAATTTTAGGAGATTCTTCTAAGTCATCTACCTAATGTAAAATTCTTGATTCGTACAATGAATAACGCTTCTGTCGTTTGCTCGCTGCCAAAACCTACTCTCAGCTGTAGCATTCTTCCGGACAATATACTCAAGGCAAACCCAGAATCCTTCTGAACTCATTCTTCAAACAGAACCATGAACTTAGACGAATTTTTGAAGGGTGATTGCAAAATTGAAAGCTTCTAAGGTATGCAGTTCGCGCGATGTGAGACTTTAAAACCCCGCGCCAGAAATATAATTATAAGAGGAGAAACACCCAGTATATAAGGCTCGAAAGCTCGATGTGCAATCTTCCAGCATCCATGTAATATGACCTGTGGCCCGATACCCTGTAATGAAGCGCCAGCTGTATAGAAATAACTTGATCTGCTCTTGGATGACCCTTCTGATCCCATATTTTCTCCAGCTAAGAGTACAAGAAAAGTTGAACCAAATTCTACCCCCATTCTCTTACTTCAGGAAATTCCATTCAGATGTGACCGTCAAGTCTGTCATCATTGTCTTTGTTGTCGTAATAATCGGAAAAATTTGATTCCTTCTACCTCCTCTATCCCTTCTCATATATTTCTTCTCCATCTCTTTCTCGCCGTGAAATGTGATACTTGGAGGTTGACCAAGTTTCAGCTTCGTGCCTTCAACAGAACCAGCCTTCAATCACCAGCCTCCAAATCGCCCGCCTTCTTCTCATCCTCCTGCGCTTTTAACCTCGACATCCTCTCTGCTCTCCATCGGTGACCATAAATCCACTCCACAGCCAGTAGCGGACTCGCAAGCCCCGTCAACCCAGCAAAAAGCAAAAATGTGAAACCCGCACCCAGACTATTGATCACAATATCTACAACCGCCACACCAGCCGCGCCCACGGAGCAACGTATCAAGTTATTCACGGCGGCAGCGCTAGCTGATGCACCTGGATAGAGGTCAATGATGAGAGCAGAGTTAAGCGTGAAGACGGCCGTGGCGGTGTAAGCTATGAAAAATTGTAAGATGAGAGGAAGGGCAATTATGTTGAGGGAGAGGGAAAAGCCGTAAAGTGCTGTGGTTATGACGAATAGAAGGACGATCCACCAGATGTTTCGCAGACGTGATTATTCCGTAGGGAAATCGGCAAGCTCCTTCTTGTTTAATAATATTTCGGTTGGGATGTTTTTATCAATGCGGTACTGGCGTTCCACTGTCTTGTAGTCGTGGTCCATAAAGTAGCCGGTGAGGTATGAGCTGAGCATGCAACCTGCACCATTGGGTAGGAAGGCGAGACCTGAATGACTTGGAAATTAGCATTCCCCTTTCACGTAGATTCAAGAATGATTCGATAGCTGTGAGACATTATTGAGGCAAAGCTCCCGAGACGGGTCGAAAGAAGAAATTCATGAGATCTGGTTTATTCTTACCGGTTTGGAGGTCATTGAGGCCAAAATGGTTTTGGAATAAATTCGTGGTACATGAAGTCACCATACTCCATACTGTGTATACAATCGACCCGAAGAAAAGAGTGACAAAGACGTCTTTTTCGAAGAGGAACTTGAGGGGCCTAAAAATGATGGAGAGTGTGATCTTTTTTCGAGGAGGTGTGTACGCTCTTTCAGTTCATCTGCTGGTGGCGAAAACGAGTAGATCAGGGGTCGATGAATAGATGTTAGACGGATAGTGTCGTTGCCAGCAATGCTGCGAAGTGTTTCCGGAAGGAGGAGGACGATGAGCAATAGGGTCGCAGCGCTGAGGCCGAAAAGAAACCAGAATATTGCGCGGAAACCCAGGTACTGTGAGATAATACCACCGAATACAGGTCCGATCGATTGCCCCATCATCCGGACTGTGGAGTCAGCAGCGAACTATATCAAGGGAGAGCAAACTGACTACCGCCGAATATTCCAACCAGCCCGCCTCGCTCTTTAGCGGTTGTAATATCACCTATAATACCAGCTCCTGTAAGATTATTAGAATATTTTGATGTTATGCGACGTCCGCAGCTGACCAACTGAGATCGTTGCTGCGCTCCCTGCAGCTTGAATTCCACGAAGTATGAGCAAGCAGATAAAGTTGTTACTGAATGCAAGTCCTACATTCGCTGCAAGGTATACGAGGAATGTACCTGGAATAATATTAATGGCGCTTCCGCGGAAAATACAAGATAACTGACCAATGAAAGTTACCCGCCGTCCCTTTGTATCTGCAACAGGACCCCAAAAGGAGAGAGCTAGCCCCCGAACGACCATGTATACTGTGATTGTACGACTGAGGAGTGAAAGACTGATATGAAGATCCTAGATATTCGTCAACTTGACGGGGCCCTCTGAAAACAACTTGAACATACCCTGGATATTTGGCCCAGTGCAGGGAAGTATATATTGCTCGACAGAGGGGAGAAGAGACCCGCGAGCGATACGATGTAAACCAACTGCTTCTTCTTCGAGCGCGAGAAAACATGGTAAGGAGGCTCTGAGATATTTTTCTTTAAGCTGCAAGCGCTACTCGCTGATGAGATGCTAGCTGTCGAAGGAGGAGGGGGGAGGTCGTTCGAAAGTTCAGGCAAGCCCTTACTTTGGCAAGCCCTAATTTCTGCTCTGCTTGATGGCTGAATGCCATGGGAATCTCCGAACTCATGAGCTTCAACTTGGGCGCTGTGCATATTCCACTTGGTCCCATCTGGTTTGACGGCACGCTGGACTTGAGAAGATATAGGACGCGTCTGTACAACCCGGCACACATCGTCTTTTAAAACCTGCACCGTGTCTGGAAGATATACTGGGTGTGGTTCTTGCAAGTTCTGCATGATTGCTTGTGATTTCTAGAGAAGGTGACAAGGCCACTGCATATGAAGGAGACTGTTGCAAAGACAGAAGCGAAGACTACTGAGATATCTGGCTTGACTGTGCTAGAGGCCAAAGGGTACCCGCAGATCTTCGAGTATGTATTTGTACCATTTTCAATGGTGCCAATCATATCTGGACGGAGTGCGGCAAGTTGACTGATGGTGGGTTGAATAAACAACCGGAGACCGATGATAGTAGAATAAAAGCAATCACCGGATCATAGCTAGAGACAAGACGGAAGATAGAAATAAAGCTGAACAATAAGGCCCCACTTGAAGCATTATAGAGAAGACTAAGATAGATGTGTGCCTCTTGGTGTCACCCACCAAGAGTGTTTGAAGATCTACGGCTTTGATGCCCAGACACCAGAGTAAGTCTACGACCATCGATGTTGTAGAACTAATGACAGTCGGAAGAATCAGATGAAGCTCTAAAAGACCCCTGCCGGTCTGCATCCAAAACTAGCCTGCGCCTTTTTCAGTTGGCAGGTAGCCACAGGACCTTATTTGGAAGAAGGTTGGCCGAATGTATACCTACCAAAGCCACAGGACACATCACGGCTTTAAGGATGCTTGAGAAGTCTCAATAGTCTCAGAGCCTCAGAGAAACAAATGTATCAAGACATGACCATCAGAAAAGCGCTGGCCAAGACTCAGATCGATGCTCTGCGGCTGATTCGGGATATCCTATCGCAGTTTTATGGGTCGGGAGGCGCATAGTTCGAAGCTGCCCAGAACGCCCAGACCGGCAGTGTCAGTTAGGCTGGCGCTGGTGTGTCGGGACTTGATGGATGATCCGACATCACTCCTGCCGGGATCTCATCAATGAGTGCGCTGTGATATTCCGACCAGCTGGGAAAACAACAGATTCGTTGCGATACGTCGCTCGCCAAGGAAGACATTGAAATTCCTGGGGCCGAGGCGCGCGGGGAAGTCGATACCAGGCAGTTCCGTCACCTGAAGACCTCATCGCGATTTTTTTTGTTTCAGCTCTGCATTATCTTGAGAAAATCGAGTGCCCAGCCACCATCGTGAATCCGGAGGCCGGCATCACCAAGGAAGAAGGGATGACAATTCCTTTCGTACTCGCACGCGATGAAGATAGCATTATACGTCCTCGTGGGACCAACTGCCTCCAACGACCGAGGCCGGCTGTGTATGGCGTGGATTCGTACGGCGTGTACTGGAAGAGACTCACATGGTGGCTGTTTCGGCGCGAAGAATATCAAATTGATGTTTGTGTAAGTCGACAGTTGACTGTCGTTGAATGCAGCGTTCTCGGAAAAGGGGTTTGCATGAAGTACTGTACAGTACCGACCCAATCACGTCGAACACACACTTTGGTCCCATTTATCTTTGTCCTGTCTCTGTGATTCCGACCAACAGCGACCCAGGAAATATTCTACCTACCGGCGATGTGGCTTTGAAGCTTCATGCGGCTTAAGTGCTATTGGCCAATGCACCTCTGTTATAATACCTGGTGTATTATGTTGTGCTACTGGCAAATATCTGAACATGTATTCTCTGAGAATTGAGGGCCGGGCCGGAGCTGGGTGAGACGGGCGTACAAGACCACTTGTTAACAAATAAATTTCTTCCCCGGACCCAACAACAATTGTAGCAGCCGTCGATCTACATTACAATGAGGGAAATACAGAACTTCGAACTTGGTTGAGGCCATCCATTAAGTTGACAAATTCTCGCACTCTTGATTCCAATATGATGCAGTGGTGTGGAAGAGAACGCTCAATCAAGCAAGTTCTATTTGCTCCTCTAAAGCTTGCCTCCATTTTGGTCTACCAGCAATCTCAGCCGCCCGCAACCTATGTGTATTATCTAAGATCATAAACATTTACACTGGAGCCCATCAGCCCATAACCCGTTTTTGCATGCATATGAAGTCCAACTAAGCCCGAGCCTGCCACAAAGACGCCATGCAAACCCAATGATTGCATCTGTTCTGGGGAAAAAGGAGGGGAGAAGCACCGGCGCTCCTTGCGCATAAAAAGTCCCAAAATACTGAACTCACAACCACACCTTACATAATAATAGCTGGCACATCAACATTGACTTTGATGCTCTTGTGCGGCAAGATGCTCCCGCCATTGACGTAGATCTCATCGCCAATGGTAACATCGTCACCGAGAACACTGACGTTCTCCAATCGAGCCCATTTTCCGACGGTGGAGTTCCAGCCAACGATGGTACTCTTGACCCAGGCATGGTCCTTCACTTTAGAACCTGACAACAGAACGCAACGTTGCAGACGTACACCATCACCAACAACGACATCTGGACCGATAGTGACATTTGGGCCGATTCGGCAATTTCGGCCAATCTTTGCAGATGGGTCAATCATAACATTGCCACCATGCACGTATGGGGTATTCGGGGGAGTGAGAAGCTTAGATCCCTTCTTTGAAAGGGAGGAAAGGTACAGGCAAGTTCCAGACAGGAAATCCTTGGGCTGTCCCACATCCATCCAGAAGCCTTCCAAATCAAACGAGTGCAATTGTCCATCCGCACAGATTGCTGGGAATGTCTCCTGCTCAATGGATGTAGGACGTAAATCGATACGCTTGAGCACACTGGGGTTCAAAATGTAGATACCGGCATTGATACGGTTTCCGACGAATTCGACTGGCTTCTCAACGAATCGATCGATGCGAGAAGCATGGTTTGGCTTGTGGACAACCACACCATATTTCGAGGGTTCTTCAACCTTTGTAACGATGATGGTGCCCTCGTCGCCGTGGGATTTATGGAAGGCGGCGAGATCTGCAAAGGGATAATCGCAAATAACGTCGGAGTTCAGGACAAAGAAAGGTGCGTCGTCTTTTCCGAGAATTTCTTCCGCCAGTTTCAGAGGGCCTGCAGTTCCGAGGGGTTCGGATTCGATGGAGAAGGTGATCTTGACGTTGAATCGTTCCTCGTACTATTGGGGCAACAACATCAGAATTTCAATTGCTAAGACTTGAGGGATTGTCGAGACTACTGACTTCCGCTAAGTACTTCTCCATCACTTCTGGTCGGTAATTGACGGCCAAAACAATATCTGTAACTCCGGCCTCTGCCAGCGCCTCAATCTGATGTAGAATCATCCGCTTGTTGCCGAATTCGACCAATGGCTTGGGGAGAGTGAGAGTCTATAGCTCGTCAGTCATTGAGGACAATGATGGAGCACTGCGCATCTGCGTGGCGCGTATTCGAAGGTCGTGGTTTGGGGCAAAGAGCAACGTACGAGAGGACGCAGACGGGTGCCGAAGCCACCGACGAGAATGAGGGCTGTTCGCAACGTCAGCAAAGAAGTCCTGCAGTCCTGGAGCTACGAGCCTGTTCACCTTTCATTTTGCGAGAAGTAACGATTGTTGACTGGTGGAAGACGAAGTGTCAAAAGGGGGCAAGTTGTACCCCACCGTCTCGAATCTCCAAAAAGAGGTCGCTGGTGATGGGCGCAACAAGGAATGGGTTGCGAAAGTGAACTGTACGGTCTTCAACGAGTGTAAGACCGAAGGACAGGCGTCGTCGCAGAAACTGTGAATGAAGATTGCTTGGAGATGGAATGATGGAGATAAGTTGTTTTGCTTTGCAGGACTTGAAGGACACCTTTTCTCAAAATAGGTCGAGGCTCATGGGCGTACCAAATTTCATCGCCGGGACGCTAAAAGAATAGGGGTATCACGCTAACGGAGGTGAGCCTTTCGTTAAAATTAAATCCTGTTGAAGCACACGTTTTCAATCAATTGCACGAGAGGGCAAGAGGAAATTAATAATAAGCATACTCTGACAAGAATGGCTCCTTTTAATTCTGAAGTCAGAACTGCCCCTTCCATTGATCCAGCGGCTATCGTAGGTTGGAATACATGTCATGCGGTACCTCGAGAAAGGGGGATGCTGTGGGCATGTTCCAAATGTGTCATTTCATATTGTACTTTCCTCTTTGCCAAACCACTCATCGTTTCGCTTTTCTCCTGCTACGTGGGGTGCCGCGTGCATGCTCCCGACGTCTTTACATTTCTTTTTGCCCCCGCACCGTATAAGGTTATAAGGTTATCCTTTAAACTGGATCTCACGAATTACGAGGTCAGCAATAGTATCACGAGATTCGAAGGAAAAAAGCGGTAGGGCAAGAGAGGCATAGTGACGCCACTTCCGCGTCCGACCTCCAATAGAGACTGTGTACAAGTATCCAGCCTCCTTGCGTACCATGCAATTGGCCACTGCAGGACCACTTGGCGGATACGGACATCTCAGCACGTGGAAGGCACCACCATATGACTTCTCGCGATGAAAAAGGGGTTCGTTAGTTTTAAACTTGGACTGCATCTTCAACATCAGAGTTTCATTCGACGTCTCACCAAGATTCACATACGCGCGCGATATTGAGATGGGGAAATGAGTGAGTGCCTTTAGAGGTTGCCCAAAGCTCTTTTTATTCATCAATCATTATCATGAGTGCCTTTCATCCATTTTGCCAATTGGAAACCAATTGCTTCCCTTCCAGCCTTGATTCCAGCCCGACGTAAGAAAATCGTGAGTGTCGTTCAAAAGAGCAACGCTGCCGCCACGCTTGCTAAATGCATAGATTGCAAAAAAGAAAGTCTTCAAGCCGCCCTTCTCAACACCGCGAATCTGAATTGCAATTGCAATACCGAGAAAGCCTTCCGTAAAGACAGTATGTGAGTTGCCTCATGATGTCCAGGCGGATGGTACTGTGATACCCATACCGCGATCATAGTCTTAGTTGGAAAGTCGAGAAGAATAAATTCGTAGGTCGTTAAGTCATCGATGGTATGAATGGTCGTTAAATCGTCAGGAGAATTTTGGTGCCTCGCCGCTACGCTTTTCTTGGTCGTAAATCGTTCTTGGTTCCTGCTTACGATGGGTTTCATCCTCAAAGAAAGCAGGAGGGTGGCCGAGTGTTCAGCCTGTGGAGTCGACAGCCAGTTCTTAGCTGCCTTAGACGTATCAGTGAGCTCCTCATTCGGAGGACGTTGTGGAACTGCTGCTGCTGAGATTGACAGAATGGCTTCGACCACCACCTCTCCTCCTGTGTCGGCCACTGCTCTCATTGGCAGGCAGTCCCTGGACAACGCCATTGCGTGCCAGCATACCTCCATTGACCGAAAAGTTCCGGCATACCATGAACGCCCGCATTGCTGCGTTCTCCTGAGCTAGTCCATCGGATTCGTAGGCGAGGTCTGTCTGGTATTCCCGACCATTGACGAGGACAAGACAGGTAAACCCCGATGAACTCCTGTACGTCTCGTACAAGGGGTCACGCCAGCCTCGGCGTCGACACAGACCTATCCGGCATGTCAGTGTTTATTCCGACAACAATAGTTGTGCAGTGCCATCGCTTCCGGAAATAGAGACAATGGGAATGAATGAACAGAGGAGCAAAGTGGCCACTATCAGCAGGGCTGGATCAGGCAGTGAAACCCGGGCACCACATTGTCTGCAAGGCAATAAGAAATTCAAATCATGAATGATGAGGAGCACCCCCTTTGCTGCGGGATGCGGGAGACACGAGGGGGCCGAGGATCAGATCGGACGAAAATTCCCCAAAGGCTTGGTAAAGGTTTTTCCGCAGCAGCAGTGGATCGACGTACTCTCCAGATATGCCATGTAGAATCCACCCATTGCAATCCCGTCAAAATTCTCACTTGTCAATCTCTGACTTAGGTTCCAGGAACAAGCCCGTCGGCCCAGGAATATCCTACGCAGTGTGGTAAAACAAGTCCGGCGATGCCAGGGATATTGATGATGTTTGCCCAAGGTTCTGACGTCGAAAATGCAATTGAGCCCAATCTTGTCGTATACAGGGAGCAATGCACACAGTCAATGAATGTGTATGTGAACAAGAATGTTTGGACGACGTCGAGGTGATGAAGGGTAAGGCTGATTGATTGAGTGGGTGGTCTAGGGCGATTGTGCAGGTTCTTCGTCCATCGACGGCGAGACATGTGTGATTTATTGCAGAGTCTGTGGCTAGCGCAGAACAAGGATTATGGACTGGACTCCCGTAGAAAGATTCAGGCGTTGTTAAGATAGGACGAAGCGTTGAACAGCTGCAAGTCATGAATGCGGCTCTGTAAAATTATGCGTTGGCGATGGCCTTTGCCAGTCGATAAACGTCGAGACATTAGGCAACTCCACCACAACATGGGAACGCATGCTAGGGGATGATCTTTGATAGCTTAGAGGTATCAATTCGCCGTTCCATGGTCCGTCTGCAGCTACTGAAATTGTAGATGCAGAGAGGTGGCGAAAGGCTCAACACCCGCTTCATAGATCTCGGGCAAATTTTTGTAGCTTGTTGCAGAAAAGTACCAGGAAAGAAGGGACAAATGTCTTGGCGTCTGGCAAGTGCTTGCTCAATGAAGATTTACTGTGTTCCATTGAGTTCCGCTGGGCTGGCCGCTAATGCACAAAAAACGTCAGAGATTCAGTACGATGCTCCATGTTGAAAACAGACCGATACAAGTTCACGATGGACAAAAAAAAGCGGCACCAAGCCCGAATACCCCAGGCTGTGTGGAACATTTAAAATCCCCAATATTCAATGCCGCTTTTTGTGTCCACCGCGAGACAAGAACTTCAACTGGCTAAAGTATGGAATCCTTAACGGGGTCCCTCTTTGCCCCGCATTACAATATAGTTCTTCCAGTCGTGGTGCATGCGACAGTCGTGACTACGACGGCCTTTGACGCGGAATGACTGGAGTACGGCTTGACACGAAGTCGGTGAGCTATTCAATGCATAAGAGTGGCTGGATTGACCACCTTGATCATCAAAATTCCTCACAGAGTCACAGTACTCCATATCCAAGTACAGTGGAAGGGCAAGAAAGCGCGAGGCAACCAGCCAGGCCGACAACTAGCCGAGCCAGGGTTAGTGACGCATATGCGAGGACAACACATCAAGTCCATGTCTTAAGCAGTAAGGCCATATGCCGTGAAGATTGAAAGAGGTATACGGCAGAGTATATTAAGCAATGCGAGGGCATTTCGAGGGGGCGTCTCTCCGAACGAAAGGAGGAGCTGCTTCCTGGTAGAGGCGGCCCCGCGTGCGTCTCCCACTCGAGAAGGAGCACGTTGATAGGAATTGAATGGATGGACGCGGGCGACTGGGTTTGGGACTGGGAGACCCATCGCAATGGCTATTCGATTCTTCGGATCGCGTCTTCCCGGATTCGAGATCAAGTATGTACTCCGTACCTGACTTGCTAGCCCGATGCCCCGACCCCAGATTTGAGAGGCGCCGCGAAGCCGTCAGCTCGGCATCAAAATAATCCAAATCCATCTAATGAGCCCTGGCGACGAAACGCATTGTCCTATCGCCTGAACAGGCACCTGGTGAAGAGGCATCTCTTGATCATGGATGCTCCGATCCTGTGGGCCACGGTAGGGGTATCCAGTTCTGTGAAGTTGTGGCGGGAAAAACGTAAGGTTATGCTCTGCAGACGCATGCAGAAGCATCCACTTAGAATCGAGCCGTTGACGACCCTGCGCGGAGAAAGATGCAGTACCGTCTGGGATCTTCGCTCCCACGAACATGTCCGAGGAAGGCGTCAAGCTGTTGGTGACTTCTGCGAACGCTGGGTGGAGTTGTGTATATATCCTCTGACACTTGCGTACTTGCAGCGTTGAGTGTTGAGGCATAATGAAGTACCGTACTGAATGTGCAAAATTCCTCGCCAAAGCCACGGGCCGTGCGGCGTCCACTAAGGTTACGGGTACGGGACACACTGAAAGCAAGGTGCCTCTACCCCCTGCAAATGCGAACCACTGCATGCCGCTCTGTTGTATTTTGGATTATCTGACATGTCAATTTTGCAGTCTGGAGACAGCGGAGCTGCAGAAGGCATCGAACGATGATCATGTGCTCTGCCGCTTCAACAAATTCCCGAACGCTGCATCTAGCCGTCAATCACGTCGAAGTCACGTTTCAGCTCAGTCGTCACTCGTAAATGTTTTCCAAAAATACTTGCACTGAATATTGCGGGGTCTGAATGTTCTACTCAGTGTGAGACAATTAGAGAAGATACGGTATAATTCGAGATTCACTATATCCTTCGAAATGTCTCATCAGGTGTGGCATATTCAGCATTAGTGCCGCTTTTCACCAGGAGCTTGGTTGCGGGAGGTAATGGCTGTAGCGTAAAAAGGTTGCTGAGTCCCCTCAAATGCCCCTATTCCACGTAAAATACAGTCAGACCATAATCTACCTTAGCTTCCCAATGCTCCAACCAGATCCAGACGGTCTTACTCTTTGAGTGTCCTCGTGCTCCACGGTCCAAACGCCATCCGCCATGCTATATCTTTTACCTCCAATAAACCTCGCAAGTCAAAAATCACACATGCAGAGATATTCAAAATTCGCCTTTTGATGAGAAATATGCTCGAGTTGCTTCCGCAGCGCCTTCAGGTATTACAAAGACCGGATGTAAAGTTCTGACCCGATCAACCTCCTCGTAAATTTGCGTATCGTCAGATATTATATTCGACGTCCATTTGTAGGGCGAGCTCAGGTTGCCACTAAACTCCATGTTCATTGCCGAGGCGTTGAAATGCCATTTGTGCTGTGCAGAGCTAAGCCCGGCTAGCACGTAGCATGTATGGTAGGAGTCAGATGTGCTACATAGCTGTCAGCAATGGGTGTGACAAGAGCGAGAGGAAGAGGAAGAAAGAGAGCCTTACTGGCTTGGTTTGTCTCGGAGTCCTCCACGTTTCGACTGGTCCTGGCAGCAGCACAAAATATATCTGATCAAGCCTTCCCTACTGTAAAGGCTTCCTACAGACGACTGTGGTTCTGATGAATCGGTTCCAGGGAGTGATGGACCAACAAGACAAGCCTCAAGGAGAGGCCAACAACCTCCAACCCAATGACTGTAGCAACCATCAACTAGCTTATTCGTACGCCCTGCGAAGCCGCCTTCAGGCGCGTATTGGCGGGCTGAGAGCCACGATATCAGGAGTGGGACATCAAGATATCTACCAGCCGAGAAGATCAGTATTTTTCGGAAAACGCAAGACTGAAAGCATATACCTGGGAATTATAACTTGAGGGTCATCAATGATACACAGACAAGCTAGTGCGCAAAAAGCGTAGGCGCCGTGGGCTTCAACGTCTGGCTTGGCAGATATTCCACCTTCAAAAGTTTGACCTACATATGTCAGCCTAATCAAAGGATCAAGATCTTTCAACCCACATCTCGACACCCACTCAGGAAGGCCTGAGAGTAATGTGAGGCCTTCACGTGACCAAGCAGGTGAATCTCGACGCAGATCCAGAGGTAGGTCAAGCAGGGTCATTACCACAACCGCGCAATATGCCCCGCTACATGAGGTGACTTAGCCCAACATCCAATATCACATGGGTAGATCATGCCCTACCGTACATCTTCCTCGCCCCCAATAGACATCTGAAACCCTCCATCGGGTTGTTTCAAAGCCCCAAGCCATTTCCACATGGCCTTTCGGTCGATGACGTCCAAAGCCTCCTTTCCGCCGACCAAAGCTAACGATAGCAAGACGGCATATGTAGGGGCTAGATGTGACATCTGGCCATTGCCTCCACCGAATCCTCCAGAGACATTTTGCATGGGACGTACAGTAGAAATCAGTCTTTCACGGTACTCGGAAATATCCTCCCCCATTGCGTAGAGACCGGTTAGGGCCCAGTAGAGCATCCATGGCCTACTTGCATCGGCAGCAACATAAGGGGCGGGCAGTGTCCGTAAGTTCTTGTGAAGAAATTGGATGTGTCTCTTCCGGTCCAAGCGTGGTATCCCATGATTGTTGTATTCTATTTTTGGTTCTTTTCCGGCTAGGAATGGCAGACATTCCAGAATGGTTTGGTCCTGAATTTGCGAGGTCTCGGTGTCGAGCAAGTCCCTGATCCATGGAAGCGAAGTGAAGAGTTCCGGAAACTGACTGGCAACCGCTGTCATGACTGACATGGTGATGGGCTGATTTGGGGATGCGGAAGCCGACTCGTCAGCCTTGTTCTCAGCCGCGGTCTCGTCGATGAAAAAGCCGGGTCGTTGGGTCTGGGCCTGTTGATTGAAGGTCTTAGAATGGGATACGAAATAGCGGAAGTTGAGCTTAGACTTGCACTTGAATTTGTATTTTGATGTGCACCTGCAATTTCAGCTGGCATTCCTCGCCGTCGTTTGAAGACCACTCTATGGCGGTGGTTGCTTCCCTTGACGAGGAATGTCATGAGGCTGAGTTTTGGTCACGGCCACAATTCACTGATTCGCTAGGTTTGGAGAGATCATGGCTACGCATGGGCCACCTGCGCACCAATTATCTCAGATAACCGTACCGATACCGATTACCCAGGTTGAAAACATCAACGTTTGGTATTTGTTTTTCCTCTATTTACTTTTTCTCCCTTACCCTCTACTAAAAAGAGCCTCATATATGCAAGTCATCATTCAACGGCCTCTCCCGTGGTGCAGTGCACGCGAGGAGTCTCGGAGACAAACTGCCGCTGGATGCGCGAAAGCCGCGAGTGAAAGAACCCCTCGCACCACCAGCACCACCAGCTCGGTGACCCCGCCGTCAGAACGTTGTGCTTGTGCTTGTTATCGCGCGCTGAGTGCGAACGATAAGGGCCACCAGGCTTTCTCTACAGTCATTACTGTGTTGGCAAGGGCTTTGCATTGCAGGCGAAGGAAACGTCACAGCGCCGTCGGCGGCATCTGGTTTTGTCGGATGGTCCAGATGAAATTTACATTACTTGCTGCACGCTGATCCGAGCCATCTGCGAGGAATATGTCGGCATGCCCTAATTTGCTGCACTTCCATCAGGTTGACCCAATCGATTGCCCACCCTCTTTCTCACTCCGCTGCAGGTGGCCGTCTGCATCAGTTTTGCATGAATATCGAACCGGCCTCGCAGGAATGGCGGGCTAGACTGAAGATCCCCAACTTGCACCAAAAATGGGCAATAGGGCAAGACGATTCGATTGGCATTAGTACGACGATCGAAGAGGGGTCGGCTTCTCCACGGGAGAAAATTTGATCCTGCTGTTGAGGAACTACTTGATTGAAACGATGAGGGGCTAAACAAGTTTGCACTGACTCGTCTGCCCTTTGTAGTATCTTCAATTGATTCATGATACTCAAGTAGTGTGGACTTCCGCCGTAAATTTTCTTGCCGGCTTCAGAGTCAGCTACAGGAATCGTTTGTCACCAGCGCTACGAATGCTGTAAGAAGTCAAATGCCAAAAACTGCGGGGCGCCCCTGACTTCGCTTCGCTTTGCCGATGAGGGTGCGAGGTGAAGAAAGAAAAAGCGGCACTAATTATTGCGGATTTTGAATGCGCCACTAGGTGTGGGACATTCAAAATTAGTGCCGCTTTTTCTGTCCACTGCGAGCCTTACGAGGTTACAAAGAACGCCCCTCAACCTTGTCAGCATCTATCATTATCTCGCACTTATTATTGAGGAGAAGAGATAACGGAATCGCCCCTCATTCTTAGTACTCCGCTGCACATGTACGATGATCAAAAGCGCGAAGCCAGAATGAGAGCTGTGCGGTAACAAACGAAGTGGTTCTGGTGGTTGGAACGATATTAGGGTTCAAGTTATAGCTTCAAGGCTAGGATGTCCCTGTCGCGGACAGCTTCAAAAACCATCAAAAGGCGAACCCGCAGGTATTTGTGAGATCCAAACCCTAGCCGATCGCATAGTAATAGGAGTGCGAGTTAATAACATTCCCGCCGGGAGTGGGATGGCGAAGGGCCTTCAGTGGATGATATGCGGGCTTAGGGAGGTACTTAAGAACTTCTCAGCGTCGAGTTGCCCCCCCATTACAGACCATCGCAGGGCCTTCAGTGGTCTCGCGCCGGCTCTTACAGGGCTCTCCACTCGAGATGCAGGCTGTTGTTACAGGTGGTAGCAGGCCTGGTCGCCCATCCTCCCCAAAGGTTGCCCCAAAGCAGTATCGCCCAGAAGATATTGGAGACAATAATTGGCCACCTGACCACTGTCTCGCAGTAGCCCCATGCAGTGAGCACAGAGCTGCAGTTGTTTTGTGAGCTTTTGGCGCACCTGATTCGCTGGTGGCTGGCTAGAGGCTGGGGTCATCTGTGGAAGAATATGTGTGCTCACCGCTTCTTAGGTGGATCTCGCACTCCTTCGAAGCCGCACTTCTAACCCGCCATCTAACAACAGACCTCTCACCGACTTCCATCGTGAGGTCTTCCCTTTCCTCAAAGAGCGGTGTCACCAACCCTCTTTCTTACAATACTATTGACAATTCCCGTTAAAATAATCCGCGACAATGACCTCGAATCTTGACTTCTCATCAGAGGGTCTTTTAGACCTAAACTTTGACCAACGAGACTCCCGATATCCATTTTCCACAAACATGGCGTCACGCTCGAGTTGGCCAATGCCTCTGGATATGGCCTCAGGAGCCGCTGACGAGAGACGCGAGAATTCTCCAGGCCAAAACACTCACCAGCAGCAGTTTCCCCAGACGGCCCATAACAACTCTCCAACGCTCCTCACAGACTGGCCGATGCAGCAACAACCTCAACAACTGCCACAGTATATCCAAGAGAACTCTTTGATGGGAGCGCAGTTCACTGCATTTGGAGGAAACTTCCAGACTTCACCACTCGAATATCACCTACCCTCGACCCAGGCAGCGTTCGAAGCCGGACTTCAGATGGAGGCACCTTTCAACGGATTGGCACAAACGGTGGAGCAAGCAGCAATGTGGGCAAACTGGCAGGAGATCGAGAATGCGATGAACTTCACCGGAGCGAACGATGGGTTACCGGGTGTTGGTCGTCAAAGTCTGGGTAGCAATTCGCCGACGGGCACATATCTAGAGGTTTTATCACTTCCAAGTTCGAGTAGTGACAATGGATGGGCCACTGTGGATACATTTCAAAACTTTGAAGCCTACCAGCAGGCACATAACACGGCAATCTTCAATCCTGGACAAACATTACACCTACGAACGCACTCAGACTCGTCTCAATCAGATGGTACTGGCCACACAATGGAAACCTTCGGGAGCTTCGAGGACATCTCATATCCTCCATACTCGCCCTACTCTCCCGCCTCTGACAACTTCACCGACCAATCAGGCCACCGAAACTGCTTCCATGGCGAACACCATCACGCTCACGAGACTGTCAGTCCTGCGGCAGCTGTGGCTCCCGTCCCAATCAAAATGTCCCCGTCGAATCGAACCACGCCCTCTTCAACATCATCACCCCCTGCCCGAAGAAATTCTGCACCACGCAAGAGTCCAACTGCTAAAGCAACGAAACCCGTCATTCGCCGGACCTCGAATGGCAAGAAGGATACAGAGAAACGTGTAGGTAGACGGCGCGGACCGTTATTACCTGAGCAACGGAAGCAAGCCAGTGAAATTAGGAAGCTCCGAGCATGCTTGCGATGCAAGTTCCTCAAGAAGACCTGTGACAAGGGAGAGCCGTGCGCTGGGTGCCAGCCGTCACATGCCAGGCTATGGCAGGTGCCATGTACTCGAATCGATATCAAGGACATTGGGTACTTCATGAAAGATTGGCGCGCAGACTATGAACGACACGTTGGGCGTGGAGTGTCCGTCTACAATATCAAAGGATTTGCTCAAAAGGAGGAGCTCATCTGGATCACCCACGGATACGGTTTTGCCATTCCTATCATGGCACGTGAGGTATACGTTAGCGATGATAGCTGCTTCACTGTCGACTGGGTCGAGAGCGAACACGAGGAGCCATTAGATTTTGATACTCGTACGGAGAGGATGTCCGCTGGCTCTGAAGGGATCTCGAACGAGGCGCTGTCCGAGTACCTAGACAAGCATCTCGATGGTCCATTTGAGGAATTCGTCGATGAGTACTTTGAAGGCACTCCTTTCATCACTGAGATTCTGAAGACTGCCCACCGCTATTACATGAAGGAGAAGGTCCCTGTCGTCCGCAAGGCATTGAAGCTGGTGCTCGCCTATAACCTAACTCTCCACGTCACCATGGTCGAGCAACGAGGGGACGAGCACCCCATGGAGGGCTTTGTCGATGATGAGGACTCCAAGTACAACGGAAAGATAATAGCACCTGTCATGATCAACTTCCAAATCAAGTGTGCGCTCGCCGACATGTGGCGTGAGCTGCAGAAGGAGATCCTTGAGGAGCTATCGTCGTTGTACTCCAGCGTCTATAGTGGCGACAGGCTCAAGAACTGGCCCACGATCTTCATGCTCGCTTCAATCCTCCTTGCTGTCTGGGAAGAGATGCAATTCGATTGCCGTTACCGTGTTCCCGATACCGCAGCCGTCGACAAGTTCTGTAATGACATGGAGACTACTCCGGTTGGTGTCATTGTCGGCCTCTTCCACGCCATCTCCCAAAAGCTGCCAGCTTTCACCGAATGGGAGACCAGAAGACACGGTCAGTTACTAAACAACAATGTTGCCGTCTGTGAAGCTATGACAGAAATGAGGGAGCATGTCACAAAGCATGGTAAGCTACTGTCACCTGCCTGAGGGGACGACCTTGTACTAATGATATGGACAGAAACCTACCTCAAGACTCGCCCCGAAGCGAAGTTTGATAGGCGAGACTTTGACTGCTTGTCGAACAAGTTCCTGTCGAAGCTGGTGATCCGCGCCAACTAGATTCTCTTTTTTGCAAATATCCTTCTATATACCCTTTTGCATATTCGACTGTAAAAATGCAGCGATGCTGCCAATGGAGGGCCGTCACAGGCCGTTGCCATATACTTTGTTTCCTTTGTGGTCGAAGATACTCTCATTTGTTCTCAACATTGGAGGGAAAGCAAGCCATTAGCGAGGGCATTTGTGATTTTTTTGAAATTTTCTCACGACGGCATAGCGATGTGAACAGTCATTTTAACGACCCTTTACGACTTTGTCAGGAGCTTGTATGAATGATCGATTTATGAGATCAAGGATTTACGTTTTATGGTTTATGTTTTATCTTACGGATTAATTTTGATGGGATATGAGGCATTTTGGGGTTGGAAACCCAGAGCCTCGACAGGCCGTGCTTGCATGTTCAGGAAAGACAACTACTGATGTATACGTTTGTATACGGGACAAGATAGGACTACCTAGACATAGACAAAAAATGTCAGAAGAGAAGATTAAACACTTGGACATGGATCCTGAATGGAGCAATTGATGTGAGAAATTGGTGGATGTTCTTGAAACTACGATTGTCAGATTCAAGACTCCGGACAATTACGTTACATGGTTATAGAAGCCCAGGAATTTACTCTATGCAACTCAATCTTGCAAGCCCGGCGGTGAAGGCTTCTCATGATTACAGTGCGCTCCTAGCAGCTAATGTAGCCTCATACATCAGGCATCCCACCAGCCTTTCTCGCCGCTGCCAGGAGATGCGTCGCAATCTCGCAATCTCGCAATCTTTCGATGACGCACGACAAGTCGTATCGGCCAGGCCGTCGGGTTTCACGAGAACATTAATAATGGCTGTGCATTGAGCGACGAAACTATCGCGTGCAGACGAGAGACACACATTTACATTCCTCGTTCTCCTTCATTCTCTTCACCAGCCTCCTGAGCTTCTCGCCTCCGAGACACGGGGAGGCAAGCAGGCAAGCAGGCAAGCAGGCAAACTGGAAGGCTGGAACTGTGGAGTGGGCTGGGCCTTTTGCTGTGGCAGAGGGCGGGGTTTTGGGAGGGGAATCAGAGGAGCCTAGATGTCCTATCGCCCGGCGGTGGCATGATCAGGAATCGCAGAGGCAGACAGACAAACAAAGAACCAGAACCAGAACCCGCAAGCAACATTTGTTGAGTGAATCGAGTCAAGTAGATAGAACTTGCAAAATTGAATAAAATTGAATGAAAGTTGTGCACCAACATCAGCAAATAATCGACCTTTTCAACGACAAATACTAGTAAGCTCATTCACTTCTCCGTCGAGTCATACGCGGCGTTGGAAGTTTCCAGACTCTGCCACAGCCTGCCACAGCCTGCATTCACCCATTCATTGCGCCTGCGCCATCAACAATCCCTTCCCCTTCCCTCCCCACTAGCGCCACTCTTAGCGCCTGGTTGACTACATAAGGTCGTCGCCTCCTCTTCCCACCTCGCAGCCTCTCCCTTCCTCCACACACACACGAACAAACATCAACTTCTCAACTCCCGCATCCAAACCACTGTCTCGATCATCAAGATCATCTCCAATAGCATCTTCATCAACCACAGAACATCTACCACATCGCCAAGATGCAGATCTTCGTCAAGACCCGTAAGTTGTGACCTTCCCCCCTCCCTTCACGGCGTTCTCGCCACCACATCTCGAGCATCATCTAACACATTCCCAGTCACTGGCAAGACCATCACTCTTGAGGTCGAATCGTCAGACACTATCGATAACGTAAAGAGCAAGATCCAGGACAAGGAGGGCATTCCTCCGGACCAGCAACGCTTGATCTTTGCCGGCAAGCAACTTGAGGACGGTCGCACTCTCTCCGACTATAACATCCAGAAGGAGTCTACTCTCCATCTTGTTCTCCGTCTTCGTGGCGGTATGCAAATCTGTAAGTTCACATATCTGGCCTCTGACTCACATGCAGCTGCTGACAAATTCAATAGTCGTCAAGACCTTGACCGGAAAGACTATCACCCTGGAGGTCGAATCGTCAGACACCATTGACAACGTGAAGAGCAAGATTCAAGACAAGGAGGGCATTCCCCCGGATCAACAACGTCTTATCTTCGCTGGCAAGCAACTTGAGGACGGTCGTACCCTCTCTGACTACAACATCCAAAAGGAGTCTACCCTCCACTTGGTTCTCCGTCTGCGTGGTGGTATGCAAATCTTCGTCAAGACTCTCACCGGCAAGACCATTACTCTCGAGGTCGAATCGAGCGACACAATTGATAACGTGAAATCAAAGATTCAAGATAAGGAAGGCATCCCACCGGACCAGCAGCGTCTCATTTTCGCCGGAAAGCAACTTGAAGATGGCCGAACCCTGTCCGATTACAACATTCAAAAGGAGAGCACCCTGCACTTGGTCCTCCGTCTGCGTGGTGGTATGCAAATCTTCGTCAAGACTCTCACCGGCAAGACCATTACTCTCGAGGTCGAATCCTCAGACACAATTGACAACGTGAAGTCTAAGATCCAAGATAAGGAGGGTATCCCACCGGACCAGCAGCGATTGATCTTTGCTGGTAAGCAATTGGAGGACGGCCGTACTCTTTCGGATTACAACATCCAGAAGGAGAGCACACTGCACTTGGTGTTGCGTCTCCGTGGAGGTCAATAAGCGTGCTCGGTCTGTGATTTGTTTTTTTGCGAAGGCGTTCTCGGGATACGAGCCATGGGCTCTCATGACAACGGTACATAGGGTGGGAGTCTAGCATGGCATCCGCAGATAATCTGCCAGCGATAGTCCAATGAATATACATTAGGACCGATACATTTAGTTTGATCGAATGTGACTTTTTTGAATAATACAATACGTGACTCGTATGACCCAAAACTCCTGTGTTGAACAAGGCTTGCGTTCCTGCGCGAGGCTGTGAGGTTGAAGTGCCCAGGCGATAAGATAGCAAGCTGTATGACCTCAAGAAATTTCCTACCGTCATAAACCGCACAAGACTTCCTACCGCCTTGCAAACCATATAACGCCACAGAGAACAGTCTCGAAACGATTCCAGCATCTGCGGGCCAAAGTCTACAGCTTACAGTATATTACTCAAGCATAAGCTCATGATGCGTCAACTGAAATGCCATCCTACTTCTACCATTTAAAATTCGAGCTCTATTCTTACCCCTCCTCAACCAACAAGCACCAAGAACGAGAAATCTGGCTTCCTCCTCCAGGCACCGATATCTTCTCCTCTGACAGCAGCACCTGGCCCAGTCACAAACTGGTAGAGTTCGAGGCGCAACTCCGTCAACGTCTGGAGCTTCCCAGCAGCTCCCCGAAGCAGAAACAAAATAGCATCATCGACTGCGGGCCCGCGCGAGCTTCGAACCACAGCCCAGACAGGACTGCTGAGCTGCGAACGGTATCTGCGGATAAAGAGCTAGAGTTCCCGCCTCCGGTACCGGGCGTTGTACATAGGGATCTGGAGATTGCGGAAAGGGATTGGAGGTTTGGGCGTGTGAGGGTTGAGAGCTTAGATATGGAGAGGCCGAGGAGGGAGAGAGGGGAGAGTAGTGCAAATGTGCCGCAGAGGCCAGGACATTCAAGGGCGGAGAGCAGTTCTGCGCTGGATGGTATTAATGCGGGTTTGACGGCTGGAGGCGTGGGTCGGGTCACGAAGGCTAGATATGAAGGGTTTGGGGGCAAGAATACAGAGGTTGGGTGGGGCGTTGTGCATTTGTATCGAGATGGGGAGGAGACTCCGGGCTTGGGGGTGGGAATGGAGGTTTATACTGCGGGAGAGGAAGGGGAGAATGGCGAGAAGAAGGGAGAGGATTGCACTACGTTGTGTATTCCTGCAGTTCCCAGCTACCTGACTCCCAGTGATTTCCTGGGCTTCGTGGGTGAGAAGACCAGGGAGATGGTTAGTCATTTTAGGATGGTGATGACCGGGAGGATGAACAGGTATCTTGTTCTTATGAAGTTTAGGGACAGCAATGACGCTAGGGGATGGAAGGCCGAGTGGGATGGCAAGGTGTTTAATAGTATGGAGGTAAGTTCTGACTTTTTATTGAGGAACTATGCTCACAATCCTGCAGCCAGAAACTTGTCATGTTGCCTTTATCAAGTCTATAACTTTCCAAACACCTACCTCCTCTGGACCAAATACCAGCTTCCCAGAGCTCTCCCACGATCCTTTCACCCCGTCCACAACGTCTACCTTCCTCAAGCCCTTCCCACCTCCAACAGCGAGTCTCGTCGAGCTCCCCACCTGTCCGGTCTGCCTCGAACGAATGGACGACACAACCGGCCTTCTAACCATCCTCTGCCAACACGTCTTCCACTGTGACTGTCTCCAAAAATGGCGAGGAAGCGGTTGCCCCGTCTGCAGACATACCAACCCATCTCTCTCCCTCTCTTCCCAAAGCAATCCAAATACATATCCCTACGACTCGACTAATCCACCTTTTGGAAGCGGCGAAGCCTCACTTTGCAGCGTCTGCGACTGCACCGATGACCTCTGGATCTGCCTCATCTGTGGAAACGTAGGCTGTGGCCGTTACAAAGGGGGTCACGCAAAGGAGCATTGGAAAGACTCGGCCCATAACTTCGCGTTGGAGATAGAAACTCAGCATGTTTGGGATTACGCGGATGATATGTGGGTGCATCGCCTAATCAGGGATAAAGGCGATGGAAAGGTCGTTGAGCTGCCTTCTTCAAGAACGAGGGATCGTCATGGCGAGGATATGGATATGGTGCCAGCGGAGAAGCTCGAGAGGATTGGGATGGAGTATACGCATTTGCTTACCAGTCAGCTTGAGAGCCAGCGTGTGTATTTTGAGGAACTGGTTGGAAAGGCGGTTTCTAAAGCCAGTGCTGCTTCTGCTGCTGCCAGCTCAGCCACTGCTCGTGCGGATGAAGCGATCTCGAAGCTCAAAGACTTGGAACTTGAAAACAAGAAGCTGCGAGAAGAGGTCATTGTTGGACTGGAGAAAGATCTAGCAAGGGAAAAGAAGAAAGCAGAGCGTTCTGCAGAGGTTGCGAGGGGCTTTGGAAAGAGCTTGATGGAAGAGAAGAAAGTCAGTGAGGGACTGATGGAGAGAATCGGTCATGTTAACAAGAGCATGATGGAGATTAGCAGCCAGCTCACGGCAGTCAAGGAAGAAAATGCCGACCTGAAGGAGCAGAATCGAGATCTGCTGTTCTCGATTACGGCCCAGCAGAAGTTACAGGATATGGAGGGCCTTGAGGAGGGAGAGGTCGAGGGTGGCACTCTGAGTTTGCCGCCTGAGAAGCAGAAGAGGAAGGGAAAAGGTCGGGGGAAATAGAAATCTTACTTTAGGGGCGCCTGCATTGGGATGGCGTTTAAAACTCTAGGTTTTTGCATTGCTAGGTGGGAGGCTGGGTATACCACTAGGCGGAGTCTGAAAATCAATAGATAGCCGAATTATTAGTCTTGTTCACCTGGGTGGCAAGCGCCTTTTAGTAGTGATATGTCAGTGTAAGGTAAGGATCAAAAATGTTCCATTACATTTAAGTGATTGGCTATGAAGTACTTTGCTTAGCCATTCACAACACTGGCAATGTTCCGCTGAAGCTCTCCGAATATTCAATATGAAAGCGAATCATTAACTCAATGTCATGTTCCCCGTCCTTTCCGCCGGTAGGATATTATTCCCCTCTTGCTTTGCGCCTCTGCTCCTTCTTCGTTCCCACAAGTAAACATGGCACTCTTCCTAAAGAGAACCTGGCGTCGAGCCCTGGGCAAAAGTCGCCCCGTACACGACGCTCTCGAGCTTTCCGATACACCGTACCCCTCTCCTCCCCCCGCTACAGCGTCAAGTACTCGAACACTTCCACCTTTCGATTTCGAAGATCTGTATACCAAGAATAGGGGCGAGGACGTCAACCCCTTATTCGCTCACGCTCCAGCGGAATATACAGAGCAGCATGGAATTCTGCGCCCACCGCCGAGACAAAGCGTTGGCTGGATTGCAACGAAAATGCGGGATTGGTGGATCAGGGAGATTTTGAGTTTGTTTTGCAGTCTTGTGTCGATTTTGACGCTTATTGGAGTCTTGGCTGTGTGCGTTTTCCCATCTTGAATGTGTCACTTTTCTTGGACAATTTTGCTGACGTCTATGCTTTGCAGGCATGACAACAAGCCGTTGAAGGGGTCTAACAGTGTCTCCCTCAACGCATATGTAGCGATTTTCGCAACTATAGCCAAGGCTGGATTTTCATTTGCTGTGATGAACTGCGTTGGCCAACTCAAGGTATGATGCTAATTTCTTGATTTGGAAAATCCACATGATCCATTATCTTTCCTCAATATCTCAGACTTTCAAAGACATTCTCCAAAGAGGAGTGAACTTGTTAATTCTCCAATTCTATTTGCTTTCCGGTCAAGCAATACTGATTTTGAATTTCCCAGTGGATCTGGTTTTTCCGCCGAAGCGCTCCCCTCGCAGATTTTGCAGCGTATGATGATGCTACGCGTGGTCCGTGGGATTCATTGATGTTGCTGGCGCGACTTAAATTTTGGTATCATTCCCTAGAAAACTCACCAGGGTTTTAGGAGAAAAAGTTGACTCGAGATTAGGCATACAGCGAGTTTTGGCGCCCTGGTTCTGGTCTTGTCTACTGCAGTTTCTCCCCTCACTCAACAGACACTCTCATATCCCAGCCGCCTTGTTGCAAATTCCACCCATTTGCCTGCATATGTACCCACCTCTAATTTCTGGGACGGATCCACCGATCAAAGACTTCCCACTGATCCTCTCTCAGGTATGTCTAACCCTCCAGTGGGAAGCCCGAGATAAGTAACCCGATACAGGAGTTTTGTCGTTGCCGATGAAGCAAGCTGTCAACAATGCTCTCTACACGCCGAGCACGGAAACGTTAACCGCAATCGAACCAAGTTGCCCATCCGCCAATTGTGCATGGGAGGAGTATGATTCGTTATCAGTTTGCTCAAAAGTCAACAATGTTACCGACCTGCTCGTAATTGCAAATAATGAGATATTTGGCTCTGTTGTAAGTCATGACGGTCCCTTATAGTAGATGTCCGGGATATTTTCTGTTTTGGAACTAATCTCCTTAATATTCACAGTGTCTCCGACAGCCCATATAGTGCTTAATATCCTCTTATTGTAGCTATCCTAACCTCGTTGTGCTGACTATCTATCTAGATCTCAAACGTTACACTTCCAAATGGTGCCGCCCTCAACTACGGAATAGTCAAAACGAACATCAGCTCCAGTCCTTCACAGAATGTCCTACGGGATAACTCGACTTTAGGTTTGGCGATCAATTTTGGTTATATTATCTACGAAGCTACAGGCCGAAACTCCAAGGAGATTCAGGGATCAAGTCCAGTTTTCAACGCGCTAGAAATGGTTCATTATTGGTGTGTAAACACCTATAGCACAAGCGTCGACCACGGAATTGCCTCAACAAAGATAGTAGTAAGTGAAATGATTGTACCCTAAGTCTTTGAAGTCCTGGTCCTAACTTCCCCTAGGAAAGCTCTCATCAGATTACTTACAATCAGGGCAATATCTACGACAACATAACGATTGCTCCACCCAAGTACGATTATCCTTCTAGATTGGCAAGAAGAAATTGCTAACGCAGATCAGAGGCGACGCCTCCTTCAACGTCACCGGCAACTCCCACCACATCCTCCGCCAATTCATGAGTGATATCTTCCAGGGAAGTTATGCCGGAGGTTATCCCGGCCATTTTGGAGGACCCAGCAGCGATCTAGCTTATATTTTACAACCAATAGTGACAGCAAACACCTCCTCGCTTGTCATGGAAGGAATTTCAAACTACAGCCAAAGCATGGCGACGAGCATGAGCAACTCGTAAGTCAAGACTCAACTCTCCCATCTGCTGTACATTAACCTAGGGGTAGCGTCCGTACACATGTTGGAAACGGTCTCCCGCCTCAAAATGTAATAAGCATAGCTGGCACAACCTATGTTTTCGAAACGTTTGTCCAAGTCCGGTGGCGTTGGCTCTTGCTTCTCATGGGACTAGTTGCGGCGTCGATACTTTTTCTGATTGGCACGATTATCAAAACTTCCCGTTGCGGAGTTGCAGTAATGAAATCAGATGCATGTATGGAAATCCTCTCGTTCTTCATTTCCTGCTAATTCGAATACTTCTCGAACTTTGGTACCCTTTTATGATTGTCTGAGTACTTCCGAGACATTCATAAGGGGGGATTGAAACTCGCGAGGCATCTGGATATTCTTTGATTGAGCAATGCTGACTCTGCGAACGTGTAGTGGCTGCCGTTACTATATTGGGTCCTAAAGCGAGGATGGGCTACACAGACATGAAGAGGGGCACGGTTAGGAGAGCGGAGGAGTTGAGAGTGAAGTTGCGGCGGGGGGCGGAAGGATGGAGTTTAGATGCTGTATAGGATCAATTGCAACGCTTTATGAAACAGCCTCTTCGACTTCAAGCTACATTACTGTAGTCTGGCTACGGATGTAGGAGGGCTACGAGTAATATTTCATAGAATGGTTTCAACATATTAATAATCTAAAAGATGAAACACGAAGAGACAAAGCTTTTAAATTCTTCACTAACTACTAGCATGAATCCTCCATAAGCAGTACAATACAACCAAAGTTCCAAATTCTGTATCAAAACCATGAATACCCGGCCTTTCTCCTCTCATATTTCTTCTTCTTCTGCTGGTAATTCTTCATATCCGTCTTCCTACCCATGAAGCTGAAGTACCAAGTTGGCTGCTTGTGGTAGATGCGGCAACCATCACTCCAATTCTTTTGCAGGTCATGAGTCCAGTAATCTTCGTCAACATCACCAGAATCTGTCAATTTCATACAGTCCAAGCACAAACCATCAAAGTCATTGGCAATTTCCAGACGAACGCCCTCGATAGCGCTCTCCGAAAGGCTGGAAGTGCAATCGATGCATGCATCGGTCGGAATCTGGCATGGAACTTCAAGAAGCCCGGACTGGTCAAGATCTGATCCACTGACTTCTTGGCATGATCGTGCAGCGGCCAGATACCTGTCTTGCTAAGACCCACGTTTTAGGCAAAGAGAGACATTTCTTTGCAATCGCACTCAGCTCTCAAGAACGCACCGATTGGGTCGAAAAGGCCACGAAGTAATTTCATCCTGAGACTGCCTTTGGCCCCGTTCACAGATCCTTAGAGGTAAGTATTAGCATGCATTGTAAAAGGCTAGAAGTGGAAGTCTGTTCGAACCTATTACGTTTCCATCCACATGGAGTCTACGATGCCCCGTTGGGTTCTCCTCGGTGATATGATCGCTGACCTCGTACGCAAGCCGTTTAGTCATTTTGGCGAAGCCCTTTGCATGATCGAACACGTAGCATGGGTACAGAAGCATACGCAGCTCTTTGTGTGACAACTTGTTGATATCTTTCAATTCCAACAGCCCAGCGAACCAAGTTCGAAGCTTCGTGAGATCGGCCTGGGTGGAGGATGCGCCTTGAAGGAAGCCTGCGTATTGAATGACTTCCCAGACCACCTTGATTGGGAGTTTGTACAAGTCAGAGGGGAGATCGTTGCCGTGAAAGACCCGGAACCATAGCTCTGCGCTGTGGACGTCGCTAGTCTCACTGATTTCGATGTCGACAACTTCTTGGGCTTTCTCCGACCAGTTCTTGGTGAGCATGGACTTGAAGAATGTGGAATTGTCAATCATGACTTTGCGTGAGACTTTCATTTCCTTAAGAATCTTGCCCTCAGTTGGCTGACAATTCTTTGCGGAGTTAAAGTATTCTCCTTCGACTTTAGTGGTAGTATACATCCTCAGAATTAGATCTCCAATGGGGTCGATCACGATGACCTCGACATCTTTCTGGGTAAAGTCAGCTTGATCTCGGTCTTTCGCGTAAGGAGACGGGCTCACCTGCACAGACGCCATTTCACAGCCACGAAGAGGATGCTCAACCAAGAGTTCTTGAATAGATGCAGATCAGATGTGCATTAAGGTGAGGGTTTGTGGAAAGAAAATATGCAAAGATCGAAAAGCAGAAGTAGAAAAGGTCAAAGGTGAATTGCAAACATTGAAGACCGACAACGGCTCCCGAGCTGCCTTTTCAAAAGTGAATACTACGGCTGGTTGGCGGCGAAAGCTAGGAAAATCCTCCAACACTTTACTATGCTTCTCATTATCTTAGACCTTCCGAGGCAATTAAAATATTTCAAAAAGATATGAGAAACCTGGAGACGTTACCTGATATTGCCCTCTATAGATCTTAGGCACCAAGACGGTTGGTAACTTGGTAGAGAGCAAGGTTTGGGCCTTCCTACTTTAGGCAGGACGCATCGGTTCGAAGGAATACGACTGGGTGGCTCAAGGAAGAAATATCAAATGTCACAAAGCATACAAAAACATCAACAAGGGCGTTCTCAAAATATCTCAATTCAGTAGCTTCACCAAGGCGGCTGTAACTTTTATTGGCCAATCAAGACACAATGACCAAACCAAATTCCCGTAAGGCAACAATCTAAAAGTCGTAAGGTCCTCTGCAATGTCATCAGATCTTAGCTAAATCTTCTGTAGGTGGCTTTATGCCGGGCCATTTCAATGCGCAACTTTGCCTTTGCTTTGGCCTCCTCAACGTCGGCTGCAATCTTTAGAGGGCTGTTATTAGGGCTGTCAACATGGGTAAAGCGCGCAGCAGCACGCGCCTTGGCCCAGGCTGCTAGTTCACGCTCAAGGTCGGCATCGGCAGCTGCTCTCTTCTGTGCTTTTTCAACGTGCCACGGGACGTCTTGGCGGGTGGAGCGGGCATCTGCAAGTATCAGGAGTTAGTGTTGGCAATTCAAGAAGTGTATGGACAACACAGGAGCACTAGCTATCCATAATGTCTCATGAAGTGTGAGACATCAAGGATAAATAGTGCATCCCGTGTCATTGTCCATATGCCAAGCGGCTTTGGGGAGTTACATACTTGGGCTTGGGTGAGGGGCATTTGGGTCCCGATCGAGCGGACGACCATGGTGCTGGTAGTTGGGATCGGGCAAATCGTCAGCCTTGAGAGACGCGGCAGGGACGGTGAAAGTGGACTCGGGCTTGGACAAGTTCTCATGCTTATCACCCCTAGCAGAACCGACGGAAGCGAAGGTATTACTATGTGAAGCTGTAGACTGGGCACAGGCGTTGTTGTCGACTTCGGAACCAGAATCATCCTCACGGCCGAATACTTGTTGCTCAAGGGATAAAGGCTTGTTGTCATGGGTCAACGGCGTGCTGAAAGTAGAAGGCTTGGCACGGGTCTCGACTTTCGAATGAAACTCGGACTCAGAGGCTTGAGCCACCTTGACATTGGACGAAGCCTTGTAGTTGTTGAAATAGTCGGAATCGAGCTCATCTTCAGAAAGGGCACTAAGGTCATCGTCCTCAGACTCGCTAGACTGTCCAAGTTCTGCGTGTATGGCGCTGCTGAAACCTCCCTTGTGCAGATGTCTATTGCGAGCGGCAGAGTCTCTTGATCGAGGGTTCGTGACTTTCCGGATCTTGCGCAAGTTGGTCTTTGCGGTAGTAGAAACAGCAGGAGCTCCAGGCTTGGCAGCAACGCGAACGAAATCACGGGTAAAGGAAACGACCTTTCCGGGAGTTTCCTTCAAAGCAATATCGGGAGGGGCACAAATTCCGGCTTTGACATGAGGGACACAGTCTCTGGTATTGGCAATGTCGGTGTAGTTGGTTGGGTCGGAAGAAGATGCAGCATTTGAGACATCCCGAGTGTTGCTAACGGCAATGACCTTGCCGCCAGATCCTGAAAGATCGAGTGTCTGAGTTCGATTAAGAAGTGTTCAATCTTTCCAAGAGAAGCGGCATCTTACCTTAATATCAAGAAATGGATATCTTGCCTTCAAATCGTCGAAGTAGTTGTCAATGCCAGGTGTGTTCTCCTCTCGCATCTGGAAGAATTGAATATCGTTAGTGTGTACTATAGTATGGGAATTGAATATGAATCTCGCACCTTCCCAAGACCACGATTGAAACGGAATTGCATGGTATTTATGGCACACTCAGTACTCTTGTCTGTGTCTTTTCGATATTTCATGATGAAATTATCACGGCCGTTGTTGGTAGCGTAGACAAGACCTTGAACCCAGCCAGCGTCTTTCTTGAGCCTAGACAGTACCGGGATATTATTTTCAATGGCCAGCTTGTCCGAATCCGCACAGAACTTCTTATAATCAAGAGGGCCGGTGAGATACTCGAAGCCATGAGGATATGTGGGCAACAGGTCACTATCGACCGGCTCTGACATCAGGCGGTCGAACTTCTCGCGAGGAATGGCCACGATGAAAGTGTCTGTGAAAGAGCGGGAGAAAGCTGGAGTAGAGGGCTTGGACACAATCTTGTCGCTACGGCCGGGAAGGATAGGGAGGTTGATGGTCTCCTGCATAGCGGGGCCGTAAGGCGGCGGATAACGTGTGGAAGGCATGATATTGCTGTGTTGTGCACCGAAAACGGCAGGAAGGGTGTGGAAAGGAATGTTATGCTGGTCTCTGGTTAACGATGGTATCATAATCATCCACGAGCCACTGACCTTTGTGCTTGTGCTTGTGCTCGCTTCGTTGCAAGTCTTGTGCTTCTGGACCGATTTTGTCCAGAACGTAAAGTAAGTGTGTCCAGAGGTGGGTGATTTTGGTGCGATATTACCTATTAAATAGAATTTTAGCGATGGCGCTATTTGCATTCTTACATTCGAGGATTGAATATGAATTGAACGAATGGGCCAAGCGGAACAGGGCAATTCCCAGTTTGGCATGCCCAGCCGAACGAGACTATTCACAAAACAACTTTTGCTGCTTTGAACGGCAGGCAGTGACAATTTGCTGGATGTCAATGTCTTAGAGAAGCTTTGCGGGACTGGGAAACTCAAATAGCGCAAGGTGATCGAATGACAGCGCGGTTAAGGCTCAGGCGGATACAATATTGTGATCCCAGAGGTTGATAAAATACACACACAAAACAAAACCCCCCAATACTGGGGTCGAACAGCTAGTCTACAGCAAGACAGCATGCCTCTAATTCCACGTTCTCGAAAAATATTGGTAATATGGTTGACTGACTTCAGGAGAGGCATTTCCACAATGCGGGTGGAATACAGAATATGAATCCATATGGGAGGAAGCAAAATGCAAGGGTGCTGACACCATAACTGGACTTCGTATCGTACAAGGCTTACTTACCAGGCAAATCTGGCTAATTGTTCTTGGGCGCTCTGACTCCAAGAATATCTTCCCATTCTCTCCTCAAAATTTCCATCTGAGTCCAACACTTGACACCTAATACCTCAAAATCCTCTCTTGCCTCCTTGGTCAAATCAACAGCGCCTCTCTTTCTCCCCTTCCTTCGCTCGCCACTATCACTGCTCTCGAGAGTCCCATCCCATCCCCAACCTGCGACTTCCGTCTTCATTACCCTCTCCTCTCCGCTTCCATCAGTCGCAGATCCCCATTTCGACTTCTTCGCTCCATCATCCTCCATGTTGTTGAGTTCGTCCGTGCTTGTGAGAGCCAGCCACACGGGCGCAACAGCTGCCTTATAGGGTTCAATTGGATGCCATGGGCTTCCCAACCAACGTGCGAACAAGAATACAAATTTGTAGATGAAGACTAAGACCATATTGAGTGGCATGATCTCCGAAGCAAATATGCCCGGATGTGTGAGATACATGATTGGCTTCACTGGCGTGGACGTGAGGCCACTGCCGGCTTTGGTTGCTGTGATAGTATCTGAGCTGTCGAAAAACGGTTCTGTAACACGCCGAGTAGAGGGTAAACTAGAAGTGATGGCTATTAGGTCAATGAGACGTTTCGTATCTTCATAAGGTGTTTGGGACTTGAGGCCTTGAATGTCGTCAATCGAGAAATGCTCTGGCAGAGCCTCCACGCTAGAGACCCAGATGATCTTCCCGCCAGCTTGGGACGACGTCGAGGCAGGCTGGGAGAGAAGTGGCATTAATTCGTGAGCAAGGACGTAATGACCAAATACATTGGAACAAAAGACCTCGCCCAGAGGCGGCTCGTCTTGTTTTGTTTGATGAGAGAGTAAGGGCTGTGTATTATCTTCTGATGCCTTCAGGGGTTCAAAAGATGATTGCGACCTTACGATAGCCCCGACATTGGCCAGCTTGAACGTTGGCCAAGTCACGGCTTCGACTGTGTCAAACAGCACATCTCGAACGGCTCCTAGCCAATTGAGACCAATCCAGCCACCCATTCCCGCGCTCAGGATAATCACATCTAATCTTGGCAGACGCAGGCCACTCAATCCCCAACCCCACGATCTCTGCGCACCAATAGATCCAGGTCTTTGACTCAACGCCCAACGATCCTGCTGAACGCTCTCAGAATAGGTCTGGGTACCTGGAGATCCATGCGGGAGTTTCGTCCCATCCATTGTAGTGGCATCTGGGCTCCCGACCGTACCATTGACAAGTTTATCAGCAAGAGCATAGACACTCTTGAGATTGCAGAGATCAACTTCCACACCTAGGAAATGCACTCTTTGAACCATGTCCTCCCATTTGTATTCGGCTCCTTGAGCTTTCGCATTTTCACGAAGCTTCTTCGCAAAGGGAGAGTATTCGACGAGTCTCCTGAGATGCGCTCGGAGGCGGGAGATTGTAAACCGAGTCTTAATGGGCGAGCGGGTGCAGAGGATTAAAACCAGATGCTTCTTCGGAGAAGTCGAGGGGGAAGTGAAGAATTCATCAATGAGCCGAGCAGCAATTGCAAAACCTAGACCGCTGGTGGCTCGTCAGCAATCATGAAGGGACAATTGCGTGGAGGTGGGTTCGCGATTGCCGGAGATATTGTTGATAGGACTCGGTCCAGAAGCTTTACCTATTCGCGCCGGTAACGAGAGCAAACAGCTGGCTGTCGCTCGTTTCCCATGGTGGAAGTCCCATCTGATGGGTTGCGTGTCGATTGTTTGCGTGGTGGATTGAGGGGCTCGGTGAGGGAAGACGGGGAAGGAGTTGAGGTTAACAAAATATTCTGGGGTGGAAAGCCCCCTTTCTGGACTAGGCTCTTGCGCTTGGACTTTCCCAAAAAGTAATTATTCTGTTCCATAGTCAAAGTCAAAGAGAAACACTTTGCCGGAATTCACAGTATATTTCTTTCTAGTCATATCATGTGAATAGAGCAAGGTTAAAAACAAATGGTATTGGTATTGTTCCCCGAACGCCGCGCTATTAAATCATCAACCAACTTCATCCTGCAATTGAAAAAACATCCACAGCCCAATCCACCTAAATGTTCTTTCTCTCGCCCTCGTCACTATCGGCTTCGTCCTCATCCCTCGTCACCTCACTCTTTCTCCGCCGCATCTGACCGCGTGACCTCATCTCTTCTCTGATTTTCTGAGAGACCTCGTCAAAACCTCCTTTGGAGTCTAGAGTACTAAAGCTTTTCAAGGGGAAACTAGCCGATCCCACGGCTCCACCACTGCTACTGCTACGACTTCTGCTCCGAGAGGGTGGTCGGGTGGCGAAGAGTGCAATGTTTCCAAGATTTCCAAATGACTCGTTGCGGGGTAGGTGGCCATTCATCCCAGATCCGCCACCAATCGAGGCGTCTGTATGGCTTCTGCGAAATTTGGGGGGAGTTTCTGCGTCTGAGATTCCAGAATGACTGCTGTCTCGACGATGGAAACCACTACGCGTAGGCGACGAAGGGCTCATTTCACCATCAGCTCGAAAGGGGTCCACAACTATTCGAGAAGAATCAAAATCCGGGAACATTTCTGGGCCAAGTGTATTGATCACATCCGTTACTTCAGTGCTCAACTGTGCGCGGCGCTCCCGAAGTTTGTGGATAGTGTTGCTAGATGTCGGATTTAGGGACAACACAAGAGGGCGTAGCGATTTGACTATGTCCATTCCGACCTCACCGAAGCGCAAAGCAGCAAACGTAATTGCGGGAAATATTATATACCCGAAAATGACGACAGCCCATAAAGGAACCCAGTCAGGCATATAGCCCTGCACCCTGTTACGATATGTCCAATAAGCCAGTAGGATGGTGTAGAAGTTGTATAGAATAGGGGCAAACGCAAGTGCGACCAAAAGTTTCCAAGTAGCCATGACGTCGCGGCCTTGAAGTTTGACGGTAGACGCAGCAAGTGCCTCTCTCGATTTCTTGATGCTGATGATCTTGGATGCAACGAACACGGGCGCGAAGAGTACCAGTCCAGGCAGTACACCAATCGAGAGCACTGAGATCTTTGCCAATCGGTAGAAGAGAAGGAAAACCACTTTCGGTATCGAGAATTTGGCGTATTCAACTTGATGATCTCGCAGATTCATGTACCTCAGCTGCTTGTTGTAGTCGGTCACTGATTTCTTCAACGAAATGATTCGAGGGTCATCCTTGTAATGCGTATATCCTTTGACAAGTCGCCTATTGAGCTCCACTACCATCGGGAGAGGGAGTTTCTTGCCGGTAGGATTGTACAATCTTCGAGCAGCTTGGATGAGCATTAGAGTATCATAATCGGGGCTGGTCACCGTCACTGCGACCAGAGCTTGATAGACAGTATCCAGTAACTGACTGACGGCTTCTCTGCGTTCCCCATTCTTGTAAAGCTCGACGAGTTCTTTTGGAACGTCGACAGGATTTCCAAATTCGACAACAGCGCGAGACCGGAACTTGTGGGCATGAAAATAATTCATGCCACAGGGCACAATCTTCAAGCCACTATCGGGGTTCGCTGCCAGTGCTCCAAGTGCCATGATAGCAACGCCGGCTTTGAGAGGTAGCAATTCGGTGCGATCATGACTACCCCCTTCAGGAAATATTCCTACAGCGCCACCTGCGCTTAGACGATCAAAGACCGCATCATAAACCTGTGTCTGGTCCACTTTGGGAGCAGTCTTGTACTTCGAGCCCTCAAAGCCTTCTTTCGTGCCCTTGATGCTTTGGTTGGTGAATTTGCCATTGTCATCGATGTCACTTCTTCCTGTAAGTTGTTTCATGGCGGCAGCGCCTTTGAAAGGTTTTTTAAGTCTCAACTCCTCTGCACTTATCACTTCCGCAATCTCAGTGTTGGCGGCAGTTCCGTTGACACTGGGCAAGACTAATAATCCACCAATCTGAACCTCTTTCCCATCGAATTTTGTCCCTATGCCACGGACAAGGAGGGGGTCGTCAATGGGATCTGGAAGATACACTATTCCAGAGCCAGGCTTCACCATGTCGAGAGCCCGCCCAACGGGTACAGCGCCAACTTTGCGAGCAAACCACCCTATCAGCCATCTGTTCATCGATTTTGCAGCAATAAGAAAGGCGGCCCGTCGGTGGCATTCCGTGCGGAGTGTGCGCATCAGGATAAGAGGATCGACGAACTGGAGAATTAAGTGTCAGTAGATGCTCGGGGTAAGAAGGGTATTGAACCTACCTGATTGGCGTGCGGGGCAGCTACAAAAATCACAGGGCCTTGCCTCGGGACTTTCCATGACCCTCGAGGATGCACTTCTCGAAAGAAGAGATCGACGAGTATAGAGAAGGTCCAGAGGAAGACATCGTAGACCCAATTCGTCATGGGATACCGCTCCTTGTGCTTCGCTTTCTGAGGCATATGGTCATGAATTTCGGGATCTTTCGCCATTTCGAGATGGCTGAATCACTAGGCTGGATGGTCTCTGGGTGTTTTCAATAATCGCAGATCGAAATGAATAAAGTAGTGACTGTCCAGCGGGAAAGCGGAAGTGACTCGAAATATTTGTCGGAGATGGCAGGGTAGGGAAAGTGATGTTCTAGGCTTCGACTGCAGCTCAGTGGTTTTAAGCTGCAGGAAGGCTTCAGAAGGTGGGGTAATATGGGAGCCGAGTATTTCGCCGGATAGAAGACCTCATATCGGCTTGAAATGACTGCTTGCCGAATGCTTTGTTGATGTCGAGAACGATGTTGATGTGCGTATCAGTTTTGGAAGCCAGTCCAGTCTCGATGTAATGGCGAGAAATCACGGTCAGCTGCAACGTGAACTTGGTCTTGGTGCAAATCTCTTAGAACTAGCGCCGAGCAGGGGTTGGAGGCGACACGAGCAACCATACCTCGCGGTGGACAGAAAAAGCGGCACTAACTATTGCCCATTTTGAATGCTCCACTCGGCGTGGCACATTCAGAATTAGTGCCGCTTTTTTTGTCCACCAGGAGCACACCTACTGTATGCATTACTTCGTCTATTACCTACCACAAAATTCCTGTTCTTATAGCTGGTGGCCTTGTAGCTTTTATTTTAGAAACACGTCGCGTAGATGCTGTAGGTATCAAATCAATCCACCTCCAAGTATGGAACGCCAAAAAAAAAACACAAAAAGAAGGAGGGAGTTGGCCCATGTATTTACTGTACAAGTTAGAAGAACATTCATATACCGCCAAATTCATCATTATGTTACTTGAGATGACAGTCTGAGGGCCGTCTTTGCAGATTTTGATTTTACTATTGTCCCTTAGCTCCTACGGCCAGGGCAGGTCGGCTTTATGTAGGGATATAGTTCTGCTGTGCCCGGGGCTACCTCTAAGCCCAAGACCGCGATCATGGATCGCCCCAGATGAATGCCAGATAGAGCCCCCGAATGTATGTTTGACAGCCTGAGCCTGCCTTGCAAAGTGTTGGGAGGACATCCCGTAACCTGCAAATTTCATTTGACTTTAATACCCAACGCACCTACGAATTTTACAACAGAGGTGGCTGGGCCGAGCTTTGAAACGGTCAACCTACCCACTGCTAGGATAGTAACCGAACTCACGAAGTGAGCCTCAGAATTTAGCGTTGCGAGGTGTTGGGCAGAGACTCCCAAGACCTACACTGGCATAGTTTTGCAACAAATATGTTTATTTTAAACCATATAGGTACTTCTGCCGGGTCATTATCGGCAAAACAGTCTCATATTCACCCTCAAAAGGTTTTGTGCTCGGGGAACCTCTAAGTCACAGTAACCCCGCCGTCACGTGATGGTAATTCGTCCCCTTCTCGCGCTGCACAAACAGGCACTGAATATTGCGGATTTTGAATGTCCTACTCGGCGTAGCAAATTCAAAATGCCGCTTTTTCTGTCTACCAGAAGCTCTTATCGCTTCTCTTCTCCTTTCTAAGCTCTCCATCTCCATTTCTTATTATCAACAGCGTCCCAGAATCTCACCCCAACGACACAAAAAGCAGCCCCACCAAGGAGCGCAGCATCAAACAGCACAACGTTTCTGTAATTCGCCAGCCTACTCTCCCCCAAAATGGTACCGCCGACAGGACTCGCAAATATTTGTCCCAGCCCGCGTACAAAATAGATAAAGCCGTTTACTGACGCATAATTTTGTAGAGAGAAGACTTCGGCAATAGTCTAGACACGTTAGCGGAGGGGTCCTCCTGTTCGTGTCTTGAAAAGGGGAGAACCTTACCGTAGGAAACAAAGCATTGTATCCGCCTCCAGCGGCGCCATAAAACACCACAAACAAGATCCACAAGCTCTTATTTCCTCCCGAACTCGTACTACCCAGCCAGAACCCCAAGACAGAAATCACACACAGCAAAACCGTCAAAATCAACGTGTTCTGCCTGCCCCAGTGATCGCCAGCGTACCCGGTGAGTACTCGACTAATAGAATTAACACCATTAGAAACAGCAAGCAGCGTAGCGCCGAAGGCTGACGAGTATCCCAGAGCCACCGAGTATTCAGCCAAGAATGTAAGCGGTAACCCATTGCCCCCGGCCTGCAAGAATCCAGCACCTACACTAAGCAAAAATGCTGGTTTCATTGCTAGCTTAAGGTTGATGTGCGTTGGTCTGCGGCCGATGAAGCGGGACGGAGATGCTGTAATGGCGATCGGAAGAGAAATGAGAAGATTGAGGAAGGAAAGCGTGCGGAGTGTCCAGCGTGGCCCAATGGCTGTGAGGAGAGCACGGTTGAGAGGCGAAAAGACGAGGCCACCAATACCGGCGCCGGACAGGATGATGCCCATTGCCATTCCTCTGCGGGAAGAGAAGTATTCTGGGGCTGCGCTGAGGATCGGAAAGTAGAGACATGAAGACCCTATACCGTAGAGTAGTCCTTGGGTTAGCAGCAGATGCCAGACCTGAAAAAGTCCTTAATATTGTGAGAAATTGAGGACCAGGGCAGGAATTTACCTGTGTAGCCAGACTTGCGAGTCCAAAACCAAGGCTCATGAGAAGTACTCCCAGCACGCTGATCCCTCTTATACCCTTTATACCTAGCCTGGCAATAATGGGGTTGACAATAATGCTTCCTCCCCACTGCAACACTGGGGAGTCAGTATTTTCCTGTTCAATAATGTTTCGGGAGTGTCATTTCCTCTTTGGGAAATTTATGGAGTACATCGGAGTACATCAGATGAAACTGAACATGATTGGGGGGCACATGAATAGAGACCCAGAGTTGCTTACTGTGAGACCCGCCCCAAGTGTGCCGACGAACGCAACTAAAGCGCTATCATTTCTTGTAGATTTTGGAAGCATGGACTGAGTGGGTGAAATGTAATAACTCTGGAACACTCCATAAGACTGGTTAAAGCCAATCGTGATGCAGATTGTCAAAAAGCTGGATACTAAGACCAATATCTGGCGTTGTTTCGTGATGGGGCGAAGCTCGGTGGCCACATTGGATGAAGATAAGGTTTCTATTGTGGGAGCGCGCTGGTCTTGGTCTTCGTGACTCGAAGAATCCCTCCGAGTTCTCTGCACTTCCCTCAAAGGAATCATGGAGGTTGATGTTGATGTGGTCATAATTGCACAGAGCCGGCACCGACGCTTGACTATCTATCTTGAAGTAATGCTTCGATCGTTCCCATAGCAAACCAAATAGGCATTCGTCGAAGATGTTTGGAACAACAGTAGCTATAAGTATTAGCAAGAGAGGGACGCTTTTTCTGGGGATTAAGTACTTAGGTACTAGAATTTACGTAATGATCCACACCCGTTTATTTCCGTCTTACCCTCGGGTTTGCCCGCTCGGGACGTGAGCCGTTAAGACCCTAAAATTCCTTGAATCTCTTTAGATCAAGCTGATGAGCAAAGAAGAGAGCAGAAGGAATTACTCAAGACCCCCTTAGTAAGTATCACCGTCATCACTGATACTATTGGCTCATTCAAGTAAGTTGTAGTGGGAATCATCCAACTCATTTCTTGGTATATACATACATACGTTATACAGCGTTGTCCACGCAACAAGCCGCCTTTCGTAACGCCGTTCCCTTCTGCTCAAAAATACAGATAAATGGCAAGCAAGGCCAGCCGAATCAAATCGCGAGCAAGCTCGCGTGGTCTCCAACGCAGTCTTTTCACTTCTTGAAAGCCGCTGACACATCTGCCTTTGTCCACTCAGCAATCACATCTCCATCATACACATCTCTGCTGATGGTCAAGATCCTGTCTTCGACCTTATCGTAGTATTTCTCGCAATTCTGAATGACCTTCGCGACTAGCCCACGACTAAGACCTGGGTCATCAGCATCTCCAAAGTGCTTCTCAACACGCTTTTTGAGCGTCTCAATCCCCCTCTTGATCTCCTTCGAATCGTAACCCGCGAGAATTTTCTTGAACGTTGACTTTGAATGACTCGGCATTCCCGATATTTGAGAGGTTGGCTCTCCTGGTTGTCTTGAAAGCATGAGACTTTCTATGCTTTCCAAGAAGTCAAGGAGCTTGCCCAGTGGCCTTCGGATCACAGCACTTAGGTAGAGAGTCATATGTTCGTGCATCTCTTGTGTCGCATTCTGCTTCCAATCTTCAAGGACAGGGCTGTTCCGGGTATCAACTTCCTCCAAGTAATGGTTCATGTTCTCAATGAGGAGAATTTGGTAGTTCAGCGCTTCTTTGTCCTCAGGGTCGGCGCCGGCAGTCTGAGCACTGGGATTTTCTCTTGCAATGACCTTGAGTGATTCAAACATTGCTTTGTTGATCCGAGTGTATGCGTTATTGACAGTTTCACGGATTTCCAGGTCTTCCGCGTTCGCTAGGAGCGTTTCGAGGCTCAACGAAAATGAAGGAAAGATACGGATGAAGGCAATTACACCTTTTCGTTTTTTTATCTTCACCTTGGTATCCTCGATAGCACGAATTTGTTCGTCCAAAAATTTGGTGAACAAACCGACTAGCCTGGTATGCAGCTTTTGCAGAGTCCGAGCAAGATATTCTTGGCTGGACTCTTCGAACTCGACGAGCTTGCGCTCAATGGCAGCAATGACACCTACCCCTTGCCTACAGTTACATTAGCATGTTTTTGAAACCAAGAGAGTGGAAATGCTTACAATGGATCTGCCTGGATTGTCCAATCCATGAGTGATTGCATATCATTTGGGAAGAACGCATAGATCTCTTCCATAGATTGGACAACAAGCCTTGCGAGGTCCCTATTCGGGTCCATGACTCTGGGCCGTCTAAGGTCGCCTCCGATTCGCCTGTCGGGTGGTGCAGCAGCTACGGCATCCGGGAAATCGTGCTGCTCAAGTGAAGTGACATGGAAGAACTCAACGATGAAATTCTGTTCCATGCTCATTATGGGAACCATTTCTTCAAGAGCTCCGGCGAAAACCTCGTGAGTCTGGAGACGACCGTCAGCCGACTTATCAAGATTCGTCTTGCTGTTATTATCGCCAATTGGAGACCGCAAGCTCTTTGCTAAAGTTTGACTTCTTTTGACAGTCAGTTTTCGAGCAGTAGTGGCAATCCCTTCAGTCTGTTTTTCGATCTGCGAGGTGAACAAGATGTCGCCCTCATCACCGGTTGGCTTTCTAGCAACTCGTTTCCAAGCAAATACTGCTTCTCTGAACTCTTCCTGGTACAGCTGTCGGCAGAAGCCCTCGTACGTCTTGATCAAATCCTCCCATTCCATCCTGTCAACCTCTCTAGAAAACAGCATAAGAGGGCTGTATCTCCAAAGGACATTTCTCGACAGGTCATGATTACGAGGATCGAGTTTTGCTTTGCCTGCGGCTCTGGTGAGGTTGCTCCCCTTTTCTCGCTCCAAAGCTTTCCTCGTCTCATCGATGGCAGCTGCGAATTTGACTTGCAAGAAGGGCTTGAGCCGACGGAGGAACATTGCAATCTCATTTCCATAGACGTCTTTCTTCTCTTGCAGAACGCGCATACTCCCAATCTCGCTGTTGCCGTATCCACCTTGTTTGCCGGAAACCAGACTGCCATCTTCACTGGGTCTGGGTCCAGAGAGACTTAATGAGGGGTCTATAGTCAACATAGCTTTGAACAGCGTAACAAGAGACGTTTCGATTGATTCAAGTCCACGCGAAGATTCCAAAGATGCTTCGCGAAGGCTTTGAAGTTGTTCCGAGGAAATCGAAATGGTGTCCAGAAGTGATTTCAGCTCTGTGTACAGTAGCTTCTGATTGGCTGCTTGGACTTGCAAGCCTTGGGATTGCGCTTCGATGTAGGCAATATCTTCGTTGAGTGTCTAAGGCTGTCAGATACTGGAGTTGGTTGGTGGAATATAACTTACACTGAGTTCTACATTATACAGCGTCAGTAAGCCATCAAGCTCATCACATTCCTCAATAGTCTTGTCGAGCCCTTTCATGACCGCTGCAACCCTTTCATCTTCTTCATCAATTCTACTCATCCAGCCACCAGCCTGCGCTTTATTAAGCTCTCGTTCAATTTCGTCCTGCATTTGATCAATATTCTTAGACCTGATACCCTCGCCAACCCAACCAAACTGCTCCCAGAGGTCGACCAATTCGCTGCCGCGACCACTCAGAATACTGGGCTCTACACCCAATGAGGCGAGCTCTTTCTGCATGGTTTCAGAAGGTGGTTTTGGTCGTCTGGGCTCTCGTGCTTTTGCTTTGTCGACCACGGAGCTTTCTTGAACCCGCGGCACTGGGCCCTCAACGCTACTCGGTCGACCTGGCTGTGGAACTGTGATTTTTACTTCCGGAATAACATCAGCTGGTTTGCGAGGAGATGACCTCTCCGCAGATTTCTCTGCAGGAACAGGTGGTGTGGATACGGGAGTAGGGGCGGTCGGAACATCACCACTCATTCCACGAACCAGGGAAGGTGCTGGCACAACTCCAGTGATCCCATCTGGGCCTTCGGATGATGACTTGGCTTTAATTTCGCGCAAACGTTCAGCAGCGCCGCCAGCACGAGGCTTGAAAGAGTTAAGCGCAGTTTGAGTCTTAGCAGCTTTTCGGAACGCGTTTGCAATATCACCCTTCGATTTCTTCTTGATCATAGGCCCGAGACCAGGGCGAACCTCTTCCGCTGGCGTCTCAGGCACCTCCACTGATGGAGATTCAACTGGCGGCGCTGCTGCAACGGTATCTGGGATGACGATAGAGCTCTTAGGAGGCTCAGTCTTAACAGCATTCTCTGGAATGTCGCGGGCAGGCTCTGATTTCTTTGCTTCATCTGCACCAGCCTTTGCCGTGTTTGCCAAGTTGCTGTTGATCTCTCGCTCCGGCGGTTGGGAACGCTCACTACTGCGTGTTGGGGGTTGTATATCATCTCTTCGCTCATCCCTTCGCATACCAGGGCTTGCTAATGGGGCGGGGACAATACTGTCGTTCATATTTTGACCACGTTGCCGTGTCGAGTTGTTGAGGATTGGCATCGGAGGCCTGCGTCGCTCAGGAGGCAACGCTAAAGGCGCAGGCACAGGTGGGACATCGCTCAGCGCGTCTTTATTGCCCGGAGTGCTGCTGTCGGGAGTTACGGGACGTTGTGAGTTTGGGGTCACAGAGCGATCTGGAAATCTACCTGGTGCGTTTGCAACACCATTAGAACCGCCACGCGAGCGAGGGGGCAAACTTGAGTTCTCGTCACCCCTACCAAATGACTCCTGACTCTTATTAGTGCCTGCTATTCTTCTCAGACTTGGCTGATTAGGCTGGACGCTGCCAGAGCCACCCGACTCCATGCTACCATTGGGAGATTGGTCACGGCGAGGCCGAATTTGAGGCCGTGATGATTGCGAAGTGAAAGACGAGCTACCACTAGGGACCGGGGGGATTGGTGGAGGTGGACGCTGCACAGCATCCCTACTGGGTTGCGGGCGCAAAATAGGTTCCTGAGAGGGTTCTCTTCTCGGAGGGCGATTCTGCTCTTGTCCGTAAGATGGCTTTGGGGCTGATCCACCCCCAGGCTGTAGAGAGGGTGGAGGAGGTCTTGCAGCAACCGACACTCCTTGCAATTGCTCCTTTTCCCTCGGTTCAAATCCAATAAGTTCGGGCGACCTACCCCCGGTGTACTTGGTAAAGATTTTGACGAGAGAAGCAATGAAGAATTGCTTCTCTTTTGCGGTGTTCGCTTGCCAGTAATATGGTTTGCCCAGCGTCACAACGAATCCAATCCCCCCTGCCCAGGTCTTTTGCTGCTCCTCTTCCAGCGTAGCAGAGACAGCGCTACTGAAAGATTTTATAGCTGTAAGATCATCAAGTGACCACGTTTTGCCGATTGAGAAGGTTCCGTTCGCATTTTCCCTTGCCTTGTGCATGCGCACTCGTCCCGACTTTCGCACAGCGACAATTATAAGACGAGGTTTCTTTTGATTCGGGTTCGCAGTCGGAGGAGGCGGCGATGAAGGATACGCTCCATCTTCAATTATTCTTATGTGCGTGATGTAGGATTCTGCTACTATAGAAGGGTCAGCTGAAGTCTGGCACATCCACTCCCCAATGCCTCCAAAGGCATACATGACCCATCCTCCTCTGTCCGGCCAAAGCAACTCTCAATTATCCTTCGTTTCTCATCTTCGAACCGTTCGGCCCTGCTCATTCCATTACTGCCGTTGACCCCGCCAGATCCATTCAGAGATGAACCCTCCATTTGGCGGAGCCACGTCGTCTCGCGGTACTGCGGAGGTTTTGGGTCTAGTCATCCAAGTATATGCGCAGTGTAGTTTTTGCACCTGGGATCGCTCCAGAGTCATGGCTATGCCTGGTCGTGAAAAGGGTTGGGACGAGCTGGCGTCGAAAGCATAATGGACTCGAGGCAATGAAGTTTACCTTGAAGCTCCTTGAATTGTCCTAGTGTGGCTGAAGATTCAATCACGTGCACCAAAGTTATATGTGGCGGATATTGTCAACGCGAATTACTGTATTCTCCTGCTAAAGCTCACTTCATTATGACTGGTTATAATACCTAGGTAAGTCCCCTCTAGTTTGACATATTGAACAATCTAGCATAGGTATGATTCCATGTAAATTTGCCAAATTTCTGATCTCAACATTTCTATCACCGAGTCCAGGGGCTGGCTTGACACCTGCTCAGACTTGTCAATTATTTGCCCAGCGGGAGACCAACGAAAAGAGTAGTTCCATAAGTACTTAGTCCATTTATACGGTAGTCCTTCATCACATCCACATCCCCGGCTCAATAATGATCCTCCAAGTGAAGTTGCTCAACATTTGACCTCCAAACTTGGTTTCCATTCATCCTTCACTCGAGTCTCTCTCAGACAACGCGACAGGGCTTCACAAATACGTCATCCAGAGCAGCCTCTGAATAGCACTTTTCTGAATTCCATATCACACATTTGTCAAAATTGATGTTTTGATGTTCTATTGATATCGCGGGGAGTTGCGAGTTACATGTAACCACTGGCTGCTAGCTCGCTTTGATTTATCCCATGATCCCTGCTCTCGCTTAACATCCCTACCCCTGTCTACAATTCTATCGAGAGAAAAAAGTTCACGATAAGCTCTGGATCACTTCCACAACATCAACCTCAGCGTCAATCGCGAGCGCCGCGATGTCTGGAAATCCGAACATGCAGAAAATTGGGAAGCGGAAGAATGCAGCCCCCAAGCAGCAGGCAGAATGGCTGTTCCCCGAAAATACTCCTTCGACCGCGCCGAAATCCCAACCTCATGGCCGATCTACCCACAAACAAGACAAGCAACTCGCGAAGGAGCTTTTGAAGCGTCAAGCCACCTCCTCAAAGGCCGAACCTCCCGCGCAACTAATGGCAATCGTTGGCACATTTCTTTCTGAAAATCAATTCGATGCCACCGCCGCCGCACTCCAAACGGAACGTCGCGTGTCTGGACTCGGCGGGGAGGAGGCTCAGGACATACCTTCGCTCACCACGATCTATAACGAGTGGCTTACCTTGAAGGCGAATGCGAATACAAAGCTTGAAGAGAAGGGCAAGGTCAGCAAGAATATCAAGCACACGAAGAGCGAAAAGACAAAGGCCAAGGTCCAGAGCAGTGGGAGCGATGTCGAAATGAAGGACTCCTCATCTTCCGCTTCATCTTCCGCTTCATCTTCCGCTTCATCTTCCGCTTCATCTTCCGCTTCATCTTCCGCTTCATCTTCCGCTTCATCTTCCGCTTCGTCGTCCTCGTCTTCTTCTTCATCTTCGAGCAGCGACAGCGATGCAGATGACGAAAATGATACGCCGGCCGTCAAAGCTTCACCGCCTAAGTCAAAACTAAATGCTCTGAAACGCAAGGCCTCATCATCTAGCAGCTCGGGGTCTAGTTCAAGTTCTGAGGAAGAAGCTCCCAAGTCCAAGAAATTGAAATCGAAAGCAAGCTCGCCGTCTTCTAACGAGACAGACTCAAGTTCAGAAGCTAGCTCCTCGGATAGTGATTCGACTTCTGAATCTGATTCTACCTCATTTGCAAAAAATACGCCTCTGCCGGATACCTCGTCATCTGACGACACGGATACCGAGAGCTCTGACGCCTCTAGCAAGCAACCAGCTCTGGCTTCGGAGAGCAGCGCAACACTTAATGACAGCGCCAAGGAAGCCTCAAGTTCGTCCGAGTCATCATCATCTGATGATACTTCCTCGTCGAGCGACTCAGATGCCCAAGTCAAAACCGAAGTTAAAGTCAACCGGAAGCTCTCACCACCATTGCCGCCTGACCCAGTTATGAAGAAGCCCTTCAAAAAGACCAACGTTCCGTTTTCACGTATCCCAAAGGATATTAAAGTGGATGAACGCCTAGCCAGCAATGCCTACGTTCCTTATGACTACGCGCAAAAGGCACATGAGGATCTTATTGTCACTCGAGGCAAGGGATTCACAAAAGAGAAGAATAAGAAGAAGAGGGGCTCGTAAGTATAAAAAAAAAAGGGGGGGGGGGGGGGCAACCCCCCCTCCCCCACTTTT
>Ga0247778_1000430_pt1 | contig 56182 bp, 42 predicted proteins | sample UWRJL049202B5_FD_179939 | JGI IMG/M metagenome (GOLD analysis project Ga0247778, IMG submission 179939) | Plant litter microbial communities from Arlington Agricultural Research Station in Wisconsin, United States - UWRJ-L049-202B-5 | ecosystem: Environmental > Terrestrial > Plant litter >... | reverse complement strand
GTGCACTCGGTCTATCTCTCAGTGAAACCATGAACTGACGAACCGGATGCGGGAAATCCGCACGTCCGGGTCCGGGGGAGCCCTGGGGGAGCAATCCCCCGGGGCCACCTAGCCGCGCTACGGCGCGTGACGTCACAGCCTTCGGCGGCGCGCTGCGGCTTGCCAGAGCCCAGCCGCGCTCAGTGGCAGACTTCGCGCGTGGCGTAGATCGCTCGCTCCGCGGTGGTCAGCGCGCCGAGGGCGGTCACGGTACCGGAAGTGCTCACCGTGAAGTGGTGGTACTCATGTGCGATGCAGCCGGCCAGGCAATCCCCATCAGCGCGGTCGAACACGTAGTGCCAAGTATCGTCCCCGCGGGTCACGCAGATGGTCGGGCCATCACCGCCACTGATGTTTGGGGATACGGACTCGATGGCCGATAGTCTCGCGTAATCCTTCGCCAGCCGCTCCAAGTCGTAGATCCCTTTGAGCGTGAGCTCGGCAAAAGAGATCGTGCCGGTGTTGAAGTTCACGTCTTCGAGTCCATACGTGTCGTTCAAGCAATTCCAGTCCGTGTAGCTGCCGCTCTCCATCGCGCCGACCGTGCGCGCGTCCGTCCTCAGCAAGAGCTGCTTGCCGTCGTGGGGTGGAAAGTACGGGATGTCGGAAACGGACGGGTCTCGAGCAATGATCAACGCGATGTCACGCACTAGTCGGTCGTAGATCGCCTGGTCGGCAACCACGCCGCTCGAGAACTTGAGCGCCAAGAGCTCGAGATTCGTATTGGCGCGCGGCGTTGCCGCCAACTGCTGCGCGCTGGGCGCGTCGATCGTGCATGCCGTCGGAGTCGCGCCGCCTGCCCCCGAACCCGCAGCGCCAAACGCGCCCGCACCATTGGCAGCGCCCGCACCATTGGCAGCGCCCGCACTACTCGGGTTCGACGCGTCGGCTCGACCGGCGCACGCGGCGACGAGCAGCAGGCAACCACACAGCAGCAAACCTTCGCGCATCGAAATCATCACTCGAATCCCTGCTTGAGCATAGCGCGCTGCGCCAGATCTGGCACCCGCTCGTGGCCAGTGTTAGAGCACACGCGCCTTGTCCGAAGTCAGCGAAGAGCTCGATTGCCTGACCTGCTCGGCCTGCTGCCGCGGCCACGCCGGCGTAATCCCCGTCAGCGCCGAAGATTTGGTGCGTTTTCGCCGCGCGGGGCGGCCGGAACTGGCGGAGCAAATCGTGCCCGGGCACTTTGGCGACGAAGCGATGGCGACCCGCGCGGACGGCGCCTGCGTGCACTTGGGACGCCCCGGCCTGCCCCACCATTGCTCCATTTACGACGTGCGACCGAACATCTGCGGTGAGTTCGAGCGCGGCAGTTGGCAATGTCTGGAAGCACGCCGCTACGCAGCGCGCGCCGGCTGAAGCTCAGTCGGCCCCCGCTTCCAGCAGCTCGCGTTCGGGGAACCCCAAAAAGGCCAAGAACTCTCGCGCGCCTCGTAGCCGCCGACCGAGCAACGCCCGGTGATGCTGCCCGCGGTTCCAACGGCTGATCTGAGCCAAATAGCTGCTGTGCTCGGCCCAGCGCGCCTGGTCGGCGGCGCGCAGCGCATGTCCATCGTTGTCTCCGTCGCGTGCATGGGCGCAGTCTGTGCCGCCGAGCAGACGCAGCCGGCGGATCCCTCCGCGCGGCCCGAAGCTCGCCGCAAACGGGTAGAGGCGACAATTGCCCGGACGCGCCGGATACACGCCACAGCGTTCATCACCATCGAGAAAGACGCACGCTCCGCCTTGCTGTGCGAGGGCCATCAGCACGTGCCCACGCTCATGATCGAGCAGCACGAGGCTCCCCGGTTCACCCACGAGATCGACCTCACGCGTCGGCAACCAAGCCACGAACTCTGCCGCAGGCCGCCCCGTCGCGTCGACCAGCCGCCGCAGATCCGCAGCGGTCAGCGGAACCCGCAAATCTCGACAGCAATTGCCGCAGCTGGTGCAGCGGAACCGCAGGTGACCGAGGCCGCTCGCCATGGCCGTGAGCCTGCCTCAGTTCCGAAAAGCGCGCAGCACCGACCGGAAAAGAAGCACAAAGCCCAGCAAATTGCCCAGTTGCAGAGAAGCCTGTTTCTTGCTGAAAATGCCCAGCATGCTTTCCGCTGAGGCACGGGGACCGGCGTACCGGATCGTCAGCGAACGGCTCGTGATTCGCTGTTGGGAACCGAGCGACGCCGCCTCCCTCAAGCTCGCCGTCGATGGCAGCTTGCCGCATTTGCGACCATGGGTGCCCTGGGCCGCCAGTGAGCCGACTCCAATCGATCAAAAAGTGGCTTGGCTGCGCAAATGTCGCGGCGAGTTCGATCTCGGGCTCGACTACACCTTCGGTGTTTTCACCCGTGACGAGTCGGAGGTGATCGGCGGCGCCGGCCTGCACCTGCGGCAAGGCCTGAACGTGCGCGAAATCGGCTATTGGGTGGCCAGCTCGCACTGCCGAAAAGGCTACGCCACCGAAGTCACCCGCGCCTTAGTGCGGGTCGGCTTCGAAGTGGACGCAGCCTCCCGCATCGAATTGCGCGTCTGGACCGAGAATCGACACAGCCGCAAAATCCCCGAAGCCCTGGGCTTCATCAGCGAAGGCACCCTGCGCGGCATCTCGCGCGACGCCGAAGGTCGCCCCTGCGACGTCAACGTCTTCGCCCTCCTGCGCGACGACTACGAGTGCGGCCCGATCCCGAACCTCCCCGTTCGCGCCCTCGACATCTCCGGCCACGACCTGCTCTGATTCGACCCAAGCAAGAAATGCCGTAAAAAAGCGCCCTTCTCCCGCCCCCCGACGTAATCGACGCAAATCGGCAAAATCATTCAGATCAGGGTTGTCGAACCCGAGTTCGCAGATTATGTTCCGCCGCCCTTAACGTCCGTCCCCATCGTCTAGCCCGGCCCAGGACACGGCCCTTTCAAGGCTGTAACAGGGGTTCGAATCCCCTTGGGGACGCTACCCGACGCCCCACTCCCGACGCTGAGCTGCCGGCTCTCAGCGCGGGGGTGGTGAGAATGACGGGAGCCGCGGATGACGCTGAGACGATCGCCAGGGACGAGACGCGGCCTCAGATAGCCAGATCTCGCGTTTGCGCGGATTGCCGGGTTACATTGAGCCGAGTCGGATGTGGACCAGTCGCTTCGAGCTGGGTGTGCGCTTCGCACTTTCAGCGGCGGTGCTAAGCGCCGCCTGTGACCGGCCCCAGTTGAACGATTCCGCGTCGCTTGACGACGCGGCGGAACGCCGAGATGCCGAAGACTCAGTAGCCGCCGGCGTCGAACCCGATGAGCGTGCCACTTGGGCGCGTGCTGCCATCAAGTCGGCACGAGCATCGTGCTCGACAATCGAGGTACTGCGGCTGAGCTCGAAAACGGTGAGCACGCGCTCGGGCTTGCCGGCTACGACTGTCACGGCGACGATTCGAAAGGCTGCTGCAAAGTGATCGCGGATGGCCGCCTAGTGATCGCCAAGGGGCGACTCGCGGAGACTGCAGGTAGCATCGAGTCGCACGAGCCACTCTGGGAACTACGCGAAGCGTCACTGTGCACACTACCCGTGGCGTCTCCAGGAATGCCCTAACGCCATCCGCACCTAAGCCCAAACGCGCCAGGAATCGGTCCGCTGTTCCGCGTACTCAGACCGCCATTGCGAGTCAATACAAGAGCGCTTACCAGAGCCGCAGGACTCCGTACTGGTCAAACGCCTCGTCGATGCTCACGATGGTGAACTCGCGTTCAAGGGCCTGGGCCGCAAGCATCCGATCAAACGGATCGCGATGATGAAACGGCAGCGTGGCGACACGCGCGACGTCGGCTATCTCGATGGGGAGCAGTTCGATCCCTGCGTCGGCCAAGAGCGGTGGAAGCAACTCGCCGAGCGGCTTCGCGAGGGCCAATTTACCCAGGCTGGCCTTGATCGCCATCTCCCACGCACTGGCGACGCTCAACACGCGAACGCCGCTGGCGCCCTCGATCACCTCCCGCGCACGTTTACTGATGCGCTCACTGCCCTCCATGAACCACAGGAAGGCATGAGTATCGAGGAGTAGGTTCATCCGGTATACGGTGCAAAGTCTGCGAGCGGCTCGTCGAAGTCGCTACCCACGCGGAGCAGATCTTTTGCCGCACCGAAACGGGGCCGCTTCTGCTGGGGCCCGGCAGGCATGATGCGCGCGACCGGCACATCAGCGCGGGTCACGAGGATCTCCTCGCCCGCCTGGACTCGTCCCAATAGCTCGGCAAAGTGCGCCTCGGCCTGGGCAAAATCGATGACGTGCATGCGTTGCAGATTAGCACCGCATGCAGGCCCCTGCGGCGGCGAAATGACAGGCCGACGCTTATCCGTGCCGGGTTAGGCCACTACAGAAAGCGGAATTGCCGGCAATTCTGCCAAGTTCACTACCGTACGGTTCCCCTTGGGGACGCCCAGAAACACCGCTGATTGTTGATTTGCTGGCCCACCCTTGGCCCACCCCCTCACCGGGTTCAGCCAAGGAAGGCACTCCCAGAGCCGCACTAGCCGGCGTCATGAGCTCAGGGAGAGCGTCAACCAGCGGGGAAGAGCGCGCTCACAATGCTCGACGCTGTTGAGGATAACTGAAGACCTCGCAACCCGGACTATCGCCCGTTCGTCCGTGCCAGCTCCTCTACGGTCACGTCTCCCCCGCTCTCGGCCTCGCAAAGCGATGAGAATCAGACGTTCGGGCGCGCTCGCTCGAACCGCCGCAGCAAGGTTCGCAGTGGCTGCGTGGCGTGCTCGATCATCGCATTATCATTCGAAGCCAGTTCGTCGCAGACCCATCCGGCGGCTAGGCACACTTCGTAGAAATGCACATCGAGAGCGGCGACGCGGCCGCCCCCGTTACTTCCGTAGGCTTCCAGCAAACGTTCCGTTCCCCGATCGATTTGGAAGGGGCGCTTAACACCCTGCGTGACGACGGCCAGATCGTATGCAGGATCCCCAATCGCGCAGTACTCCCAATCGATGAGGGCTGGCGTGTCACCAGGTGACAGAAGGATGTTTTGACCCAGCAAGTCGCCGTGAATCAGAGTCGGAGCGCCGCTGGGTGGTTCGCGGCTTGAAGCCCAGGCGATGGCCTGAGCGACGTCTGGATGGTGGCGACCTCGGTTGAGGGAGGTGACCTGATGACGCGCGAAGTCCTCGCGGCTCGTGAACGTGGGCACTCGACCGTGGAGGGATTGCAGCGGCACCTGGTGGACCGCCGCCGCAAGCTCGCCCACGATTTGCCAAGGGCGGACGCCAGATTGCCGGCCAGCTCTCAAGTCCAGCTCCACGCCGGGCACGAAAGTGCGAATCGTTGCGGTTTGGTGCGGGACCGGCGCGCAAATTGGTCGTGGTACGCGGAATGGCACGGCGTGCTGGACGAGCAGGTCGAGAACGGACGCTTCCGCTGCCAGTCGTCCTTCGAGTTCGGCGGCGGCCTGGAGAGGAAGGCCCACGACGTAGGTGTCGCTGAGACTTGCTCGATCGGGCGTCAGCTTCACTGCGCCGGCGAACTGGCGGCGCGTGAGTCCGCGCCCCAGGGAGGTCAAGGGCCCGACGAAAACCTTCGTGGTAGGAGACGAAAGCGCACGAAACGTGTAGCTGAGCGCGTCCTTGGCATCGCCCCACGACCGTGCGAACCCTCGCCCACGTTGGCGCCGTAAGTGATCGAGATCGACCTGAGCCTCGACTTCTCGCATTTCGTCCTCGCTGAGGCCGTACGGGACACCGTTGGGTGTGTATCCCAGCGCCCAGAGCATCTCTCCACCGTAGGACACCCAGCAGTCCGTGGGACCATCGAAGTCGTCGTCATCGGCCGTCTTACTACGAGTCTTCTTGCGTGCCACGGCTTCTACCTGGCGTTCATAGGCCCGCCGCTGGTCCGCCGCAACGGTCACGGGATGTGACACTGCCTCGAGCGGTCGGAGGTTCAGTGCTCCGTGAGGGCGGACAGTTTATGTCATAGTGGGTCTGGTGTTCGCCCTGGCGCACGTGGGCGTGGGTCGGCGCAAACGCGATTTCGAATCGCGGGGATCGGGGAGGTCGCTGCTCGGAGGGGCACGCATCACCGACGTCAACGAGGGCGCGATCCCGCGGCGCTAAACAAAGGCCTGGCCACGCTTTCGCGTCGGCTCGCCCGTGGTAAGCGGTAGCGGGGGTTCAGGCCAAACAATGTCCGCCGTGCAGGTGGTCGCACGTGACAGCGCGGCGGCGCTGTGGTCAGGTCCGATCATGGTCGACGCGACTTCAAAGCGAGTCGAACGTCTGGTCGGCTCGACGAGCAAAGAACTCGCTGCCTTGGACGATGAGTTCTTTGGAGAGGTCGTTGGCGTGGCACAAGCGATCGACGCTCTGCGTACGGCCTTGAAGGAGATCAGCGCGGCCCTCGATAGTCGGCAATTCGAGAAGGCGTCAGCGATCGGGTATGGGAAGGTGGCGGAGGAGTTCGTTTTCCTGCAACGGACGCTCGGCGGCTTGCAGGGCGCCTGCCTGCACAAGGAGATGCTCGTCTCCGATCTCGCGTTTGCACTGCGCTGTCCGTACGAGGACGTCCTCCCAAAGGTTGACGCCCGGATGCAATCCGCGCGCCCCCTCGATCGAAAACAACGCATCGAGAACAGAAAGAAGGCTGCCCCGCGGATCCGCGCCGCAATTGAGGCGTTGACGCAAAAGTTCGGCAAGAATGCCGAGGCGGGGACAGCCCGCGCAAGGCGGCGCGCGGGGCGCGCGGGGCGCGCGTGACGACATTCCGCTTCGGCGACTTCGAGTGGGATGAAGCGAAGGCCCGCGCGAACCTCCGGAAGCACGGCGTCTCGTTCAGCGAGGCTGCGACGTGCTTCCTCGACGCTGAAGCCTTCACGCCCCGGATAAGGACTATCCCGACCGATTCATCCTGATTGGTCTCTCGCGCCAGCTTCGGGTGCTCTTCGTGGTGTCCGCCGAAGCTGGAGACCGCATCCGAATCATCACCGCCCGAAAGGCTTCGCCTGCCCAGCGGAAAGTCTACGAAAATGCCCCGTAAGAGCGAAACCGATCTCAGTCGCTACGATTTGACCCGCGGCACCCGGGGCCAGTACTTCGAGAAGGCTCGACGTTCTTTCGAGACCATCATCGTCGACAAGAAGGTCGCGGCCGCGCTCGGTGGGCCCGAGGGCGTTACTGCGCTACTCGAAGCACTCGCCAAGTCGCTCGCGCAGGCGAAGAAGAAGCGGCGGGCGGCGTAGCCCGTCGCGGGTGGGCAGCCACCCCCCACCTAATCACGATCGCCTCCGGGCACGGCACCCACACCTCCGCAACGCCTTGAAGTTGCTGGGCTGGAAAGTCGAGTTGCGCCCCCCCGATTCGAACCTCGGACTCCTCGAGATCCCGCGACGTAGACGAGCACGTGGTGGCCTCGCATCCGGGACTGCTTACCCAAGCATCGTGCGAGTGCCATGCTAGGCGACAACCGCGAGCGAAATAGCCGGGAATTCCTCGATGTTCACTACCGTATGGTTCCCCTTGGGGACGCAAAAGCTGCGCCACTCCCGACGCTGAGCTGCCGGCTCTCAGCGCGGGAGTGGTGAGAGCGAGGCTCCCCTGGCTGAGTCATTGAGCGGGTTATAGCCGCGCTAGGTCGTCGGCCTTGGGGAGCGTGGAGCTTGCCCGCGTGCGCGCGACCTTAAGTGCGAAGATTGATTCGCCCATCCGAAGAGCGCAGCATATGGTTGCTCGGGAGGCCGCAGCTCTGCGACGTTCAGTCCGTTAAGAGCTTGATCATTGAGCCGGATCCAGACCGGCCTGCCAGGAAATCGACGACTCGCTCGGACCTTCGCAGCTAGGAATCACGCGTAGTGAGACGTTCCAAAATTGGACCCGCCCATGCGGGCGCGTTTCCATAGGCCTTCACCACGCGGCCGTCGGCGACACGCAGCACGAGCTGGGCGTCCCGATCGTCTACCGAGTTGTCGTAGACGTAGAAGCGGTCCACCTCGGCAGCCACGGCGGCTGCGTTAGCAATTGAGCGTGCCCAACGATCGACGATCTTCCGAATTGGAACCTCGTGCCCACCTTGAAGCACCCTCCGAGCGACTCGTGCCGCGTTGATCTCTGGCCGATCCGTGCCAACGAAGAAAATGCGGACGAAATAACCAAGGTGCAGGGCGCGGCGCACGAAATCTGGTTTGTCCGTGGCCGAGAACACGGTTTCGAACGCGAGGCTCCGCAGTTCGTTCAAGCAAGTCTCACGGCGCTCGGTAGCCAGCTTCGCCGCGCGTAAAACGGTCTCAGCATCGTTCCAGTCTCCGAGCTCATCCTGCGCGATAGCGTCAGGATTGATGTATTCGCAACCGTGAAACCACTCGTGAGCGAGTCCGCGCTCGGTGATGGTTGTCTTTCCTGCACCGTTGGGTCCTGCGACGACGAGCAAGCGAGGTCGGGAGGCCGGTGCCGGCGTCATCGCGATTTGTCGGTTCGCCGCGTCTGGGTGTTTGCACGGGCGAAAATCGACGCTTCTTTGAGGCGAGCCGTGACCCAAGCGTCAGCCGTGGCGCGACGCTGTACCGCAAGGTCTCTCGCTTCCCGCATCACGAGCGCGAGCTCCTCGTCCGTCGGCTCCGTGTCTGGGGCCATCAGATCTCGGGACTTGATGTGCATGCCTGGTAAGGCAGGATAGCACAGCTGGGGCCGCTCCCTCGGACAGGGATGTCCGGCAATCGCTTGCTCTGACGATTGGCGGCACCCTATCACGCGACCATCGCGCGCCGGGCTACGCCACAAGAACCAACGGAATCGCCGGCAATTGAGGAAGTTGCACAACGGTACCGTTGATTTGTTCGCCCACCCTTGGCCCACCCCTCACCGGGTTCAGCCAAGGCAGGCACTCCCAGAGCCGGGCTTGTTCGCTGCCGAGAACACGGTCTCGAACGCCAAGCTCCGTCGCTCGCGCAAGAAGTCGTGCCCGTGTAACCAGTGAGGCCTCGTGATACGGACGAATCGCCCCCGCCCGCCGATGGCGGCCCTTGATGTGCGTAGATCAAAGGGTGATCGCGCATCTCGGACGCTGAACCGAGTCAGCACGGCGGGCGTCTACAGTAGGTATGCGCGCACCGCGCAGTAGTATCAGCGCGCTGCTGGGGCACCGGCCTTCATGATTTAGCCCCTAGAAAAGTATGACCGGTCGACCGCGAAGGCCACCTGCTTCGAGTGCGCGCTGTGCATCCGCGGTCTGCTCGGGCGCGTACTCACCGGTGACGCGCAGCTTGATCTGCCCAGCGGCAACCATCTCGCGAAGCAGTTCGAGCCATTCGGTGCGCTCGAATACCTCGAATACGAACACCGGCTTGATCTGGATTCCCCTTTCGGCAGGCTTGTCTCCCCAGCCGCGAACGGGGATGTACACACCGCCGTCACGTATTGCGGCAAAGCACTTTTCCGCGAGGACCGCCGTATCGAGCAGCGCGTCGACACCAGCGGGTAGCTCCCGGCGGATCGCTTCAGCGAAGCCTGGGCCGCGCTCGACCACGACATCCGCGCCGTAGCTCCTCACCAGCCCGGCTTCTTCCGGTTTTGCGTCGGCGATGACCTTTAGCCCCTGCCGTTTCGCTGCTGCGATCGCGTAGTGAGCAAGAAGCCCAGCGCCGCCACTGACCGCTAAGCTTTGCCCCTTCTCCAACGCGGCAAGTTCCAACGCACGGAGCGCGGTCAGCCCGTTCATCGGCAACGTAGAAGCCTCCGCCAAAGAAACACCCTCCGGGATCGGAACGACGGAGGCGGCGGGCGCCACGACATAGTGTGCCTGCGCGCCTCCTTCTGGACGTCGTGGCACGACCACCAGCATCACCTTCTCGCCCGGATGCAAGCGCGATACCCCGGGCCCGACAGATTCGATGATGCCCGCGGCTTCCATGCCCGGCACCGTGAGCCAAGCCTGATCGATAGGCCGGCTGAAGTCTGAGCGGAGAAGGATGTCGGTCGGATTGACTGCCGCCGCCTTGACCTCGATGCGGACTTCATTGGCCGCGGGGGCGCGGACCTCGCGTTCCGTGACTTCAATGACCTCTGGGCCGCCTCGGCGGTTGTATGTGACCGCCTTGCCGACCAGCGCCCTATTCATTGACTGTTTCGACGTCATGGGAAAGGGAGCCTAAGGCCCGCGGAATGCGCTGCAAGTACGCACATAAATCATCTATATTCACACGATGGGAACTATCGTGCAAAACAAGCGGGATCGCGCCCCGAGCGTACGGAAGGCGCGGAAGACGCGCGGCGACTCGAGCCACACGCTTTGCACTATCGAGACGACAGCCGGACTGATCGGTGGCCGATGGAAGGCGGTGGTGATCTTTCACCTGCTCTCAGGAACCCGCCGTTTCGGGGAGCTCCGTCGCCTCCTACCGAACGCGACGGCTCGCATGTTGACCCTTCAACTCAGGGAGCTCGAGGCGGACGGCTTGGTGCGCCGTAAGGTCTTTGCGGAGGTGCCGCCGCGCGTCGAGTATACGTTGACCCAAGAAGGTGCCAGCCTCGGTCCCATCGTTACCGCGATGGGCGCCTGGGGAAAGGCGTACGAACGTCGGTCAGCGACTGCGACGACTGCGAGAGAATCTACTCAAGCTTCCGAGTCGACGCGGCCGCGACGCTCGCGCGCGAACAGAACCTGATCCTCACGCTCGGCACCGCTTACGCATCGAAACGGGCGCGCGACCCCGGCGACGGTGATCCGAGCGGTAGGTGGCTCGAACGGCGCCGCGCCCCGAGCTACTTCGTGACACGTCGCCTCGACGACCGGCATTGAGCAATTGTGCCCTGGGTCGGGCTACCCTGCCCTTGAGCCTAACGCCGGCGCCCCTCGTGGATTTCTCCATCTGACGATCCTGGCGAGCCGCGTGACCCCGACTCAAGAGTACGAACCGGGATTTCGAGAGTGGGCGCTCGCGATCCGGTCATGCACCTCGCAGCAGGCATCGTTCTCGACGCACACCGGTTCGTGGGCGTGCCGTTGCGTCGCTTGCGCGCGGCAGTCCCGCGAGAACGCTGGATCCTCGAAAACAGGCGGCTCTTCGAACTCCGTGGCCGCACCGCTCCTCGGTCGACAAGCCAAAGTGCGGTCCGCCCCACCGTCCGCTCAGCTTCACGATCCGCTTGGCAGCTTTGTGTTCCCACGTGGGGATCGGCGCAGCTCCACAGTCTATATCTCGCGGTGGGATCTACTGGACCAACAACCATCGCCAGTCTCGGCGCCGCTTCGCGGCTCGGCGAAAGGGAGACTCAACACCGTGGTGCACCCGCTCACGCTGGCGCGGTGCGAGTTCAGCGACGAGAACTAGCGGAATCACCAATGCGCGCGTTGCACTGAGGGTACGGTTCTCCTTGGGGACGACTTCACCACCCAAGACTGGCGGTTCGTCGTGAGCGTCGACTACGTTCACTCGTTGCTGATCTGCTTATAACGTAGCATCCTGACCAAAAGGCGAAGGGTGCGCAGGCGCGGCATCGGGGACAAGTCGAGTATTTCTTCAGCGCTCGCAACGCCGTCGATCCGAGACAGCAAGAATGCTTCTTCTGGCAGCAGCGAAGCTCGCACGTCGGGCTGCTGAAGCAGGCGCAGTGGGCGCTCCCTGTCACCGAGGCGCATCTCCAACGAGCCTTCGATCAAGGCCTCCTCGCGTTCGAGCACTGCCAACGCTTCACGGCTACCGTGGACGTCGGCAATGCTCATCGCGCGTTCGACGAGCTTGGCCGCGCGATCGATGTCGCGGGCGGATCGCGCATTTTTGGCGTCCTCCAGCGATCTGAGCAAGCGAAGCTGGGAGGACGTACTAGGAACGGGTGAGAGTGCCCTGGGCTGCCCGCCCTGTCTGGCCAACTCCGTGCTCGAGCCCACGTGCCGTTCGGGTTCGAGCTCGCTGGGATCAGTGCGCTCGCGCGGAGTGGCATTGCCGTAGCCGAGCGAAAGCGGCGTTGGGGGCGGCGCAGCAGCGGCGCTGAGGGCGTTTGCAAACGCCATCACCGTATCGAAGCGCTGATCGGGCGCCTTTGCCATGGCACGACGCAAGACGGGGCCGACGCCCGCAGGCAAGCCGGGCACCCAATCCTCGATGGGAGGCGCCTCGCGGGCAATCACTTGTTCGAGCACCTCCATCAAATCGCCTTGGTACGGACCACGACCCGCGAGCATCTCGTAGACGATCACCGCCAACGAATACTGGTCGCCACGTTGGTCGACATTCGCAGTCCGGCCCTGCGCCTGTTCGGGCGGCATGTAATCCGGCGTGCCCATCACGTCATTTTCGCCTGTCAAACGCTGCTCACCCCCCTTCCGCTTGCCGAGGCCGAAGTCGAGCAGCTTGATGTGGATGCCTTCCCCCGGTAGCTCGGTCAGGAAAATATTGGCCGGTTTCAAATCGCGATGCACGATCAGCGCTTGATGTACCGAGGCCAAGCCCGACGCCACTTGGCTGGCGACGCGCACGGCGAGGGCGAGAGGCACGACGGGCTCGCGCGCGAGGAACGCCTCCAGGCTCTCACCCACCAAGAACTCCATCACCAGGTACGGCTCCCCTTGCTCGGTCACATCGAAATCGAAGATCTGGACGACGTGCGGGTGCTGTAGCAGGCTGACGAGCTCGGCCTCGCGCTGGAAGCGAAGCAGCGCCTTTGGCTCCTGAATGAGGTGAACCGGTAAGATCTTGATCGCAACCTTGCGGTGCAAGCGCACTTGTTCAGCCTCGAACACGATGCCCATCCCGCCGCGATCGACGACGCGTCGTACCTCGTACGTCCCCCGGAGCACCGTCCCAATCAAAGGGTGCGGAGCAGCAGAAGAGAGTTCGGTCATGAGAGCCATTCGCTGTTTGAGCGGGGAGAGTGCTTTCGCAGGCTGTCACCGGACAACAGGAAACCTTAGCCTCCCAGCCCACCGCTGACTAGGGCGTCGGAACCCTCCCTCGCGGATGCTCCGATCGCGAGCGAAGCCGGACCGATGCGGCATCGCACTGTTGCGATTCGGCGTGAGACAAGGCCACAACGTGGGAGGCGACAACCAATCACGGCGTCACCAAGGGTGAGAACGAAGCCGAGCAGTGAAACGCGCGCGCATCGTGGGCCACGGTAGCACTCATCGCTCCGAGATGACCGAGGGCAAAAAGTCGCGAGGGGTGACGCGCGCTGCGCGCGAACAGCGCTTACGGGTTTCGCCAGCGCGGCCCGTCCGAGGTGGCGCGGATGTTACCCCGTCGATTTCGACACGCGCGATGAAGGTCTAGCCCAGCGCGGTCTCTAACTGGGCATTGTCAGTCGTCGCTCGAGGCGAGCGGCGACGTCGCGCGAAAGGATCCAAAAATGGACAAGCTATGGGGTTTACCGGTGATCTGTCTTTTGGTTGCGTGTGGCGGCGAAGCTCAACCAAACGGCGAGGGCGTGGCCGCGTCGGAAGCACCGCTCGTCAACGGTCACGTGGCGACGGAGTCCGAGTATCCGGCAACGGTGGCGCTGATCCACGACGGCCTCTTTTGCACGGCGGTCAAGGTCGGCGCGCGCCATTTCCTCACCGCCGCACATTGTATGCCCAATCCGCAAAGCATCACGCAGATCAGCATCACCGCCAATAACGACACGACGAACTTCGTCAATTTGAGCGTGGTATCGGTGAACAATCACCCGCAGTGGCTCAATTGCACCAGCTGCGCGGGAGACAACTCGATGAGCGATTTCGGCCTCAAGCCGGACGTGTCGCTGATCATCGTGAGCGAGACCACGCCGTCCATTCCCGCCGCCGTGATCGACTCGACGGCGGTCGCCGTCGGCAGCAGCGTGACGCTGACCGGATACGGCTGCGAGCAAGTCACCCCCGCGCCGCCGAATCGCTTCAAAGTCGGCGACTCGACCACGATCTCGCCGCTACAGCTGGATTCGGCGGCGACAATTCCGCTCGGCTACAGCACGACCTATGGGCGCGCCGTGGTCACCGGCGCTCCAGGGCTCTGTCCCGGCGATTCGGGCGGACCGCTCTACCGCACCGGAACGAACCAAGTGATCGGCATCAACGCACTGGTTTCAGGAACCGACGCCGGCGAAGTCGGCAATTGGTTTACGCGCCTCGACTCGCAGTCGCGCTACAACGTTTACTCCTGGCTTTCGAGCTTGATGCAGAGTGACAGCACGCCCTGCGCTTCGCTGTGCTCGAGCCCGACGCCAATCACGACCCAAAGCTTCGCCAGCGGGCCACTGGGTGCGTCGGCGCGCTGCTACGAGGCGAGCGTCAACTTCGTCTCTGGTAACTGCGGTGGTTTCGCCGGCGGGCGCACGCTCAGCGTCAATGGGACCACGATGAGCTGCGGCAGCCAGAACTGGACCTTGCCCGCCAAGCGCAACGGCGGCTACTGCATCCAGGCGAATGCCGGCCAAAACTCGTACGCCTGGTTCACGACCTGGTGATTGTCCGACGCGCTCGAGGCGCAAAAGCCCTGAGCCAGGAGCTCAGGGCTTTGCTCTTGCCGACAGGAGCTGGGTCGTCCTCTTTTGCTTAGCGAGGCCGAGCTTCGCGCGGCGGCTGGCCACGCGAAGCTCCTTGGGTTCACTCGAAGTAGATGTTGTCGAAGTAGAGAGTGCCCTTGTGACCGTTAATCCCGCCGATCGACACGCCGACGTTCGTCACGTTGGCGCCTGAGACGGATTGAGTTGGCACGTCGAACCAGACGCCGGCAGGACAATTGACATCCGTGCCGCCACCATCCGGCAACAAGTAAGCGTACCCGGGCCCGCCCAGTCCGCCGTTCGTGTCGCTTGGCTTCCACCACACCGAGGCGTGAAACTTGCCCGAGATCCCGGTTGCGGCGGCGCTCCCGGGACAGAGCGCGATCATTATCGTGGTCCCATTTTTGCCAGTGGAGCCATCGATGTCCACTGCCAGCGAGTAGGAACCAGCCCCCGCACCAGGCGGTGCAGCGAGATAGAGGCCTTTGACTTGGTCCGCCGCGTCATTGACACCCCACACGCTGGTGTTGAGGTACCAGCCCTCGGCCGTGTTCGACTCGAAGTTCCAAGTTCCACACGCGGGCTCGCCTGCCGTACTGCAGCTCAAGGTCTTGGTCTTGCAAGTGTATGCGCAGCTCGCGCCAGCGCACTGCACGGTGCTGTTGGGTTTGGCCAGACAATTTCCCTTGGTATTGGTGCAGGTGCTGCCCGCCCCATCCGACTTCCCGCACGAGTTGGCCGCGCTGCAGTCGGGAGTCTTGCACTGGTTGAGGCCCGACACGCAAACCTGGGCGCCGGTGCACTGCGAGTTGCAAACGAGCGAGTTCTTGTCTGACGCGCACGCGGTCACCGAGCACGCCCCGCAGGATGCCCCCAGCGTGCCCGCAATGGCGGTACATCCGCCGCAGGCGTTGAATTTCGGATCGGAGCACGAAGTGGTCGTGTGATCGGCATTGCAAGCGTACTTGCCGCACTCGCCGCACGCCGTCCCCGGCTCAGGCGTTGCCCCGGCGCAGCTGCCGCACTCACTCCCTTGACAACTAGCCCCCGCCTCACCGCCAGCGCCAGCCTCCGCCGAGTCTGGGCCGGACGCTTCGCCCGCGCCGCCCATTCCTGCAAGCGCTTGCTGACCAGCGCTTGCTTGAGAGCCCCCATGCGTTCGAGAGCCGCCTACTGAAGCTCCGGCGCTTTCGGCCCCTCCCCGGTTCGCAGCCCCAAAGCTGCGTTCCTCACCGCTACAGCCCGAGATAGGCAACGCCACCCAGGCCGCAAAAACAAGGGCCCCAATCACTTCGTTCTTCATTGCAATGCAGCGACTCTAGGCGATTGATGGCCGACTATCTAGAGGCGCTCGGCCTTCCCGAAGGCGCGCCTGTCGGGGGAGGACGCACAGCCTCCTCCCTTCAAAAAGTCATTGTGGGGCGCCCCGTGTGTCAGCGACGCGATCTGCTCACCCGAGATCGGCGCGCCCCGCGCACTTGCTTTGCCAATCCACGGGGTCGTTCTGCTTGCACGCTTCCCAACCGTAGCTCTTGAGCGCACTGGCGGTGCCCAAATCGAAGTACGCTGCGTCCGCAGCGTGCCGCATTCGGAGCTGCCTTTTTTTGATGGTCACGATTCGACCCGAATGCCGTCAAAGCCTTCGGCGGCGCAGGGCGGGGATCGCGCGCAGTTGCGAGGTGCGATGCCGGAGCGCGATCGCCCCCCTCTCGTTGCGTGTTCACGTAACTCGTTGTCGCGATGATTTTGCGCCGCGCGGGCGTCGGACCAGGATGAGCGCCGCGCGGGCGTCGAATCAGATCGAAATGCTAGCCGTTCAAGTGGTGGTCTTCGCGCTGGAGAACAAGCGCGACCAAAGCGGCAGGCACACGCCGAAGTACACGATCGACTTGCTGAGCACTCGACACACGACCTAGGACCAGTGAGTCAACACGAGCAGGCGATCGAAGCACAACGCGTTACGTGCGAAGCCGGACGCTTCGATGCCCAAGAAGCACGCAGCCTGGCGACCCCAGTCACGCGACGGATCGCGAAACGCGAGCCACTTTTTGCCGATGAACCGCGCCTGCGATGCCTAGACTCAACGCGGGCAAACGGGCAATTCGAAGCGGTAAGCCGAGGCCGCTCACGAGCGCGATCAGCACGAGGAAATCGAGCACCGTTGCGATCGTCGTTGCGGCGCGTCGGCAGTCGTCGGTCTGATGGCGTTCGCGGTCGGCAAGCGTGTCACGCACTGGCGGACGCGCACGCCCAGGGCGTCGTGCGCCGCGACATCAAGCCCGCGAGTTGGATGCTCTGCCGCTATGGCGTGGATCTCGATTTCGTAAAGCTGCTCGATTCGGTCTCGCCTCCCCCACCCCACCAAACCTAGCGCGAGATTCCCGCCGCACCAGCGCTTCACGCCGGCACACGCCTTCGGCCGAGCTACGGCCCAGCATCGGGCGGCGGCGGCGTTGGAGTCGTGTTGACGCAGCTGACGTCGGCCGCGTTGAAGCCGTTGTAATTGGAGTCGGCCGTGCTGACCGCCGCGGCAGTCACGACCTTGTACGGCGTCATCATGCCCATGGTGCCATCGTCTAGGCCGCTGACGGTGACAGCCTGCGCGACGTTCCAAGTGGCAGCCGTAAAAGAAAGCGTGGCCGGCGTGGCCTTGCCTTCCGTCGACGGTTCGGTCGACAGCGCGATGCTCACCGGCCCGAGCGGCTGAGACTTGAGCACAACCGTGAACGTTGCCGTCGTACCGGGTGTCGTGGCACAAGTGAGCGGTGTGACGGTGATGCCAATCTGATCATCGTCCTTGTTCACAATCGAGACCGTGCTCGCGGCGAGCGCGGCATATTTCGCATCGGCGCTCGAAGACGCAGTCTTCAAGGACACGTTGTACGTCTGATTGCCATCCACGACGCTGTCGTCTACGCCGGTGACGGTCACGGTTTGCGCGGTTGCCCAGTTGCTACCGGTGAACGTAAGCGTGGCGGGAGACACGGTGCCTTCGGCAGTTTTACTACTGGTGACGGCGACGTTCACGTTGCCGGTCGGCTGGGAGGTGAGCGCGACGGTAAAGGTGACCTTGCCGCCCGCTTCCGTGGTCTGCAAATTGGCCGCAGCCGTGACCAACAAGCCGACGACATCGTTGTCTTTGTTCACGAGCGACAAGGTCGTGGCCGCATACATGTAGTTCGGCTCCGTCGTGTTCGTGCCTTTGATGGCGATCGAATACGATCGATCGCCATCCGCGATTTTATCGTCTACGCCAGTGACGGTGATATTTTGCGCGGTCGCCCAATTTGCAGTCGTGAACGTCATACTGCCGGTCGACACCTTGCCTTCGTTGGCGTCGGAGCTGACGAACGAGAGCGTCACGTTCGTGGTCGGTTGCGAGTGCAGGCTGATGCTGAAAACCGCACTCCCACCCGCTTCGGTGGTCGTCCCCTGACAGCAGGGCGACACGACGATGTAGGCCGAGTCGTCGTCCGTGTTGGTGACCTTGACGGATTGGCTCAAGCCCGCGTAATTCGCGTCGTCGCTGGTCGAGGGACCGACCGTCACGGTGTACGCCTGGTTGCCGTCGACGAGGGAGTCGTTTTGGCCCGTCACGGTCACGACTTGAGCCGTTGCGTAATTCGCGGGCGTGAACGTCAGCAGCGCGGGGGTGACTTTGCCTTCCAGCGTGTTGCTGCTCACCACCGGCACCTTCACCTCGCTTTTCGGCTTGGAAGTGAGCGAGATGGAGAAGGTTGCTGCGCCTCCCGATTCGCTGGTGATGAGCTTGGTACCGCTGTCCACGCCGGTCAGCAACTTGGGCGGAGTGATACCAGCTACGTCGTCATCGATATTGACGACCTTCACGTCGACTGCGGACAACTTCTGATAGGCAGGATCGTCTGTGGTGGGGGCGCTGATGCGCACCGCGTACACGACGTTGCCGTCTTTCGTGCTGTCGTCCAAGCCGGTGACGGTCACGGTCTGGGCTTTGTTCCAATTGTCGACCGTAAAGTCGAGTTCGGACAAGCTGACCGTGCCCTCCATGCCGTTGGTGCTCGTCACTCCAAATTGGACGGGGGAATTCGGCTTTGAGGTCAACACGAGTGAGAAGCTAGCGGTCGCCCCCTTCTCGCTCGTGAGCAGTTGACTCGCGTCGTTGGGATCGACACCGGTGAGCAAAGTGATGGCGTAGTCCGCCTTGTCGTTGTCGACGTTGACGACGTTGACGGACGGCAGATCGTTGCTCGTGAGTTTTCCATAAGCAGCGTCACCGCTCGTAATGGGGCCGAGCTTGATTTGATACGGCTGATTGCCGTCGGCCGCGCTGTCGTTGTCTTGGCCAACCACGGTCACGGTTTGCGGCGCGGCCCAATTCAGTGGGGTGAACGTCAGCGTCGCCGGGCTCACCGCGCCCTCCGTGGCGCTGCTGGCCACGCCGATGGTCACGTCGTCGGTGGGTTGCTCGTTCAGGGCCACGGTGAAGGTCGCGCTGTCTCCATTTTCGCTGGTACGAAGCCGCGTCGTGTCCGTCGGATCGACGCCGGTCGCCAAAGTGATCATCAGCCCGGCTTGGTCGTTGTCCTGATTGGTGACACTGACGGTTTGTTTGGACAGCTTCGCAAAACGAGGATCGGTGCTCGTCGGCGGGCCGACGTCAATTTGGAAGTCGCGATTGCCGCCGGCCAGGGTGTCGTTCACCCCCGTCACGCTGACAGTTTGTGGCGATTTCCAGTTGTCGGCCGTGAACTTCAAACTGCTGGGAGAGACCGTGCCGATGGCGGTGTCGCTGCTCTTGAGCGCGATCTCGACGTCGCTCGATGGGGCGAGATTGAGCACCACGGTGAAGAAAGCTTTGCCGCCCGCTTCGGTCGTCAGCAACCCACGCGTGGGCGTCACGAAAAAGCCGGCGCTGTCGTTGTCGATGTTCGTGATCGGAACCACGACCTTCGCGTCTTGGAAGGCCGCGTCGTCGCTGGTCGCAGGTCCGACGTCGATCGAGTAGAGCTGATTGCCGACTCGTGAATCCCACACGCCGGTGACCGTGACCGCTTGCGGCGCGTTCCAGTCGTCACGGGTGAAGGAGAGGCTGGCGGGGCTGACCGTACCTTCGGCCAGATTCGAACTCGTCAGCGGGATGGTCACCGGCGCCGCCGGCCGTTGCGCCAGCGAGACGTAAAATTTCGCCTGGGCCCCCAGATCGCTGGTGAACAAATCCAAAGTCGGGACGACCGTGATCAGAGCAGAGGACTGTCCGCTGCCCGCGGAGCCGCCCCTCGCCAACGAGCCGCCATTTGCCGTCGAACCGCCCGCGACGCCTGGATCTGCCGCTCCGCCTGTGCCGCCACGCGGCCCGTCGCCGACTTTGAAATCGCCAAATAGAACTTGGCAGCTCACCGTCATTGCCCCAAAGCCGAGCACGAAGAGCAGCGACGCGAACCAGCGCGTGAACCCACTCATTAGAAACTCCCCACTGCGCCGAGAGTTCCTACCCCCAAGTAGGGCCGGATCACGAGGCCCTGAGCGGCGGCCGGTTGTGCATTTCGGTCGAGCAACAAGAGCGTGACCCCTGTCGCGATGCCCGCGGCACCCACGATGAATCCGGCGCCGGAGACGGTCCCGAGCGTATGGTAGGTTTTGATGTCGTCGGCATCGTCCGGGGAACAGTTGTCCGGGTCGGGGCAGTGCTTTTTCAGGGTAGATTGCTTACCGAGCCAGAGCGCTCCGGTGATTCCCCCGACGACCAACCCCGCGCCCGCAACACCGAACGCCACGTACACGGGCGTGCGGCTCTTGCTGGGAGGCGGCTCGACCACCGGTGCCGGCGACGGCGGGGCGGCAACGACCGGCGCATCCTGCTGAGCCGGATCCAGCTGCAGCGTGAAGGCGGCGGACCCCTCCTCACCTTCGGATAAATTCAGATTTTGCTTCGCGGGAAGGTAGCCCTTCGCGACCACCGCGACTTCGTGCGCGCCCGGATTGATGGCGCGACGCACTCCGATTGCCGCCGCCGGCACCGCGACGTTATCGACCGTCACGTGCGCGTCCTTGCCGCCGGTCACGCTGATCGTCACCCAGGCCAGGCGCGGGCGCAGCGCTTCCAGCTCCGTTTTCGCGTCGGCCAGGGCTCGCTGCCAGGATTGCGGGGACTTCGCGTCGACGCCTTCACGGATGATGAGTTCGTAGCGCTCTTGCGCCTCGACGAACAAACCAAGGCCAATCAGGCTACGCGCCCAGTCGAGCGTCAGGGTGGGCGCGTGCACCAAAGCATCCGCTCGCCCAAAGCGATCGGCCGCTTCGGCGTAGCGCTTGTCGTGGAGTGCCCAGTATCCCTCGCTAGCCAGGGAGCGCGCAGTCGCTCGATCCGCCGCAGACGGTTCGGCCACCGCCGTTCCCACCCAAAACAAAGTTACTGCGATGCCCGATAACCAAGGGCCAAGTCTGCGAGTCATCTCCCTGCTTTCGGCGGACGCCGTGGCGATCCCAACTCAAAGTCATCGCTGGAGCCAAAAACGGCCTTTTCGATGACATCGGATCGGGGTAGCCGATCCAGGGCATGGGATCAAGACTCGCGCGCCCCGCGCCGTAGGCATTTCGCTCGGGCGCCGAGAGGCGCAATAATGCCGCAGAGTTCTGAGGAAACGTAGCGCCGCCCGCTAAGGAATCACGCACGGACCGCAGTTGAGCAAGTTGCCGCAACCGTCCGCGGTCATGCCACAGGCCGCCCCGAGGCTCGCGCAGGTGGCGGGGGTGCACATCGGAGGCGGAATGACGCCGATGCATGCTCCCAGATCGAAGAGCATATAGAGGAGGACCTTCTCCTGGTTCGTCAGGTCGCCGCCGCAGTGATCGGGGAAAATGGCGTTGTCGAACGGCGTGCCGATTCCCGCTCCCGAAGCGACGGATACGTGGAATCCGCTATACGCGACGCGACCGCAGACGGCTTCCTTGGGGGCGGCATAGGGTGTGTTGAAAGAGAACTGCTGCGTTCGTTGCGAACCGTCTTGGAGGTAGACGAACTCTTCGCTCGTGCTACCGAGGGCGGTACTCATGCTCCGAGGCTCGTTGATATTGAAGGTGTATCCGGGTGCGGTGGTGATCTTCTCGTTGACCATCCAAGCACTGAAGTTATCGATTCGGGAGCTGGTATTCGGGCGACCTTGGGAGATGGCACCGACGCCGCTCGTTAGCTGAACCGGGTCAATCACGGTGGACCAGGTGCCGGCTGGGCCGAGCCCCGTCTCGGCGGCCGTGCTCGCGTCGAAGCCCTGAGTGCCGTTGCTGTCGAGCCAAGTAAAGCTCAAATGGCTAGCGAACATGCGGCCGCCGCGGTTCAAGAAATGGCGCACGTTGGCGCCGTTCGCGCTGCGTTCGTTGCCCTTTTCGTCCCAGTCGGTCCCTTCGCAATCGGACACCAAAATATCGTAGCTCTCGAGTTGTTCCGCGCTGCCATAAAGAGTCGAATCGTGCGGAGTCATCGCGTCGAGCCTGGCGCCCGTGGGCGCCCCGCTGGGCCCACCACGATAGAGATTGATGCGGGCGGGACCCGAAGCGACCGGCGCGGCGGCGTTGCCGAACTCAGCGTCGGCCACGCCCATCTTCGATAACACGCATTCGATCGCGTCGACCTTGCCGGTCGTGACGGCGATGCGGGGAATATTGACCGCGTTGCCGTCGGACATGGTGCGCGGCAGGCGGGTCGGGTTATCCGGCAGAGCGGTCGGCAGATCCGTGGTTTGGCACGCGGCCGACGCCGGCAGCGTGAACGTGGTCGCGCGACGGAAGCGCCCTGCCTTCACGACGAGCAAGAACTCTTTCCCGACGGGGATGAATTCATCCAGCTTGAAGTGTCCGGTGGCATCGGTCACCGTGCCGTTCAAAACGGGCCCGAAGTTCTGGTCTTCACAGCGATCGCAGCTGGTCCCGCCGTTGGGGATCCCTGCGGTGATCGCGGGCAGATCTTCCGGCTTGTTGGTTTGCAGGATGTAGACGATCGCGTTCGGCACGCCGACCTGATTCGCGGTATTCGCGTCGTCACGGCCGGGAGTGACCACGCGACCGGTCAAGTGAGTGACCGCGCCGGCTTTGCTGCAATCCGGAATGGCGCTGCACAGCTCACAAGCCTGCCCACCACCCGCGACGCACTTCGTGGGGCCGTCGAGACCGCCGATGCAGACCTGATTGGCGGCGCAGCTGAGCCCTTCTTTGGCGCAGTCGATCATGTTGCCGCACTTGTCGACGGTGTAGCCGCAGGCCCAACCCAGATCCGCGCAGGTCTTCTTGGGGCAATCCGGACCCGGGTCAATGGTGAAGCCGCCCGCAACCGCGCTCATGCCGCCAGTGCTCACGGGCGCTCCGGCAGAGCTCGTGCTGCCCGCGGTAGTGAACGCACCGCCCACTCCGCTCGCGCGATCATCAGTGCCACTCTTCGAGCAACCGCTGGCCAAAAGCAGCAGCGAACTCGCGAGAAAAAGCACGCTGCGCGCGCGCGCCGCGAAGCCGTCACTCGGACGCAGCGGGGGCGATATTTCGCCGGCGCGAAGCTTCGCGTTCGGCGGTTGAGCCAATGAACTCTCGGCGATTCTCCCCGGTTGTACCACCTCGATAGCATGTGCCTACTCCGCCTGATCGATCAAACAAAACCGCTCAGGCAACGCAGAAAGCACAGCGACTCGCCGAGCATCGCGCGTCCGCGTGTGCTTGATCTTTCGTCGCCGGCCAGCGGTGCATCAACGAAGAATCAAACACAGCCACGCCCGCGCCAACTGGCGTTCACAGCCACGGCTTCAGCGGAAACTTCTCGCTGCAGCCGACACGCGGGGCTCGCATCGCGGCCAACTGGGTGTTGAAATCGAGCGAGGCGTTGCGCCTAACACAGAGTTCTCCGACCTGCTCGGTCTGCCCCTCACTCGCGATTGGCGATCGCTTTGAATGGTTCGAAACCGGTAGTCGTGGGCGCCTGTGATCGTTGCGCTGCGCGCAACCGGTTGCACGGGCGCGTTCGCTCACGTTGAGTTCACAGTGCGCGAACAGCACGAGGCAACGCCCGCGCGCAGCGACTCTCCGTCCCTGTGGCACATCTGAGCGGTTGGGAGCTCCGGCATCGAGCCCGTCACGCTCGGTCAGCCAAGCGGCCCACTCTGCGAGCGGATTGGCCCTCGAGTGGCCTCTGCTGGCCCGCCCGCAGCCAGAGGTCATTAGGCATTTTCTCTGTCCGCTTGGGATGCGCAGCGTCCGGATGGGTCCCAGTCCAGAAGGTTGACCAGCACGCCGAAGGCGCAGACAGTCGACAGCCAAATGACCGAATACGTAGTCACGAAGCAGGGCGCCAACGCAGAATGGGGCATCAACGCCGAGGGGGAAATTCAAGAAATGCCGCTATCCAAGCCAGATGGCGAAGGTTGGACGCTTCATTCGGTGATCCCCACGCAGTACAACGTGATGGCAGTCTGGGAGCGTGAAGAGAAGCGCAAGAAGAAGCGCTAATCGGCAATTCGCCGACTCAGTTGTCGGTCGGGTGTGCGCTTGGTTGTCACTCCGCGGTGATGGCGCGCACGAGCCTGCACCCCAAACGGGCGCAGGCTCGTGCAACAGAGCTGAAATCAATTTCGTTTACGCGCTCGCACAGCCATGTCGGTCTGCCTCCGTAACAGTCACCGCATGTGGACGCAGCGAAGCTCGGGTCAGAGATCGATTGCGGAATGCGCCCGGGATTCGTTGCTCGACGCCCATTTTGCAGGCAGTATTAGCAGCGATTGTCTGGGGCTCGCGCGCGCCCGCGCCGCTCCTTGGACAGCTTGAGGAAAACCGCAATGAGAACCTGGTTCGGCTCGATACTATTCGTCGTTCTTGCAACTTTCGCAGTCGCTTCCGGGTGCGGAAGCAAGCCGGAGGTCGCAAAACCACCGGGCGGTCCAGAGCTAGACGCAAGCGTCGGCGGGGCCAGCGGCTCAACGGGCGCGGGCGCAAACGGTGGCGGCTTCGTGATCATTGGCGATGGCGGCGATGCCGGCACCAGCAGCGGTTGCCAATCGACCTGCCAGGACCTGAACGCCAACTGCGGCTACGTGACCGACACCGTGTGCGGCGGCGTGATCCAATGCGGCAGGTGTGGCTCCGGAGAGTTCTGCGGCGGGGATGGTCCGAACCGCTGCGGCGTCGGCATGAGTGGCGACGGCGGCGCGTGTTCAGGTGCGGATTGCCCGGTGTGCGTGCCCAAGACCTGTGACGACCTCGGCTACACCTGCGGCCCCGCGGGCGACACCTGCGGTGGCAAGCTCGACTGCGGCCCCAATACCTGCCCGATCCCGGGCTGGACCTGCGGCGGCGGCGGTAAATTCGGCGAGTGCGGTTGCAAGGGCGCCTGTGAAGCAGTGCCGGATTGCTCGAATGAGCCGATCAAGACCACTAGCCTCACCGGCAAGGTCTACGATCCCGCGGGCAACAACCCGCTCTATCACGTGTTCGTGTACGTCGCGAACAACCCGGATGACCCGAAGCTGAAGGCTTTCGATCCTGGAATTACCTGCGATGTGTGCGGCGCTACGGCCGCGGGCTCGCCGCTGCTCTCCGAGGGCGATCAATTCGGCACCTACACCGATGTCGACGGCAGCTTTACGTTGAAGGGCGTGCCCGTCGGCAAAGGCGTGACGGTCGTGATTCAACTCGGCCGCTGGCGCCGCGTGTTCAAGGTCGACGTCAACACGCCCTGCGCCTCCAACCCGATCACGGACAAAACGCTGCTCATGCCGAGCAAGCAGTCGGACGGCAACATTCCTCTGATGGCCATGGTCACGGGCAAGGTCGACTCGCTCGAATGCGTCTTGCGCAAGATGGGCATCGACGCCAGCGAGTTCACGAACCCCTCGGGCGGCGGTCGCGTCCAGTTTTACCTGGGCAGCGCAGCGGACAAGAGCACCGCTTACTACGGGCAAAAGATCGACGACAACACGCCGATGCAAGATTCTCTGTTCGCAACGGACGCGAACAGCCATCAGCCGGTGATCAACAACTACGACATGACCATCTTGGCCTGCCAGGGTCGAGACGCGGCGGAGGATGCCGACCAGCAAAAATCGCTGCGCGCGTACGCCGCATCCGGCGGTCGCGTATTTGCGACTCACTACAACTATCGCTGGCTGAGCAACAACGACCAGAACACGTCCCAAGCCGGCAAGGCCGACAATTGGAGTGAGGTCGCCAAATGGCGGGCGGATGAAGGCGACAAGCCCGACAGCGCCGTGGGCCATATCGACCTAATCAGCAATCCCAAAGGGGCGCCGTTCAAGGGCTGGCTAGAAGCCGTCAACGCTTCTGTGCCGAACTCGGGAACGATCTCGGTAGACGTCGTACGCCACGACTCCGACGTGATCTCCTCGGTTCCGGGCCAGACTCAGCAATGGCTGTACCGCGACGGTGTGAACTACAAGACCTGCTCGCGCAGCAAGGCCAGTTGCTCAACGACCAATCCCTGCGTAGCCAAGGTGTGCAATCTCAACACCGCCTTCGATTGCACCGCGAACGCATGCACCAAGGTCTGCCAGAACAACGTGACCAAGGCTTGCACGCAGAACTCGGACTGCCCCGGCAGCAACTGCGCGACCCAAACCTGCGGCAACAACACTTGCAGCGGCAACGACTACAGCGGGACTCAAGTGCCCTTGCACTTTACCTACAACACGCCGGTCAACCTTGTCGAGGACCTGTCCAGCACTCCGCCGACACTGCAGTGCGGTCGAGTGCTGTTCAGTGATTTCCACGTAGAGAACGCTGACGAGTACAACAAAGTGTTCCCCGAGCAGTGCGGGGTTGCCTGCACTGCTGCCAACGCGGCCTCGAAGTGCGCGGCCGGTGGCAAGTGCGTGGGCGGCTACTGCCTCAACCCGATGACCCCGCAGGAGAAGCTGCTCGAGTACATGATCTTCGATCTGGGCTCGTGCGTGCCGCCACCAGATACCTGCAAGCCGAAGACCGAATGCCCTGCCGGTGAAAACTGCGGTTTCGCGCCTGACGGTTGCGGCGGGTTGGTCTCCTGCGGCGTGTGCAAGGCCGGCGAGACTTGCGGCGGCGGTACCCCGCCCGTGCCGAACAAGTGCGGCAAGGGCACGACCAGCTGCGTGCCCCTCACCTGCGGCGCGCAGAACCTAGAGTGCGGGCCAGCCGCCGACGGTTGTGGCGACAAGATCGACAGCTGCGGCACGTGCGCGGCCGGCGAGCTGTGCGTGCAAGGCAAGTGCGCGCACGTCAACTGACGTGCGATGCCCGAGGCCTCGACGTTCAAGTGTTCCGTGTGCGGGGCGCCCGCACACGCCGGCGATTTCAGTTGCCGCTACTGCGGTGCTGGCATTGCCACGCTCCGCTGTAGTCGCTGTTTTCAAATGAACATGGCGTACGCCCACCACTGCTCCGGCTGCGGCGTGGAGCTCGGGTTGATTGTCGAATCCGCACTACAAGCCAGCCAGTGCTGCGACTGTCACGCCCCGTTGGAGCTGATCGCCGAAACCGCGGGCAGCCTGCTCAATTGCCGGAAGTGCGGCGGTCAGTTCGTGGAGCACGCCCTGCTCCGGGCACTGCTCGAGAGCCACGAGCAGACGGGTCAAGCATTTGCGGACGCACCGTATCAACGGCCAGCCAAAGCCAGCATCGAGCGCGTTCACTACCGCCCGTGCGCGGTCTGCCAGCAACGCATGAACCGCAAGAACTTCGGCGGCGCGAGCGGCGTGATCGTGGATGTGTGCGCACGCCACGGCACCTGGTTCGACGCCGGTGAATTGCCGCAGGTGCTCGCCTTCGTGAAGAGCGGCGGGCTCGTGCGCGAGCGGGCTCGCGAGCAAGAGCGCCAGCGCCAAGCGCGCGCTCACGACCGCGACATGGCAGGAGCATCCTCACCGCCATCGCCGCTGGCGTTCGGCTCGCTCGCGCAGAGCGGCGATCAGGGCCGGTTTGCCAAAGATCTACTGGAGTTCGTGGTCGAAGTGCTCACCGGAAACCGTACGCACTAACCCTCGAGCCCAGCCAAGATCGCTTCCAGCGACAAATCTGCGACGCAGGTCACCCCGTCGGAGGCTCCGTAGTAGATGCGCACTCGATCTCCCTCCGCGACGAGTCCGCAAGTGAACGCGACGTTGGCGAAAAAGCCTTTCAGCTCGTAGGGTGCCTCGGGGAATAAGATCGGCTCGCGCGACCGCCCGAGCACGCGACTCGGATCTTCGCCGTCGAGCAGCAGGGCACCGAGCGAATACGTGAGCGGCGAGGCGGTCACCCCATGATACACGCAGAGCCACGCTGGGCGACCGCGGAACTGCACTCGAAATGGCACCGCGCCGCCGCCCACCTTCAGATCGTCCCACATCCCCGGGCGCGCCGAAGCGAGTAGGCTGTGCTCGCCCCAGGCCAGCAGATCCGGCGATGAAGCGAGCCAAATGGCGGGGCGGCCGATGTCCTCCGGCATGGGGCGATGGAGCGCCCAATAGCGTCCGCGGATCTGTTCGGGAAAGATGGTCACATCTCGATTCGGCGGAGAAAAGATGATGCCGTGGCGCTCGAACTGCCGCAGATCACGGCTCGACGCGAGGCCGGTGGCGATGCCCGCTGAAGAAACCGCCGTATAGTTGACCCAAAACGTGTCACCAATTTGGGTGATCCGCGGATCTTCCACGCCGAAGGCCTCGAGCGCGTGCTGCGCGGAGAACACCGGCTCGTTTTCGACTTCGAAATGCAGGCCGTCTTTGGAGCGGGCACGTCGAAAGTGCGAGATCGACGTCAGGAACGTGTCTCGGCCGACCACCACCAAGCGACTGTCGTCGAGCTTGAGCCCAGGCGTATCGCGGCTCCAAGTGCGCAGCTCGATGCGCTTCGACTCCGGATTGTAGATCGGCGAGGCGACGTGCGTCGAAGCGACCGCGAGCGGCGCCTCCGCAACACGCAACAACAGGATCGTTTCATCGCCCACGCGAATGGCGCCCGGGTTGAACACGCCCACGACCTCGAAGTCCGGTCGCGAGGGCAGGAGCTGACTCGGCACCAAGATCGGATTGTCGGCGAAGCGGCGAACCGAAGCGTTGTGACTAGCCATGGCAGTCGCAAGCCTGGCAGATAGAAAGCACCACTACGAGCCAAAAAGAGGCCCAAAAGAAGCACATTTAAGCCACAGTCGGCGGCGGTGCAGGACGCCGCGGTCGTTGGCTCGCGGTCGTTCGGATGATGGGTGCCGAGCTCAGCCGTGCGCGGCGCGCAGCGCGCGACGACGGCTGGGCACGACGGTCGGCTCCTCGAGCGCCGCCTGCTGTCGGGGCGTGCCCGTGTGCAGCGTGGCGCGTTCCAAAATGGCTTCGCACAACTCGGCAAAACCAAAACCGGCCGCGCTGGCGATCTTGGGCAACAGGCTGGTCTCGGTCATGCCCGGTAGCGTGTTCACCTCCAGCACGTATTCATTTTGGCCCTCGGTGACCAGCAAATCGACGCGCACGGCGCCGCTCGTGTCGAGTGCGCGCGCCGCACGCTCCGCCAAATTCAAGGCTCCGCGATACCGAGCGGCCGGTAGCCGCGCGGGCATGAAGTAGTCGGTCATGCCCGGCGTGTACTTGGCCTGAAAATCATACACCCCCGACCTGGGCGCGATCTCGATCGCACCCAGCACGCGGCCATCCAAGATGCCCACCGCGATCTCTTTCGCCTCGATGAAACGCTCGATCAGCACGCTCGAGTCATAGGCGAGCGCCGCCTGCACGGCTCGCGCCAGCTCGCTCAAGTTGTCAGCGCGTGCAACGCCCAAGCTCGAGCCCTCGCGGCGCGGCTTGGCGATCACCGGAAAGCCGAACGAACCATGCAGCTCTTCCAGATCCGCCGCGCACTGCTCGCTCCCGAAGACGTAGTACGGTGGCGTCGGCACGTTGTGCAGCCGAAACAACTCCTTGGCCTTGAGCTTGTCCATGGCCAGCGCGCTCGCGAGCACGCTCGATCCCGTATACGGGATCCCGAGGAGCTCCAAGACGCCCTGCACGCAACCGTCCTCACCGAGGCGCCCGTGGAGCGCCAAGAAGGCCACGTCGAGCTGGCCGCTGGTCAGCTGCGCGAGGGCCTCGTTCCCCGCCCCGAGCAGCACCGGCGTGACATCATAGCCGAGCCCGCGGAGCGCGTGGACCACTGCTTCGCCGGAACGGATCGAGATCGCGCGCTCCGCGGACGATCCACCCATGATGACTCCGACACGCGTGGCTTTCATGCTTCGAATGGGTATCGAAGGCGCTCGCCGCGGGCCAAGATTTCGGCCGGATTGAGCGGCTTTAGGAGACTTCGACGACCACCGCGGTGATGTTGTCCTTGCCGCCGCGCGCGTTGGCCAGCTGGATGAATTTTTCGACCGCGAAATGGCCGCCTTCCGCCATCATGCCTGGGATTTCTTCAGGCTTTAGGTAACCGTGTAAGCCGTCGCTGCACAACATGTAGGCATCCCCCAAGCCTGCCTCCCAAACACTCGTATCTACTTGCACATAATCGCGGCTACCGACCGCGCGCGTGATCACATTGCGCTGTTTGCTGACGCGCGCTTGGTCGGGGGTGATCAACCCCTGCTTCAACTGCCAAGCGATAAGTGTGTGATCTTCCGTCAATTGCAGCGCGTTGCCCGTGCGCACTCGGTAGATCCGACTGTCCCCCACCTGACCGAGCACCACGCTGTCGCCAAAACGCATCATGGCGCTGATCGTCGTCCCCATGCCCGCCTTGCCACGGTCGAGCTCTGCCATCGCGAACAGAATATAGGTGGCCGCCTGCACGGCGCCTTCCAGCAATCTGCACGCGGCGCGCGCCTTCTCTTCCGTTTGCGGTCCGTCGAGCGCGAGCGTCGCCTTGCCGCGCTTGACCATCCCGTGGATGGTGTCGATCGACTCCTGGCTGGCGACCTCGCCGGCAGCGTGCCCGCCCATGCCGTCCGCGACGACCCACAAGCCGAGTTCGTCGTCACAGAGGTAAGCGTCCTCGTTCACCGAGCGACGACGTCCGATGTCAGTTCCCCCGTAAGAGCGCATGTTGTACGGGGCGGCAACGACAGGCATTCCGTATCAGGCTATCAATGTTTCAGCCGGGCGGAAGCCTCATGATGGTACCCGAGGCTGCCATCGTGATCGCGCGTTGATGAGCGACCGCGCGTGGACACCCCCTTGCGGGCAGGCGGGGCCCGAAATAAGGTGCGCACATGAGGGCTACAGCTACGAGCCTGCTCGTCCGCGGCGAAAGCCCCGCGCGGCTCGTCAGCTCGATCCGAGAGGCCGCGGCCGGTTTAGGCCTTAAAAAGCCGGCCGGCGGGCTCGTGTTGGTCGCGGGTGGGATGGCCACAAAACTCGGGGCAATCGCCGATGCGCTCGGTCGTGCGAACCTCGGCTTTCCGCTGCTGCTGGCCTCGGGTTCCGGCGTCGTCACGGAGCGGGGGGAAATCGAGGGCGAGTCCGCGGCCGCCGTGCTGCTCTGGCTGGGTGGGGCGACCGAGGCCTGGGTGGTTTCCGCCAGTCAAGCGGAGCTGTGCCTGGCACTCAGCCGTGAGCTCGCAGCGCGCAATGAAGCCGCACGCCCCGAGACCGCCCTGGTCTTTCTCAGGCCGAACGGCGTTCAACCCCACACGATCGAGGCGCTCCACGGCTTGAAGGGCTCGCGCGTCATCGGCGCCGGCACGCTCTCGGATAGCGACGTGTACGCGGTCGGGGGTTCCGGCGCGGTGAGCGTCGGGGCCGCGGGTGCGCTCACCGTGCGCGGCCTGCCCACGCCGATCGTGGCTTCGTCCCCGGCGTGCAAGCTGCTCATGCCGTTACGCGAGATCAGCGCCGTGCGCGGTTCGATGGTGCTGTCGATCGAGGGCGAGCCTGCGCTCGAGGTGCTGAGCACCGTGGCCCACGCGCTCGTCGATCAACCGCTGGTCTTCGTCGCGTTGGCCACCGAGCAGGGCGAAGACAGCGTGCGGCCACCGCTTTTGCTGCGCGCGGTACAAGGCGTGGATCCAGCGCGGCACGGCTTGATCGTGTCGGAAGAAGTCAGAAAAGGCATGCGTATGGCATTTGCCGTGCGTGATGCCAGCGCTGCGCGCGCGGATTTCGAGATGCGCATCCGCGAAATAGCGCGCGAAGCGGCAGGCGCCGCGCCGCGCTTCGGGATCTGCCTGAACTGCGCGGGCCGCGGCGTCTCGCTGTACAAAAACCCGGATACCGATTTGCGCATGCTCAAAGCGCGTTTCGGCGAAATCCCGTGGGTCGGCCTATTTTCCAGCTTCGAGATCGCGCCTCACGGCGGCGAGCCCGCGCTGCAGCTGTACAGCGGCGTGGTCGGCCTGTTCACCTCACCGAGCTGATTTGCGCGAACACGAGCCCCAATGCCCTCACCCGCCTTGAATCTGATTCGCCCCAAGGCCCGCTTCGGCGTGGCCGACGCCGTGCTCGCGGGGTTGGTGATCGCGGTGGTCGGCTTGATGGTCGTGCCGCTGCCGACTTGGCTGCTCGATCTGCTGATCGCCTCCAATTTGGCGGCGTCGGTCGTCATTTTGCTGGTCTCGATGTACGTCAGCGAGGCGCTCAAGATCGCCTCTTTCCCGACGTTGCTCTTGATCACGACCTTGATTCGCTTGAGCTTGAACGTGTCTTCGACGCGTTTGATTTTGCTCCAAGCGGACGCTGGCGAGGTGATCCGCGCGTTCGGCCAATTCGTGGTGCGCGGCAACTATGTGGTCGGCGCCGTGATCTTTTTGATCCTGACCATCATTCAGTTCATCGTGATCGCCAAGGGCAGTGAGCGCGTCGCTGAAGTGGGCGCGCGCTTCGCGCTCGACGCCATGCCCGGCAAACAGATGGCGATCGACGCCGAGCTTCGCTCCGGCGCGATCGACGGCAGTGAGGCCCGCGCTCGGCGGCGCATGCTGGTGCGCGAGAGCCAATTCTATGGCGCGATGGACGGCGCCATGAAGTTCGTCAAAGGCGATGTGATCGCCTCGCTGCTGATCACGGTCGTCAATATTTTGGGCGGCTTGGCCATCGGAATCGGCCAAAAAGGCCTAGAACCGGTGGCCGCGCTCAAGCGTTACGGGCTACTCACCATTGGTGATGGCCTGGTCACGCAGATCCCCGCGCTCTTGATCGCGACCGGCGCAGGTGTGCTGGTCACGCGCGTCGCCAGCGAAGAAGCCGATACGCCGCTCGGCGTCGAGCTAGCGAGCCAGCTCTTCGGTCAACCCCAAGCCTTGCGCGTCGGCGGTGTGTTCGTGCTGCTGCTGTCGTTGATCCCGGGCCTGCCTACACTGCCCTTCTTGGCCATCGGAGCACTCTTATTGTTCGGCTCACGAGCCCGGGGCAAAGTCCTGCGCTCGACCGAGGAAGCACCGCTGACCGAAGTCACGCCGCGGCGCACCGGCAGCGCCGCCATGCGCTTCGTGCCCGCGGTCACGCCGTGGGGTCTAGAGGTATCGGCCGATCTGGCCAGCTTCGAAGAAGATGACGTGCGCGGCACTGAAGTTCGCCGCCCGGGCCTGCGCTCCGCAATCAGCGCCGTGCGCGAAATCGTGTTTCGCGATTTCGGTGTACCACTGCCCCCCGGTCGATTGGCGGCTAGCGCACAATTGCCGCCGCGACACGTCGTGCTCTCGATTCACGAAGTCCCCGCGCGCGTGTTCGCCATCCCCGCTGAAGTGAGCGACGCCACCATCGCCGAATTCGTAGTCGGCCAAGCCTTGTTCGTGCTGCAAACACGCGCCGTCGATTTTCTGGGTATCGCGGAGACCCAAGGTTTGCTGGACGAGCTCGAGCAAATCGCGCCGGCCACCGTACGCCAAGTGGTGCCGAAGCCGATTGCGGTCACGCTCCTGGCAGACGTCCTGCGACGATTGGCCGAGGAGCGCGTGAACATCCGCGATCTGCGAGCGATCTTGGAAGCCCTGGCCTTGGTCGGCAACGTCGAGCGCGATCCGCTGAATCTGGCAGAATTCGTGCGTTCTCAGCTGCGCCGGCCGCTGACTCACGCGCTCACTCAGGGCGGCCGTGAGCTGTCGGTCGTCCTTCTCGAACCGCAAATCGAAGAATCGATCCGCAGCGCCGTTTCACGCACTCCCGCGGGCAGCTTTTTGACGCTCGCACCCGCCGCCGCGCGCGACATCGTGTCTGCGGTGCGTCGCGCCTTGCCGAACGAACGCACTGAGTCCCCCCTGGTCGTGCTGACCCAGCCGGACATCCGACGCTTCGTGCGCAAGTTGCTGGAGCTCGATCTGCGCGACGTCCGCGTCGTCTCCTATGCCGAGCTATTGCCAGAAGTGGCGATCCGCCCGGTCGCAAAAGCCACGCTCGCCGGGCTGTAAGGCCTCTCCGGCTCACACGCGGCGCTGCACGACCATCTTGCGCGGTACGGCACCGCTCTGCTCGACCATCTTCTTGGCCTCTTTTTGCAGCAACGGGTGAGTGCGCTTGGTCATGAACCCACCCAACAGCCGCACGTCGAGCGTGGCTAGCTTTTTGAGCGCGCGGCGCATGCCCTTCAGATCATTGGTGTAGGCGTAGGCGTAGGCCAGCGCGCGGTACAACTGCGGGCGCAGTTGCTCGTACACCGCATCTTCCGGGTCGATCAGAGTCAGCATTTCGACGCTCTTTTTCGCGTTGCCGGTGCGCGCCCAAGCTTCACTGCAAATGGCGGTGAGCATGGCGCGGGTCTTCGCGTCGCGCTGCCGGCTCAGGTCGATGTTGTCGACCAGCTGCCGAGCGGGACCGATATCGCCCAAGGTGAGGTGAATCATCGCGCGTTGGGCACGCGTTTCGTCCGCGACCGCGCCCATCACCTTGGTCAGGTCGATCTTCTCCAGCGTGGCCAGGGCCTTCTTGGGGTCGTCCTGCATCTCCAGCTGAGCGCGCGCGAAGACGGCCGTCGGATCGTTCTGCTTGTACGAGGCATCGAGCTGCGCGAGGGCCGCTTTGCGATCTTCCGCAGACTCGACCCCGCTCAAGATGCTGGCCACCCCCTGCGCCTTCTTCGATTGACGCAGCGCCCAAATCACGACCGCGATTGCCAGCACGCTGACCAGGGCGGGAATGGAGATTGCGATCGCGCGAATGGTGCTCGTCTGCGCGAACGCCGCGACCAACCCGCCGATCAGCCAGATGGCCAGCACCGGGATCAGCAACCGCCCGATCATGCCCTTCAGCTGTTCGGAGCCCAACGGGCTGTCGATCGCTGCCTTCACCGGCGGCTGTGAGCCGAGCGGTGCGGCTTTTGCGCCCTCTGTTTGGCGATCTGCCGCGCGCTTGAGCTTCCGAGTTTCACTTGCCACGCTCGGGCTATAGCCGGGCGTTTGCGACCGAGCAAGGGTCGGGACGGGCCGATCCGCCCGCGCTAGCTGTCTGCGCTGGGGAGCAAGCTATCGCGCGGCGCGTCCGGCATGGCCTCGTGCCGGAAATGATTGAAGACGCCCTGCGTCAGGGAGAGCACCGGGACGCCCAACAAGGCGCCCCAAATTCCGAAGAAATGCTCGCCCGTGATCAGCGCCAGCACCACCAAAACCGGGTGAATTTTGGCCGCCGTGCCGATGATCTTCGGGTTCAGGAGGTTGGCCTCAATCTGATGAATCCCAATGATCCAGATCAGGACGGAGAGCGCAGTCCAGAGGCCCTGAGTGAGACCGATCATCACGGCCGGAATGGCGCTGGTAATGGATCCGAAGATCGGCACGATGCTCATGATGGCCGCGACGATCGCTAAAATCGGCCAATATTTGAGCCCGAACAGCGCAAAGCCGATGGCGGAGAGCACGCCGTTGACCAAGCAAATCAACAGCTGACCCCGCACCACGCCCGAGAGCCCGCGATCCAAGCGCACGAGCAAGCGATCGAAGCCGATGCGCGAACGCGGCGGCGGCAATGAGCGAAAAAAGCCCACGATCGCCTCACGCGTTTGCATGATATAGCCGGCCACCATCAGCGTCATGAACAGCAAAAAGATGCTGCGCGCGACCTTTTGGATCAGGGCGTGGCCGAGCAAAACCAGCTCGAAGGCGTTGCGCTTCACGTAACTGACGCCTTCGTCCAACCCTTGATTGGTCAGCTCGGCGACGCTGAAACGCCCGGCCGGCTTCAGCTGCGCGGGCACCACGCGCCAATGGCCGGGGCCACGCTGCACCACATCGATGCCAGACCCCACCTCGATGTCGAACGCGCCGTCGGGGCGTGGATGCACTTGCAGCGCGGCCGCAGGCTCGCTGGGCGTGGGCGCTGACGGCGGCTTGGTCCGACGATGCTCGAAGCTCTGCACCCACTCTTCCACGCGCGGGCCCCAGCTGGTCGAGGCGCCGTCGAGCAGCGCGGGCGCGTCGCGCGTGAGCTTCGAGCTCTCTTCGTAGAGGCGCGGGGCGATGGCCGCGATCGAGAAGTAGATGATGCTCAGCGTGACCGCATAGACGATCAGAATCGCCGCGGGCCGCGGCACGCGCGCGCGTTCACAACGCGCCACCAGCGGCGTCAGCACGTAGGCGATGATCAAGCCCAGAATGAACGGCAACAGCACCGCGCTGGCCCAAATCACGAAGGCCAAAAACAGCGCCGCGCTGATCGCGAGAAACACGACTCGTTGTCGCGTCCAGCCGCCCGCAGGGCGACCCAGCGGGGGAGTATTCAAACTGACAGGACTTGACACGACACCACCGAACCCCGGGCATAACGTCGATGTTCCCGCCACGCAAGAGATTGCCGCCACGGGCGCGCCGGTCTCCGCGCCGGCCCGCCGCAGCTCGCTCGCGCACAAAACCAATCGAGCCCAAACCGGCGACTTTTCGTCGCTAGCTCAGGCTCGCTGGTTGTCTCAACGAAGACCGCGCGGACTCACGAATGAGGGCCGCGCGGCCGCTTCGAACCGCTCAGTTCGAGTCGGTGTCTTCCGTGGGCGGCGGCGGAGGCTGGCTCGCGCCCGCCTTCAAACCCGCCAGCTTGTCCTTGAACACGTCGCCCAAGGTCGCACCCTTGCCGGTCGACTCACGCTTGAGCACCTGAATGTGCTCGGCTTCGACGCTTTCGCCGGGCTTGCGCATGGTCAGGGTCAGGCGGCGGTCCACCGTATCGATGTTCTGAACCTCGGCCTTGACCTTCTGGCCAGGGGTGAGCTCGGTGTTCGCGGGGATCTCGTTGGACGGGATCATACCCTCGATGCCTTCGACGATGCGAATGAACGCGCCGTACTCGGGAACGCTGAGCACGACCGCATCTTCCACGACCGTACCGGGCTTGTACTTGCTGAACAGATCCGGCCACGGATCGTCCCAGAGCTGCTTGACGCCGAGGCTGACCTTCTTCTCGTCGTGGTTGATCGAGAGGATGATGGCTTCGACATCGTCGCCCTTGTTGTACAGATCGGCGGGGTTGTTGACCTTGACCGTCCAAGAAAGGTCGGTCTTGTGCACCATGCCGTCCACACCCTCTTCGATGCCGACGAATACGCCGTAATCGGTGAGCGAGCGCACCTTGCCGCCGATCTTGTCGCCCGGCTTGTACTTGTCGGTGAACAGCGTCCAGGGATCGGGCTCGAGTTGCTTGAGACCGAGCGAAATACGCTTGGCGCGCGAATCGACCTCGAGCACCTGGCACTCGACCTCGGCGCCCATCTCGAGCAGCTTGGACGGGTGCTTGACCTTCTTGGTCCAGCTCATCTCGCTCACGTGGATCAGGCCTTCGACGCCCGGTTCGAGCTCCACGAACGCGCCGTAGTCGGTCAGGCTCATGACCTTGCCGCGCACGCGCTTGCCGAGGGGGTACGCCTCTTCGACGTGGTTCCACGGATCCTCTTGGGTCTGCTTCATGCCCAAGCTGACGCGCTCGGTCTCGGCGTTGTACTTGAGCACCTTGACGGTGACCTCGTCGCCGACCTTGAACACTTCGCTCGGGTGATTGACGCGACCCCAGGACATGTCGGTGATGTGCAAGAGACCGTCGATACCGCCGAGATCGACGAACGCGCCGTACTCGGTCAGGTTCTTGATCGTGCCCGTGACCGTCATGCCCTCTTCTAGGGTCTGCAGGGTCTTCTGCTTCATCTGGTCGCGCTCGCGCTCCAGCAGCACGCGGCGCGAGAGCACGATGTTGCCGCGCTTCTTGTTGAACTTGATGACCTTGAATTCGTAAGTCTGGCCGATCAACTTCTCGAGATTGCGGATGGGGCGCAGATCGACCTGCGAACCCGGCAGGAATGCTTTGACGCCGCCGCGGATGGTGACCGACAGGCCGCCTTTCACGCGCTGGCTGATGGTGCCTTCGATGATCTCGTCACGCTCGCAAGCCGCGGAGATCTCGTCCCACACCTTCATCTTGTCGGCCTTCTCCTTGGACAAGGAGATCAGGCCGTCGTCGCTCTCGCGGCTCTCGATGAACACGTCGACTTTGTCGCCGACCTTGACACCGAAGGTGCCGTCGGCACCGACGAACTCGCTCTTGCTGATGACGCCTTCGCTCTTCCCGCCGATGTCTACGATCACGGAGTCGTGATGCACTTGCACGACCGTGCCGCTGACGATTTGCCCTTCACCTCCTATCTCCACTCCTGCAGTGGTTTCGCTCGCTTCGAACATGGCGGCGAAGCCGGAGAGGGAAGTTGTGTCAGGGGTTGCGGGTTGAAGTTGGGTCATGGATTGAAACAATGCCTCCTAAATTGGAACGCTCGCGCGACGCGAGGGGTACCCAGCCAGAGTGCGTAGTGCACAAATAAGCAGGTCCTCGCGTCGGACGCGCTGAGGTAGCGCACGGGTTCGGTCGCGTCAAACGCAAAAGCCGTACCCGCACCCGCGCGGTGACGGAACTCAGGTCCACCGGGCGAGTGGCGAGTTTAAGGCTGAGTCGACGGACGCGCAAACTGGGCCCGGAGCAGGCTCGCCAGCCACTCCACGCCCCGGTCCAATTCTGGCCGCGTCCAGCTGAGCTGCACCCCCACTTCCCCCTCACGGTGAGGCACGATTTTGACGCTTTCGAGCGGGCGACGCGCGGCCGATTCGGGCGGCGCAGCAGCGCCCAGTGTGGCGAAATCGGCAGCGACTCCGCTGGGCTCGGAGCTCGCACCGGGGTGCAACCGAACCGCTACATCGACTTCGATCTGCTCGGCCAGCTGGAATGAGCCAGAAACGCCGTCGAACCGGGCAAAACCCGGCGGGATCGGCTCGGCCACTTTCAGCGCAAAACCGCCCGCACCCTCCGGCGGCAGTCCCAGACTGAGGTAGGCCTGCCCTCCGAGCAGCGCGGCGCGCAGCCGAGCTGCGTCCGAAGCCACCACGAGGGCACCGTCCGAGGCCTGACCAATGGCCGGGCCGTGCTCGACTTGCAGCACGCCGTCTTGCAGCACGCAGGGCGTCGGTTCCTCGGCCAAGGTGGTCTCTAGCCCGTGAACCAGGCCCGACTTTGGAAATTTTCCGCCGAACACCAGTACCCAACCCGAGTCGCTGATTGAAAGTACGATCTCTCGCAGATCCCGACCCAACTCGACGCCCGTGTGCGCCCGGAAGCGATCGTGACGCGGCTTGAGATCTGCGCGCGGCGCGCCCTGATCGAACAACGGCAGCAGGCGAGCGCGAATCGGGTCGGAGATGAGCAGGGTCTCGACGTCGATGCGCGCGGCGAGCCGCGTGTCGTTGGGCAAATGACGAGCTGCCACACGGCCATAAGCGACGAACTTGAAATAGATCAAGAGCCCGCCCGCGAACGCCAGCGCGAGCGACAGGCCGAACCCGATGAATACCGATCGATACCCGAGGCCGGTTCGCGCTCGCACCGCTGCTTCGTCGTTCACGGGGCGGAAGCTATCACCAGGCACAGGCCGAGCCACGGCAATTGACGAGCTCAGACAGCTCATCGCGTCCCAAAACGAGCTGCAATGAAACGTACTGTCCGGCATTGCCGACTTTGAGCCGCGCGGCGAACTTGGCGAGCCGGCCCGAACCAGCACCCAGCGCGTCGCGCATTTCACTGAGCGCGTGTGCGACCTGTTCGGCGAGCGGCGCGTCCTCGAACTTGAGCGCCAAAGTCGCGTCTACCCCGGAGCCCGTCAGATCCGCATTCAGCTCCAGCCGATGCGCGTTTTGTGCCAAGCGACGCAAGCTATCGGCCCCGCTGAACAGCGATAGCGGCAACACCTGGGGCCGCGCGACCGCCGAGAACACGCCTTTCTCGGCCGGCTCGAGCGGGGGCGCTCCACGCTGCTCCTCGAGTGAGCGCTCCACGCTGTCGATCTCGGCCTCGCTCAGGCTGACCAGCAGATCTTCGCCATGCACGTAGATCCGCGCGGGCGCCGAGCGCGTAGGCGGCGCGGGGCGATCGTAGCGCCGCAGATCCCCGCCGAGGTCGATGGCAGGCCCGAAGCGGGGCGTACTCGCGGCGCGATACGGATCGAAGTTCGGGAAATGGCCGGACAGCACGAACACGCTATCGAGCGCTTCGAACGAGCTCGTGGGGCGCATACCGAGCCACAAGGTATCGGTCTGCTCGAGCGCGCCGAGCAACAGTGCGTCGGTGGCGCGATCCACGCCGTGCAGGCTGTGCACCGCTTGCTCACTGATCGCGGTCATCGCGGGCCCGCCCAAGGTCTCGCGAATTTTGCGCAGATCGAGGCGCACGACCAGATCCAGATCGGCGGGCATCGCGTCCGCGGCCCGGGTGAGACTCGGCGCGCTGGGTGGCGGCCCGATGCGCTGCGTATGGCAAGACGCGCCGAGCAGCGCGCCCAGGCACAGCAGCCAGCGGGCCCGCGCGCGCTTCATGCGCGGGCGCCGAGCGCTGCTTCTACTTCGCGCACGCGCGTGACGATGCGGGCCACCACTTGCTCGATGGATAGGCTCGAGCTGTCGATCACGCACGCGTCGAAGGCCTGCTTGAGCGGCGCGATCGGCCGCGTGCTGTCGCGCAGATCGCGCTCGGCGACTTCGCGCTGGACCTCGGCCAGATCCGGCGATGCTCCGCGTGAAATCAGCTCGTCGTAGCGGCGACGCGCGCGGATGTCGACGCTCGCGGTCAGGAAAAATTTGGCTTCCGCGTCGGGGAAAACCACCGTGCCGATGTCCCGACCCTCGAGCACCGCGCCGCCCGCGGCGCCCGCTTGGCGCTGCATGTCGAGCAACGCCTCGCGCACTGCGGGCACGGCGCTCACTTTGCTCGCGCCCTGGCTCACGTCCGGCTTGCGAATCGCCAAAGAGACGTCTTCACCGCGCAGTTTGACGGCAAAGCCGCTCGATTTTTGATTGCCGAGCTCGACCGCGTGCTCTTTCACCAGCTGCCGCGCGAGCTCGCCGAGCGGCTCTTCGGCGTCCCAGGAAACACCCGCGCGTTGGGCCGCGAGCGCGACCGCGCGATACAGCGCGCCGGTGTCGACCAACAGATAGCCGAGCTCGTCGGCCACGCGCTGGGTCACGGTCGACTTCCCTGCCCCCGCCGGCCCGTCGATCGCCACCACTGGCCGACGAGTCATCGCTGGACCTCGATGTCGGCACCCAGCGCACGCAAGGTGCCGGCAAACCGTGGGAAGCTCACGGCCAAACAATCCACGTCCGAGATCACGGATTCGCCGTCTGCCAGCAAACCCAGGATCGCGGCCGTCATCGCCACTCGGTGATCGCCGCCGCAGCTCACCCGCGCGGCCGTGAGCGCTCGCTCGGGCTGGCCCTCGATCACGATGCCGTCGGGGCGAGCCGTGGCTTGCACGCCGAACGCCCGCAACAGCTCGCTCAGCGCGGCGATGCGATCCGTGTCTTCTTCGCGCAGCTCGGCCACGTCGCTGACTTCTGTCACGCCGCGAGCGCGGGCGGCAAGCGCGCAGATCACGGGCAGCTCATCGAGCGTGCGCAGCGCGACCTCACCGCTGATTTTCGTGCCACGCAGCACCGATCCTACGGCATTGACCTCACCCCAGGGTTCACCCAGGGCATCACCCTTGGGAGTGATACCCATGCGGCCACCGAAAGCGCGCAACACCTCCAAGATCCCGGCGCGCGTTGGGTTCAGGCCGGTGCGGCGAGTGGAAACGTTGGAGCCCGGCACCAGCTCGGCGGCCGCGAGCACGAACGCGGCGGCCGTGATGTCGCCCGGCAAGTCGACCTCGAAGCCGCGGATCGACAGGGGATCGGCGGGCGGATGCAGGCTGACCATGGAACCGGCGGTGCGTACCGGCATGCCCAGCTCGCTCATCAAGCGCTCGGTGTGATCGCGCGAAACCACGGGCTCGAAGATCACGGTCGGGCCCGAGGCGAACAACCCGGCAAAGAGCAGCGCGCCTTTGGCGTGATCGTTGGGCGCGGTCATCGCATACTCGATACCGGCGAGGCGTTTGCCCGGCGCAAGCCCGCTGATCTCGAGCGGCAGAGCGACGTCGTCCGGGTGCGCGCTGCAAGGTGCGGCTTGAATCAACGCGCCGCGCTGCACGAGCGGCGCCACCACCGCCTTCATGCGCCGGCGCGACAAGGCGGGGCTACCGACCAAACGCGACGCGAAAGGCTGCGCCGAAAGCACGCCCGCGAGCAGCCGCGCGGTGGTCGGCGAGTGCCCGCAATCGATTTCCGCCGTGGGGGCTTTGAGCCCAGCGAGGCCGACGCCGCGCAGCCGAACGGTGCCTTTGCCGTCGTCCTCGAAGCGAACACCGAGCGCGCCGAGCGCGCGCAGCGTCCCCAAATTGTCGTTGCCGTAGGCAAAGCCCCGCAGTTCGCACGGGCCATTGGAGAGCGCGGCCAAGATCAACGCGCGGTGGGTAATGCTTCGGTCACTCGGCACCGGCACGCTGCCCTCGAGCGGGCGCTGCTGGGGTCGAACGATCAGACGAGCCGGCGTCATGGGTTTTGAGCCAAAGCCTTGCTACCGAGATACTCCGGCAGCTTATCGAGCAATTGAATCAAGGCCGCGCCGTCCAGCCCGACCACGAACGCGGCTTGCTTGCCCTTCGCTTCGGCCTGCAATTGGCGCACGGGCTGCGGAAAACCGACCAGCGCCAAGAGCGTGCCGTAGGTGCTGAGCTTTTGCGCCAGCGCTTGCACGTTTTGCGCGCCGAGCTGGGCGCCCGCTTCGTCCTCGTACACCAACGTGCCGGCCAAATTGACGCCCGGGTCCTTGAAGTTGCCTACGAAGGCCATGGTCTGCAGGCCCTTCATGAAGGCGAGGTTCGCGCTGGCCGCTTCCGGAATGGCCTGCGCGCGCAAGTCCGCACCAGCCACGATCGGCGCACTCTTCTCGCTATCGAGCAGCTTATCCATCCAGGGCAAGGTCTGCCGGCGCACTCGGCCCTCGCGCACGCGATCGAGCGCGCGGCGGATGCCGGTGTCGTTGCCGAACAAGGCGGTGTGATCGGTGAGTAGGCAAAAGCCGAAGCCGGCGGCGGTGTATAGCGTACGACCCGCATATTGCCGCTTGGCGATCGGCACCCCTTGCGGCGTTTTCTCCACGCCATTCACCGCCGCTTCGATCTTCGCTTTGTCGAACTTGCCCAGCGCAACGCCCGACAAATCCGCGCCCTGCATCGAGTATAGGCCGAGATACAAGTGCGAGAGGTCGCGCGCGGGGTCGAAGCCCGCCGACGGTGGCACCGGCAAACGCTGGTTGAGCAACGCCAGCAAGCGGCCGCCGAAGGGGGACGCCACGAGCTGCGTCGGATCCAGCGAGGCGATGCCGACCACGTTCCCCGGCAGGAGCGCGAGCGGTTCTTTGTCGATGTCGAGCACACTCGGTTCTTGACCGGCGCCGGTTTGCACGATCACGTCTTCCGTGTGCGAGCAGCCGAGCGCGAGCAAGAGCGGAAATAGCTGGCGCGCGAGCGTGCGCCTCACGAAAGCACCTCGGAGAGAGCGCTGAGGAAGCGATCATTTTCGGCGGGTTTGCCCACGGTCACGCGCAGGCTGTTCGGCAAACTGGCAAAAGGCCGCACGATCACCCCCTTGCGCAGCAGCGCGTCGTAGACGGCGCGCCCGCTCTGCTTCACGTCCACCAAGTAGAAGTTGGCTTGGCTCGGGGTCACGGTCAGCCCGAGCGCGCTCAGTCTGGCGCTCAGGCGTTCACGCTCACTGGCGTTGAGCGTTTGGCTCTGGCGCACGTGCTCGACGTCGTCCAGCGCGGCCACCGCCGCCACTTGGCCCAAATTGCCGACATTGAACGGCGCGCGCACGCGATTCATGTAGCCGATCAACTCCGGCGTCGAAACGCCGTAGCCGACCCGCAGCCCGGCGAGGCCATGGATTTTCGAGAACGTGCGGCACACGATCAGGCGCTCGCGCTCGCCCCGCAGCTCGAGGCAATCCGGGAAATCAGAGGCCGTCGTGTACTCGATGTACGCCTCGTCCATCAGCACGATCACCTCCGGTGGGACCGCGCGCAAAAACCGACGGAGCGCGTCGAGCTTGACGTAAGTGCCAGTCGGGTTGTTCGGATTGCCTACGAATATCAAGCGGGTTCGCGGCGTGATCGCGGCTAGCATGGCCTCCAAGTCATGCGTCAGATCACGCACGGGGACGGCCGTGAAAGGCACGCCATGGGCGAGCGCGGCGATCCGGTAAACCACGAACGCCGGTTCGGCAAACACGATGTGATGCTCGCCCGTGCAGAACGTGCGCACCGCCAAGTCGAGCAGCTCGTTGGAGCCATTGCCCTGGATGATGTCGGCCATCGGCACGCCGTGTTCGGCAGCGATCCGCTCCCGCAACTTGAATGCGTTGGCATCCGGGTAACGGTGCACGTCGGCCAGCACGGCGCGGGCCGCCGCCAGCGCTTTGGGGCTCGGACCGAGGGGGTTCTCGTTCGACGCGAGCTTGATGGCATCGGTGATGCCGAACTCGCGCGCCAACTCCTCGACCGGTTTGCCGCCCTCGTACGGAAGCAGCGATTCGATCGACGGTGAGACCAGGTGTGACATGCGAGCCGAAGCCTAATCTTCCGTCCGCGCAATCGCTAGTCTTTGTCCCGAATTCTCCGGCTCCAACCTGAACGCCAACGCCCACGCTCTTTCGTCTCCAGGGAAAGTGGATGGGCGATCGCGCTCCCGCGACGCACCTCGCAGGGCGCTGAGTTCCTCGCCTATCGAGGCTCCCAGATTTCTTAACCGCCAAGGCGTCAAGATCGCCAAGGGAGAGACGAGAATTGGGTTTCGCTCTGGCCCGCCGTCCACGTCACGAAAATGGCGAGCTGCGACGTGCAGCGATAGCCCCACTACCCCGTGTTCCTACGGTGCATTGCGCGTTCGTGAGGCGCGCTGGGGTCTTGGCGATCTGGGCGCGTTGGCGGTGAATCCCCGTCGCGACGCAGCGCGGGAACAGGGCGTAAATGCGAGGTGCGATGCGGGACCGCGAACGCCCAATCTCAGAGTGGAGAAAACGAGGTGAGGAGAACGCTCCCGTTCCCGTTCCGGGGGAGAGATTAGCCAGCGACCGACGGGAACGAGCCGAGCACTTTGAGGTACTTCGTGCTGCGTTTGACGGCTTCGAGGGCCGTCACGACTTGGCGCTCGGTCACGTGACCGCCGATTTCGATGTAGAACACGTAGTTCCAGCTTTCACGCGGAACGGGGCGCGAATGCAGCTTTTTGACGTTGATGCCGCGTTCGGCGAAGTGCTTCAGCACGTCGAAGAGTGCGCCCGCGGAGTCATCCACGCTGAACAGCAGGCAGGTCACGTCGGTGCCCGAACGGCTTGCAGGCCGTTGGCTCGCCACGCAGTATCGCAGCTTGACGTCCGGCAGATCGCCGACGTTGTCACGCAGTAGCGAGAGCCCCGCGCTGCGCCCCGACGGCTCGGGCAAGATTGCCGCCGCATGTGGCTCTTCGGCCGCGAGCGCGGCGGCCACGACCGCGGAGCGCACGTCGATGATCGAAGCGCGCGGCAGCTCTTTGTCCAAGAAGCGCGAGCAGCTCGCGCGGGTCGCGGCGGTGGCGTACACCTTCTCGATATCGGAGATGGCGCTCGCGCGCGACATCAACTGCTGCGGCGCGGACAACGAGCGCTCGGCCACGATCACCAGATCGGTGTGTGACAGCGCGGTGATCGAGGGTTGGACCAAGCCCTCGACCGAAGATTCGAAGGGGAAGGCCGCGAATGCCGCGCGACCGCGCACGACTTCTTCCAACACTTCTTCGACACTGGCCGTCTCGATGAAGGTCGCGCCGGGGCCGAAGTAGCCGAGCGCCATGTGATGGCAAAAGGAGCCTTCTGGACCGAGATACGCCACGCGAGCGGGCTGTTCGATGCCCCGCGCGGAGGCGCGGATCTGCAGTAGAATGCCGCGCAAATTCTCGACCGGGAGCTCGCCGTTGGAGAGCGCGATCAGCCGGTCGAGCCACTCCTTCTCGTTGACGTCCGCGCTGGGGTCCGTCTCGATACGGTTGTGGATGTCGCGTGAAATTTTGGCGCGCGCGTCGAGCCGCTGCACGATCTCTTCGTCGAGCTTGGCGATTTGCACGCGGAGATCCAAAATTTCACGTTTGACGTCCATGAACGGCTTTCAAATTAGGGCGTGGATGATGAACCCGTAGTCGCCTTCGGCGTTTCGGCTTTCGTTTCGCTCTTGGTCTCGGTTTTCGCTTCGCTCTTGTCGCTCTTGTCGCTCTTGGATTCGCTGCTGCTCGCCGTGTCGAGTGAGCTACTCGAGCTCGAGCCACCGCCCGATTTGCTCGAGCCGTAGCCATCAGCGTACCAACCGCCGCCCTTCAAAATGAAGCCGGCGCCGCCAGAGATCTGGCGCTTGGCGTGATCGGTGCCGCACTTGGGGCAAGTCTTGAGCGGCGCAGCGCTGATGGCTTGCTCAGCCTCCCAGCCGTGCCCGCAGGCGGTGCAAACATATTCATAAGTCATCGGACCGGAACCTCTTGGCTGCCAAATGTGTCGCTCCAGGCCGGATGTCAACCGAACGAACTTCGTTAGTGTTTCTCTTCATTGGCGGTCTCGCAACCCGAACCGTCGGCAGGCGCCCCCTGAGCCACGGCCGGCCCGGAGGCCAGGTGGCGGAAGTCGGACAAAGTAGCGAGCGTGAACAGATGGGTCTTGTATGCATCCGTTCAGCGGCGTAGATCCAGGCGACGCGACGTGACCATACAAGCCGTGCCACGAGCCTGTGTACTGCCTGTGGGCAGCGCAGCTTGCGGGCGCCCGGCCTGCTATAAGCCGATCTCGATCGGCTGAGGGAAAGTTTATCGATGCACATCAAGAAGTTGGAAATCACGGGCTTCAAGTCCTTCGTGGACCGCACGGTGATCCACTTCGACCACGATGTAGTGGGCATTGTCGGCCCCAACGGCTGCGGCAAGTCGAACATCGTCGACGCGATTCGCTGGGTTCTCGGCGAACAGAGCGCCAAGCACCTCCGTGGCAAGAACATGGAGGACGTGATTTTCAACGGCTCCGAGTCGCGCGGTCCGAACGGCCTGGCGGAGGTCACCCTGACCTTCGACAACACCAATCCGGAGTACGCCCAGAGCCTGCCCATCGAGTACCGGGACTACCCCGAGATCGCCGTCACCCGTCGCCTGTATCGGGACGGAACGAGCGAGTACCTGCTGAACAAAACCCAGGTCCGCCTGCGCGACGTGACCGAACTGTTCCTGGGCACCGGCGTCGGCACCAAGGCCTACTCGATCGTCGAGCAGGGCCGCATCGGCCAGATCGTCAGCGCGCGCCCGGAAGACCGGCGCATGTTCTTGGAGGAAGCCGCCGGCGTCACCAAGTACAAGCAGCGCCGCAAGCAAGCCGAGCGGAAGATGGATCTCACGCGGCAGAACCTGCTGCGCATCAACGACATCGTTTCCGAGATCGATCGCACGCGCGCTTCGCTCAAGCGCCAAGTCGCCAAAGCCGAGCGCTTCATCGAATATCGCAAGGAGCTGGATGATCTCGTCCTACACGATGCCTCGCATCGCTTGCTCGAGCTGATCGTCACCGAGCGCGTCGAAAGCGACGGTTTCAACGCGGCAAGTGAGCGTTCTCAGGGCGCCCGCGGCGGGCTCCGTGAAGCGGACGTGCTGCTCGATGCCGCCCGCGAAGAAGCGCTCTCGATCGAAATTCGAGCCGACGAAGCGTCGCGCAGCGCCTTCGAGGCCGACAATGAGGTGAGCACGCTGCTCGCCGAGCTCGAGCGTTCGCGCGACCGTCTGACCCACCTCACGGAACGCTTGGACGCGGTGCAGACCGAGCTCGAGATCAACGAGGTTCGCTCGAACGGCTTACGTGAAGAACGCGAGGCGTTGGCCGCGCGCGTGGCCGAGCTCTCGGGCGACGAACGCGCCCGCGAAGCGGACGCCATGAGCGAGATCGAAGCACTGAGCGGGCTGCAAGCCGAAGAGGCCCAAGCCAGTGAAGAAGTGCACGCCCTGCGGCGCCAAGCCGGTGAGCTCACGGCGCGCTCGGCCGCTGCCGAAGCCCGCTTGGACGGCATCGCGCAGCGCTTGACCGAAGCTCGCGTGCGCAACGATCGCTTGGCCGCCGAACGCGATAAGCTGACCGGTGAGCTTTCGGACTGCTTGGCTCGCAAGCAAGCGCTCGAATACAGCGTGGCTCAGCTGGCCGAAGGCAAGCGCCTCACGCAGGACGAGCGCGCGGAGCTCGAAACCGAGCTCACGGGCCTCCGCGGTCGCACGCTGGAAAGCGAGCGCGGCGTGGATTCGGTCAAGAACGAGCTTGGCTCGAAGCGCAATCGCCTGCGCGCACTCGAAGATCTGCATCGCCGCCTGGAAGGCGTGGGCGGTGGCGCCCGCGCCTTGCTCTCGAAAAAGGGCGATCCACGCGTGCTAGGCATGGTTGCCGATCGCATCCAGGCGCCGGAGCATTTGACGCACGCGCTGGCCGGTCTGCTCGGCCCACGCCTGTCGTGCATCGTCGTCTCGGACGCGAGCGCGCAGGTCGATTTGCTGGCGGAGCTTCGTCAGGGTGAGCGCGGCCGCGCGGACGTGATCGCGGCCCGCCCGCCGTACATTGCCGGTGGTGGCCGCGGGTTCTGGGAAGGCGACGCGCAGGTCGTCGGTCGTCTCGCCGACGAGCTCAGCTACGCCGAAGCCGACGAAGCCCTAGTGCGCGCCTTGATCGGCGAGGCCGTGCTGGTGAACAGCGCGAGCGATGCCGTCGCGGTGGTTGGTCGCTACCCGGGCGTCACCGCCGTCGCACTCGACGGCACCGTGGCGCACCCCGGCGGCGTGGTCAGCGGCGGCACGGGCGATGAGATGGCATCCGCCATGCTCGACCAAAAGCGCGAAATGAACGTGCTCACGGTCGAGGTCGAGCGGCTCGAGAAGGAATACGAGAAGCTCAGCGCGGATCACAACGCGCTCCGCGCCCGCATCGCCGAGGTCAGCACCGCGCTCGATCGCGCGCGCCAAGAAGCGCATCAAGGTGAGCTCGCGCACGTCACCGCCGAGAAAGATCTAGCGCGCACCGCCGCTGAGATCGAACGTCACGAGAACCGCCAAGATTCGCTCGATCTGGAGCTGGCCGAGATCGCGCACTCACTGGAAGCCGCCACGGGCGCCGAATCCGGCTCGCGCAGCGAGCTCGACACGGTGCGCGCCGAGCTCGACGGCCTGCAGCATTCGCTCGCGCGGTCGGAAGCCACCGCCGCCTCTTGGCGTGAACAAGTCGGCGCGCAGGCCGCGCTCGTCACCGAGCGCAAGGTGCGCTTGGCCCAGGTTCGCGAGCAGGCCGAAGCGGCTCGCGTCGCTGGTGAGCGCATCACCACCACCCTCAGTGAGCTCGAAGCGCGCGCCAGCAAGCTGCGCGAAGAAACGCTCGAGGCGTCGGTCAGCTACGGCGAAACGGCGGCTCGCATCATGCTCGCCCGTGAAGCGCGCATGTCCGCCAGCGAGCGCGCCAAGCTGGCGCACGCCGAGCTCAGCGAGACCAAGGGCCAGCTCGAGTCCGTACGCCAAACCCTCGGTTCGAAAGAAGCCGAGCTCAAAGGCTTGCGCGACGAACTCGAGCTGGTGGACGAAGCGGTCCGGAAGCACGAAATGGCCGTGCAACGCATCGCCATCGAGCGCGAACACTTGCTCAATACCGTGCGCGAGAAGTTCCGCGGTTTGGATCTGCGCCGCGTCGTGGGCGATTACCACGCGCGCCTGCCGCCCGACGCAGAACACCGCCGCCGCATCGACGAGCTCGCTCAGCTGATCGACCGCATGGGTCCGGTCAACTTGGACGCCAAGGCCGAGCACGACGACGCCGAACGCCGCTTCATCGACCTGAACTCGCAGAAGGTCGACATCGAAAAGGCGCTCGAAGAGCTGGATCAAGCCATCCGGCACATGAACAAGGAATCACGCCGCCGCTTCAAGGAAACCTTCGAAGAGGTCAACGCCCTATTCAAGAAGACCTTCGCGCGTCACTTCCGCGGCGGCCGCGCCGAGCTCCTGCTCACCAATCCCGATGACATGCTGAACAGCGGCGTCGAAATCGTGGCTCAGCCCCCGGGCAAGAAGCTCGGCAATATCGAGCTGATGAGCGGTGGCGAGAAAGCGCTCACGGCCGTTTCCTTGATCTTCGCCATCTTCCAGCACCGCCCCTCGCCCTTCTGTATCTTGGATGAGGTCGACGCTCCGCTCGATGAAGCGAACGTAGCTCGCTACAACGAGAGCATTCGCTCGATGACGGCCAGCTCGCAGTTCATCATGATCACCCACATCAAGAAGACCATGCAAAGCGTGGACGTCCTGTACGGCGTGACCATGGGTGAGCCCGGCGTGTCACGCATCGTAAGCGTGAAGGTCAACGATAACGCCGTGGCACGCAGCGAAACCCTGTCGACGACGGTTCAGCACGCCAACCGTGAGCTGAATGGTCAATCGGAACCCGCCGCCCAAAGCGTCGAAGTCGCCTGAACCGCGGCGACGGTCGCCACAGCCATTGGTGGGCACCGCGTCACCACGGGCACCGCGTCACCACGGGCACCGCGTCACCACGGGCACCGCGTCACCACGGGCACCGCGTCACCACGGGCACCGCGTCACCACGGGCACCGCGTCAGTGGCGGCCCGCCCCGGACACCGGAGGACCGCCACTCCGGGTGATCGCTAGGAGCCCCTCACCAACGGAAAATGGAGTTCGAATTCAAACTCCTCTTTTCGCGGCACGGGGGCTCCGTGCCGAACAACACCTCAGACACCCCGATCACCAACGCAAAATAGAGTTCGAATTCAAACTCCTTGGATTGCCCGCGAGAACGGTACGGTGCGTGCCTTGGATTGGCCTCGGCAGCAGCCCGAGGTGCACCCCCTCCGCCCGGGCGGCTCGCGGCAGGTGCTCCGCGCCGGAGCAAGACCTCACACCTCGATCACCAACGGGGAAATGGAGTTCGAATTCAAACCAATGCCGTTCGGTTAAGAGCTTTCGCGCCCAATTTTGCGCGGAGTGCACCTTCACAGCTAGAAAATCGAGTTCGAATTCGAACTCGATTTTTTCGCGAGTCTACCCCACCACGCCAAATGTGAGTGTGAGTGATGCTCGGCGCCATCAAAGGAGCGGCCTGCTTTCCGAACGATTTCGATCCCTTAAACGGCTAACCGATTGGCATTGGAATTCAAACTCCTCTTTTCGCGGCATAGTCGCTCGCCGTGCGCGCCCGCTCGCCCGTGCGCGCCCGCTCGCATCGGGGCGCCCGCTCGCCCGTGCGCGGCCGCTCGCATCGGGGCGGACGCCCAGGCCCCGCACGACGAGAGGAGTTCGAATTCGACTCCTCTGCGCAGCACGCACGGGCGCTCGCTGATCACAAAACGGCACATTTCTAGGTTTAGCAGCCGCTCGCGCCTAGGCCGTCGAACGTATCGATCGGAAGCGCTTCCCACTCGGTACTGGGATTGAACTCGTCCGTGCCTTGCGGATCACCGGTTTGCACCGTGCAGCGGCGACGCAAGGTGTGATCGGTGGTGGTGTTCGAGTCGCTGCCCCAAGCGTCCCCTGGGTCGACGCCGATCTGGCCAATCACGTCCAAGAGCACTCCGTTGCAGCTGAGCGCGATGGCATCGTCACCGTTGAAGGTCAGGTTCCCGACCTGAGTGCAGGCGTTGGGGAGCTTTTCTTTCAGCGTGCTGGTGCACAGCGTGAGCACTTGACCGGCTTCGAGCACGCCGCTCAAAGACGCGACCACCGTGGCTTCGGTCTTGCCGTTGAAATAGGTGGTGACCTTGCAGCCATCGAGCAGCGCTCGGTTGGGGGCCGTAATTTCCAGAGCTTTGTTGGACGACGAGCCTTCGATGTACTCGCTGAACCAAAGCTCGGGAGGCGGCTCGTCCGCACCCGCGCCTGCTGCCGCGGCGCCCGCTTCGCTGTTCGCCGAAGAACCAGCGCGGGCTGTGCGACCGCCAGTTTCGGCGGCGCCGCCTCTGTTCGAAGCGGCGCCGCCGATCTCCCCCCTGCTTTCGTCGAAAGCACCCCCACTGTCGATCCCCCCCGAGCTGCCGTCCGTGGAAGCGGAACTATTGCCGTTGCTTCCGTGGATGTCACTGATACGCGAGCCCTCCCCGTAGCCAACGGCAGCGTCGGCGTCTGGTGTACCAGCGCCACTCAGCGTGACTCCACTACTCACCGGAGGGGGGCTGCCATTCCGACCAGGCAGATTGGCATCGAGACTGCACGCGGCGAGCCACGAGCCAGCCCCAATCAGTAACACGCGACGGCCAGAGCCGAGTTTTCTGCTCATGATCCCCGGTCGGTCCAGCGGCGACGGAGTTGCGGACAAAATGATGGAATGACCGAAGTGAGCGGAACGGATGAGCTTTACGACGCTCAGTGAAAATCACGCGAAACGGCGTGGATGTCGTGCCCTGGGACGTCGAGCCGTGACAGCGAACGCACGATTAGGTGGATCACGGCTGCGTCACCGCCGCCTGGCAAATTCGAGCCATCGGCGCGCACCTGGCGTTCGACTTCACCGTGGGCGAGCAAGATCGAAGAGTGTCGCGCGGGCAATCGAAATTGTTCGTACACGGCACGCCACAGGATCAGGTTCGCGAAGCCGTCTTCATCCTCGAGAGTGATGAACACCACGCCGCTGGCGGTGCCCGGTTGCTGCCGGCAGATCACCACGCCCGCGACGCTGACCAGCTCCCCTTTCCTGCGCTCTCGCAAGTCGGACGAGCTCAGCACGCCTTGGCTCGTCAATTTTTTGCGAAAGTGCCGCATCGGATGATCATTGGCCGATAAATTCTTGTGCTGATAATCCAAGAGCAGGGTTTCGGCCGCCTGCAACGTGGGTAAGCGCACTTCGGGTTCGAGCGCCGTTTTGCGCTCGAAAAGCCCAGCCGTGCGCGGCGCGCGCGCCTGCCACAAAGCTTGCCGGCGCCCGGGCAGCAAGGTCTCGAAGGCGCCCGCTTCCGCCAAGCGCTCGACTTCATCATCACGCAGTTGGGCGCGCCGAATCACGTCGTCGAGTGAGGCAAAGGGGCGTTCGCGCCGCGCACTGACCATTCGTTGTGCGCACTTTTCCGACAAGCCTTTGACTTGCCGCAGCCCGACGCGAATGGCACGTGGGCAACGCTGAGTCTCGGCGTCTTCGCTCAAGGCGCGCACGGGCTCGAGCGTCGAATCCCACTCGCTCTGCGTCACGTCCACGTCTCGCACCTCCACCTGGTGGCGCTGGGCATCGTGCAAAATGGTCGACGCTGAATAGAAGCCCATGGGCTGGGAGTTGAGCAACGCGCACGCAAAATGCGCCGGATAATGCCGCTTTTGCCAAGACGAGGTGTAAACCAACAAGGCAAACGAAGCTGCGTGTGATTCCGGAAAGCCGTAGTCGCCGAACCCCTTGATCTGCTCGAACAAAGCTTCCCCGAACTTTTGGCTGATGCCCGTGCGCGCAAAACCGGCCAACAAGCGCTCGCGGTGGCGTTCGAGCTTGCCGGTCTTCTTCCACGCGGCCATGTCCCGGCGCAATTGATCGGCTTCACCGCCCGAATAGCCCGCGCCATCGATGGCGATCTGCATCACTTGTTCTTGAAACAGCGGCACGCCGAGCGTCCGCTCCAAGATCGGCGTCAGGCACGGATGCGGAGAAACGCTCGGCTCTTCGCCATCTCTGCGGCGCAAATAAGGGTGCACCATTCCGCCCTGAATCGGCCCGGGCCGCACGATCGCGACTTCGATCACCAGATCATAAAATCTCTTCGGCTTGAGCCGGGGCAGCATCGCCATCTGCGCGCGGCTCTCGATCTGAAATACGCCCACCGTGTCGGCGCGCGTGATCATCTCGTACACCGCGCCATCTTCTTTCGGCACGCGCGCCAAAACGTCGATCGGATCGAACTTTTCTGCCAGATCCGCCGAGCCCAACTCACCCTCGGCGTGGATGCTGGCCAGCGCTTTACGCACCGCCGTCAACATACCCAACCCGAGCACGTCGATCTTGAAGAACTTCAACGTCTCGATGTCGTCTTTGTCCCAAGGCACCACGGTGCGATCTTTCATCCGCCCCGGTTCGACCGGCGCAATCTCGGACAAAGGGGCGGCCGAGAGCACGAAGCCGCCCACGTGGATCGACAAATGCCGGGGAAAGCCCGACAATTCGTGAGCAAGCGCGAGGATACGGCGGATGCGCTCGCCCCGCTCGTCGAAGCCCATCTCGCGCAAGCGCTGCTGGCTCACCTCGGCCGTATCCCAATGCGTGATGGTGCCACTCAAGCGATCGATTTGCTCCAAAGACAAGCCGAACACCTTGCCTACTTCACGCAGCGCGCTCTTGCCACGATAACAGATCACCTCCGAGACCATGGCCGCGCGCTCTCGCCCATGCCGATCGTAAATGGCTTGAATCACTTCTTCGCGCCGCTCATGCTCGAAATCGATATCGATGTCCGGCGGCTCGTTGCGTTCGATGCTCAAAAAGCGCTCGAACAATAGGTTCGAACGCTCGGGATCGACGGCCGTGATGCCGAGCGCGTAACACACGGCGCTGTTCGCGGCGCTGCCTCGCCCCTGGCACAAGATCCGCTTCTCGCGCGCGATCTGCACCACTTCCCAAGTACTGAGAAAGTAGCTGGCAACCTCCATCCGGGCAATCAGGGCCAGCTCTTTTTCCACCTGCGCGTGCACGTGCGCGGGCGCGCCTTTCGGGTAGCGCTCTTGCGGGTAGCGCTCGCTGAGCCCGGCCCAGGTCAAGCGCGCCAATTTCTGATCGGCGCTCTCGCCTGCTGCCAGCGCGCAGGGGAATTGGTAATTGAGCTGGTCGAGCTGAAAATGCAGGTCCTCGCTCAGCTCAGCCGCGCCATCGACCCACTCGGGATGATCAGAAAAAATTTTCCGGATCTGGGCTTCCGAGCGCAGATACGCTTCCGAATTGCCCGCCAGCAGTGTGCCCGCGCGATCGAGCGTGGTACCCAACCGAATCGCGTTCACCACATCACACAATTGTTTGCGCGCGGGTTGATGAAAGAGCGGCCGCGCGCTGGCAATGATGCGAAATCCATAACGTGCAGCCGTCTCCTCGACCCACCCCGCGCGCAGATCATCGAAGCCATCCAAATGACGGTACATGGCGATCGCCGCGCGCTCGCCGAATGCATCGCGCACGGCGCGTAACTCGAACGCACTCGGAGTACTCGGATCTCCCGGACGACGCGGAGCCGGAATCAGCGCCCAGAGCCCCCCGGCGTGCGCTGCGAGCCACTCGAGGTCGAGCGCGCTCTCACCCTTCGGCTGATCCGCGTGCGACAACGTGAGCAACCGGCACAGATTTTGATAGCCCTGATGGCTTTCACACAAGAGCGCGAGCGTGGGCAGCTCATGCCCGCCATTCGCCGCCCTTGCGCCATTCGCCGCCCTTGCGCCATTCGCCGCCCTTGCGCCATTCGCCGCCCTTGCGCCATTCGCCGCCCTTGCGCCATTCGCCGCCAGCGTCAGCTCCGCCCCAGTGATAAAATGTTGGCCCAGGGTTTTGGCCTGATTGAACGCCTTCACCACTCCGTACAAGCCATCGCGGTCGCAAATGGCCAGACCTTGCAGGCCCAAGCTTGCCGCCTGCGACACGAACTCTTCGGGCTGCGATGCCCCGCGCAAAAACGAGTAACAGCTGGTGGCGAGCAGCTCGGCAAACATCGAGCACTGAACGTATATCCAGTGCCCTGCAGCCGTCTACCGGCGCTGCCAGGTGATGGAGATCCTTCAGCTATCTGGATCTCCCTCCAGCCAACGAACCAACCCGTATCGCCGCCGCCCAACCTGCCCACCTGTGCTGCCACGCGCGGGAGCGGTAGAGGCGTCCCCGATCGAATGCAGGTGACTCGCACGTCGGACGACAGAAAGGAGCGGGGGCGAGCACTTCAGCACTGGGGGGCGCTCTCGCGCGAGAACACGGTTCGAATTCGAACCCTTGCAGCACGTCATGCGGCCCGTGCTCGCGCGAGAACATGGTTCGAATTCGAACCCTTGCAGCACGCCATGCGGCCCGTGCTCGCGCGAGAACACGGTTCGAATTCGAACCTTTAACACTTCGCGCGGCCTGTTCTCGCGTAAGAATCACGGTTCGAATTCGAACTCTTCCAGCACGTCGCGCGGCCCGTTCCACGCAAGAATCACGGTTCGAATTCCAATGCCGATCGGTTAGCAGTTCAAGCGATCGAAATCGTTGGGAAAGCAGGCCGTTCCTTTGATGGCGCCGAGAATCCTCGCACTCACATTTGGCGTGGTGGGGTAGACTCGCGAAAAAATCGAGTTCGAATTCGCTCATGATTGATCACTACGGAGCTGGAATTTTGCGGCCAGCCAACCCGTAGTGAGGTTTTGAAGTTCTTGTAGACCGTAGGCAAGCGTGCTCC
>Ga0247778_1000429_pt1 | contig 56304 bp, 53 predicted proteins | sample UWRJL049202B5_FD_179939 | JGI IMG/M metagenome (GOLD analysis project Ga0247778, IMG submission 179939) | Plant litter microbial communities from Arlington Agricultural Research Station in Wisconsin, United States - UWRJ-L049-202B-5 | ecosystem: Environmental > Terrestrial > Plant litter >... | reverse complement strand
AGTTATTCTTCTGTCAAGTTGATGGCCACGAAGTACTCAAGAGGGATTTCGTTCTCGGAGGAGCACGGTGGGCTATAAGTCTCTAAAATTGAAGTAGCAGGCTAAGTCAGAGACAGTGCACACTCCTGTGTCTTGCGTCTTTCGGCGAGTTGCAGAATTTAGCAGCCCTACGCCCGACTATGGTTGGAAATTGGTGCGTGGTTGAGGGTGCCCAAAAGACCGAGGCGCCGCGCCGCCGAGCGCATGCGTGCAGCCCCCATAATATCCTCGAGCAATAATAACGTCCCACGAAACAAGATGCGCTGAATAAAGCTATGTCTCAACCACATTGGACAGTGAGAGCCAGAAGTGAGCCCCAGGCCCGGGTTTTCCAAAGGATCCGCTTCGCGCGGCGACGAGAAGGGCTGCAATGGTCAGGAACAGGCGTGCCTCTTCTTATAATAGTAGAGGTTGGCCTTGGGCCTCATATGTAGAGAATCTCGCCCCTTCCATGCTTAAATCCCATCGACGAGATGGCTTCTACTCGACATCAATACCCAAACTACGTGGCTCATGCGGAACAAGACAACGGACACCTGAATCCACCACCAGAAAATCCTCACCCCCAGTTTGTACATTGTCAGGATGGTCTGGGAAATCATATAAGTATTGAGGAGGCACAATTGTTCAAGGACCTCGAATGTGAGAATCCGATCACGCCAAACGTTCCCGATTTGACTGCATACACAAATACCGCTCTTCAATCCCAGAAAAGCCATACAACGAGTGAAATCGCCGGCTATGAACCCCACATGGGGTTCCCTGGTTCTGCGCGCGTCGCAATCGCGCCGGAGGAGATGATAATACACCCAGACCATTTAAAAGACCACTTCAAGACGGGTACTGGTAGTCAGTGGGAGGGCTCGTTCAACTTCGAGTCGCCTTGTCCAGTACCCCTCCCGGCGGCGCGGGCTGATGCGTGGACCACGGCTCAAGAAGACCACCTGATGGCTTTGAAGAGGCATGGTAAAACCTTTCCCGAAATACGATTCGGCCTGTGGAAGACATTTGGTGTCGACAGAAATCCGAATGTTCTGTCCAAAAAATACCGAGCAATTCTCGAGCGCAATGCGAAAGAAAATGTGAGTCTCCAACCTTGCAAAACAAGCCACATATACTGCAGCAGGGTGGCTAATGCTCCGGCGACATTAATCAGGTGATTGCGAAATCTTTGAACGGAGCGCTGCCAAGCATTTTGCAGTGTTTTGAAGATGAGTTGGGCAAACTTAAACCTGAGCACGCAGATGAAGAGCTTCTCCAGGCCGTTCGCGAAGAATTACAGCGCAAGTTGCCCAAATTTGTACGTAGCCTGAATCTCGAGAGGAGAGAGGTGGAGAGCACGTTCGAGGGCGGCCAAATTCCTTCGTGACAAGCTGAGGAGAACATGGTGTATGTTAGTTCTAAGACTTAGTATAGGAATGAAAATTTAGGAACTGGTGTTCACATTGCGGCAGAAGTGGCTTGGGAAGGGAGGCTAGCAACAATTGGGTACTTAGGTAACGAGGTTGCCGCTGGGCACAAATTCAACGTCTCAATACATAATCAATCCACTCCCTTGAAGCAGGAGACCCCCCGCCAGGTAGATGCACTATATGGGGAGCTGGGCCGGCCCAAGTCGAAAGGCAGATTGATCCTGAATTTTGGAGTCCAGGGCTCCTACCCTTTCTACGCCTTAGAACAAGTTCGACGCGATCATGAACGGATCCTTTGGACTAAATGATTAGGTCGGGAGGTCGGGCAAGTGTCATGATCGGGACGAGTACTTCGTACTTGGAGTAGTTCTAGGTAGTGTAGGAGTAGCGATAGTAAGTTGCGAAGGTTTAATTCCTTTTGGCATCTGACGGTGAGATAGGTAACTAACGCCCACCAGGCCTAGAACGCCGAGCACGTGGCAGCCGGGAGGCGTAAAAATGCCCCGAGCCGAGCTGCTAGCCCGCCTGAGATTGACACCGCCTCAACTATTTTCCTCATACCTCAAACATCTGCTATTCTCTTTCTCACCTTCGTTTTATCTTCTTGTAAATCACATCACATCATGCTTTGATCGTCTCTCCCATTCCACTGATAGTTTCGAGTCTTCTATGCCCGCACACGAAGTGCCAAGGCTTCCCCAACCTCCAAATTTTTATGCCAAGTGAAAGCTTACCAGGGGAATGGCAACAGTGGGGTTAGCTCTAGACTTCGTTTCATCTGGGGTGCGTCTGCCCGCCATCACCCGAAGAATACGCGTCTGAGTGAAGCTTGCAAGGTGCAAGGCTTCACAATAAATACATCGCGTCTTGGTGTTGTACCGTCAAATTTCAATCCTTACGCAATTTGGTAACGCCTTACTGTAGGAGGCAACTCGAGCGAGCATCCCTAGTCTTTCAAAAAATACATTAAGAATGGGTCTTGATGGAAGGAAACAGTGATCAAAGCGGCGACAAGAGAGCCAAGTATGGCAACGTGGATTTGTTTCACTGGACTTTTCTTTGATACATCCAAGATACTTCATCCCCAGCAGCCCAGACTTCTATGTATTGAGGGATTACGCCCAAGTGGTCACAGATAGCCGATCAAAGCGGCGAGGGGAAGAGTAGCCAAGAATGGCAACCCGGAGGCTGATACAAGTCTTTTCCTAGAGTATGAGCAACCCCGTGTTTCCTTGAGCCGCAGTGGGGTGACAGTGTCGCATTGTCGCAATAAAAGTGGCGAGAACAAAAGGGCCAAGAACGGAAAGGGGATCGTGACACGGGACAGAGCTTTCTTTGCAAACAAAGCCCCGTCTTCATCCGATTTCCAAGAGAAACTACAAGTCGCGCCGTAGCAGACAAGTGATCTGAGCGAAAAATGAGAAGATGGCCAAGAGCTGGTGCAGCAAGCCACATCTAGCACCCCTCTTCTCCACATCCAATCAAAACCCCGCATTTCTGCAAGTTTGGCAGTGTCTATCTGCGGGGTTCTTGGCTGGCATTTCACGCTCGGCTTGGCTACGGGGTCACTTCGCTGATGTGGACGAGAGTTGGCAAACGAGCACACTCGATACCACGGCTTTTGACCTCAACACCACCTTGGCTCTCCAGATGTTTACTCTTGGCCGCTCTTGGCTGCACACTCGACAGATACCAAGAGAGCATGGCGGTGAGACACTATAGAGGATTGGATACAGATGGCTGCACGTCGAGAGTAATGTGCCACAGCAGTACTTGGTATAAAGCTTCTCCTCCCCGTCATGTCTTTTTTCCGTACGCCTTCCCTTGGTATAACAGCCACCTGTCTTGGAATCGGGCTTCTTCAGTTGCAAGCTTTTTTAATCTCCTTCTCATAAGAATTCACGAATCATCGCACTTCTCGTCAAGATGTCGACGACAGCCAATGAACCTGCTGACCCCGTTGCCAAGGGCGTTCTGCCGACTGCCCGACAGGCATGGTCAGATTTGTTCAAGTGGAAGCAGAGAGTTGTTGTCACCAATGATTTTGGAGAAGTGCACACAGAATGGCAGAAACCAGAGCCGCTGAAGAACCCAATCAGCCTCATGGCGCAGCTGAGCGCACGCGATGTAAGTACTCCTTCGCTGCGATCCTCAACTATCAAATTTGAGAAAATAGCACCTAGCTTTCCACTGTTTACATAATACTAATTCTTTTGAAGTGGCTCTTCTTCGTCTGCGGATTCCTCGCCTGGACAGCCGACGCATTTGATTTCCACGCCCTCTCCATCCAAACCACCAAATTCGCCAAGTACTACAAAACAACCAACACCCAAATCACCACAGCCATCACGCTCACTCTCCTGCTACGATCCGTAGGAGCAGCGTTTTTCGGTCTCGCCGGAGACAGATTCGGGCGAAAATGGCCTATGGTCGTGAACATGATCGTGCTGGGACTTTTGCAAATCGCTACTATTTATAGCCATACTTTCCAGCAGTTTTTGGCTGTGAGAAGTTTGTTTGGTCTGTTTATGGGTGGTGTTTATGGGAATGCTATTGCGATGGCGCTTGAGCATTGTCCGGTTAATGCTAGAGGTCTCATGTCTGGTATCCTGCAGCAAGGCTATTCGTTCGGATATGTTCTTGCTGCTTGTGCCAACTTGGGAGTTGGTGGTGCTACTGAATCCTGGAAGGTAAGAAGTCATGTTCTGAAAATCGAAACGTAAGCTAATTTGATAATACAGACTGTATTCTGGGCTGCTGCAGGTATTTCCATCGCTATCGGACTCATCCGTATCTGCTTCCCAGAAAGCAAGCAGTTCATCGAAGCCAAGAAGAATGGCCACAAGAACGTAACCGTTGGTGCTTTCTGGGCCGATACCAGAAGAATGCTGGGACAGGAGTGGAAAATGTGCATCTACTGCATCATCCTCATGACCTGGTTCAACTTCTTCAGGTAAATCTTCCTCGCATTCCTACTCCTCTCAAGCATGCAGACAAGCTAACTTCCATCTCCAGCCACACATCCCAAGACTCCTACACAACATTCATGCGCGAAGCCAAAGGCCTCAACAACGCCGCCGCCAGCCGCGCCTCCATCTGGATGAAAGTCGGCGCCTGCGTTGGCGGGTGCATCATCGGCTACACCTCGCAATTCGTCGGCCGTCGTCGCGCAATGATCGTCGCGGCTCTCATGAGCGGCTGTCTCATCCCAGCATGGATTCTCCCCAGCGGCGAAGCAAGTCTCTCCGCCTCAGGATTCATGATGCAATTCTTCGTCCAGGGCGCATGGGGAGTGATTCCAATCCACTTGAACGAGCTTTCGCCCGCCGCGTTCCGTTCTTCGTTCCCCGGTATCACGTATCAGCTTGGTAACATGATTTCGTCGCCCTCCGCGCAGATTGTGAATGCGCTTGCGGAGAAGATTTTCGTGAAGGATGAGGGGGGACCAAGGGTTCCTGCGTATGGACCTGTGATGGGTATTGCTACTGCTATTATTGCTATTGGGATTGCTTGTACTGTTGCTGTGGGTCCTGAGAAGAGGGGGAGGCGCTTTGAGAATGAGGCGATTGCTGGGGCTGGGGCTGTTGTTCCTAAGGATATTGAGACTGGGGATGAGGAGCTGGAGAAGAATGCTCGTCAGGAGGTGGAGATTGTTGAGTCGACGAGTGAGAAGAAGTGAGGTTCGAATGGTATAGAGTGTTTCGATATGCGCGGGATCGCTCGTACTTGTTCATGGACTGTAGACGGATGAATAGACGAAGAAAGAAATAAATGAATTACAAGGTCAAATCTCCATCACCATGCATATTGTGCAAGCAAAAAATCAATAATAATCGCAATTTCATGACCAACTCATTCCATACCACCTCAAACGCACCCCCTATAACCCTCTTCCCCTCCCCCACAACTCCTATCTCCAATCCCAGCCCAGCAGCCTGCAATCCTAATCCCTGAAAGCGGCCCACTAGCTCCCACATACGAAAATAAACAGGAACCCCAAAAAGCACAGCCCGACACTAACATCGCGATTGAAGTTAAAAAAAGGACGGCGGGAGGATATTGTCCGGGGTGCCAAGTATGCACTATGCTAGGAGACCAATGAGGAATGTAGAAGCTAAGGAATGCGGGGCTGGAATAATGACGGAGCAGAAGTTTGCGGGTGTTGATGGAGGGAATTTGGGGTGTGGTTGAGGAGGAGAGTTATAGTTGGTGAAATGGGATGGGCAAGTATTTAATGTGGGAATATTTTATGCATGCATGTCGAGTTTGAGAAGGGGTGTTTTGGGGGTGTAGAGGAAATGGAGGGATGAAGAATCGAGAGGATTCACTCGTTTGCAGCCCATGATCTCTAGGTACATTTATACTTGAATTATGATCTGACCTTGAAGTCTTGTAAGACTGCTCAGATCTACTCTATGCGGTATTTCGGACAATCCGATTAATGTAAGTCCATGCAAATTGGATTCGAATGATAAGCAACACTGGAACCAGATGAAACAGAACCTTGACACTGGGTATAATATCTTTCTCATCTATTCAAGATCTCATAATCTATTCCCATCAAAGACACATATCACGTAAAATCATAAACCATCAACGCCTGCGTCCCGCCCTCCGTCTCCTTAAGTACAATAACCATCTCATCATCAAACCCCACCCATCGTTTCCTCGCCCCCACTTCAGCTTCATACCCTTTCAGCCCCTCCTCAGGCTCACCGTCCTTGCTCTCCGGTCTAATCTTCACACTTCTATCCCCGTTGACTTCTTTTCTATTTAATCTCCGCCGTGAAGGTGTAGAGCCCAATCCACCTTCTAGTTCCCAGACTCGTAGCTCGTTGCCGCGTGTGCTTACGCTGACAGCTTTGCCTCGAGCTGTGATTTCGGCCGAGGAGACGGAGGAGGTGTGGCCCCAGAGTTTAGTGCCGGGGGAGATGTGGAGGGTGCTGGCGGTGGAAGTGCAGAGGTAGAGGGTTAGGGTGTTATCTGGGTGTGTGGCGAGGATATAAGGGTGAGAGTATGATAATGTTGTTGGGCGACTGTTGCTTCCCGGACCTTGCCTGTGGATTCCAGGGGATGGAGATGATGTTCCCGAAGATGGGGAGGATGAGGTGGGAGACGATAAAATGGAGGAAAAACCTTGTGGCAAGGCGGAGGAGAGGCGTGAAAATGTGATGGTGCCTGTTGTGGTTGAGAGGTGAAGTTCTTGTAGGCCAATTGTGTAGCCTGAGTAGTAGGTTGGCATAGAGTAAGCTATGCTTGCTATTATGGTTGAAGATGTCGTTCGGATGGAAAGTGAGAGTGGTGGCCAGGAGGTGTGAGATTTTAGGGAGGCGAGTAAATGAGGTTCGCCCTCTGCAGGTGGGATTTCAGAATCTGTGGCCGACGTAAATTGTGCTTCTTCAACTTCAAACATTAATTGAAACTTACTTTCTGTTGCCTCTTCTGCTTCATACCCATCCTCTCCATCATGATCTGAAGGTTTCGGGGCGGGTGTAAAGGTATAGAGAGACAGAAGTTGCGAATCCGTTATTGTGAGAATATAAGGATTCGCAAAAGCAACCGCGCTCAACATCCCATTACTCGAAGGCGGATGCCTATAGACATCCACAAACGCCTTCCTTTCAACATCCAGCCTCCAAGTACCCCACCCACCATCCATAAATCCCACCGCAATCCCCAACGTTCCTCGGCCCTCTGCCTCATCTACAGCTAAACTTGTAGGGATGACACCGTCTTCCAGCCTACAAGAAGCAATGAGCTCTCTCCCCTTCAAATCCCAAGCCCTCAACCCCTCCCCCTTATCAACCGTAAGCACCACCCCCTCCGCCAGCTTAACCAGCATACTCGGTACACTAGGGCGATCCGCAACATGAATTTCCTGGACCTCACAAGCGCCAATACTCCAATTATGCCTCAGCTTATACTGGCCCTTCCAATCCGTCTTCTTGCCCAACAGCGTATTCTCATCGAGCCATTTACTACTCCTGCTCGAAAAGTGCAGTGCGGCATCTGTTTTTGGACCTGGGATGCGCAGCGCTCGGGGTAAGACGAAACGGTTGTAGTAGAGGTTTTTCCATATTTGGGAGTCTCCTGCGAGGGTGTAGAAGCGGTGAGATAGGCGCTGGCATTGGAGGAGGGTTTGGATGGGGAGGTTGTGGAGGATGCGGATTAGGAGTTCGTCTGAAAGGTCGGTGAGGTGGTCGAGAGGGTGTTTTATGCGGGTTCTTTTGGGGGATGGGAGAGGGTTGTTTTCTGCCGCGCTGGAGCGACGGCGTTTGGGAGGCATAATTGCCAAATGTAAGAAGTTGAAGTTAAAGGGAAGGGGAGTGAAATTGTTGATAATATATCGATAAAGTGCGTATCTTATCGCCGACACGCCTCACGTGTGGATCAATCTCAGCCTCTTCAGCCTCGGCTCGTCGCCTCGCATCAGCCACGTCGAAGTCGAACTCCATCGCATCCAACCCTCCTTCAACACCACAACCGCGACAACACACTCCTTCCAGAGTCTCTCTCTCGACGAGATGAACTCCTCAACCCACCCTCCAGCCAAGGAGGCTCTGAAACCCATCACCTCCTCCACCCCCCCATCAACATCAACAAGCCTCCCCACCCTCCGCGCGACCCTCGCCCTCCCCCCAAAATGGCTCTCCATGTACAGCACCTTCATAACCAAAAACCAATCCTCCGTAACGCAAATAGAATCCGCCCTACGCTCTCTAACCTACATAATCCCCGGTCGATTCCGAGACGCCGAACTCGCCTCAGAGTCTTTACATTCCAGCATCCAACTACTATCCATGTACCACGATACGCTTCTCACGCGGGCGATCAGCAAGTTACCGGGGGTACCGAGACAGCAGAGTCCTCATAATCGATACACTAAATTCTGGATCGCGAAATCAAGTTTCTATAGACGGACGGCGACGGTGTTGGCTATGATACAATATACCGAACTGCTATGGGAAATGACAGCCAAACGGCGGGGCGAGCGCGTGCGCTGGCGAATCGTCGTCCTCCTCGAAATAGCCAAAGCAGTCTGTCGGCTCTTACTCCTGCGAATCACCAATTCGCGCCCACTAGTAACACCAGCATTACCAGAACGAGAAATAATACCTGAGCAGGAAGAAGAAGGAGGGGAGACGGTCAGTGAGGAAGAGGAATTAGAGATAGCGTTAGGGGAGAGAGAGAAGCCGCCGGGAAAGGAAAAACAATACAAAATGCCACGCACCGGTCTCCGCCTCCCAACCCTCCCCAACCCCTCCGACATATCCAGCTACCTCCTCTCGCGCGTCCTAACAGCCGACGACATCAAGCCCGCCACCACTCTCCTGCCCCCCGTAACCGGCACGGCGCAACTCGCCGAAATCCTACACATTTTACAGCCGGTAATATATGCTATCGCGATGTCGCGCACGAAGCAGAAGGGGAACTGGCAGCCTTGGTTGCTGGGGCTGAGTTTGGAGTATGCGGCGAGGCAGTTGAGGGAGAGGGGGTTGCGGACGACGAGTCTGGAGAGGGAAACTTGGGGGAAGAGGGGGTGGGCTATGGGGTGGTGGATGATGAGGGGCGCGTTTTATGAGAATGTTACGAAGGGGTTTTTGCATAGTACGAGTGAGAGACTGCCGAGTTTGGTGAGTGGGGTGCTGGATGATTATTTGTATTTGTGGGATGGGTATTATTTTAGCACTAGCTCGAATTAGAGGGAGCGTGTAATAATGAAATTGTAAAAACACAAAAGTGTGGGGTTTGTGGTTTATATGCCGAGGTGCTATTAGAAGCTGCTAGATGTGAGTTGCCTGTATAACGCCTGCGCTCCAAAGTATCCAGCAAATTGGCCCGGAAAGGAAGAGGGCAGAAATAACCGAACCCCTTTACCCCTTTCTATGGACAGCCACAATCATCATTCATCCAAAGAACCAAAATCCTACACCAGCAAAGAGAAGTGACTACGAAAGCGGAGTATTCTCCCCTCCAGTCACCACCGGCTTCTGAACCCCCTCCCCCTTCTCCACACCAGAAGCCTCCTTCTCTTCCGGCAACGCCTTCGCCAACCCCCCAACATCCAGCGGCTCACTTGTAGTCGTCTCCAGCCCCTCCTCACGACAAACACCACCCTCACAAGTCATGACTCTCGGCCTACCATCAAGTCCGAAATCTTTCAGTAGCGAATTCCGCTGTCGCAGCCAGGATGAAGAAGTATCGAGTTTGGCGAAAGTACCGAGTCCACCTCTGGGTTGTTTCTCGAAGGCTTTGATTTTAGCATGGCCGGTTCCGTCGCCTGCTACGACGACGCCTTTGAGGCCGAGGTGCCCGGCTACTATGCTCGGCATGAAGGACGCGAAGAGCCTGAGTCAAGTTAGCTTGAGTGAAACAATGTCTGAGAAGCCTTGAGACACATTGTACAGCAGTGATACATAGGAGAGGTGAATCAAAAGTATCGTACCAGGGGTATTGCATCATCTCAGATTCAAATCCAGCAACGGTTTCCTTAGCTTTCTTCGAATACGAGTCATCGTTTAGGACGCTAGATAATCGATATAGATTAGATGCAGAGATCCCATTTGTGGAAGGCTCGCTGGCATCCATGCCGTCTTTCAGGCGGAGGATGACGTGGGCAGCAGAGAAGTGAGTAGAGAAGAATGCGCCAGTTCCATTGGAATCGTAGAAGAGATCTATTTGAGATTCTGGTTCTTGTGAGTAGTTTGCAGACGAAAAAAGAAGAGATACATACGTTGTAGATCATCGGCCCAGTGAAGCCATTCCTCGTTGAAAGTGGCTTCATAAAGATCAATCAGACCTTCGATAAGGAATGCATAATCATCAGCAAAACCCTTCGTCTCGCCGCGGCCTTCTCTCCAGATTCGATAGAGTGTCTTCGTTGAATCATCATAAAGGTTCTTCTTGATGAACGTCGCAGCCTTGACGGCCGATTTGAGGTACTCCTCAGACTTGGCGGGATCGAATCCTTTGATCACAGCCGCAGTCCGAGACAGTGCTCCGATTGCGATGCCATTCCAACTGACGATGATCTTGTCGTCTAATCCGGGTCTAACGCGCTCTTTCTCCCTGTGGGCTCTCAAAGCCGCTTTGCCATCCTTAATGATTCTCACCACTTCGTCTTCCTTCATGCCAAATGTACTCGCCAGCGTGCTTGGAGAACTTGCAATAGCCAAAACATTTTGATCAATAAATTCGTCATGAGGATCGTTGTCAGGCTTAACATTGCCGTGCCCACTAACATTGAAAAATGCGGAGAGAATAGGTTCTGCTTTGTCGCCAAGGACATTCTCAAATTCCCGCTTCGTCCAAACGTAAAAGGCGCCTTCTCGCTTCTCCGAGTCGCCTTTCTTGTAGAAGCTATCAGCGTCTTCACTGGAGTAGAAGCCGCCTTCTGGATGTTCCAATGTGGATGTGAGATATGTGGCAATATCATAAACCACCCCTAATAACTCAGGATCTCGTGATAGCAAGAACGCATCCAAGTAGATATGGAGCAGTTGCGCGTTATCATACAACATCTTCTCGAAATGCGGCAATGACCAATCAGTTGTGACGGAGTACCTTGAAAAGCCGTTTCCGATATGATCATGGATACCACCGCGTGCTATCTTACGCAGTGTAGTAATCGCCATGTTCTCAGCGTTCTGACACTCGGCCTCTCCCACGACATCGTGGATGACTTGCGGATATTGCCGCACGCGCAGGAGGAAGGAGAGCTTGGAAGGAGTTGGGAATTTGGGCGCAGAACCAAAGCCGCCATTTTGACTATCATAAGTCGAGATGAAATGCTGGTTGGCTTCTTCGAGCAACTCAATATCAAGTCCCTCCCCACCTTCTCCTCGCCGATCGCCAAATGTTCCTTCGGCCGCGAAGTCTTTGAGCTGTTTTAAAATTTGGGACGAATCTTGGCGACATCGTTCTTCTTGTTCTCTCCAGACTGTGGATAGCTTGTCTAATATACCCAGGAAGTCAACTTGGTCATCGAAAGAAGTTGTGCTGCTAGTTGGACCTGGCCAATATGTTCCACCGAAAACGGGCTCGAGGTCTGGTGTAACGAACACATTCAGAGGCCAGCCCCCGGAACCTGTAGTGGCTTGTACGAAGTTCATATATATGCGGTCGATGTCTGGTCGTTCTTCGCGGTCGATTTTGACTGGGATAAATGCATCGTTCAGAATCGCAGCGACCTCTTCGTTTTCGAATGACTCGCGCTCCATAACATGGCACCCTCCACAATTAGCATGTCAACTATATGCAAGACATACACCACTTACAGTGACAAGCACTATAGCCAATGCTCACAAAAAGTAACCTGTTCTCTTTCCGAGCCAGTGCGATAGCCTCGTCGCCCCAGATCTGCCATGCGACTGGGTTCGACGAGTGTGCTCGAACATATGGACTCCGACTCTCCCCAGCTCTGTTAACAAGCGTGATCTTCTCCTTCTTGTCTACATCTATTTGGTCGTTGTTTCCTAGGCCATCCTTGAAGACCTGGTCTAATCCTTTCCCCTCCGTATCCACCCCGCGAAGATGTGCACTCATCATGACCGCGTTCGTTTCGAGAGGTTGAGGAGAGATCTTCGAGGAGACACCGGGATTGGAAAGTGCTTCCGCAGATTCTCGAGGGCGGGTTGTCGTTTGGAGAGCTCGAAGCACTTGCTTAGTCTTTGCGTAAGGTTTTTATTTGCGCATGTAGTCCTTCGTCATCGAGGCTGGAAGTCGAGAGTCTGCGCTTTGGGAGAGTCGATATATGCGAGTTGCACCTTTGCAGTTCCCAAGCTGTGAAATAAAAATGTTTGATTGAATAAGAGGCGTATAATAAGCATACGAAAAAGTAAAGTGGGGAAGAGGGGTAGATGTTTTTATTCGGAAGGTGTTGATGGAGCTTGTCCTTATCGCAGTTATCGTCTCAAGAGGCTCAAATGCTCATGTGGTCCGTGCTCCAAAATTTCATGCACGTGCTCAGGGGGAAAGTCTCCAACTTCATCACTTCATCATTTTCTTCTACTTTTGCAGGACTGGCTTACTATACTCAATATCATCATTCTCAAGTGAGTAGAGGATTGTCAACAAATCTTTTGCTCTGATATGTATATTCATTCAGAACCTTTCCAAACAGACCCGCGTCATATTTACCCAGCTTCCTCGAAGTCCTTCGAGAAGCTTTCAGGCTTTCTATTTGTCCAACGCAAGATTCATTGTCTGATCATTATAGAATCCGACTCATGCAGCTGTCCGCCTCCTTATCAATAGCTCTCTCCTGGTTAGAAATAGTGTCTTGTGGCTTCCTTGATGGTCCTGCTTATTACTTTCGTTTTGAGAGTCACGTTTGATTACGGCAGAGATCTGACATTACTCGATTGTTTGTATTGTTTGTAGCAAACTACACAGACTAAAGAGATAATGGTTCCATTGACAGTCTTTCGGGAGTTGCACAGCATGAAGCGAACCACCCGACAATACCGAATGCTGGTTCCCGACTTATCACTGAAGTTGTTGGAAGTTACGTTGTACAAAGGATACCGTCACAACGGTGATCATGACACCATCAACTGTTCGTTGGAACTATTGAAATCAGTTGAGTCAAAAAATCAACCTTAAGTCATGCCTTGGAGCCGCTGAAAACTTGATCATGGAACATAGGAGATGGCGGATTCGATCTGAAAACAAAGATTCACGTGCTGCTAAGATTTTGACTTGGGATAAAGCAAATAAGATTGAGCGCAAAGTATCCAAGGCCGAGGTCGTTCTTTTCTTCTTTCTGCAGAGTCGAGCGTCGGTGCGGCTACCCACCTCGACTGGTCACACAATGCGAGGCATTGACCACACATTCACGTGAATGGCTGTCCTATGACTTCTGAACTCCTTCTCGAAGCTGGAGACTCGTAGTACAGCTTGCTTCAATGAGCATCAAATCTCGTGTTGAGAGCCATCTCTCAAGCCAAGTCATTCGGCAGGCGGCATTGGCGAGCATCAGGAGTACGACGGTTCATTTAAAAATGCACCACTTCTACGTTGTTTGGCTCTTTATCACATGTTTATATTGTTTGCTCAATCAGCTCATGGTAATGCTCTCGAAGATCGTCTTTCGATTGCTTTCGTGTTCATTGAGTTCGATCTAGAGTCGAGACTCGAATGGTCTGAGACCCGGCACGAGAACAAGATGTATAAAGGGAACTCTGATCCTGTCATGATTCTTCAAATCAACCAGCACTTCCACTTAGAATCATCTACTTCAACCGCCCCAACAATCAGTCCATATCCGGCTCCGAAATCGACAATGAAAGCTTTCACAGCAACCGCCCTCTTCGCCCTCGTGGCCCGCCTCACCGCCGCGGCTCCCGCAATCGACACCCGTCAATCTACCCAATGGGCAGAGATAATCTTCGAAGGCGCAACACCCGAAGCTACGTTCACCCTCTGGGAGCCAATTGACGGATCCCAGTTCGCCATCAGTATTCCCCCCTCCAAATCTCCCCAACATGGCCCCCACTAACACTCCCAGCCAACCCATTGAGTATCTCTCACATCAAAGTCTACGGCAGAGCGCTGTGTGGATTCGTTGGTATTGATGGTAGTCGCACCTGGGTTACAGATGGTGAGACTGTGGATGTTGGACCGCCTCAGACTCAGGTTTCTGGGTATTGCTGGCCTTATTGGCGGAAGTGATGGGAGCACGCGGGAGTAATGTTTATCATGAAGTGGGATAGTTCCAAGTAATTTGTTTTTGATTTGCTTTATCGTTGCTTTCCAAGTATTGTGCTGTGCTTAGAATTCACCTGCTATACACGCCAATTTACTCTATCCATAAATTTCCAGCCACGGAGCCCACTTGCTAGTAGCTTTTTGCCCGTCCCTTGCATCTCCAAGACAGATATACCTCATCTCCTGTTTGCTTGTAGACACCGTTGTATCAAAACGCGTTTATGGCGATTACCCAATCATTGGCAGTCCCCCACGAAGGCCATTATGTCCAAACCCTTCACAGCGAATTCCCTTCATCAATCTCCTAGCTATTTTCGCCCCAAGTTCTTACTTTTCCGAACCCAGATCTCACCACGCTGGTCTGTCAATCCTGGTGTCCCCATATCCACCCGACCCCCAGCGAGCCTGATATTGACCCCTTCTACGTCGGCGTCTGCCGCCAGTTTTCTTCTTATCAACCTCATACTTCAGAAAAACCTCCGTATCCTTCAACGGATGCACCATTGTATTTGCAGGGGTTCCTTTCAGTGGCCCATGTTCAATCGTAACAGTTTCCCATTTCGTCGCCCTGCCCAGTTTCTCGCGAATCTTGGTCTTCTCTTCTTCTACATCTGCCTCGGAAAGTTTTGTCTTGTAGAGCTGCATCTCGTATTGATTGACAAACACAACCACGACCGTGATGCTCAAGACCGGCTTGCGCGCCATCGTTGCCAGGTCATCGATAATGTAACTTATGGCTCTGATGCCATGATGATAATATTCCGGCAGTTTCGAGGTGGGGCGATTGAGGCGATTTCCGTGACGGTCCGTCAATGGTGAATACGGCTGGCTTGAGGGGTACATGTTCTTTGGGTCGTAGACGATTTCGAAGTGCTGGAAGTCCAGAATGACGTCTTTTGTCCGGAAGTTGTACTCATATTGTTTATCGGAGATCCAGAGGCTGTATCGACGAGGTTGCCATTCAAGACGCAACTTGTCGACTGACAGGTTGACATAAACAGGAACTTTGGGAAAATCAGGGGCAGTGGTAGTTTCCAGCAGCTGCGTGTAAAGCGGCATGCATTCCTCACGAGAAAGCTTGCAAACTTGCAGGATGGCTGGGGTGTATGTTTGACCTTCCACATGCTGGTTTCCTTTGGCCTTTGTGTTTTTCCACTCGGCGAGGACGATAGATCGCGGGACTTGGGTGGCATATGCCGCTCGCCAGATTTGGAGCTGTAGTTCTGTTGGTAGTTTGGGAAACTTGTGGAATTCGGTGAGCAGGGGCAGGTTTGCCTCTGGCAAGCCGGAGAGCGTGAGCTTCGACAACATGGAAAGGGTGGAGTCTGTTGGTGAGCTGCACATTTTGGCCCGAGTCTCAAGGATTTTGAGAGCGCAATGCGAGTTTCAATCGATTTCTAGGCAAGTAGGGAAAGGTACGTCGAGATTGATTTTGATGCCAGAAAGTATAATGATTGAATCTACCTATGAATTTGGAGGGGGGTTCTTCTCTACACTAGTCTTAATTAGGTCAAATCCACCAGCAATTCCATCAAGGCTCACTTCCAATTCACCAGCATCCCGTCGAAGAGCTTACTGTGAGCCTCCTTCCACAGGCATGCGCTCAGCAACTTTCTTCTCTGTGAATTAAAACAAAATTGCCTTTTTCTCCCTCGCTTTTGAAGCATTTACGTGGCTTCAGCGACCTTCCCTTCAATACTTAATCTGACTACTTGCCCTCTCATTTGTCGCATAATGCGAGCCCCCTCTTCTACTTCCGCTTGCTGCCTTGAAAATGCTCTACCTGTGTCGACAGGCAAAAGAGGGTCAGAAGGTTGATGATGTCGTCTGAACAAAAGTTGCTGGCCTGTTCGGTATATCACAGGCCCGTTTTTGGTTCCACTTAAGGTTCCATCCACTTGATACCCCAGAGAAACCTTCGTATTTTGGAACGGATGCACCAGTCTCCAGGATGGCCTGCCGTAAGCCGTAGTGGGTACCCATTTGCACGACTTGTTGATTTCCCACCAGATATTTCTTGTCTCTTCTTTTTCACACATTTCAGACATCTTGTAACGCTCCAACATTGCTTGGTCCTTCATAGCTAGTACCACAGCGATACTCAAGACGGGCTTCGGAGCTCGCTTTGCAATTTCGTCTATAATCCAACACAGGCAGCTAATATCTGCTTCAATCAAGTCCAATCCAGAGAAAGTGTAAGTCTTGACAACGATAGAAAATGTTGGAATCTCACAATGTCTTCCAGCCGAAGACTGTACATCCCACCAAAGAAAAATTGTCTGGGACAAACCTCGATTCGAAGCTTGTCAACGGCGGTGTTGATATACCTCTTCAATGACATTTGTGGGCCTGGGGTGCCAGCAATCAAAGGTATCCATGACTGTAAAGCATTCTCCTTTTTCGACGGTGCCAACTGTGATATTTTCGTATAGAGACTTAGAGCTTCGGTGCGCGTCAGCTTGCACACTTGCAGCAATCCTGAGATACCGGCGCAGCCCTGTTCTATTTCATCTCGATTTCCGTCGCTTTCTGCGTGCACATATTGCGTGAGGCAGAATGTCCGTGAGTGAAACGAAACAACTTTCCAGATGAGGAGTTGGAGTTCGTCGGGCAGCTCAAGAAATTTGGTGAAGGCGGTGGACAGATTTATCTCGGCCCTCTCGGCCTCTGAAGTCTGCGGAATTTCGACGTGGGTCTCCATCCCTGTGCGTGGTTCGATTCTTTTTTGAAATTTTGAAATTTTTGAAACGCAAGATGAAATAAAATAGAAATTAGAAAAGTGCGAAAAAGGTCCGCCGGTTTGCTTTCTGACGTATAAGTGTACCTCGAATGATAAAACTCGGTCGGGCCGGACTAATTGTCTGGTACCGGAAACGGCCACGCTATTTTTCTATTAGCCCTACTGGATTACTCACAAGCTCACAAGCTAAACTTTTCAATCAATTTGCTGATATTTTCTACTCATATCAATCTTCTAAATAAATACCTTGTCAGGCTTTCTCGTTTACATCTCCACCAACCACTTTTGCTTCAATCACCTCTTCTTCGCTAATTGTCCTCTGCGGACCTTTGAACCAATGCTTACCTCCTAGTCCGAACGGTAATACCCACCCAAGTAGCGAGATAATGCTGATTCCACCTATCATAATTGGAGCATAATTTAACGTCTCTCCGGTCACCGGATATACCTGGGGAAGTAGCAAAATTACCACCAGGAAAGAAATATAGACGCTGGCGACGACAGCGCAGGGTATTGTCCAGCGGCCCAAGTTCCATCTCGCTGGCTCGAAGCCCTTCCGACCGACAGTATGGCGTGCGATGATGGGGAAGAGATACGACACGTTCGTAGCGATCGTTGCTGTTGCTGTGATGGCCGAGAAAGCGACAACTGAGCCAATCACGGCCGTCGTGATGATGATTGACATAGCTAACACCAGAAAGGCTGCGTGGATTGGCATGTGGTTCTTCTTAGAGAGACGTCGAAAGTACTTCGATCCTGGGAGAATACCGTCGCGGCTGATGGCATATGTGACTCGCTGAGCTGACATGAAGCAGCTTGCCGTTGCGCAAGTCGAATCTACCCAAAGGAGAGAAAGGATGGCGACAGCACCACTGGGACCAACAAGCTGTACGAGGTACTCGGCCCAGTTATTGGCGAATGCTCCATTGATTATGCCCTCGAAATCCTGCATGCAGAATAGAATGATGATCGGAGTGGGGACGGACATCAACCATGCTGAAAGCGTCGACATCCACATCCCTTTCGCGACAACTTCACTAGCCTCCTTGGTTTCTTCAGCTAAATGGACACTAGCATCATAGCCGTAGAAGACCCATGCTCCGAATAGAATCGAGACAATCCAACAATATGCGTCGCTGGCTTGCTCTTCTTCACCTTGGTTGATGCCGTTGTAAAAGTGTCTGAAAATACCTGACCCTGATTGGAAGCCGCCAGTTTGAGATGCTTTGATGGGAAACCAAATCCAGTAGAACACCACTAGGATATGGAAGATAACAATAGCGAACCGGAAATACAATTGCAAAACCTTTTGGCTGACAATGTTGGGAGCCATGGCAAAGAACATCCCGATCGAGGTAAGCAGCCACGCGAACCAGCCTTTGCCAAGAACTTCTGCATCAGGGTATTGGATTTGCAAGGCAGAGATGAGAAAGTTTGTAGATCCTTGTTGAACTCCTGGTACGATAGTGACCTGTGATAAGTTAATATGTTCTTGAATGGGAACAGGGTACCGACCCAACCTGCCCAATTCCACCAGCCAGTCATCCATGCAAGGAACGGACTTTCGGGCAAGTTAGCGCTATGCATATATTTTTTCGAGGAACAAATCATACCCCCATTCAGGGCCACCCAGCCTGTATGCCCAGTAATATATCCCTCCGGCAGTCGGCAATGCAGCAGCGATCTCAGCCATTGACAAGCTGACGATAAATGAAAGACCCCCAACCGTCGTCCACTGCAAATTCTCGGGGTCAGCATCGCTTATTTCAGAGACCTCCAGGCGCCTCGCGAGTTGTGCCATTCTTTGGGACCCTCTCGGTCGTTGCAAGTCGATCCAAAAAGGACATAAAAGCTTGCGAGCCGTTCGAAACAGGAGATTAATGGTGAGGGAGTCCACATACATTCGAGAACGCAGCCGTTGGACCTCCAGTATACATTGCGAAACCGAACAAGACCGGTATTCCTGAAGCGAAATTCATAGACTGAATACAAGGCGTCAGACAAGCAGAGTCTCGACTAGAGTATTCTTTCTACTCACGGTGAATGTAGCAGCCCTTCAGGTTATCAGCGAACACCGTTCGATGATGGACTACTAACTTACCAGTTCTCGAAGAGCCCAAGACTTCGGAAAAACTCTTGCTTGTATCCCAGTTTTGCCAAATGATATTCGTCTTGCGTCAGCTCGCGCTTCGCACTTGCGTCGTCCAACGAGCCCCACTCTGCTCCAGAGGCTGGCACGATTTTATTGTCCATATCTTCGGGATGTCCCGTTCTGAAGACCTGCGAATTCGAAATAGCTGCGAGATTGACCTGCGGTAGAAATCAAGACCGCTGCGGACGATGAAATGCAAGATTCGGAGACGAGGGTGAAGAATGTTAGCTGCTAGCCGCTTGGTCTCTCATCCAGCAGAAAGATCGTCTGCGATAAGGGGGAACGATAAGGGGGAAATCGGAAACAATAAGCTAAGGAATTGCTGCAGGTGGCCGGGATTATATCTTTGTCGGCGATGATTGATGTGAGAATGTGATTGGATGGAGGGGGGAGCTTAGGTAGATATTTTGCTGTTTTGGGAAGCTGCATCCGCGGGGAAGTTTTAGTGCTACGAAGGTACATCGCGCCTGCTGCATGGAAACGGGTAATTACCCCAGATCTGATGATATGGAATGAGAACATTTCGAAAGATATGGATGATGAAAAACTTTCAAGAGTGGGATGAAGCGCGGAAACATTCTAAAAAGTAAATGATTTTCCGCCCTTGAGGGGAGCAGAGGGGACGGTCAGAAGTGGGTCATCGGTGCTTGGGCAGAATCTGAATAAGACGATCGCATACATAGTGAAGATTGTTTGAGTAGCTCTACCTTGAAGAAACGAAACTTCAGAAGGCAACACGATCGAACGTGAATATAAAGTGAGGTGTGCGGTCGGGACGCAAGAAGATTTCTCCGCGCCAAGACAAAACGTTTCCATCTCCGACTTGAAGTCGATAGGGAAACATGAATCCGGTTTTATTGATACAGTTACCAATCTAAAACGCCTCTTGCATTGGCTCCGCATATCGTGTTACTATCCTTTGGACTTTCCAGGTTACGACAGACTGTGAGATATTGTCAGCAAGCCCGAGACGCGTCCATTTTTCTCAGAAGAGGGGAGGAAAACACGTACAATCATCATCAGCCCTTCCTTCGGGTGTCAAGACCTGCGTCTGGGCTGCTGGATGAATCTCCATACCGCTCTTTGCCTCGGCTTCCACGTGTTCTTTCAAGAGTTGACGCAGTTTGTTTTGCTTAGCTGGGAGCTTGTGTCAGCCATCAACATACTGTGCATGGCCCCGATATCATGGTATCCAAGGGACAGACTTACGATCAGAGGAACCCATATCACCAGTCATGAGCTCGATTTGTTTGCTTTCTATCCGCTTTATTGCCATTTGGAGATCTTTTTTCACACTCAAATATTGCGGCTCCGCATTGATCTCCTCGGTCCGCTTTGTGTAGATACAGAGCTCGACGGTTGTCGTCTTCGGAGTTCTTGGCAAGACTCGCAAAGTGAGGACACCCCCCGAAGGAAGTTGACGAATCGTAGCAGAATAACCTATGCTTAGATGTCCTTCACCATGGCATAGACGGGCGGGCAAAAAGGAGTATCGCGGTGCTTTTACGACACTCAGCAGGTCGAACAATTCCCCCACTACACGAATTAGCATAAATCCCGTACCACACTTTCGCTCACTAACATGCAAGCTTCCAATTAAACAAGCCCTCTATCTTCCATTCAGCAGCACATTGCATGTCTTTCATGTCCCATCTCTCGAATGCTTTTATCGAATTCGTGCGGTCCATATCTGAGACTTGTTTCCTCGCATCGAAGTTGACGAACACCATTGAGTTGATGACTTCAGTCTTCACCTCCCACAGCGCATTCATACTTTTATCGAATCCGGGAACAGTCTCAAACTCGGGGGCTTTAACCAACTTTCCTTTTGTATCATAGCTCCAGCCATGGTACCTACATCCAAGGACCGTGGAGCTTCCACACTCTTTCTTGGTGACCTGATAGGCTCGATGTCGACAGACATTCTGAAAAGTTCGAAGCTGTCTATCCTTCCCCAATATCACGATGATGGAGAAGCCTGCAATCTCGAACGTGCGATAGTCTCCCGGCTTTCGAAACCTACAGGCATGTGTCACAAGAAGCCACGACTATCTTGATCATCAGAATGCTGTTGGTCTGTCTTCTCAGTCTCTCATACCTTGCTAAATATTCCGCGTTTTTCAAGTTGGAATATCCCATCATCCTGCCACCATTCGTGAGAGAGACTGAGTAGCTCATTTGATTTTTGATCCAACTTCGGATCCGAAAGCGTGCCCCTCCTCCCCCACACAACATCAAAAACAGAATCGAGCCAGTGGGTCACTGCCGGTCTTATTTTGAGTCCGATCAGCTCCAAGTTATGGGACCTGAATGAATAGCCCGCAAGGAGTAGAATCCCTACTGCAAAAGAGTACAAAATGAGCTCTAACACTGCCATTTTTGATGTCTGGAATATCACTGACGTGATCAATGCCTGATTCTTTTTCCGTATAGATTAATCACAGTCTGGATTACGAGGGCAACATTTAAGAGAACATTTTTATTTTAGATCTGCTAGAACTGTTCGTGCTGTTTGGGCCAAAGTTTCCGCGCCGGGAAATGCCACTGGTGTGGAAGATGCACAAGGCATGTGATGGTAATTCGCCGCGACTTTATTTGTCCGACAAGGCTTGGGTTCTTCAAATACTCCAGATTTAGTCTTTGTATCCGACGTTCGATCGTGGCAGACATTTCCAATAGTTTCAGATCATCCTTGCTACAGGATGCTGCCGACTTGCGTGGCAGGCTAGGAAGCCTAGGCGAAGTTACACAACTATCCTTGCGACCCCACAATCTCTATTCAACTTCTCTGCCCAGTAATTGCTATCTTTGCAGCCCGTACTCGAATGTTGGTGCATGTCCGTTGACTTTAGTAATGTCTGGAAAGTATGCCCGCATTGGGAATGGCTCGAGCGATCTTCCTCCCTACTGTGGAACACCTGCCCAAATATAGTCACCCGTGCTTATTACACCACACAGCATTGGCAGGAAGGACTACAGTCAATTGATGCTGCAGAATTGCGTAGAGTCTTACATACCTCCCTCTTCGACTTTCACGTTTTCATTGCACCAGAGCGCTGCTCAGGCCCGTCTCAAACTCACAATGGAATCTCTAACTCGAACACTGCCCGCTTCTTGGTTTTGCAGTCCAGCTCTATACCAGTTGGAACGGAGAGCTGTTTTCCTCAAGGTTTGTTCCTTCCCCCACAGCTTTGCATCAATTGGCTGAGACATGTGACGCAGTCATGGCATTTTCTTGGTCCAGTAACTCGTTTTCAGACGAGGTCCGAGAAAGTCAAATACGAGATTGCCCAAGTGACTGTCATAGTAGATAATAGGAGTCCTGAATCCGAGGGTATTAACGTAGATGGGATCACCGTCTATGCAGAGGACAAGGTACGGCTCCCCAACGCTGTTCAACTATGTATTACTGACGCGCTACCAGGACATCAGAATTAAAAGCTATTTGACACCTAGTGGCCTATTGTTTGCAACCTTGTCAGAAGATACTCCGAGCTTCGAGGACTTCTTCGAAGATCTAGAAGAATTGACGAACAAGGTAGACTTTACCAAATTACCGCATAGGCGAAGCATCTCTTATGAAGGCAATTTCAACTGGAAAACCATGTAAGGTGTGATGCTCCATCTTCGCACGTAAAACTGACGATTGCAGGATTGATGGATTCCAAGAATGTCTCCACTGTCAATACACTCATCCAACATTCTCAAAATTCTACCCGCCCACCTTCTATTCGGTGACCAACCACAAAAACTTCAGCCAGCACATTGCCGATCCGTCCAAGAAATCAGATGGGCTCTTCTTGTACTTCTTTCCAATTTGCACACTCAATGTGTATGGCGGGGGAATGTCTTCGTTCCGCACTCTTCCATCGCCCAACCCGGGCGTGTCAAGGATGGAATTTGACTACTACCACGCAGGAACGGATGAGGAATTTGAAGAATATTTTAAGTTTGTTCGGCAGGTTGCCATTGAAGATTTCGAGCTATGTGAAAAAGCTCAGGAAAATCTGGAGAGGGGTGTTTACGGTGAGGGGATCCTGAATCCAGTGAAGGAAAATGGGGTCAGCTTCTACCAACAGCGAGTCAAGCAGTTGGTGTACAGACAGCATGCCGTTGAAAAGGCTGCGAAAGAGAAGGAGAGCAATGGTCAAGTAACAGCAAAGGTTGTTGAAGGGAACAGAAGCATTGTTGTACAGTGATCTGGGGGCCAAGATATTTTATGAAGTACCAACTAAGTCGTACAAGTTTCTTGCTAAAATTGAGAGTTTGTCCTCTGACAGCTCATATGACATCTTTCAATGCATGATTACACGCCTCCAACTGGACCTCTATTCGTCTTCTGGCCCCGGCAGACCCTCTTCATCACCAGGCTCACGATAACTGCCAGCAGGCTTAGCACCCCTCGTCCGCTCATCAATCACGTTGCTCTCGTCAATGGCATCCTTATCGTCGCTGGCTATTGGTATCTCCCCATTAGCACCAATCACTGATACTAAAGAGGTACAAAAACGTACCCAATTGCTCATCACTGTTGGCTACATTCTCGTCGATCGGGTCTTCAACGTCTGCATTGTCTGACTGGACAGGGATGGGGTCTTGTTTCTGGCCAGGGCGGGAGATATAAGAGTCATCTTGGGCATTGCCTGCGGGGATGTCACTGGTGGAAGACATGGTTTATTGATGTTTGGTGGAACTGGTGGGTTTTCTGAGGAGATTCTGAAGAGAGCCAATTCTAGAAGAGAAAGATCTCTCGACATATATATACCTTTCAGGTTTCGTTATCTTTGTTAGACTTTGAGCTCGACATGATTCTCAAAGTCTGGTAAGAGCGTCTCTTGTCTTGATGTCATAAGATAAAAGGTTAACCGAATACGAATTCGAATTGCGTGCCCCTCATGAGGCCCTCTCCGTCCGGCTAAAAAGTCAATGACACTTCCATGCCACCATTCCCACAATTTTCTAGCCTCAACACGCGGGAGGGGGCCACCAATAATGAGCTAAGTCTAGCGGGCATCTCTTAGTTCAGGTACCGCGATCGATCATATGGGGTATCGATAGGCGAGAGACAAATTCCATCCAAACCACCGAGGCTCAACACCTTCATGCCATGATGCAAATGAGGTTTCGAACAAAGCCTCGCGATCGCCTCATTTTCCTCACAAGGCTTACAGGGCCTGCCTCGTCTACAAGGCTCTGTTTTCGTGTTTGACATCAAAGTTCGCAAGTGTTGCCGCCAAAACCAATTAGCATTTTTAGCCCTGACAACTACCGAAACTCCTCACAATGCCACAGACTTCACTTTATCTTCTCATCAACCTCAACACGTTTTTCACCACACGACGACTTCAATACCGCCAAAATGGCACTCTCACCATTCTGGAAGGCATACATCTACAGCTTCACGTTCTTTTTCATAATTTTCGCCTTTTACATCACGGCCATCGCGACTGAAATGAGGGAAAGCGGGGGAAGCAGCGACGCTCCCTACATCCTCAAAGCCATTGCATGCTTTAGCATTATTGTCCTGACGCCGATTTTCCTATTCATCGGACCGCTTCAAATCGGTACTTCAGTGAGGGTGTGGAAACATGAGTGGTGGCCACAGAAGAAGTCATGGCAGATCGTTACCGTCTGTTGGGCCTATAACGCGCTTTCGAGAGTATATTTGAATGCTGAGGAGTTTTATAAAGGAAGGGCAAAATGTGGAGGTGTGATGTTGTGTGGTTTTGGGGAGTGCGCTGCCGTTTGAGTGGAGGAAATCGCATTCCTGGCTGTGGTGCTTTGTTCTGTGATGGGATGGAAGTGGGACGGAGGGCTTGTTGACCAGTGGATTGAGTCAATGATTAACGTGGAGGCTGAAGACTGCAAGAAGAAGGAATTGGAGAACATGGGAAATGCGGAAAAGGGTATCATTCCTGAGGAAGCTGTTGACAGCAAAGAGAGGTTACTGATGGATGAGAAGGCTGCGGAGGGGAGTATATGAGTGGCTGTGGATTTAGATGGTTTCCAGAGCATTAAGTCGCATGTATAATACCGAAAATTGTAAAGCAGTATAGCTATATTTAATACAATTTGTCAATCCTGCATACCTAAAGTACCTTAATGGCGCAAAGTTCCACGAGTGAAGGACAGAAAATTCGTACTTCACAATAACCGGTGCCTTTCCTAGTAAGCAATGGAACGTCTCCAGTATCAGCGCCAGCCTTTTTGAAACATTCACACCTCTGTATACCCAAAATTTTGTAGTGAAGCCTGCAGTGTATCACATTGTCATGTGACTCTCGTTCTTTCCCTCTCCCTCTCCCTCTCCCTCTCCCTCTCCTTCTCCCACTTCTTCTTCTTCCTCCTTCATTTTAGACTTACGATCCAGCGTAAGAAAGGGACTATGGTATGAGGGAAAGGTTCTACATCATAAGGAACCCCTCATCGGCAGGAATCAGCTGCTGGCCATCTTTTTCAATTCTTGGATCAACATCATGCTACTTGTAGCAGTTATTGGTCTTGCTTTCAGTTATGTCGGAGTCGACAAGAACACTGCTGTTATCGTCAGCTTCATTGCAACTATTCCTCCTGGTCCTCTGACAAGCATCCTTGGTTTTGCCACTGAAGAAATATCCCTCTACGTTGGAGGAAGCTTGCGCCGTCTTCTAAGTACTTCATTTAAGTATGTAGATCCACTCTCCCCTCGTACACCAACTAACATGACCGAGTAATGCCACCGGTTTTGAAGAGGAAGACGATGAGTCTGAAGAGCCTTGGCTCCATTGGGCTACTGCTTGGGCTACTCTCGTTTTTGCAACTGCCATTATTGGACTCTGCGCTGAATCCATTGTCGATAAAATCTCATTTATCACTAGTTCTCATGCGAGTTCTCATGCATTCGTGGGTTTGATCCTCCTCCCAATTGTCGGAAATGCTGCAGAGCACGCAACTGCCGTTTACGTAGCTGTCAAGGATAAGGTGTTTTCAATTGGTGTTGCTGTAGGCTCCAGGATGCAGATTGCTCTATTATTGATCTCAATTTTAGTCATCATGGGCTGGATTGTGGGCAAGCATTTTAGAGGCCGAAAGTTTTTTGGGATGGCTGCACCAGTTTTCAGGTGGATGCATCTTCGGCCACTCATCAGCCGTAGTCGAGGCAAATCATTCCGCCGCATTGTGCGTTTCGGTAGGGTTCGAAACAGTACCTTTCAACCTAAACTTTCGAAAATGGATGCCAATAGATATAAAGACAAAAGCTTAGGATCAACCATGTTGCCAGATGCCAGTTGGTATTGTTGGACGTCTCTATTCGGACATGTATGAGAACTGGTGTTCGCAAGGGACAGGCTAGGAACCCTTCGAAAGGACAATGGGGAATAACTGGGGCTATCGTGGCTTCGTTGAGCTTCGTTTTGTTGAGAGAGGACCTAATCATTTCATGCCTCCTTTAGATCCATGTACATCATCATTCAGGTATATATTGTGGCGGGGCGAATCGGTTTAGTCATTTTTTTTTAAAATAGTCTAGTCTAGGGTCTATGCTAGCCACATTGCTCTGACTACATCATGAGCTCACTGCTCCCTTAAAACAATCAAGCTACCTTTTCTTTTTATATCTTATGTATTAGGTGTATCGAGTTATTGTGTATATTGCACTGTTTGTATTTTGTTCTTTGCATTACGAATTAGTCTTATTTATAGCATTTCATTAGTCTGGCCCTCTAGCTAAGCGTCATGATCATTAGTAGGATATCTTTTATTCAAAGGCGTCTTGGTGTTTTGTATTGATAATCTCTATAGAGATAAGAAGATATTTTCTCAGATGAAGAGATACTATTGCCGATTTCTACTTATAGGGTGTGGAAATTTTAAACTACACGAAAAATCGAATACCAAAGGTTGATTAATTATGATGAAGAGGCCAAAACAAAAGAAGAGTATACCACATCCTTTCGAATAGTGGTTGTCACCCAATAGTGAGGAGAAGAAAATGTGTATTCGTTTCTTTTCTATGTAAAGAGGGATCCTGCACTTAAATACTAGAAGTAGAATCAAGGCAGATCACCTGACGAGACCAGTCACCTGATTCACCACTGCAATGATAACATCTTTTTGTTTTTTATCGGGAATGACCTATTCAGTAATACGAAAACCAAAGTTTTGGATCGCGTAAGCTGGCATATGCGAATTTACCCAACGTCAACCTTTCGGGTGTGGCGTCGGAGCGGAAACACTACACAACCAGCCCAGACCACCCAGAGGACATTTTTAACGTTCTCACCCCAGATTGCTAAAATTCCTACGCTCTAAAGGCTTTTCATGTGATAATTAGTCTAAAGGAGTTTCTGAACACCGCAGGCCTATGCATGCTCGGCATTGCCATACACGGAAGGAATGATACTTATTCCCCAAAGATGCCGTGCCTTGATTGATGACCCTGGCGGGAGTGGCGTGCATCTGCGTGCCGCAAAGGAAGGGCTACAAAAGGCGAGCATTGACCTATTCCGAAGGCCGCATTTGATATCAGGAGATAAACACTCTCACAAATCACACCTATATGACCGATGATATAAGCCTTGTTCGGTAGTCCCAAGCTTAGCACTAAACCTAATTCAAGTCCCGCTTCCGCATTGCGGGTCGAGGCCGGCTTGCAAGGACACTTTACGCGGCGGGGCGGAGTACGGAGTCAGGGGGTATAGACGAATGCATTTGATTCACGGCCGCTTGGAGACCTGTGCCGAGGTCTTTTGATCATGCCAACTTTCAAAGCTTCGCAATGGAACGATACACTTTTGCCTGGAGAGAAATGAGGGGGAAATACGACATAACTACGGAGTTGTACACAAGACGAGGGGTTGCAAACCTACCTGAAGCGAAAAGAATAACCCGCCTTGCTAGCCATTGGAATCCGGCTAATTGAGCCCAGGGAACAAGAAACAAAACGTTTGTAAACTTCTTTCAGACGAGCGGCAAAATTGCTTCCACAAGACGGGGGGAGACATACCCCGCTTACAACATTTTTTGGAGGGCTGGCTTGGTACAATCAAACAACATGCCAGGGTTCCAAGAAAGCTTCAAGGTGTCTATGCAGGGACTCACTGCCGTCTGGAGCCAAGCAATGCATAACAAGATTGGAGATGCGAGCAATGCCGAGGTCTCGAAGTGGAAGAGAACTCTGACAGCCTATATATTACACGCAACCCGAAGCTTGAGTGCTCAAATCCTTTTCTCTACCGTCACACATTATCGATCTCTCAGCCATTTGCTTTTATCAATTACCTAAATCCATCATGAAGGGATTCTTCGTCTCTCTCGCGGCTCTTTTCGCTACTCCCGCTGTCTGTCAGCAAGGGTACGAGAATAATTGGCCACACACTTTCCCTATCGATGCTCTTGAATGTCATTGTGCAGACGGCATACAAAACACAATCAACTCGTGTCTTTACCTGCCCGGACAACGAGACATACAACAAGGTGGTGATTTTGTACGTCTTGTCTTCTTGTTTTTCCAACCTCTTTCCAACCTCTCTCGATCATAACTCATTCATCCCCTTATTGCGTTATAAATGCAGTACAACTTGCACGTGCCAATACAATGTTATAGAAGACTAATCTTCTATTGGAAATAGTGCTACCCTACAGTTAGATGGTCTCCTCACATGGAAGATGTTTTCACTGTCGAGTATTGCCAGAGCTCTGGTTATGCCAACCCAAAGCCAGTTTGCAAGCCTATCAAGCTCTGCGAGGATACGCTCACCAATAATCCCGACTACTTCAAGCTCTGCTAGACAACACGAGAGAGGGGGGGCACAACGGGAGCAGCCAAGGGGGGAAGAAGTGGGCGGTGATGAATATATCACCAATCGGGAAGGACAGAGAAAGGGTAGTTTTGAGGAACGCTGACAAGGGCGAATAGACCTCGGTAGACTCGGAAGGCACCAAGATAAGTTTTCGGTGTTTTCCGATTTGCACTCATTCATATTACGTTTCATGGAGGCGATGATTGATTAATGCCGCAGAAATCTCTATATTCCTATAAAATTCTCAAACTTTTTTAACATTGTCTTGGCTATACAAAACTTGGATCATTTCGTCCAGCAAGGAACAGACTCTTTCACTTGTCCTTTGATGTTTTTTGTGGCTCATTTGCGACCTGGCTCATCTTCAGGTTTTCGTGATTTTCTAAATGTCAGCTTCCCCATGTTGTCGGTTATGTGCGTCAAAAACATTTATAGTAGCACTTCTGTCTCTCCAATAGCGCAGTTGCTTTTGGACTTCATTTTCAGTGCTCGCGGTATCAAAACTCTGTGGCCAGGTGGTTTATACATAATCCTGCCTGCTATTACCTTATTTCAGAGTTTAATTATATCCCTCTTGTCCAGAATAACATTATAAAAGTATTCCAAACGTAGCAGTGTGCAAGCAGTGCTCGTTGTTTTCCGGGAGGCTCTTTTTGTTGATCCTCGTTTCTGTCTCGTAATGTCATCTGTTGCTATAGACACCCGATACGTTGGCAAAGGAAAATGTATTTGAAAAGTGAGCCCCAATCAGCCTACTCCTATATGCCCTGATTATGCAAGTCACAGATCTGCTGCCTTGAACTGATCATGTTGTCGTTGCCTGCGGCCGCGTCACAACGTTTCGTCACTCCCCCAGGCTCGCGCTGGACAAAAAAAGCGGCACTAAATATTGAGGATTTGAATGGTCCACACGGCTTGGGACATTAGTTTGGCTAGCGCGTGTTTAGACTCCCCTGAGTCCTTGAATCCTGGAAAACGAGTGGGCCAATCATCGTTCAATTTTGCACTTCGCTTAGTGTTTCTTGGTTATGTAATAACTTTTCAGGGGCCGTCTCTCTTATATCTCTCGGTATTTATAGGCTTCGATCGAGTATGTAGAATTCCATATCAGTTATTTGTGATGCGGCCTTCGTACATCTACAATTTCTTGACACAAGTGTTGGTGCCGACTGACTGAACCTCATCTGCGTTCTCTCATTCATACCATGGCCATCGAACCCCCACCAGAACAGGGCCAACCCACCCCGGCCAACGTCATGCAGCATACTATGCTTCAACAGGCACAAGCTGCCGCTACCGCCCAATCTGACCGTACAAAACTCACGAGACAGGAGGCCCTCCTGGAAGAGATTGACCTCCTGTCCCCCGAGGCGGACGAGGACGAATCCTCCCCTCCTCCTTACGGCGACACATATGGAGAAATTCGTGACGAAAAAACTGGTCTGGGTACCAGCGCTCGTGTCACCGACGACTGCCGTGTCAACATTCGCATCAATCAGCTCAATCGCCGCTTGTCCCAGATCTTTACTCCTGCTTTAAACCAGCACGTCCAGAGCGTCCAAGATGGTCCCCCGCCTCCTCTCCCGTACATTCCTCCTTCTCTAGGTGACGACAGGGGAGTTGCTCCGCCGCCACCCTTGAGCGTGGTTATCCAGGTCGTGGGCTCGCGCGGAGACGTTCAACCCTTCGTTGCATTGGGAAAGGTCTTAAAGGACACCTATGGGCATCGCGTACGCCTGGCAACTCATCCTAACTTCAAGGACTTTGTCCATGAGCATGGCCTTGAGTTCTTCAGCATAGGCGGCGATCCTTCCCGGCTAATGGCCTTTATGGTCAAGAATCCTGGACTGATGCCCAGTTTTCGCAGCGTGCTAAGTGGAGATGTTGGCGATCGAAAAAGAGATGTAGCCGAGTACATTCAAGGCTGCTGGAGATCATGTTACAAAGCAGATGACGGGATGGGTGCTCGTACGACCGATGATGATCTTTCTGAGCCAGGGAAACCTTTCGTCGCGGACTGCATCATTGCCAACCCCCCAAGCTTTGCCCATATCCACTGTGCAGAGAAGCTGGGCATCCCTCTCCATATCATGTTCAGCATGCCATATTCTCCTACCCAGGCCTTCCCCCACCCGCTGGCCAACATCCAATCCTCCAATGCCGACCCCCAGCTTACCAACTACATGAGCTATGCTATGGTTGAGGTCCTTATATGGCAGGGTTTAGGAGACATTATAAATAGATTTCGCACGAAGTGTCTCGGGTTGGATCCAGTGAGTCTGATTTGGGCCCCAGGGATGCTCCACCGTCTCAAAGTTCCCCACACGTACTGCTGGTCTCCGGCATTGATACCTAAAGCGAATGACTGGGGCCCTCACATAACCATATCAGGCTTTTACTTTCTCAGTTCCGCATCTAATTACACCCCTGCCCCTGACCTTCAGGCATTTCTCGACGCTGGTCCACCTCCGGTGTACATAGGATTCGGCAGCATTGTTCTGGACGATCCCAATGCAATGACGGAGCTGATATTCGAGGCCGTGAGGAAGACTAGCCAACGTGTACTCCTTTCCAAAGGCTGGGGAGGCATGGGCGCGGACGAGCTTCATATCCCTGATGGCGTATTTATGTTAGGCAACGTGCCGCATGACTGGCTGTTTCAGCACGTCTCGTGCGTCGTTCACCATGGGGGTGCAGGAACCACGGCCGCAGGCATTTCCGCTGGCCGGACAACTCTAGTAGTCCCCTTCTTTGGAGACCAGCCTTTTTGGGGCTCCATGGTTTCTCGAGCAGGCGCTGGTCCTGATCCGATCCCACACAAACAGTTGACAGCAGACAATCTAGCCGACGGTATCAATTTCTGCTTGAAACCTGAAAGTCTTGAGCGCGCCAAAGACCTCGCAAGCAAGATCGCGGCGGAGAGAGGCAGCGACGTGGGTGCTCAGTCATTCCACCAATATCTTGAGGTTGACCGACTCCGTTGTACCCTGGTACCGTCTCGAGCGGCAACGTGGCGAATCAGGCGTACCCAGGTCAAGTTGAGTACTTTTGCTGCCTGTACTTTAGCCAATGCAAAACTTCTGGATTTCCAGGACTTGAAGCTGTTCAGACCACAGGAATATTTCCCCGACGAAGGTCCTTCGGATCCTATATCCGGATTTGCTACGGGAGTTTTTGGGGCGATCAGCAGCATGTCTCTGGGACTGGCCGATTTTCCATCGGAGACATGGAAAGCTTTGCGTATGCCGTTTGAGTCTGACCGACAGCAGTCGCAAGATACAAAGTCAGAGAAGGGCAATGCCTCACACGTGGTTGAAGAATCAGCTCGACCAGCTTCGCCAGAACAAAGCCAGAAGAGTTTGGACATGCATGGTGTTCGGAGCTCTGCCGATGTCTCCGGTCTTTCGGCTTCAACTTCAAACATCCGCCCAAGCTCTGTATCCGATAAATTGCGACGCCAGTCGAAACCCGCCAATGATGACTCCAGCGGAAGTCGGGTTGGCAGTTGGAATTCATTTGGCTCTGGCAAGGACCATGACATGTTAAGCCAGACGGTCCCACACACGAGTAAGGGTTTCGGACGTATGGCGAAGACGCTTCTGAAGTCACCCATGGACCTCTCAATGGGCATTACTGAAGGGTTTCACAACGCCCCTAAACTTTGGGGCGATGATACTGTCCGCCCTCCACAAAAAGTCGGCGATCTCAAGTCAGGCGCCAGGGCAATAGGAAAGGAATTCGCATTTGGCTTCTACGATGGCATTACTGGGCTGGTCACTCAGCCCTGGAAAGGTGCCCAGAAAGAGGGCACTAGCGGCTTCTTCAAGGGCATGAGTAAAGGGATTGGAGGATTTGTAGCCAAGCCAGGAGCGGCCCTCTTTGGAATTCCGGCTTATATGATGAAGGGGGTACACAAAGAGATGCAGAAGCTATTCGGCGGCAGCGTCCAGAACTACATCATTGCGTCTAGGACAGCTCAGGGATACGAGGAGTGGCTGCAGAGCTCAGATGCAGAGAAGCAAGATGTCATTGACCAGTGGAACCTGATTCAAAAACATCTAAAGAAGAAACACAATCGTGAAGATATGATGCAAGATGTGCTGGAAGCTCGGCGGAAGAAGAATGCTGAGAACAGAGAGACCCGCCAAAACTACGGACGGAACTCGGTTTCCAGTCAGTCCACCAGTGCAGATGCTCAGATGCTAGATCTTGATAGTGGCATGCCCGCCATGTCTGGTTCGCAGTTCCCCGAAGCATCCGTGAGAGTATCTCATATCGACGGAAACATTCAGAGGAGACTGTACGAAGATGCAGAGGACGATGCCGATCTGGAGGAGGGAATTCAGGCTAACGGATATCGGCCTAAGGGCCAACGACAAGAGGCCCCAGATCATCAGGCAGACCATGAGACTTGGTACCAGGCGATGGTGGCCAGCGAGGCCGAAGCTAAATGGCAAGCAAGCGAAGGATTGGAATATGACAAAAAATTGAAGCAAGCCATGGCGCAGAGTCTGAGGGAACAGAAACAAAATGCCAATGATGGTGAACTGGAACTGGCCACACATATCGATGACGAGGACGATGAGAATTTCGAGCGGACAAGAAGAAGATCCGAAAAGATGGTAAAAAATACCGCCGCCGTGGGCAGTGGCTCAGGAGGCGTCCATCGACCCTCTTCGTATGATCCGGGGCATCTTGCCGGGACTACACGAAGCCAGTTCGAGGCGCAACAACTAGGACGGCCGGCAGAGAAAACCACAGAAGAAAAGACGGAGGAAGAAATTATTATGGCGTACGTCAAGAAGCAAAGCCTCTTGGAAATGCACCGTCGAGGTAAAGGCAAGGGCCGTGCTATAGTGACAGAGGATGATGAGGACGATGAAGATTTGCAGAAGGCATTGAAGTTGAGTATGCACCCAGAGGAACATGATGCGAAGTATCGTGGTGTGGACGCTTCAAGACTATGATCAGCATCGCGTCTCTTAGACGAATAGACCCGAGATGTCCAGGCCATGACAGAAACAAATTTCTTTCGTTATGTTGAAAATTCTTGTAAATGTCTCTGGATTTGATTTCTGCCACTAGAGTGTGTACTGTACTGCGCCTCACGGATTGGTAGTGCTGAAAGTTGCTGGTGCCAACTTTGGATCAGATCGAAGATCGCCACGAAATTGCGTACAAGGTAGAAATTCATAATGTTTCACAAAAGTAGGATTTCAATAATAATGAAAGAGCCTGTCATAACTTGAGAATAAATGGTTCTCAAAGGGGCCTTTAATGGGAGATCAGTGATCGCTTCAGGGGTCAACCCCTGGTTCATGCAGCCGCTGCGTCATACTTCGCAATCAAATATACAGGTATTTTGGCGAGTGGTGACAGGGATTTCAGTTGTATTCTCGCCATAAAAGATTTGGAAATTCGTAGTTCCGCTTTCCAAAGTTTATTTGTTCACTAAAATATTGAATTCAACTACCGTCTCAAACAAACTTAAAAATTCCAAGCAAAATTTGACAGATAATTATGTCCAACAAGTACGAGACATGCTCCACTATTTCCTTTAGGATTCAAATGCTAACATATTTTCCAGCGCGACACAAGACAAAAAGCCCGAGGCAGACGCTTCGGAGCATTATGAGGAGGAAGAAGGTGTTGCGCACGCTGGATCTGATGTAGAATCAGAGCCGGCAGAAGAAGAGGACTACAACCAATATCAATCCGAAGCGGAGTCTGAGACAGAGGAGCAACCAGAGCCCGAAGAAGAGGCCGAAGAACAGGCCGAAGAGGAACAGGCAGAGCCTGAGATGAAGAAAGAAAAACCCACATAGAATGGAAATTCCAAGACCCAAGAGCAAACAGAACCTGAAGAACAGCCAGAAGAACAGCAACCAGAGCCAGAAACAAAGAAGAAACTCCCTACTCAGAATGGAAATTCCAAGACCCAAGAGCCATCAGAGCCCGAGGAAGAGGCCCAGGAGGAACAACCAGAGCCAGAAATGCAGAAAGAAAAACCAACCCAAAACGGAAACGCCAAACCCAAAGAGCAAGCGCCCGTGAAAAAGCAGAAGCCAAAACCAGCTGTAGAGCAGCAACTTCAGCGCCAGGCACAACCCGACCAGTCTCTCGCCAAGCGGGAGAAACGACAGCCTCAAGCCCAACAACAGCAACAGGTTCAACAGCAGCAGCAAGTCCAGCAGCCTCCTCAGCAAGTTCAACAAGTTGCCCCGCAACAACAGCAGCAGCAACAGCAATTGCAGAACCAACCACCACCACGTGCGGAAGGGTACAGAAGTGGAGTCGTCCGAGAGTCCAGGATCAAAGATCGACCAGCTCCGGCGTCGACGGCGAGTGACAGTGCTTTGAAGATCAAGATTGAGCTTGATTTGGAGATAGAAGTTGAGCTTTATGCTAGGGTGAAGGGTGATGTGACGATTGGGTTGATGTAGGGGAAGGGAGAAAAGAGGCGGGGGAGAAGCGGGGGATTGTGAAGAGCAAAGCTCTGATGCTAGACTGTGGCTAGAGAATATGTATGATGTGAGATTTTGGGAATGTTAAGCAGAGGGCCAAAAGTTGAAGTTATTTGTATTCTAGGATATCCATATGCTTGATTAATGAGCGATTTTTGGAAACGAGAGACTGTCGAGCGAAGCGAAGTAATTGGCCGTCGATGCGCTTTCCCACAAGGTCCAGAAGTTCCAAACAGGCTGGTGCTCGAACTCAGATTAGGAGGGACTCTTTAAGAAAATACCACCCAAAGACATTTATCCATGCAGGACGGGACAAGGGACTTTAGGGGACAAGCCCTTCAATATATCCCGATATTTTCGGCCGGTATAATCCGGCAAAAGCCCGTTCGGTATGAGGCCTTTCTCAATTGATTGTCTGATGAGTTCTACACGCTTTTCGTCAGACATAGGGAACAAGATACTGAAAGGAGCGTATAAGAGCTCTAGCCATGCGGTGTCGCCGCCAGTGATATCACAGGCTATATCCACACATCGCCGCCAAGAAGAGATACGTAGGTAGTAGCGACTTTCCAGGCGTTCACTTCTGTGACATAATGAAATTTCGACGACTCTGAATCTGTAGATACATCCAGGAATGCCTTCAGGATGAGAGCGCCGTCTTTGTAGTGAGTGATGCCGTCGACCAGAAGAGTACCGCCGAAAGCCAAGGCAATGTCGGACAGTAAATTGTTGGGATCACCTTCATCTCCGTCAAAATAACGTGTCGGCCCATCTTTTCCGGACGGGTTCCATTCAGAGTCACCAGTCTAAAAGACTACGCTACACTCTAAGTGTGATAGATAGCCGCCCGCGTCGCCAGCTGCTTCGAACGGCCTGCCGCCTGCCGCGTGAAGAATATTGAGGTATTGTCAATTAATTTTCTCTCTCTCTCTGACTTCGCTTTCGGTTAGTGAGCTTGCCGCTCTTGCTCAGGCGCTAATCACCCTCGGCTCAGTCAACTCACCCGAGCAACCTGAGCACCCTGAGCACCTTGAGCAACTCACCTGAGCACCCTGAGCAGCTCACCTAAGTAGGCCTAAGTATCCTGAGTAATATTTATTACATTATTATGTGTTTTGACTTCTCGCTTTTTAACTAATCGTATTTAATCTAACCTCTATTCTCGCATATTACTTTAGTCAAGTTTTGACGACGATGCTCAAGGAGCCCAAATAAGTTCCTAAGGAACTTTAAGTAAACATTTTCCAAAAATATACTTAATACTTTACTTATAATATAAGTTAAATTAATATAAATATTCTTAAGGAGAGTACTTCTTTTCTCTTTATAATTCCTTCTTACTTTATACTTGTCTTAATTTAAATACCTCTCTTCTTTAATCTTATTATTTAATTAACTTCTTATATGTCACAGCACGCTCCATGGATCAAGGGAAGCTAGATGACTCTATTGAGTATGGCTGCCTATGGATGCCTACTGCTTGAGAAGCTAAATAGTCATAATAAAGCAGCTCTCCATCTCTGATCTGTTAGAATGATTTGGTAATCAACCCGTGACCCGCTCCACTAACGCCACGAAGTTCAGACTCTGCAGCAACGACATCATTAAGCAATACGATGAGGCGCCATAGTAGTCTGTCCTCTAGACCAGAATGGAAGAGATGATAATCTAATAGCAAAGTGCAAACCTAAGCGGAACCAATACGTCGCCGTCATTTATGCAGATATTTGGCACACTGGCCTTCGAGGAAGCAGAAGTGCGCGGACCCATGCATTTTTCGGAACGAAATTCACAGCCGGGAAGCAACCACGATGCCAATGCAACCTCAGCTCGGGTGCGTGGGATCTATCATCACTCTTTGCTACATCTTCTCTAAGCATCAAAGAACCCGATAGTCAAGCCAGCATCACTTGGAATCATATTTTTCGGAAGACTGGGCGACTTTCTTCAATCGGGGGGGACTGTCAAACTCGGGCGACAACGCGAGGCTGCAGCCATGAGGCTCATCAACACCTCTACCCTGGAGCTTCAGGACTTCAGTCTAAAGACTATCCCACCATATGCCATGCTCTCGCATACATGGGGTAGTGACGAAGTCACGTTCCAGGATATGTCGTCCCCTAGCGTGTCGTCGAAGAAAGGCTACATGAAGATCGAACAATCCTGCCACCTGGCGAGAGAGAATGGATTGGAATTGGCATGGGTGGACACCTGCTGCATTGATAAGACCAGCAGCGCAGAACTTACAGAATCTATCAACTCGATGTTTCGATGGTATCGAGACGCGGCCGTTTGTTATGTCTACCTCGAGGATCTGGAACCTGATACCGTGATAGAGGATGCGCTGCCTCGTTGCCGATGGTTTACGAGAGGGTGGACTCTGCAGGAGTTTATTGCGCCAAAAGATGTAGTCTTCTATGACGCGGTGTGGAATCGTAGAGGAACGAAACTTGTCATGTGTGAATTTCTCTCGAAGCTTACAAAAATCCCACGTCGTGTTCTCCAGATGCCCATATATGTCTATGCACACTCTGTCGCGACCAGGATGACATGGGCGGCGAATAGAAAGACGACACGAATAGAAGATACAGCATATTGTCTTTTGGGAATTTTTGATGTTAACATGCCCTTGATTTACGGGGAGGGAATCAAAGCATTCCGCCGGCTCCAGGAGGAGATTATCAAACGCAACGCCGACTTGACCATTTTTGCATGGCAAAGTACCTCTGACCACGATCATATTCTTGGTTTGTTCGCACCCTCGCCTGAACCGTTTATCAACGGCGATTGGAACAGTATCCCAGAGCTCAGCGCCAGAGTAGTTAACTACACAATTACGAACCAGGGTCTTCTTGTTTCCGGCACTAATTCTCTGGCACTGGCAACTGTGAAATTGATTGATGGACGTGAAGGGATTCGATACTTCTTTTCGTTGGTGAACACTGGATTTGGTTCTCGAAACAGTGGAATTCACCTCCGAAAACTCGGCCCTAGGATTTTCTACCGGGATGGACATCTGCCACCAGTTGGATGGTCCAGCAACATTGTGGGCCAACTTCTGGACATCAATACGTCCGATTTCTACATTCTCAGCGACCCTATCAACATATCCATTGTTAACTTTGTGTCGTCTCGTTACCGGGCCGGCGCCATCCATGTGCCTAAAGGTGATCATTTCTCCCTCGAAACAGTGGTACCTGAAGACTTGTGGGATGCCTCAGATCGTGTATTTCTGATCCCTCAGCCATATTCCTCGGAGCGGTATCCAATGGTTCTCGCTATGAGGTTCACATGCACCTTCGTTGGCGCTTCATTTGACTTGATTACATTGTGCGATTTCTCTCGACAAGAGATGAGACGCCCGACCTACAAGTTGTTTAAACGTGGAGATCACGCACGTCTCGAAGCCCTGCTCTTTAATCGCAGAAACAGGAATGAGCATATGTACTGGGCTGATTTGTGGGTGGAATTTCCGGAAATATTGGACCTAAAGAGCGATTATCTTGTTATGAGAATTGACAACAAGAAATTTGTCATTGCCGTCACATTCCAACCGGAAGTCGTGGAGGAGCTGTTGGATACGAGCGAGCTGGAAAGCATCGACGAGGGTTTGCATCCAGTGTGGTCTACGATGGGCTTTACTATTTCACAGGAGGGAGACATTTAATTTTGGAAATGGGAGGCTATCTGTCTTGATTAAAAGCGTAGCTTTTTTTTACGCTCCGAGCTCCCTACGCGAGATTATAACCGCGGAAAAAGAAATCACACGCTTTAAGAAGTGATGTCACATGTTGTCTACCCTTCCTAGTTCTACAGACGCGTTCCGGGCGTAATGCAAGATTTGTTGAAATAGAGGTAGAGCATGAATTGGATACTGAGCAATGGTGGGAGCAGGGCTGATGATGATGATGATGATGATTTCAATTTAACGCCCGTTCCAGCAGCCTTAGGGCCGCTATGCAGGCTTACGTACCGTACGAGTAGAGGCAGTGCCATGGTATCTGCTATTGCAAGGATACAGAGACGAGCAGCACAAATTATCACGGGAGCTTTTCGGACAACTGCCGGCGCCGCTGCCGATGTGGAAGCACACTTGCTCCCTGCGCAACAACAGCTCGAGCAAACAGCACTGGAAGCTACAATGTGCATCAGAATCACCCCTTTCTACAAGGACATGGCCTCACTTGAGGGAAACGGTAGTGCCCAGAACCCCCTCGACCAATTTTCAAGCATACTAGAACGCAAATACAGGGTGCAGCTCGACCGATTTGAGAAACGCCAACAGCACGTCGTCCCACCATAGTGGATACCACCATTCGTCCATATTGCCGAATGCGCCGAAGTAGCAATCGAACAACACAACGCTACAGAGCCAGAGACGATATGTATCTACACGGACGGGAGCTGCATTGACGATCATGTCGGGGCAGCTACAACAGCACCTACGCTCCAGATCAGCGGCATCCGCACGACACGGAAGGAGTACATGGGCATATCAACCACCTCTACAGTGTACGCAGCAGAACTTAGGGGATTGGTACTAGCACTTCAGATGTTACTCGACATACACATTACAGTAATTACTCCTGGCAAGTGTACCATCTTCACGGACAACCTGGCTGCCATCCAGGCCATGCGGAACCCCAAGTGTCCATCCGGGCAGTATATCTTGGTTACGGCTATCCGGTTGCTGGACGAACTCCGAGACCTAGGGTGGGAGATTCAGTTCCGATGGATCCCGGCACATGTTGGAGTGCCAGGCAATGAAGCTGTAGACAGGGCAGCGAAGGAAGCTGCTGGCCATGACCTAGACACAAACAGACATACGGAAACACCACCAGAGCCAGAGTATTTACGGGTCCTGATGGCAACAACAAAACCTACTATCCACCAGATAATGAGAGCCGAATGGGACTCATCCTAAGCAGGCGCGAAACATAGTAGAGACCTCTTTAGGCTCGGCGTCCGGCCGGGAAAAGATACACTCAAAGTCCACAAAGACACACACAGAGCGATCAGCTCCGTGATCACACAAATACGTACGGGCAAGATCAGCCTCCGTGCCTACCTCCACGCTATCGACAGGGTTGATACCGACCAATGCCAGTATGGCCGCGGACGACAGACGGTGCGACACATCCTCCTAGAGTGTAGGAACTGGGTAGAGGAACGACAACAGATGTGGGCTGGCAAGCGACCGTGTGTGGACCTCAGACGCATACTCTGTAGCTCGACAATGGCAGTACAAGCAGCAAAGATGATTCTCCGGACAGGACTCCTGGAGCAATTCCAGGCAGTCTCATCTACAGTACTCAAATATACGTAGCGTAGACGAGTGATAACTAGTATATAGAAGTAGAGGAGGGCCAGGAAAGGCCTGACAAGTTCAGAGAGACAGAACAGCTATGAGGGCTATCAGTAAAGGGGCAACCACGGCAAAGCGGAAGGGGAAGCAATTCTGGCAGGAATGGCTTATTTTGGAAGCAAGAAAGTGGGAGGACCTGTATTTATAGCCGTACGTTGCATAGCCGCCACAAGGGCGGCTGGGACAGCCTATGAACCAATCAATCAATGCCCTACTTTACGTGGGGACCAGGATTAGGGTCCATGGTTCTGCAGGTGTTGGTAATTCTATCCAATAGGTTGCACCTCTTTATGCGCCCGCCGTTTCTGCGACGTGTAACAAACATTGCCTTTATTCTCCCTGATATCACCAGCAATCCAAAGTCTTTCAATATTCTTGTACAATGGTCCTCTCTATTCATATCATCCATGTAACCCTTTCTAACTTCTACTAACCTCGTCTCTACCTGCTCTGGACTCCACTTCAAGCCCTTAGTCAACGGCCCTAGCGCAATCGGCTGAGTACCGTCAAGCAGGATCGCCCTCCAGGACAGCCCTACCATCTTCAACCCCTTGTTCTTCTGCCACCTGCCTATCGGTACGTGAAAGATTCGGGTCATTACGTTGCTCATGGAACGGAACTGAATTGCCTACGGCCGCAGCAATTGACTTTTAAATGCAATTTCTCGACAACTCGGCTCCTATAGCCTCTTTTCCCTTCCCAATCCCCTATTAAACACCACTATATTTGATGTTAGACTAGCTGGAGCCTTTTGTGGAGTTCGCTTTTCTTCCTACCCTTGTTCTTCTTGTGCTTGGGTTTATAAGAGCGGTCCCCGTTTGTTTGGGTCACGGTAGATATTATTAGATCTAGACATAGTGTCATTAGGAATATAGACTACTCCCAGATACGCAGATTTGCCTATTGTAATAGAATCGCCAATAATCGATATTAGGAGTAAAGTGTTTTATAAGTTAATATAAATATTATTATTCTATAAATTTCTAAGGAATAGATACAATAAGGTTAAAAACTATAAAAAGTCGAAATTTATTTTCTTATAAATTAAGTTAATTTATCGATAAAACAACCATTATTATATAACAATTAGTCAAAACTTTTACAAAATAGATTTGATAATTATAATTTAGAGGATAATATATTAAATAATAAAAAATTAAGAATAAATTAATTTTATTTGTAAATTAATTTAAGGACTAGATATTATAAGAAATTTATGCTTATATTATATTGTTTATATTCTACTATTATAAGGACGTAGATACAACCATAATATGGAGGGAGTTCAATCGGTCGTAGAATTGACTAAAGAGTGAAGTACCTAGGCTACAGGAAGCTTTATATGCTGGGTGGCACGTGTCTGCGAACCACGTGCCACACCCCCTTTTCCACTACTACATCAGATGAAAAAATGGCGATATTAGCTCACATTTAACATTTATTAAGGCATGTGGGTAGTATTATGGCCTGTAAGTAGTATAGACCATCTGAACGACAGGCAGTAGTAGGCTACAGTACTGCAAATTAGGTAGAAATGCCACCACCTTATGTGATTTATCATATAACTCACTAGTCACACATTACATGCTAACAGTTTCTCGAACATTCCATCGGCAGGTGGCAGCACGCTGGCCTGGGCACTGGAGCGCCGTCACTCGTCTCTTTCTACATCACCATCGCGACGGCGGGATAACATGGACAGAGCCAGTCAAGTCCTAGCGCAAGGTGAGTCGTTCAGATGCCAGGTCCAGATGCCAAATGCCAAATGCCGGTGCCTAAATGCCCGGTTCAGATGCTAGGTGCTCGCTACGACCAAGCCGTAGCCCTTCTAGGTTCCGACCCTCACATCCCAGATCACGTGTGACTGCCTATTACGTGTCTTGGGTAGTGGTGCCTCTATTGCCGTGCACGTCGCCATCGTGCCATGTTATTGCCATCTGAAATGTTCTTAAAGTCTTTGCTAAGTGATCGTTGTCTTGCGTGCTGATACCGGCTCCTCTCGGCAGTCTTTCGACCTTTACGGACTCCATAAGGTCATCTACGAATTCCTCAGCAATTTTGTAAGAGGAGCGGATTCCCCTTGGAGGCTTTGGCTGGAAATCGAAGAGGTTCGTTCTAGGTATAGTCGATTACAATATCGGCTTCCACTCCGCACTCGCTAGAAGCTTCTGAGCCCCACCTACCAGAAGTTGCTGACCTTAGTATCATACTACCAGCACCACCCCACCCCTCGCGAGGTTCAAACTTATGGCAATGTAAATTGCCCTATCAAGGACATCCCCAAGGTGGTCTACACTGACTGCGGTGGAATAACTACTCTCACGATGCAAGAGATTCAGTAATCATCAGCTTGTAGCTCACTATTATAGCAAATCAGAGGTGTATGTCAAAATGCTTCTTAGTTGAATTTAGAGATTCTTCAAGAAATGTTTAGCTACTTGACAAGAGGGATCCAAAATCAGCTCTGGCAGAAACCCTGCGTGCCAACAGAAATGGGTTCCAGGGCAAAGTTCGGTAAGGTAACTGTATCCGGGGCATACAGGAGGTCAAAATGGGCTCCACATCGGTGCGCAGGCTACTCAGAGCGTGCTCAGGATGCCCAGGCTCGGCTCAGGCTGGCTCAGGCTTGCTCAGGGTGCCCAGACTCTACTCCGGCATACTCACCCTCGGCTCAAGTATGCTCACCCTCAGCTCAGGTTAAAGCAGCAGTTGCTCAGGTCCGTAGACTAAAACGGAACCAGCGAAAGGGAAAATTAATCCTGAGTCTATGGGTATGCGTCAAAAGACACACCATGTAGGTTCCAAAATCGAAGTGTACGTAGCATCTGGTCGTTCACCTAGCCGTCGCCCATATAAACAGTTGGATCCACCCATATCGTGAGGGATTGAAGATTCGACCTAGACCTAAGTTCCTGAAGCTCGAGTTGTAATAGAAGGCAATTTCGATACGGTTCGTCTTTCAAGGGATCCCAGCGAACCTCTACAGATCGGACTTTGCTCTTTACTTGATCGGGAAGTATGGCCTTTGGATACTCGTTGTAATCTCCCAGAATGTTATATTTCCAGAGTAGATCCTTGCATTCTTCGTACATCTGTCTGCAGGTGCGCAAAACGGGTAGAGGCCTAGTGCCAGTCTCTCCATCATCACGGATCGTGAAGATTGTTGAGGATAAACCGGCAGTCCGCTCGAGATGAATATATCCATTGCGACCTGTAAATAGATATCTGAAAATCTGGCTCGTGAGCTCTAGGGGTAGAATTTCGAGGAAGTATTTGGATGGGGCGGGAGGTCTGCATAAACTGTCAAATTGGGTGAACCGAAGGAACGTAATAAGACCAATTACTTATCATGTTGATTGGACATGGCTGGCAGACCACACACAACTTAATGCCGCAAAGATTGGAGATTTATAGAGAGTAATCGCATCGCGTCTCGAAGACGACGCGTCGGGTGCAGCATTAGTCATGGCTGATTAATCCGTAAATCTGATACCATTGGCTTTCAACCTCACCGGTCCTGTCCGGTAGCTGAAGGCTCTAACAATAAACGTCTTCCTATGATCAGTACTTGTGGAGGAAATGGGGTTCTCATACAGGAGGAGAAATCCCTGGCTCTTTTAATCAGAGATCTACACGTGACGCTGAGGATGGTAGTCTTTTTAAGCTAAGACCGATACCGATGTTTCTAAGAGATATTTGTACATGTTATATCGACGATGACCTACACGGAGGTAGATCCATCCTATCTTCCAACTTGAACTTCATAGTGGGTATAAAATGCATCCGGCCCCTGCGTTTCTCTTTCTCCCAACGACTCGTTTCCTGTTCCGTGAACGTCCTGAATGCGAGGTGTGTTGCCAGAGTATCTTCAGGTTGAAATTCGACTTCTTTAAACCGTGTGTACTCGAAGTACTTCCAGTTCGAAACAAAGTGGCATACAGTTTCCAGACCTGGAATTTTGAATAATGTGAGCGGTGCTCCTGTCCTTGCCGTCCCACTTTTCAACGCGTCTATCATGCATCCTCCATGTTTGATTTTCCGGATATCCTTTAAAGAGAAATTGAAATCTACCAAAGAGAAGTTCATTTCAACTGTGGGGTAGGATCCTTTCATGTCGTGAACAACGAATCTGTCGATCTCGGGATTTACCCAGATTTTATATTAAAACCTGGTCGAGCATTTTTTACCGTTTCTGTAGGACGTATCTGAGTGATGATGTTGGTCCCATATGCGCGAAAGGCAGTTTTTCCCCCATAGGGGTATTTCTCTGTCTAGAGCTCGTAATAGTGCCGCCCTTCATGGCGTGCTTCCCATGAGGTATGCATGACTGCTGGGGCAAGTGACTGGAAGTTTGGTCAGCAATTGCTTTTTTCTTGCAAGTTGGCAGATTACATACTTGTCCTTCAATTCGAGACGATCTCCGATTTTTCTCCAGAATAAAGAGTTTGACATCTCTGGGTACTCTGGCAGCATAGCTCCATATCATGGTCCTGATTTCTGTGAGGATTTAGTTATTATGAAAGTCTTCCAGGACATTTTTAAGGGCCCAACTCACCAGGAGGGAGTTTTGGAAATAGAGTGAACTCTTCTAAAGGCTGCGCTAGTTCTATTTGAAGAGGTGCGAGTTGCCTTAGCGATCGTCGTAGTCGTGTCATATTTTCTGGCATGTTGTATTTGTTGTGCACTGTTGAAACAACCCGCGAAACATTGCGCCGATGTGTTGTGATATTGAAAATAAGCATTAAAATCTCCAAAAATTAATTTTGGCATCAGACATTAAATTTGCCTCTGATTTAGTAAATTTTAGCTTATCTACTGACGTTTACATAGCGTAGTTAAACATGGTACACTAAAACACTAGACCTGATGTGTTTAAGGCAACATTGGTTCCGATATCAAGCCGAGTGTCTTGAAGAAATGAGGGCTAGCAGAAATCACCCCATCGCTGACCGCGCTAGTTAAGAGCAGCCATTTAGCTGGTACCGTGATCTATAGATTGAATAGCATGAAGAGCTAGCACAAACAAATTGAATAGCAAACATTAATAATGACGCATGTTATCTCATCACCAGTCCAAGATGCCTGAACCACTTGGTTGTTTGTCCCCATCAACATCTACCAAGCATCTTTTATTCCCTTTCATCATCCATGTATCAAGACCAACGGGACCAGAACCATCAGGAAAATAGAAAGAACAAGAGGAATAGAAAGACCAAATCAATCAGTATAACGTCAGTAAGTGCCCCTATCCAAGTCCGTCCCACGGAACGGCCCGTAATCACATTCAAGCCACCCAACCCTCACAATCACCCCCCAAAATTTTCCACCGACACTCTCTGAATCACTCCGCATCAAAAACAATCATCCACTGACAGTGATATTATGTTTCCAGAAATGTCCAGCACAATGCCCTCCCAAGACGACCCCTTCCGCTTCATCCTCTCCACAGCCGAAAAAGCCTACCACACAGCCCGTTCCCTGCGCGCTCCCACCGAGCAAGAAATATCCACCGCAATAGCAAAAATGCCACACAAATACCAACCCGCCGCGCGACGAGCAGCAGCAGCTACGGCGAAAGTTGCTAAGGGGACTGCTGGATGGGTGTGGAAGAAATACTCATCCTACACAACGGAACTGCTGCCTCCTCCTGAACCGACGCATATTTGGAATGCAAAACGTGCGGCGTCGCCGGATATGAGTTCCATTTCGTCGTGTGATGGCGAGGGAGAGATTTTTCCGATTAAGAGGATGGTCAGTCCAGGCGAGGCGGAGAGGGTGGAGAGGGAGATGGGGGAGGCGATGAGGGAGGCGTTTCCGAAACCGTTGGGGGGTTATGCGGATGGGATGGAGCCTGGGAGGAGAGGGCGTAGAAGCCGAAATGTGAGCAGATCAGGGAGGCAAAGGGAGAGGAGACATAGTGATGTCGTTGTGGCGCAGGATGTGGGAAGTAGTAAGGCGTGGAAGAGAGAGATGACTGCTGAGGAGAAGTGGAGGAGAGAGGAGATTGAAAGGGAGTGGATGGAAAAAGAGGAGAGGTGCAGGTATGAGGAGGAGAACGATATGATGGATAACGTGGGGGAAAATATGTTTGAACCGACGATGGGGCCGCTGATGCGCTCGCAACGACTGGAAGAGGAGAAAATTCCTATGGAACGGTCAAGCTATTGGGACACGCGATCAAGTGTCATCACAGAGCCTCTGGAATGTTCGTATCGAGGCAGACAATTGCATAGGGGCTCAAATCGAGTGGAACGTCCAACGCGGCTGAGGAAGGAACGGATCATTCCAACGAGCGCAGAGGAGGCGATCCAGACAAGAAGATCAAATGGTCCCGATCGACTGGAACTCTCCCATCGAAAGAAGGAGCCGGCACAGGACGATCAAAGCGAGAATGGGTTCGTTGAACAACCACTTCGAGGGAGAGCGATCGAACGATATCCATCAGCGCAAAGTGGAAATTGCAGACAACGAATAGAACCCGAGAATTTTACCGAACTCGCAACGGCTGCAGCGCAAGTTTTCCACGAGAAAAATGTCCCGAAAAAGGCTGAGCAACCACTCCAGCAAGAAAACACGCCATTGGAAAATAAGGAGCTGGAAAAGAAGCAGTCTGAAACGAAGCGGCCTGAAGAGACACCGAAGAAAGATACAGAACAAGGGGAAGATTCAGACAGCGACGATGCCTTGCAACTGCCGAAGCGAGTGCTGAGTGTCCCCAGGTTTCGAAACCGCGAGGACGACGAAGAGGAAATGCCTTTCGCGATGATACCCATATCGAAGTCTGCCGCCAAATAATGCATTACAATTAAGCCTTCTTCCTGCTACCTTTCGGTCGTCCACGTTTGGGCTTGACCTCAATCGTATCCTCTGCCGAGCCAACATCCTCGACTTCTACCTCGTCAGAAGTCTCGTCTTTGCCGTCACTGTCTTTCTCAACCTCAACCGCATCCGTTGATGAATCCTCAGTCGCTGGGGCTTCTTCTTGCTCGATCTTCTCTTTCATCTCCTTGACAGCTTTCGCGGCTTCGTCTTCCTCACCATTCCACGCTCCACAACTAAAACACCTCCATTTGCCTAGGTCGGTGGCGCTTTTGGTTCCTGGAGGGGCTTGTCCATTGACCAGTCTGCAGTTTTGGCATATCAAAGCCATGCGGTTCCTGGGTGCTGTTTCATCCTCTCCCATCAGTAAGTCCAATACTCGATCGTACCAATGACCTTCAGCTCCTAGTTCAGCGCTTTGGGCATATTGAGCTGGGGCAGCGAAGGCGTTTGGTGCGAATTCGGGGGGTCCGGCTTGGCTTGGAGAGTTTGGAGACGGAACCATATTTGGGGGAGGGCTTCTATTGATAACTGGCTGTGGAGTAGACGACTGACTAGGAGTTGGAATTTGATTCTGGCCAGGTCTTTGGATATTCGCTGTAGGTGGTGGTGGGCCTGTCCCCGTTCTCTGGAGTTGAGGCTGGGGCTGTTTGGACTTCGGGTTTTTGGATGGCGTTTTCGGGTTCTTCGGTTTTGTTGCTGGGGGAGCGCCGCCATATTTCTCTAGTAGCTCTTGGGTAGAATTATATTTCGTAGCGGCCTTGAGCTTATCGATCGTCTTTGCCCGCTCTGCCTGTTGGTCCTCCAAACGCTGCGTCACTGCGTCGGTCCTGAATTTGTAATAAGAGCTGATCCCTTGTCGGATCATGTAGATGCTAGCAATATATTAGCAATTACGAATCATCACAGGTAATGTATACCTACAAAAGAGGACTTCCGGCGACAGCTGTGTATTCCGTGTAGCTCCAGTTCGCCCATCCTACCACCAGAACCATAATAATAACACACAGCAAGTAGGCAAAACTGGCATAGAGGGTCCATAATGCCTTCAAACGCCGGCCATTTCCCCGCAGAGAGTCGAGCTGTGCTTGCGACTTTGCGATCTTTTCGGCCAGCGCAGATAAGGTCTTTTCGAAGGAGGCTGGGGAGTTGTCCTCGCCCTGCGACAGTCAGTATTTATTAGTAAACAATATTGAAATTACGCACCTTCCAAGGCCAAAGTGAAACCATGTTGGATTTGCCTTTGGCTGTAGGTCAGTATCACCGTGTCATGTCGTCGTGATCACAGAGTATGAGCAAACGTTGAAGTCGCGTGGCCTTGAAGCCTTGAAGCCTTGACAGCTCCATGCTTGTAGAACGAACTAGCTGTGCCGCACGGACCATTTTAACTTTCTCCTTGGCCCCGTCTCACTTGTCACGCCCAGAATAGATAGATGCCACTTAAGGTTATTTTTCTTCAAGAACAAGACTCTCTTGTCGCAATCATGATATTTTCTGCTTAGATGGGTCTTTGCGATCCCAGGCATAGAAATACATATTCCATACAGACGTGAGCACAATGTTCCAGGTAAATAATCCCCAACCCCTAGCACCCTCGCCTTTGCTGACCTGTCTCAAAGCGTCTCAAGGGAGCCATCGATTCCCGCATAGCTGAAGAACAAGCACGCCAAAAATCTGTAGCTTCGCCCGTAGCCAGATCGAATTCCACAGTTCGACGTTCCACTTCCCGCACCGAATCTCCCGCATCCCGACCTCGAAGAGCGAAACCGAAGGATAGCGATGCTGCACCGGCTCGAGGCCCTGATCCTTCTGAATTCGAGACGGCGTTTGTTATAGAGGACGATTCGGAGGAGCCTTCTGGCGTCAGTACACCGGCAGTGGTGGATGAGAAAGCTGTGCCAATGGCGGAGAGTAATGCGACTTCTGAGGCTGGGGGATCGGGGGATGGGAGTGATAAAGGGGCAGAGAAGACAGGGAATATACCGCCCAAGGCTGCTGAATTACCAACGGAAGTCCGCACAAAATTACGGAAGTTGGAGAAGCTGGAGTCTAAGTATCAAGGTACTAAATAGTTCATTGGGAAATTCCGCATGTACTAACTATATTCACAGAGCTTCTGCGATCCTACCGAGTCGCACATGCCCGTGCCATATCTATTGAGCCATTCGAGAAAGCTTTGAAGGAACACACTCCTCTAGCAACAATTGCCGATCCCGATGCCCTGGTCGAATACCTAAATCAACTCAATCTAAAGGGGGACATGGTTATGGACGAACTCAAGCGTGTATCCGCGGATCGGGACGATCACAAGAAGAAATTCGAGGAGTCAGAAAAGCAAGCTGCGGCATTACGAGAACAGCTCGAATCATCCAAGACAACCACCGGTAGGGAAGAAAGCACTGCGGGTTCTACGGAAAAGGTAGACTCCAGGACCGATACACCTTCAGCATCCGTTAAATCGCCTGTTTCCTCAGTTCTAGGAATATTCTCGCCCAAGCAGAAGCCCCAGGCAACCGACAACAAGGATGTGAACGAGGAGTTCTTTTCTTATGATGATGAAGTGCCAAAGCTTCAGGGCGAGGTCAAGCAGAAGACTGCCGAAGTAGAGGAGCTTAAATCAAAAGTCAGCAGCCTGGAGAAGGATCTTGCTGTTGCTCAAGAATCGAGCTCTTCTTTGGTCGCAAATCTAGAGAAGGCCACCAGGGAACTGAATGAGTCTAAAGAGGCTGCAACAGCTGGTCAGGATAACGCCAAGCAGATCGAAGCGCAAACCGAGGAAATCAAAAGTCTTAAGGACAAATTATCAGCCGCGGAAAAGCAGCTTGCTACTTTAGAAGCCGATCTCGCAAGTCAAAAGAAGGAGTCAGCTGAGAAGGTATCTTCTTTGGAAAGTGATATCGAAAACGAAAAGAAGCAGTCGCAAGAGAAGGTAGCTGCATTGGAGGCTGATATGGAGAAAGAAAAAGAAGCTTCGAGCAAAAAAATTGAATCAGAGTCCAAAGCTCGTAAGGAGGCTGAAACTCTTCGCGAAAAGCTGGATTCGCAGATCAAGGATGTTGAAAAGGCACGGACGAGCGGCGAAAAGCAGATCCAGGAGCTTTCCGAGTCAATCAAATGTCTGAAAGTACAGATTAAAGAACTTGAGACGCACGAGACAGAAGAACCTAAGACTGCAGCTGCCCCTGAATCGTCCGCTACACCCGCGGCTGGAGGAGCGGGCAAGAAAAAGAATAAAAAGAAGAAGAAGGGAGGGGCTGCTACTGCTGCTGCTGCAAACGCCGCGAAGGAGGAATCTCCAGAGAAAGAAGCCGATTCGCAACCACCTACACCATCGGTAGCGACCACAGAGTTACAAACCGAAATCGCCAAGCTTAAGGAGGAGGTAGCAGACAAAGACGCGCAAATCGCGAAGTTGCAGACGAAGCGCAAGACGGAAGAAGATCTCAGGGAGGAGCTTGAAAATATGCAAGACAACTTCCTGAACATTGGCCAAGAGCATGTAGAAGCTAAGGAGAAGATCAAGGAGCTTGAGAGCGAAAAGACATCACTCAAGGAACAAATAAACAAGTTAGAGAAGGAGATTGAGACCTACAAGAGCCAATCAAAGGACTCTGAGAAGGTTGGGGCGGACTTCAAGTCCTTGACAGCTGAGTACGAAGACCTCAAGTTGAAATCCGCTGCGTTGCAAACAGATCTTGGTGCCGCTCAGCAACTGGCGCAATCACGGTACAGAGATCTGACCGACCTTCGGGACGTCTTGCAAAAGGCGCAACCCGAGCTTAAGACTCTTCGTGCTGAGAATGCGACGCTCAAAGCCACGAAGGATGAGTTGGCTACTCGAACATCTGAGTTACGAAGACTAGAAGTCCGAGAAAAAGACCTCAAGTCTGACATGGCAAGTTTCAAGAAGCAAGCCGCAGACCGAGAATCTGAAATGCGGACATTAAACGAGAAGATCACTCAGGAGACAAATGGCAGACTACGGGCGGAGGACCAAGCCCGTGTCGCGCAGCGAGACATGCGGAAATCAGAAGCGGAGAAGATCCAGCTTGCTGCTTCTGGTGAGAAATCCTCAGCTGAGCTTGCGAAAGTTCAAGAAGAAGCAGGAAAATTGCGGACCAGGGTTCGAGACCTCGAGGATCAGGTTACCAGACTCACTAGTGAGTCGAAGGGTCTCAGAGAGGAAGTTGAGCTCCGTGGCTCGCAGTACAATAATGCTCAGGGTTTGCTGGGTAGTATGAGGGACCAAAGTGCCGAGATGGCTATGCAGCTCAAGGAAGCAAAGGACCAATCGGAGAGTCTTGAAGAGGAGTTGACGGAGGTACAAAGACTTTTGAGCGAACGCACTAGAGATGGGGAGACAATGCGTAGGCTACTGGCCGACATTGATGATCGAGCGGATGCGAAAGTGCGGGAGATGAGAGAGCGTATGGAGGCAGCGATCGAAGAACGCGATCGCGCTGAGGACGAAGCCAGCACGAACGGTCGACGCAGAGCTCGGGAAGTCGATGAGCTGAAGACGAAGATTCGAGACTTCGAAAGGGAGTTGAAGCGAGCAACCGATGATCGGGATGAGCTGGCTCGGTCAGAGAAAGAGTGGAAACGGAGGCGAGATGAGCTTGAAGGGGCCTCTGAGAAGACGACACAGGAAGTTAACGATATCCGCTCGGCAATGAGCGAACTCCGGGACGCTCTCGATGGCAGCGAGAAGCAAGTTCGAGATGCAGAGAAGCAACGTGCTGATTTGCGGCGAATACTGGACGAAGCGAACCAACGATATGAAAAGCTACAGCGGGATTTCAAAGCTCTACAACTCAAGCAATCTAGGATGGATGGCTTGTCTTCCCGATCATCGATTGATAGTGGGCGAGCTGGCAGCCCTACGAATGGTGCCACGGGATCGCGACAGGGAACGGTCGATTATGTGTATTTGAAAACAATTCTGCTGCAGTTTTTGGAGCAGAAGGATAAGAAGCGGCAGGGGGATTTGGTGAAGACTGTGTTGGGGCAGTTGTTGCATTTTGATAAGTAAGTTCTCCAAATCTCGTTTGATTGTTGATTCTCTATGAAATACTAACAATCCTACAGAAAGGATCAGGAAAAATGGATTGCTGCGATCTCGGCGAAGTGATAGTCAGTCAACAGCATCAGGAGTGTACGAGATAGGCTTCTTGGATTGTATAAGGCATACGGTGCATGAGCGAGCATGAGCCTGGAGTTGGCTCAGGACAGCGGTTGAAGCACGATATCAATATCACTTTGTATATTAGAATCACAATGATTCCAGAATAAACCATAATCCTATCCCCCATATCCGTCGGGCGAGGCTCTAGCATCACGTTGTACACCTGACTCGAAGCTCCCAGGGATGACCTGAGTATCGAGAGCCTTTCGATTCAAGTCCCGCCGTGGTTATTCCGAAACAAGTAAATTTGACATACGGAGGTACATGACATCTGCACTCCTTGCACCAGCCGTTTCGCAAGGCTGGCAAAACAACTGGCGGCAATTTGCCTTGGGCATTGATGACTGACAGGGGAGCTGCACAGCCAGAACCAGAACCAGGCGAATTTTGATACCAAGCCTCATCTCGTCCCCCCACTCTGCCTCGCCATCTGTAACAAACGACGGGTGAATGAGGGGTAGCTGTTTAACAGCTGTACGAGGGACTGGTTAATATTGTGTGTTTTAATTTTATTATGAAAAGGGAGTCTTAGTAAACAATTCACATACTGCGGCGATAAAAATAGGGGAATACTTTACGCTGGCTACATCATTGGCGCGCGCAACGGCTCGTCAAGTATTTGTGCCCGAAGGAGAACCCAGCACCAGCCTTCTGTTTCGATTTGCGCCATCTGGTTTTTTTAATTTGGATTTTTGATACAGGACGGAGCCTCTTGCTTTCTACATTTCAACATTTACACATCATAATAATACTTTTCACTTTTCACGCGATGCCCGCGTTCTCCGGTGCGCAGGTCCAGGTCCAATAATCATCGTGCTAAAGGACTCGAAAACCGGTAGCGCTGCACGTTCACGGTTTCGCTTCCATCGACGTTGAAGGTCGGGCAAGCGCAAGATTGAGCTGCTGCTGGTGCTGCTTCTTGCCTTTTGCTGTGGCAATTTCCAGTTCCTACCAGGACGACCGCGTCGCTGTTTCTGTCCGAGGGAACTTGACTTGAGAGCTGAACCTTACGCATATTGATTGCTCTTGCGCGATTAGAGCCCCGCATATTGATTGATACATACATCTCGACTGGTTACTGTTACCATATTGCCGCGACAGGATACCTGGATACCTGATACCTGATACCTGATACCTGGATACAGCACCAGACCACACACAGCTGAACGACCCGCAGAAAATCCCGCGCGTCATACTCAAAGTAAGGTTGCTTTGCTTTGCTTATACCTTGACCTTACACAGACCTTGGACCTTGGACCTTGACCTTGACCCTCGCAAAAACGGAAAACCCACCGCAGTCCCTCCGCGCACCGCAACCGCAGGTCCAGTCCATCTTATCACATCATGAACGGCACCGGGGCGCAGATTAAACAAGCTGCCATCAACAAAGCCAAACAGGTCGCCGGCGCCTCCAATGGAAATTCCAATAAGAAGCGGAAGAAGGAGCTGAAGCCCATTATCACTACCGAGGGTCAGGGAGCCAGCCATAGCAGTAGCCATCCGGGGCACGATGCTGAGATGGCATCGTCGAATCAAGCCAATGCAGGGTGAGTAAAGTTTGAATCTTCGTTTGGGATCTTGATGTTGTCGCAGAGCAGAGTCAAGTCAGAGAACCGAGAAAACCCTCATTCTCCAGCGGGATATCATATCCTCGCGCTGCGCTGCGCTGCACTGTACTCGCCCTCTCGCCCTTCATTTCTATCCTCATTTCTGTCCTATCCTGTCCTATATCCTACCTCTCATATCCACATCCGCCTCCACAATCCAGACCTTCCCGCATTGCCCTCCTCGCCTCTGCCGCCGCAGTCTTCTTGCGCTTCGTCCTTGTCTTTGCTTACCTCCCCAACCCCTCACCGCGCAAACAATTCACTGCCCATTGAAACGACCCAAGATGCTCCACACCCGTCTCCGCCACATCCATTCACACCATGACTTCGCTGCTCAAGACCCTGCTAACCACAAATAATCCCGCGCACAGATCGACCGGCGCTCCAAATCCAAATTCCTCCAAATCCAATATGAACCGCGACCCCTCCTCCTCCTCGTCCGCGCGAGAAGACGCCGCCGAGACCACCGCCGACGAAGAAGACTCCGAAGATTACTGCAAGGGCGGCTACCACCCCGTTACCGTCGGCGAGCAGTTCAAGGACGGCAAGTACACCGTAGTGCGCAAGCTGGGCTGGGGCCACTTCTCGACCGTATGGCTCTCCAAAGATAACGTCACAAAGAAGCACGTTGCGCTCAAGGTTGTACGGTCGGCAGCACATTACACAGAAACGGCCGTAGACGAAATTAAGCTCCTGAACAAGATTGTGGCCGCGAAGCCAGACCACCCGGGCCGGAAACACGTCGTCAGTCTCCTCGATTCATTTGATCACAAGGGTCCCAATGGCACGCACGTCTGCATGGTGTTTGAGGTGCTGGGAGAGAATTTGCTGGGCTTGATTAAGCGCTGGAACCACCGTGGTATACCGATGCCGCTGGTCAAGCAAATTACGAAGCAGGTCCTCCTGGGTCTAGACTATCTGCACAGAGAGTGCGGAATTATACATACAGATTTGAAGCCGGAAAACGTTTTGATAGAAATTGGGGATGTGGAGCAAATCGTTAAGACCTTTGTGAAGGATGAGCCCAAGAAGGACGAGAAAGAGGATAACCGGAATGGACGAAGAAGACGTCGGACTTTGATTACCGGCAGTCAGCCATTACCTAGTCCTCTGAATGCTAGCTTCAGTCAGGCGGATTTGATGAGATTTCCTGGTAGCACGCCAAGTTCTCACACGAGTTTGAACCAAATGATGCATGAAGGTAAAGAATCTCCCGTCAAAGACAAAAGCACCGCCCCTGTGGATCCCGTCGTAATGAGTGGTGCAATAGGAGGCTCGAAATCCGCATCGCCCAAGAACGAAAAGGAAGACGAGGAGAAACATAAGCAGCGAGAGAAGACTGCGTGAGTTGCTATGGCCCCCAATGCTTCTTTCCGGTGGCTAATAGTTGGGAAGTGATCTTTTAACCCGTGAAGTTTCCGGCATCTCCCTCGATAAGTCTTCGGAAAAGAAGAAGGCTGAAGATGCTTCAGCGGGGGATATCATATCAGTTAAGATTGCCGATTTAGGCAACGCATGTTGGACAGGTCACCATTTCACAAATGATATTCAGACAAGACAATATAGGTCTCCAGAGGTGATTTTAGGTGCAAAGTGGGGTGCTAGCACAGATGTATGGAGTATGGCTGCAATGGTAAGACCATGTTTCACCTACTATCCCCGAACTCTATCCTAACAAAACTTAAGGTCTTCGAACTCATAACGGGCGACTACCTCTTCGACCCCCAATCCGGCACCAAATACGGCAAAGACGACGACCACATCGCGCAAATCATCGAACTGCTCGGCCCCTTCCCCAAATCCCTCTGTCTCTCGGGCAAATGGAGCCAAGAAATCTTCAACCGCAAAGGCGAACTGCGCAACATCCATCGTCTCCGGCACTGGGCGCTGCCGGATGTGCTGAAGGAGAAGTACCACTTTAAAGAGGAAGAGGCGAAGCGGATCGCGGATTTCTTGATCCCGATGCTGGAGCTAGTGCCAGAGAAGAGGGCGAATGCGGGGGGGATGGCGGGCGATAAGTGGTTGGAGATA
>Ga0247778_1000428_pt1 | contig 56476 bp, 60 predicted proteins | sample UWRJL049202B5_FD_179939 | JGI IMG/M metagenome (GOLD analysis project Ga0247778, IMG submission 179939) | Plant litter microbial communities from Arlington Agricultural Research Station in Wisconsin, United States - UWRJ-L049-202B-5 | ecosystem: Environmental > Terrestrial > Plant litter >... | reverse complement strand
GATACGTTTGATGCAAAACGCCCAATCTACTTCGTTATGACATCGCTGCAGACATTTCAGGATTACTTCAAGGACTACATCGTAGGTTGGATCGGAAGGCATTATACCCCCCAGCACGCTGACCTGGCCACAGAATGGTTAGACGAGACACAAATCGACTTCCTGGGAATGTCGGCCTACCTCACAAACAACTTCTTCCCAAAACCCAATCAGGCAAATGCCTTATTCCTGAAGGTGAGACTAGTGATCTCATATTTCGAGGAACAGGAAGTAACCTCTTCTTAGGAGTTCTTCAATGCTCTAGCCGCAGTCTTTTCAATTACCGGAAGCTACGCGAAGCTGATTCCAATCATCGCCGGAAACAACATTGCGAAGGAAACTTCTGGTGCCGTGGGTGCTCTACTTGGAGGCATTGGCAATGGATATCGGGAGACAATTCACTATCCCAGCGATCCATCTTTCGATAATTTGGCAAACTTGAAACGTTTTATGATAAACGTTTTCGAAAGCGCGCGCACAACTTTACAGAACATGCAAACCAATCTCGCCCCAGGTAAACAGTGGCAGGGAAAGTCTTTTAAGTAAATCTCCTCGTACATTAAATCGAGGGAAGACTAACAACGCGGCAGAGATATCGCTGCAGGAGGTGCTCTTCTACCCGGTAGAGGCTCATCGACTTTCAACCCAGGCTTGAATATTTCTCCTGATGTTCTCCTCCGCCAATACCTCACGAAGCAGTTTAACGCACGAGCTATCAATTACATTTGGCGAAAGGAGAAGATCTTCATCACGTACACTACAGATGTGGATGGAAGCTGTCAACAAGATAAGCAAGGCCCACAAGACATGAAGTATTGCAGACCAAATGATCCTGGTGTTATTACATGTACTGGTAAGAAACGAGTACAATATCATAACTGGGTGCATTATTAACAGACAATACAGGTGGCATCAAAAGTCTGTCGGCGCGGGGACCACGATTGGCATTGACAGTTTCGATACCGGCAAAATGGACCACCCAACCGGATGGGATAAACTGAACGCGATTTGGATCGGCTCAGGCTACAATCTTGCTCTAGAAGTAGGTTCATCTTTGGTAGAATGGATAGCAAATGCTAACACATTTAGGATATATTTGAGGCGTCCATTGCTGCTTGGTAAGTCGCTGGTCCCGATTACGATGGTCAAGTTGCTATTAATCGAGCTCAAGATGCAGTTAGTGAGAACTGGGCACAGTAAGTCTCAACTGCTTCTCCCTAGTATCTGCCACTAAAATTGTGTTAGTCCTTGGGATCACGACACAAAATGGAAAGGTGAGTCAATAAGAAGCCACGCCTTTGATCTCCTTTGCTAATTTCTACAGGAACTTTGACAATTCCAGTCTGCAACACTGGTAACTTGTCCTATAATGTTCAACTTGGGGATCATATCATGCCTTGTAACTGTGGCGGCGATGGTAGCTAGGTTCAAGGCTTTAGAAACAACTCCAACATGCTTGGCTACGGTAAGTCTATCTATCAATCCCAAAAAATGAAAACTAACATCATCATAGGTGTTTATGATCAACAATGTACACCAGGTATGCAAGCCGCACGCCAACAATCCCGCCACGGCGGTGCCGGCAACAACCCAACTACAACCCCAAGTCTCCCAACCGACGTCAACAAAATCGCCTGTATCGGATCCGATGGTCCCACCGCCGAAATGGCAGCCAATATCCAAGACTGCCAAGAAGCAATCGCCGCTCTCGGAACCGATATGAACAAGCAGATTTGCAGCAGCAGTTGCTCTGATGGAGGCCATGAAGGTGCCACTCAATGGTGTAGAGTCTCTTTGGACAAGTCGAAGATACACAATTGTGCGCTTACGCTTGCAGCTAAGGATAAAGAGCATGGAGGACCTGATAATACGTGTGCTAGTGTTGGGGATTTGAATAAGTTTCTGGTCAATGCGCAGGCTACGACTGAAAATGGTGGGGCTGGGTGTCACAAGGTTGGGACGGTGGATTTTGCGGCTACGTTTATGCCTCCTGATGGGATGAGTCGCTGGTGTTTGAGTAGCTATGATCATCCCGAGTGGTGTACAGTTTAGGTCCGTTGCTGTTTTGGTTATATATCTGTAACTTGCATTGCGGTTCTGCTTCACGCATTTGGATTCATGGGGGACTCGGGGCGTTGTATCATCTGGCGTTGGCAGCAAAGACATCTTGGTTTTGTCTAAAATCTGTATCTATTTTTGGACTCTCTCAAGATTGAACGGTAGATTCCTGTTTATAGTATCTAAGAATCCTTAGTTTGGCTCTGCCTCCAATGGCTTTTGAGCGTAAGCAATATGACTAAGAGAAGATTAGCTATTCGAAAGCGCAAGTCCCTAGACGATAGATGGAGCGTACAAGTTATGCAAAGTATGGATCCTTCTATCTTTGGCGTGATTTCTCACTCCAACATTAAACACCTCAACCTCTTCTTTCGTCCACCCCAGAATGCCAGTGAACGGCAACAGCGTGAAAGCTTCCACACCAGCCGTGTATTGTACCGTCATGAAAGCCCCGATCTCTTTCTATTCCACGGTTTCAAGCTTAGTGTTTTTCTATTTCAAATCCCTGCATGTACGAGGCGCCCATTAGATTTACACGGAAGAGACTACTCACCATTCTCTTCTCCTTAGGCCAGATGCCCACAGGTAGAGGAATGATCCGATGCGTAATATTTTCGAATCCAACATCCTCGACCCAGCTTTTCAAAAGCGGCCCAGGATCTAGCAAGCGTCCAATAGAATTAAGCGCTCCCCGTAGCAATGAGAGCATTTCCGCAACCTTGTAATCTTTAGGCATAGTATCGTCCTGTGATATACAAGCGGTGTCGTAATCCTGGAATTCAACCCAGCCACCGGGCTTTAAATGTTCAAAGCACTGTTTCACGAGTTTTGGCCAGTCTTGGATTGAAGCTGCCATGTATCGGCAATGGATGTAGTCGTACTGTTGGGTTTCGGCCCACAGCTGTTCCACGTCATCGACGAGGAAACGGACGTTTGGCGGTACCCTGAGAATCATTCTCGTGTTAGCAATTTCATGCGATTTCTGTGTGCTCTGACTGCTTTACCATCCTGGTTGAATGGGACTTAGGTCGTTTCCAGTTATCTACTTTATTCAGCAATAATTTCTCCACCGCTGGATGGAAGCTCCCTACATCAGAAGATGGGTACTCATCCCCTGTCTAGAGTCAGCATTTATGAATCTCAGAGTGATGGGAAGCCTTTCTCACCCATCTGTATTGACCAGATTCCCGTTCCGCAGCCAATATCTAGAATACGCTTCCCATTCATATCAATAGGGGCAAGGTATAACTTCCCGTCACAAGCCAATTGAATGATATGGTGAAACATGTCGAGGCGATCTTGCTCCGGATCATCATTTGGAAAGTTGTACGCTAGGAAGTCAGCTTCTCGTTCCGAGATAGCTGTGAGTCTGAATTGCTACCTCCCGAGTGAAACGCATGATAGCGGCGCCCATTCTCAAATTTGTAGTCCCTCACACTGGACGACAGCGAATCGGTATATCTTGAACTGGAAATTGCCAGGATGAGCTTCTGGTCCAGCGCGGGTTGCTTCATACTTACAGGTCATCACTATCGTAGGATGAATCGCCATCATCGCCAGTGGAGCTCGGCTTTCAGAGGTTAGCTGCCGAAAGCGCCTCTGGCCAAGAAGTTAAATCTATACATACCCGTTGGTCAACTGGAACGGCTGGTGCGGTTTCTTCATCATGTTCAGTACCTCCCGTATTCGAAGTCATGGGGGGTTCGGTGGCAGTTGAGCTAGTGGTCTCCTCCATTGTTCGATTCCCTCAGCCTCTCATTCGATTTATGGTTCGTTGCCTCACTTGTATTTGTAGAGAAGTAGCATTAAAGACCGACAGAAAGATAATATATTACCATCTTTTTGGGATTATGTGACATGTGCCGGGTGACACACGCCAGACTGAGAATCTTACCTGATGTAACCCTGTTGTACCCATACCTATTGATTTGTTTGGCTTTCGGAATCCTCGCGGTAAACAGGTAGCCCCGCTGGAGAAGACTCGGCTCCACAAGCATGTGTTGTCTTCTTTTGTGCGTCCTTGGCAAACGGTTCTTTAATTTGCTGAGCCGAACACACAAATCTGTTGTTGAATCATGCGCCACGAACTATGAAGCCAACTTCACGTTTCATATTTATATTTATATGAGTGTTTTGGATTTTTTCCATCTATTTGAAGTTTTCGTTACTTTCAACAAGAAGTCTGGTCCTGATCGCGCTCATATTGCTATGCGATCACCATTTTGTGAAATATTCGACGATCATATTGACCAGGGTCGGGCTTTGCCGCAGCGTACTGTACTCCGTACGTGCGGAGGTAAACGTCTCGGCGGTCAGGAAGAGCGGGGTAATGGATCGAAATCAGCTCAAATTTTGTGCCCTCTCGAAATTCGGAATTGGCAGGAAAGTGCGAAAAGAAAATTTCTCTTTCCAATTGCCAGTCTGTAGGTTTTCATATCTTTGTTGCAGGGCTGTGTAGTTCACATAGAAGCGGAGCAAACCGGGAGAAATCTGTCTTTTTTATTTCAAATGCCAAAAATATCGACATCATTCTACTCACAAAATAGAAAACTAGTTTCCATGGGGTGATGACGATGCGATGAGTATCAAATCGATGCTCAGTACTCGAGTAATGTTATTCAAGCACTGCTTTGGTATCTCTAGACCTCGCTTCCAGGTCACAGTGACATACTGCCGCTCTTTTACGGAAGGTATCATTAACTTCGTGAAGCTCGGACTCGGACGTACCTGGCGCTGGCGTGACCCCTATAAATTTAGCGAGGCCTAGCCGAAAACGATGCTGTGCCGCCCATTCGTACGGAGGAATGTTGCTATTATTATAGGTCAAATTGCCCCCTAAGGTCCTAGCTTGCATTCGCGAAACATTCTTCCCCACAATCCCACAAAGGCTCCCTGTCCTCCACGCGAGCCAAGCCTGAAATGTCGACTCGAAGGAAGACCGTCTTCCATCGCGCTTCCATCAAAAGCTTGCCATCATCCATCACCTCTGTTCACTTGTCAAGCCTGACGCTATGGATCCTGGACAGCTGTCATGTCGCAGGATGTTGTCGGGATTAGGCTTAGGTGCCGTCGCCACTTCCCTGCAGGCTGACGGCACAACCGCCACGAGCCTCCACCTAGGCCAGGCTTGTCGTCCTTTGACGTGAATCTTGCCCCCTCGGGTGTTTGTTTGCATCCTATGGGATGTTTCGTCGGTTCTTAAACCTTTTTGCTCCTTAGATGTTTGTTTCATGTTTACTCGAAGTCGAGATTTCTTTCTCCTTTCGAGCACATGATTGAGCTCTGTTCTATTTTAAACCATAGAACATCAAGAAAAAGGTGGTTTATGACGAGATGAGGGATTTCTGGTGTCGTTCCTTCCTTCCAGGTTGTTGAAAGATGCAATCGATCACTTCTACTAGAGAAGACGAATATATAAAGAAAGATATGGCCACCCAAAACTTCATTCAAACCAACATCTTAAACACTTCCTCGTTGAACGACACAGAACCGTCTTTTTTGCCACTATTTCCTATCATTTACTTCCGATTGCGGGATCAATCATTTCAGTCATCATTTTACGACACTACATATCAAAATGGTCTCATCATCAATTTTGCAGTCATGGGCCTTGCTCGCATTTTTAGTTGCCGCAGTTCCTCTCGATCAACCAAATGTCGCTCGAAGAGGCCAAATAATGGCCGACCCTCCTACTGTCTGGCTAGGTGCTCGGCAGGATGATGGAAATGGAGCCGTGGACTCGGCAAGTTCATTGGATTCATCTGACCTCCCTACTACCAGCACTGCGACGATCCAGAACACCGTCATCGCAACAGGCAGCGCTACTGGTGTCGCAGAGGGCGCGGCTCAGCCAACGGGGGCTGGTCATCGACCAACGGGTGCCCACTCAAAGGGTGCTCCTTACGGAAGACCTTCAGGCGTAGAGAGCGCCAGACCATTTGGAACTGGAGCCGCTGGTAACCATCACCATACACCAAAAGGCCACCTCACCGGCCCCCCAGTCAACCTCCCTACCGGTGTTCCGAAAGTTGATGGCAAAGAAATGTCATTTTCAATGGATGCTTCAATGAGTGCGCTATGGGAGTCATTCAAAGCTGAACACGAACACCAGCGGCCAACCGGTATCCCCGAAGGCAAGCCAACCGGCATTCCCACTGGAATGCCCACTGGAATTCCCTCGGGTGCTCCTCCTAAGGGTGGTCCTCACCCTCGCCCTATGGAGACGCCTTCCGGAGCCGCTCAAACTCCCGTTCCATCCGCTCGGTAATTCTCACCAAGGCCCTACGAAGGTCAGAGGGGACGTATAAGCGGAAGAGCTGTGAGCTGATCGTTGTTCATTTTGGGTCTGATATTAAGGGTTCACGCATTGGATGGGAGTTAGTCTTGTTAAAACATTTTGGTGCTGGAGAGCGGGTAATACTCGTTCAAACGAGCGGGCTCGAAACTAAATACTCGCTGTGAGAGTTATTTTGTCGGTTTAGAATAGACTTCGAGGCTCGATCTTTCAAATATATCTATAGAGTAGAGAACAATCAGTTATTCAAAACTTTCTGTTCGCGCACATTGCTAGTCATGAAACTGCAACTCTGATTATGGCTAAATTTCGGATCTCGGCACCGCACAATATAAAGAAACATGATGTTCACTAATGCAAACGGCGATCTTTCTTGGTGCATTGCTCTGAACTTTAAGGATTGATTGAGGGGACAGATACACAACACAAACTTGAGGATGATACTAGTCAAGACACAACTTTATTGTATATATCTATGATCTTGTCTAAATTAGGTCCAGCTGCTTGCCGGTCATTCTAGCCACTTCTAACTCTCACTTTCAAACGCAAAGGAACTAACAACGAACAAAGTATTGTTCTACTAGCTGCACAAATTATTCCACCATGGTAAGATTCGGTCAATTTCATGTCAGCCTATGGAAGGGTGTAACCTCCATCGACAATAATGTCACAACCCGTGGTGTAGCTTGATGCATCGGACGCAAGGTATAGAAATGCACCTTTCAACTCAGTTGCATCGCCTTCCCTTCCCATTGGGATCTTATCTCTCCATAAGTCTTTAAGGGCTGCATCAGCGAAATCAGTGATCTCGGTTGCTATGTAACCTGGTGATACGGTATTGGCTCGGGCAAATCCAACCCATTCAACCGCCAGCGATTTGCCTGCAAAAAGATGAGTACTTAAATGAAGATACTGGAGGAGTGTGCCGCCTACAGAGATGAATTACCCCAGCCTTGGCGGCATTGTACGCTGCCTGGAGCTGGGGAATGTTGACGATAGTTCCGCTGATACTCGCAGTAGCAACAAAGCTTCCTTCCCGGAACGCTGGCTCCAACTTCTGACCATCGATGGTAGTCTGTTCGAGTTTCTGACGCCTCCAATATGTTCCTGCGACACGAGCACAATAATATGCGCTATCGAAGTCTGTAGAGACGACCTTGCGGTAATGATCAAGCTCCCCATCAAGTGCTGGGCCTTGTATCCACGGAATGCCAGAATTGGCTATGAAAATATCAAGGCGGCCGTTGAATTCTCGGACGATGGTTTCGACATTAGCGGAGATGGCTTCGAGAGAAGTCACGTCGACTTGGTATGCTTTGCCTGAAGACCCACCCAAATTAGTATACGCGCTCCAATTAGGCTCCGGTGCTGAAATCTGGAGGCTCACATTTCACCCCGTATTCCTTCTCAATTTTCTCGGCTTCTTCAATGGCCTTTTTGTTGCTATTATACCAGATCGCAACGTTGGCACCAGCTTCCGCCAGGGCGTTTGCGACAGCGAGTCCAATGCCAGCTCCTGCGCCAGATACAATCGCTGTCCGGCCCTTGAGGGAGAATAGAGGTAGCACTCGGTCTGAAATTAGGGCCGTCGTATTATTATGGGCGAAGTCTCCGCCCTTCATCGCAATTCCGGCCATAGTTGAATCTGATCAATGAATGTCGTTAGGTGGGATGTGGGATGTGGTACGGGTGCGATGATTTGTGAGACCTCAAGTCACGGAGCACACATACTTAAGGGGAGCCAAGAGCATCTCCCAATTGAACCGGATAAAGAGCTAGTTTGGGTATTTGGATAAAGGAGTCTATTCGAGCAAGCATTAATGAAACGCCGGAAGTCGATTTGTCCAGACTTCGGGGTATCAGCGATCGAAAGCAATATATACTGGGCCCTGGTGGGGTGAAGGAGGGGCAGCAATAAGGGTCCAGACGGAGCGGCTCACGCGATACATTAATTCATCGGGATCCTCTTCCGGGACAAGTGTGGTTCCCATTGCCATTTGCTTCTCTCTGGGATAGGTGAGGTTTGGGATAAATAAACATCTCGTTTTACGTACGACGCGGTAGTGGAGTACGGTTGAAGTTGTGTACAGTATCTGTTTGCACAAGTGGGGCTTCGAGGTCCCCGGATGAATTTCTACCTCCACATCTTCTTTCCTATCTTTCTCCCTTCTTGCTATCAACACATCAACAGGAGTCAAGGGAGATGTATCACCGATCAACCAGAACTTGTATGATGTTGTCCTCACCTGGCTGTTGCTCGCGAGATGAAGATTTATTTCCCCTCATCACCCTCGTGTCCTCTCTCAACCTCGAGCCCGTTGCGTAAGATTATCTTCCGACTTCTCAATCATTAACATTCCTCATCTTCGAATCTTGCAGCTTCACTGGCTAGAGTCTGCCCATGGCGAGACTGCGGTAAGTAAGGATAGGAATGCTCGATAGTTCTAGCATTCCAGTCTTAAATTGTCTCGTTCTCTCTCTTTTTCCTGCGGCAGACCTTCAGTCGGCGCCTCTCCAATTCTACTCTTGCAGCTATACACTCGCAGATTCACAATTGCAAGAACCCGCACGTACGATCAATTCCCAGCATATTACCGACCACGAAAAGGGCACATCATCGATCGCGAACCGAATAGCCCAACGAGCAATTACAAGACATAGAACTGGAACTACAAATGGTCTGGAAGGGTTGTGTCGTGGGCTACAAATAGAGTACAAACTCGGAGATGCCAGAACTCAAGCATATTGCAGAGATTGGAAGGAGGGCGTTGCTAAGACGAGATGTTGGACCTCCAGCTGGACTCCCTCTCGCGGCTATTCTAGGGATCGCCATCGGTGTACCCATTTTGCTTCTACTTGTTGTTACGCCACTGATAATATGGTTCGTGAGGAAGAAAGACCGTGCAAGAAGACGTATTTCCGAAGCAATTCGGGTGACGGAAGAACAAATCGACTTCAAATCGGCCCTTCGATCGACTCGTCCACCCGAGATCAGCTTCTCGCGAAGGTTTTCATGCAATCCGTTCCTGCCCCTCGGGGAAGGCATTGTGTATCGCGATTGGGTCGAGACGGATCCGATACAGAATCCCCCAATGGCAAAGGTGAAAACACTGTCGGATCACAGACGATTCTTCAGAATATCAGGAATGAGGGATTCTTGGCCATTAAATTCCAACATACCTTTGGCTCTTCTTCCTTCTCAGCAGTCAATGATCATGAATCAGGTTGCACCTCCAGGCTATATGGTCGTTCCGCCCGAGCCTAAATGGCCCAGAAGATCGTCGTCGAAGCTATCACAGAACAAAGTCGTTGTTCATTTTTCAGATTCTGACTTCGAATCGGATTCGACAGAACCAAGAATTACAACTCTGCCTGTGAGGCCTCATCTTCAGCGTCGATCAACATCTGAATCTCAACTGTCGACCATATTGCGATCAACATCCCAACGTCTGAAGATTGTCAAACGGAATTCCCTCACTCGCACATTGAGTACCTTTAGGCAACTTCCTGGGTGGCCACCGTCCCACCGACTTCCAGATTTGCCTTGCATAGAGCCAAAGGAGAAACGTAGAAGTCTCAACAGGCTCAATTGCGCGGAGTCAGTTGGTAGCTCCGTGAACGAGTCATGTCTCGAACCTTCGCCATGTCTTGACAAGAAAAGCTCGAAAATTCTTGGACACATCGATTTGAGGCGGGAAAGATCACCAACACCTTCGGCCGGATCAGATGATAGCCTTTGCGCAACCCAAACGCCTGATCTCGTAATTCCAGCTCAGCTTACTTCACCAAACAAACGTAGTCTGCGACATGAGCAGCGGCATAGAATGAGTATATCTAAGGGCAGTAGAGACCTTACTGCTATCATACGAAAAAACAGTCGGGCTTCCATCGTGATTCTTGGGGATCGAAAAGCCGACGAGGAGCAGACTGTCTTCTCCACTCCGCACCGCATATCATTAGCCAGCGACCCTTTCTATTCCAGCGTTAAAAGTTCCAAGCCCGTATTTCCAAAAACAAAGGTCCCCGATACTCGACCACTTTACGTCAGGAAATCAACGTTTGGCCAGGAGGCGACAGCCGAACGGCCTTTGAGTTACACGTCACCACTTCAAAATATATCGGGAAATGCGCAGAGCCCTCTCAAAAGGACTGATTCGATGGATACGGTGATGAATAACAGTCCGGAGCGCAATCCATTCCAATGGTCTCCACAAGAAGCCTTACAGACACGTGCTCCCTCAGCTAGCCCCAAACAACATGGATCTCGGCGGAAAGGGCACAAAAGATCCAATGTAATCCGTATATCTAATCTTCCTAGGCCACGAAGTGCCCTCAGCACGGAGGTTGTTCCTGAAGAACCTGAAGATGAGGCATCACAGAGGAGATATAGTTTACCTTTGAGAGGAGTAAGCGAGCCACCCAAATCTCCGAGACCTTTACCATCCATTTGGTCTAGTCGGAATTTCAGTATGCGGCCGCCTACATCTGCGACTTTCAGTCCTACTCTCACGGTTCCAGAATTGGCCAGACAACTCCGAGACAGCTCACCAACCTTCGGCGAGGTTGATACCCCAAGTATATATTCGCCAACTCTATCTGTTTGCAACTACTACAGAGAAGCTTCCGACAGCGAGAATGAGTTTTTCAACTCAAAGCGAGCTTCGGCAGCAGAAAGAAAACTTCGCAGACATGGAGGTAACTACTCCATTGAATTTCCCGTCGAAGTCGAATCACTGGTCTCCTTTTCACCTCCGCCTCTCATCATCGCCAAGCCTTGGGAATCGCCACCAAAGTCACCCCCCAGTCGACCTCTACCATCTATTACCGCATCATCAGCAGGTCTCATGCATCCGAAGTCTCCCAGTCCTGCACCTCCGCTCCTCACAATGCCCATCCCAGGGCATCTTACCGGCCCACGACCTGAACCATCCAAGCGAAGCCTGGATTTCTCATCGTCACCCCGAGACGTGGCTACCTCTATTGGTATACTTCGTCGAATGAATTCGGAAGTTTCTCAGTACAGCGTAGCCCCTTCGGTAACGGACGATGGCAGCCCGACTCTTCCAGCCCATCAATCTCGCTTGAGCTTTGATGAACATGTAGACCAAGAGCGGGGTAGAACCAGAGCGTCGAAGAATTATTTGTCTATGGGGCAGTCACCGCCAAAACCTCGAGAGCGGCGCGTAGCAGTGAAGCGGGATTCGCATCGTATTTACAAGGAACGCCGACAGCGGAGGATGAACGAGGAAAGCCTGAAGTCGGACGATTTAACACCGGTCCGCGAAATTTCAAGCCCTGCAACGGGTTCAAACGCAGCGAGTATTCAAAATTTGCGGTTTCCTACAATCTCAAGCGAGGGAAATACGGGTGCCACTCCCCCGAAGCATCTTCAGAAATCAAGTCCGATTACCGACGCAAGATGGTCAGATGCCATGAGGACTCCTGCCCTGAGTTCTGTAAGGAGAGAGAGTGCAATGGAACATCCCAGTCCCCAAACTCCACCAAAATGGGGCCGTGGAAATCGTGATCTGGGAGTTGGGTTGATTGGGAGCAAAGCGACTTTGATAGATGGACAGGAGAATAACGAAAATGGAAGGCAACTTGGACGGCCTGAGAGCTTGGGATTATATGATCAGGATGGGTTCTTGAAGAGCTCGCCCGCGAAAGATCGGTTGGAAGCTAGTGCTGAAAGATTGGGGAGTTATGTTATGTAGTTTTGGGGTCGCCGTTCTGTATTCGGTTTCGGGCTTACATTTTTTCACAGTTTCGCAGGGCAGAAAATTTAGAGTTGGTTGGCGGATGGTGTATCCAGTTTTTGAAAAAGTTCATACTCTTTGCGCTGAGGGACATTTCATATTGAAATCTGGCCCCTTTTGTTCTACACCCCTTTATTCTACACTTGATATCCAATTTAGTCTTATTACTTTTTGTTTATCGTGACCCGTATTCATCCAGTCAACTCGTGAACGTATACGACTATATTCTCTACTCAATTACTATCGTTTGAAAAAAGTAAACCATTGCTTGTAAAGCCCCTTTTCGCTTGCTCCCGCTAGTAAATTTAGCGAAATGCACGAACTGAAAAAAATCCACCGCACTGTGGACACCCGTAAAAGAAAAAAATAAAAGCATCGATAGGGTGGAATCAAACCACCTACAATTTCAAGCCAAAGTTGGCGGAACTGGGAATCGAACCCAGATTGAAACGGATCAGCATGGATAATCTCGAAAGAAGACCACAACGTCACGTGCTACCATTACACCATTCCACCATTTGTTGCAAGGATTCGTTTATTTTGATATATAGACCGTTATTGTTAAGTGGATCCTGACCCAGAATTCAACCGAGTAGGTTACCGAGATACGCAGGCCAATAATTAAATTCACCAAGAGACACAGGCACAATTTTACCAACGATTGAGTGAATTTGATAGCGAAGAACACTAGTGATGAGATTTTAGAGGGTGCAGCTTGCTTCACCCGATTCTGAACAATCTAACGGTGTTGATCCCTATTAAGTTCACGAATTGGCTGTACTCAATGCCCAAGTTGAGTTTCCAGTGACAAAGACCCTAATATCAGTCGAAAGAAACATATAGCTCATTTTAGCTAAGGCAAAATCTTATTTGATCATGAAACGTTTCATTCTGGGCTAAAAGTGCCACCTCACGCCGTGACCTCTGGATGAACAGTTCTATCCCCATAACTCGGAAACTTCGAAATATCACTTGCTGGTTGAACGATCTCATCGATCACCTCCACCTGTAGCCCCTGGACATCACCAACGAGCGAACCATCGGAGTTCTTCACAACATTCCACTTGAGGTTTCCCTTGAGATGCCTAACAACCGCATTGATATCCCCTGAATCAATACCATTCAACACATTCTTCAGTGTGAACTCGGCATGTGTAACACGCTTCGCACCAGCATCTCGCTCCGCCTTCGAAGGAGTGGAAAGGATAACCATCTTGCCAACGAGTGTTTTGCCCACGGTGAATTTGACGGAAAACGGTTCACTGACGGCTCCATTAGGGACTTGGACAGCAACGGACCAGTCGCGGGGTGTAGCTCTCTTCTCAACTGGCACACGCATCGATCGTTTTGTCGGCCAGGTCCCCAAATGCCCGTCACTGTTGTACAGTAGATTTACTCTTCGCGTGACGTTGGCTGCAAGAGTATTCTTGTCAGGGATCTCCCAATATGGCACATCAGGGTAAGAATATCCAAAGTTTTGTGTGAATCGAGAAGTGACCGATGTGTACGGCGTTTGCGAATCACCCATAGTGAACGGAGTCAAAGGTGTGTTCTCGTCAACTTGCGTATTTGGATAGATTGTCCAAGTCCCAGATGACGATATAGCTGGTTGAATCCATTGATCGGGGTATATCGCCTGCCACATCGCGATTTGGCGGTCAACATTGGCGTGGTGCAACCAGCTAAGGCCGTTAGTTCTGGAGGTCTTCGCGTGGAACGGGGAGCGTACAAGGCAGGATCAAATCCAGCAAAAGACACGTAAGTCATGTGGCCATTACCTCCAACAATGACGTGAACGCTTCCATGAGGGCCTTCAAACGAGTTTCCTCCATTGGCAGTGGTGGACATGGAGTTGAAGTCTCTGGTCTTGGCAAAAATTGACCACTGTTTAAGTCAGCAGTGTTACCACCTAAAATGAGTGACCTACCACTTGATCTGACAAGAATTGTCCTTCTTCGGCGAATTGATCATTTACAGCTGATTCGACGGAGATATTGTTGGAATTAGGGTTTCTGAGCGTCCATGGCTGCGATCCAATAAAGCTTTCCTCGTTTGGCGGAAACCAGGCGGGTGATTCCGGGTGGTTCAAGAAGGTGTATCGATACAAAGGGTTGGTGACATTCTGTGGGCCGCTTGGGGTATTGATACTAACACTAGGCCATGTCATTACATCAGGCAAACGTTGAGGGATCGCAGCCCAGTCCCAAAATGGAATCCGAAAGTTGTCTGCGGCGGTTTGGTACTCTGGAGAATTGTAGGCCTTGGCTGCAGTTTGAACGAACCCAGCTAGGAGTTGCTGAAATTTGTTAGATAGACCGAATTAAAGGGAGAAAATACTTGCCTCGTATAGAGCCAGGTAGGGACGATGCCACGTGGGGAAAAGAGTATTTCCATGCGTACAATAGCCGATGGGAATGCCTTGGGAAGGGTCTACTGGGTTGACATCATCCCAAGCGATGTAAGGCCTCCCATGAATACCTTTAACGGTCAGTTCGAACCGTTGTGTCCATACCGAGCAACTTACCAGCAACCTGAAAGTAGGACGTCAAGTTATTCTCGTCCACGTTCATCAAGGAGTTCAAAGCTTGGATATACAAAGAGCTAATTGGTCAGCCTTAACCCAGAGTACTAATGGTGTATACATACAACTGAGGCAGATTATTGTAAAGATCGAGCAAGTTCTGTCTCGAAGGAGCAGCCCCGGTTGCGGTATTGACACCAGTCTGTACGCCTATCGTGCTGTTGGTATAAGTTACGGGGAATGGTGAGAAACGTACCTGTAATAGGGAAACGAGCGTTGGCGGTGCCGACACAGGTAACTGCCGTTACGACAACTCCGCAAATGTTTTGGAAACGCATATTGAAGTGAACGTCTTTGAGCACTGTTGAGGTTGCGGTTGAAGTCCTGAGAGGCCGCAATATATATATATCTCTAGACAACCTCAAAGTAGACCTTGAATCCGCGGACAAGATCCTTCTGCAGTTGCCTGGAGACTACAAAGTACAACCAAGCCAGAATGGAGTGAGATGGACGTAATTCCAAGCATCAATACGAGGATATCGAGATTTGAAAGAGAACCATTAGACAGCGATTGCTGGTCAAGGCTCAAGAGAATCCCTCACCGGCGCGCCGAAAACGATCCGCTGCATGGGGCTCATCGTAAACTAAAAAAGACCGATTGGAAAACGTGTGAGAAGTCAGCTCCAATGAGTACCGTGACGAAACAAAAAAGGGCGAGGCTGACAGGACAGCCAGTCGGACCGTTCCCTTCGATGACCCGATGTAGAGGATGCGGTGCGTGTTACCAATTATGCAGCTGTATATTAAGGCACGGAAGGGCTACCGAGCCGTGCGTTTTCAGCCCCTGATTATTGGGTTATCCTGTGGCACACCGTTGCCATTGAAGTGACGTGAATACGGGCTCTGCTGGCAATCATTGCCGCTTATCAGCCGCCCAGAAACTTAGCCAAGCTTTGACCTCTCAGGCTGCAGTTTGTTGTCAACTGAAGGGGTTTTTTTTTAAGTAAGCGTTTCACGCGGCCCCATCCGTGCTGTTCTAGCGGCAAGGTTTAATGCGTTTCAATGAGGTTCGTCCCATCGATCCTGGTAAGCATCTAATTTGGGCAACCGAAGACTTGGTACTACCCTTTGTACAACAGATCGAATACGGACAGACGACGACACTTCGATGTCGTTACACAGGAAGCAAGCGCCAGGCTTACTCAAGGCCTGAAAGAAGACATACGAGTTGGAATTTCTGGGCAGGAAATTGGATTTTTGACCAGAAAGGCGGAAATGAGAAATGTATGGATCTGCGAAAACAAAGCCCCTGAAGTCGCGTGTGCGGTGAAGAATTGTACGTGCGCGGCATAAGAGGGCAAGTCACCTGAGTCGCGAGGTGAGACATGTCTCTGAATAAACGTTGAAAAATTGCGAACTTCAACGCAAGCCCTCAAAACATGGAGGAAAAGTTACGAAGTCGGATTAAAGTTCCGACGGTGTCCCTCTGGGCGCGGGGGCATGAGTCGGCATTCACTAGGTAGCGCAGTGCAGTGTTGCCCCTGAACTTCCATTCCAGGTTTAGAGTCCAATCCGTATATTCTTGGAAGTCAACAGTGTAATACCAACCTCGAAAATCCCTCAAAGAATCATGAACCACCGCATAGAATCCTAAAGAGGTGCTTATTGCGTCGTGCTGACTGTGCAACCCAACCTGTGCCACATTTTAACCTACCCCTCATTTCCACAACCCTCAGCCACGATCCTGCAAGTTTTCTTCACTGGACCTTCTTTACGACGAAAGGTAAATCCCTAACCCCTTCGAAATCGACTCGAGCAAAGAACCTCCAATGAAGCCTCATCCATTGCAGCATAAAGGTTCCACGAGCCATAAAGCCACTCAACCATCATTTCCACTCTTTCCCTCCCTGCCGACAGAAATCCAACAGGAGATATGGCTCCAGGCTGCATCCGCAGAAGCTGCTGGCGGCGAAAGGATACATAGAATAGCGCCCAACATTCCAATCGGTGGTATCGGGTACACTCCTCAGCAGGATTACTTCAGAATCATCAACCAAAATCCTGTCCCGAGCCTGCTCCAAGTATCCCGTGATTCGAGGTGCGCGGCGAAGAGAATGTATGAACTCTGGCCGACATCTAAAGGGGGAAATATATTTGTCTGTGAGGACAGTGATATATTGTACTTTGCTGATAGGTCTCCTATCTACTACTGGTTTTTGTTAGAGGGCAAGAAAGAGGCTTCCCGAGGTGACTTGGCTGTCTTATCGAATCTTAGCAAACAGCTTCGTGGCGCCCGGCACTTAGCACTTGATGACGAAATATTCGCACTGTTGATGGGAGGGAATGTTGTATGGGCGAAAATCCTTGAGAACCTTGAAACGCTCACCATCATCCTTCAAAATCATGCTTTCCCCCGACAAGCGGCTCGCAAATTTCGAGATATGCCGGAGACTCTGTTGGAATATCGTTTCAATATGCGAAGTGATGAGTGGTTAAGCAGATTTGGGGATATGTTGAAGTCCTATCATAACGGAATTCTCAAGGGCCCTAGCATCAAAATAGCCATGTCTGTCCCTAAGGGTGGAGCCGAAGGAAAAGACGAGGACTATTGGGCCGAGAGGATGAGTCTTGCGCCATGGGCTACATCAGAAGCTGAAGTTCGCACCTTTCTTCATTGTGGCTTTAATCGTGTTAATAGTATGCCACCCAGTCAATTTATTGGATAATGGTCTTTTCGAGGAGATGATAGAGAAAGGAGAAGAACCTAGAACAAACATAGACAACTTACTTTCGCTCACTCAAGGGAAGAACTCGTTCAGACGCGTGGTCAACATCTATTATTAGTCAAAAGTGAGATTGTAGAATTTATGGCCAAATTGCTGACTATTCATGAGGGTATTACACACAAATATCCCAAACATCCCATCCCACTGCTTTTGTTTGTATCCCAAGCCCAGCAAATGCAAATGCAAGCCTTTTACGCCCCAGACTTCGCCTTCCACTCCTCGTGCGCCTTTTTCTGTCTCTCCCAATCCTTCTTCATCTTCTTCAGTGCACTCTTCGGTACATCCTCCCCATCTTTCGTCTTAGTAGGCAATCCATCCTCATCCCAAGCACTGAATCTCTCGTCTCGAAACATGTCTAGTGGGCTGACTTTTGCCTTTTCCGCCTTTTCGAGTTCTAGTTTCTCTCTGGCGAGTCTGGCTGCTTCTTTTTGGGCGACCTTCTCGCGCTCTTTTGCCGCCTTTTCTTCACGTTGGGCGAGCAGTTCGGCTTTGGGGACGAATTTGATGAGTGCACCTTGATTTTCGCCTCTATCGTCAAGGTACACACCCAGATTTGTAAGGTCGTCGTCTCGGATTCGATCTGAGAGCCCTAGGATCTGCTTTTTCGATGTGGATGTAGGTGCTAGCTTTCGAATCTCATCGCGTATTCTGGAGACGTTCCGGAGATATGGCATGACCAGTGCTTCAGGATCCGTTGATCCAGCTGCCACAAGCGACTCGAATTCGCTGTCGACGTTTGCTCCGAGGAGCTTGTCTAGAGCATCTGAATGTAGAGAAAGGCCTTCGACTTCTGCCTTCACCTTTTGGAAGACTGCTGCGAAGGGCGCCACAGTCTCCTTGGGCGAGAGGTTGCCATTTGCGGCACTACTGGCCCAGCCGAGTCCATTGTACGGGGCCTTTGCATTTGCGTCTAGACCAAAAATACCGACCATCTTGGTTACCCATCGTGCTATAGCTTCAAGTCCAGCGACATCTGCATCAGCTCTGTGCGAGCCGGCATGGATGTTGGCATACTTGATGAGCTCTGATAGGACTCGCATCGCACGTGGGGTATCAAAAGAATCAGAAAGTGCGGCCTCTATGTCCTTTTGTGCCTTCTCAAGGCTTGCCTGGAGATCGTCTCGGATGGAAAGAGATTTTAATGCGTCGGATGGTCCTCTCTCAGCGACAAGAGATTTCACGACGACAAAAAAGCTCTACGTAAGGTTAGTACTGGTCATAGCAGCTCCCAAAGATACTCACATTGACAGTCGCTTCCCAACTCTCGGCCATCGTCCTCATATCTGGTGAAATCTCAACGCCGTCATTCCATCTGCCCATCAGAAACACAATTCGCATCCCTCTTGGCGTATAATCCGTGTCCAATGCATCCCGAATAGTTTGGAAATTCTTCAACGACTTCGACATCTTTGACCCCGCAATTGACAAATGCCCCATGTGCAAGAAATAGTTGACCCAATTATGCGGTCCCTTGCCATGTTCGCAGAAGTACGCCTCTGACTGGGCCAGCTCATTGTCGTGGTGTGGAAATGCAAGATCAATACCACCAGAATGGATATCCATTTGCGAGCCTAGTACATCCGATGCCATCACCGAGCACTCAATATGCCATCCTGGACGCCCATCACCCCAAGGACTTGGCCACACTGGCTCTCCCGCTTTCGACTTCTTCCACAGCGCGAAGTCACCTGCACCCCGCTTCCCTCCGAGATTCTTCGATAATGAACCCTCGCCATCCTCTTGCAGCGCTTTATCGTTCCGGCTTTCGGGTCGTAGTCGTGCGTATGGGTTGCCAGCCTTCTCGAATGCTGCAATATCGAAGTAGACAGAACCATCAGCTTCGTATGCAAAGCCCTTCTTGACAATCTGGTCTACGAAAGTAGTAATCTGAGGAACATATTCTGTAACTCGCGTGATAACTTCCGGTCGCATGACATTCAGCGCATCCATATCATCCATAAATCGATCCTCCCAGTATTTTGTGACGTCCGTAAATATCTTGTGGTCCCTCCCATCGATTGAGTCTTTGTAGAGCGAGTCCAGGTACGGCAGTAAAATCTCGTCGGCCCCTCCAAACACCTTCTTCTCTTGTATTGCAGTTGCCGCAGCTGTCAGATTGCTCAGGTGCATCTTCATTTTGGCCTCTGCGTCTCCAGGTTTGCCCTCCCCCGTCAGCGTCCCTCTAGCTAGCACTTTTCCATACGCAGCATCTCTCCTCTCCGCATAATTGCTCGGGGTGAGTTCTTGTCCATCCTCCAAGAGTTCGGGCAGGTTTCCTTGCGCATAAGCTTGGAAGGCTGTGGCTGCGAGTTTCGAGAGCTCGGGTTCTGTGTAGGTCTTCGACTTCTCCAATTCCAGCAACCGCTGCCTCCGCGCCTTCAAAATAATCTGCGAGTATTAGCAGGTGCCTAGGAAAATGGTTATAATGTATTTACCTTGTCATCAACATCCGTAATGTTCATCACAAAGTTGACCTTGAACCCAAAGTAATCCCGCATTACCCTGCGTATAATGTCCGTCGAGACATAATTTCTGGCGTGCCCGAGATGGGAATGATCATAGACTGTTGGACCGCAAGCATACCAGGCCACTTTGCCCTCTTCCTTGGGCGTGAAGGGAACTGGCGCACCAGGCTTCAAGGAATTGTGGACTCTCAATTGCGCCATTGTGGATTTCGCAGAGGTTTGGAAGGTTCGAAAAGTAGAAACATATGCGAGTTTCGGCGAAGAAATGCGGATGAAGGAAGAGATAAAGAGCATTCAGTTTCTGCGCATGTCTGTAAGAGATTGTGAGGATATTTGGAAGGGCTGATGTGACTCAGGTTCTGGTGTATCGCGAGATTCGGGAAGGCCACCGTATGGAAAAGTGCCCCGCTAAAACCTGGGCTTTTCTTCAGCCTCGTCTAAAAAATATTGACGGCGGCAACCTCGTCTTCAACACGAACTCCAGAATGGCTTCAATGGGTTCGCCATTCCTTCATCCCGGTTCTATATCCGAGGCAGATCGATTGTCTATCATCCATCTCAAGCGCGACCTCCAGATCCCGACAATCCTCAAGGAACACGACGAGGACGATGAAGGCTACTCGGAGGGGAAGGTTGTAAATACGAGATTCGGGTCCTTTCCGCATACTACGCTCATTGGATTACCGTGGGGGACGCAAGTGAGAGCTTCGAAGGTCGATACGGGATCTCGAGGGCGTCGCACGAAGAAGCAGGATAAATCCCAGGACAAGAAGCGGAAACGAGACGAGGCAACAGAACAGGCAGTCAAGAGGCGCGGTGTAGATGATAGAGGAGTGGATGAGACTATTGTGAGTACGCCGGCTGAAGCTACCGAGGAGAAGGAGGCTGTGGCAGCATCGAGCGGATTTATACATCTGCTCCCCCCAACACCGGAGAATTGGACGAGCTCTTTACCCCACCGCACGCAAGTTGTCTATACGCCTGACTACAGCTATATCCTCCATCGAATACGAGCGAGACCTGGTACGAATATAATTGAGGCGGGAGCGGGTAGTGGGTCATTCACACATGCTTCTGCAAGGGCTGTCTTCAATGGACACCGGGGAGAGGAGGAGGTCAATGGAGCTGCTGCAGAGCAGAAGAAGCGGGGTAAAGTTTGGAGTTTTGAATTTCACGAACAGAGGCATCAAAAGCTGGTGGAGGAAATCAAGGAACACGGTTTAAAAGAACTGGTGCAGATTACACATCGTGATGTCTGCGAAGATGGGTTTTTGGTTGACGAGCAGAGTCCGAAGGCAGATGCGATTTTCCTCGACCTTCCAGCCCCATGGCTTGCATTACCACACCTCACACGATCTACTCCTCCTCCCAAAGCCTCCCATGCGTCATCCGAAACATCAACACCAGCCGCGAATGGCTCCACCGATGCACCAACGAAATCCTTCATCTCAGCACTGAACCCCGCAGCCCCAGTTCACCTCTGCACATTCTCCCCTTGTATTGAACAAGTGCAACGTACCATATCCGCCATGCGAAAACTCGGCTGGGTAGATATAGAAATGGTTGAATTATCACAAAAGCGCCTCGAGATCCGGAGAGAACGAATTGGAATCGACAATGGACTACAACGAGGCCTGCAGACAACGCCAGCTTCAGTCGACGAGGCGGTCACACGTTTGATAGAGGTCGAAGGCTCATTCAAGTCTTTCCACGAAACTGGCGAGGCGAAGAAGAAGGATAGGAGCAATCCAAATAGTCGAGAGAAGATAGTAGAGAGTTTAGTGGATAAGAAAGTGTATAAAGAAGGGGCGTTGGTACACAGAACGGAACCGGAAGTCAAGACACATACGAGTTACCTTGTCTTTGCAGTTCTACCGCAGGAATGGACTGCCGAGGATGAGGAGAGAGCGAGAGGAAAATGGGCGATAAAAATCAGGAGAGAGGGAGACAAGGAGAACGGAGAGGTGATTGGCGTGAGTAAGAGACAAATGAAGAAAGCAGCAAGACAGGCGCAGAAGGATAAAGCTGTTGCTGAGGCTGGGGAGCAGAAGGTGGAGGAAAATGCAGAGACTGAAGAGAATATGGAAGTTGAGAACACGGAGGCCAAGAAAGAAGATACCACGGAAGTAGAGTAGATAATGCAGGGAACATGTTGAATGATGCTCTTCTTCCTCCCATCGGATGCTGCCATGGTGAAGTGATCTAGTGACGGCCCTCTCCAGCTCGAGCACCATGCTTCCGGTGTTGGCCATGCGGTTGACGTTCTTCAGTCTTCGTCCACCGAGCCTTTTCTTCAGTCCGTATAGACAGCATCGTCCTAATCTGGCCTTTTACCATGAACCCAATATCTGGTGTACTGGCGAAATAATTCCTCGCTCCATCTCTCTTCGTCAAACCTCAACAGCCCCCTCCGGCACCCCTGCCCTACTTCTTAACCTCCTAGCCAGAAATTTCATAATCGGCAACATCTCCTCCCTACTCCTAGGCATAGAATCCCCACTCTTCTCCCACTTCACATACTCCACATCCCTAAACGCTCCCTTCAACCCATCAACCGCCGATCTCGTGACCTGTGAGCTCCTACTCCCTCCACAAACAAGCACCGGCGTCTTACTCTTCCCAGTCGAAGAAACAGAAGCAGGTAATCGCCCACCAACGCTTACTATACCACCAAACTCAACATCGGCAGCAGCGGCCGCCGCCAAAGCAGCCATCCCACCCTGTCCAAACCCATAGAAAATGATATTCCTACTCGGGTATCCACACTTGCCCGTAAGCACCTCAACAACATCCCCAATCACCCTGCAACTAGTCTTAAACCCAGCATCAAGCTCAATATCCCCCTTCCCCTCATCAAACAACACATCATCCCCCCAATGAAAAGCCGGTTCTTCTGAGCCCGTGAACAACGGCGGGATAGGATTCGGTGCTCGTAACGAAATGGCGCAGGTTTCGGGCAGGTTGAGATTTTTACCCAGTTGCGCGAATGAGGCGTGTGTGTCGCCGAGACCGTGGAGGAGGATCAGGATGTTGATGGGGCTGCCGGTCGTGGGGGGAATGATGGTGAGGGGTATAGAGGGAGAGAAGTCTGAGGCGAGGGGGAGGCGGGCTGGCATTGTGTTGTGTATGCAGCTTGCACAATAAGTACGAAGTATATCCCTCTTGACTAGAGATCCTCGTAGAGGTTTTCTATTTGTGGATATTAATATGCAGATTTAGATGCATGAAGAGGTCGCAGCGGGTGGTGAAACAAGCCTCGCTAATCTGTCAGCCAAGAGTTCTGACGGCTGGGCGAAAGCTTGACTTTCCGCCTCGATACCGACGTGGCGGAGCTGATGCAACCTCAGAACGTCCAGATGTCGAGCTTCAGCTGCAGAGGATTGGCTGTGTTTCTAGTAAAGTATATCTAGTATCCATACAGCGTATACTTCGCCGACTAGACAGCGGTTACGGAGTACTCTGGGACACGATCGAATTCAAATCTCCCCTGTCTACTTATGGTGCAGCACAACCTGGACCCTGACGGTGATTATCCAGTAGCTTCCCTCGGACGGGCACGCCGGAGTGGGGTGTAGACTCTCTCTAAAAAGTCACATTTCTAAATCTGGCATTGATTGAGTTTGGTTGAAATTCCGAGCTCATACTCGTAGACACGATGGAATAGAAGCGGGAGCATAAGCATGAACATAGTCCGAGGCTGGTCCCTGAATATGACATCCTAAGAAGCTTTGGGGAAAGGAGATGCCCCACTGATGTCATGGTCCGTTTCATTCCGCCATTAACATCTGATACGAGCTCCTAAATACTCGTAACTTGAAGCTTGCGTCTCACCACTTGTCAGCTCTCATCACAGTCACATATTTCTGTCCCCAGTGCAGCTGAGGAACATAGACGCTCGAGTTCATAGCGATAGCGATGTAGCGATGGCCTTAATGGGCACCTTGAATCTGTGAGCGCATAAATTGTTTCGAGCAGATTCCGAGCCACGCACGCCACTGGTGAGGAGGGGCTCAGATCCGCGGACAAGCTAGAAGCGTTAGAGCCATGCATGCGGGGACGACGAGACCCATGCTGCCCTGAATCCTATGTGAATCGTAGAACTCTGAATGGTTCGGTATGATGAAGTGGAGTGATTCCTGACACATTGATGCTGCTCGAGGTGCAGATGTAAATGCATTGGTCGAGGTCCGGCTGGAGCTATATATAAGAACCCCCTCTTCTACCCCTCCACCATCACTTTGCCATTTCAAAACTCTACACTACAATCCCAATTCAACTTTACAAACAATTACCAAGTCTTTCCCAAATCAACCAAAGTAAATCCGTCAAAATGGTTTTCGGCTGGGGTACGTTCTGCAACAACATGCCACTTACACTCCGCGTCCACCTCATGGAAATGCTGACAACTGACTTATCCAGGCGAATCTGAGCAATCTTACCAACAAGTCCAGAACAACGACATCAACCAGGCGAGCTTCGGCCACGAGGCCCTCGCTGGTGCCGCCTCATTCGGTGCCTTCAAGATCTTCGAGGACAGACAGCGAGCAGAGGGTACGTTTTCCGAGGAGCATGACCGAGGAGAACGTCCTTCTCTAACACGAATAATGCAGGCAAGCCAGTCTCCCACCAATTTGCCAAGGAGCTTCTCGTCGGTTTCGCCGGTGCTGAAATCGATAGGCTCGCCGAGACTAAGGGAATGGACTTTGTGGACCGTGAGAAGGCAAAGCACCATGCTCAGCGCAACGTCGAGAGCATGTATGACGAGCACTATATTCAGGGACAGGGCGCTGATCAATATGATCCGTAAGAATTCTCTCTACTCTCGACAATGAAAGAAGACAAGTCTGACAAGGAGATAGAAACCAGTACGGAGCTCCTGACAGACTTAACAACTACTAGATGTAGTTTGGATTAAGCATACCAAACATTCACGAGTCCATAAAGTGGCGAGATGAATGTAAACTGGGAAGTTTGGGAGGATGATATAGAAACTCAACAAAATAAAATCAAAAGCGTTCCAATCGTACCTAAGCGTCTCTCGTGCTGTCAATCCCCGTGGAACAACGTCTAGTGAATTTACAATGAAAATGCTACAGTGATAAATGAATTGAAGTGGAGTGAAGTAAACTTTGAAGTTGTCCTTCGAGAAAGATCCGAGGCTCGTCGTCGTATCAACAACGCCAAGAGTTTGTATCGACAACACCAAGCTTCCAGCAACATGCCCTCATAGCTAGCTACTCATACAGTCATCACTCTGCCACGAAACAGATATCTCCTCGTCTTCGCTACTTTCACTATCTATATCAATATCTATCCTCCGCCATGGTCAAAAATAACCCCAACTCCCTGCGCGGCAGGACCAGCAATATGTCCCTCCGAACCCCAGAGCATGATCTTCAAAAGCAAGTCGAAGACCTGGAATCCCGACTAAAAGAATATCAGCGCATCGTGGGGCTGCCAGCAGGTCCCGCATACCACAATGCCGTGGCACAGTTACCAACGTTCCAGCTCCCACCCCCCGACGTGCGCGAGGCCCCAAGCAGCCTGTTCCAGAAGTTCAACGAGACCATGGGAATGCCGCAAAGCAGCAGCTTGATTACAAAGGGACTGGGAGCCGATAATACACTCAAGGTGCCGGAGGCGTATACACAACCTTTCTGCGATTTCTTGACAGAGAACCCGACGGTATTTCACGCTGTTGATTATTTCGAGAGGAAGCTTGGGAAGGCGGGCTTTACGAAGGTATGTCAAGCGACTCCTCTCCTGCTGTAAAGCATGGGACTGATATCACATCTGCCAGCTTTCGGAGCGCGATGACTGGTACAAGAAGATCGAAGCTGGGGGCAAATACTTCGTCACACGGAATGGGAGCAGTTTGATTGCATTTACAGCCGGTGCCGGATACAAGAGCGGAAATGGGGTGGCTATGATTGCGGGGCATGTCGATGCTCTGACAGCGCGGCTGAAGCCTGTGAGCAACAAGAAGACGTCTGCAGGATACGTGCAATTGGGCGTGGCGCCGTACGCTGGGGCACTGAACAGTACATGGTGGGATAGAGACCTCGGTATTGGTGGCAGAGTTCTGGTTAAAGACCCAAAGAGTGGGAAGATTACTACGAAGCTGGTAAAGCTGGGATGGCCGAGTAAGTCTGCTCGTTCAACAAGGGGTTATTTAGCTGACAAGTCCAGTTGCTCGAATTCCTACCCTCGCACCCCATTTCGGCGTCGGCATGCTTGGACAGAACAATGCAGAGACACAGGCAGTTCCTATAATCGGCCTCGATAATTCAAATATCCATTCCGCTGAAGACGAACTCAAGAATATGACGTTAGGAGGCGAGGGCACATTCGCGGCGACACAACCACCCAAGCTTGTCCGCGCCATTGCAGGCGAGCTCAGCATCCAAGACTACTCCTCCATCGTCAACTGGGAACTCGAACTCTACGATACACAGCCCGCACAAACTGGAGGATTAGACAAGGAGTTTATATTCGCTGGCCGTATCGACGACAAGCTATGCTCTTGGTCCGCAATTGAGGGCCTAATTGCTTCTTCTGCTGCTCCCGCTTCTGAGGATGATGGCATTATCAAGCTTGTCGGTGTCTTTGACGACGAGGAGATCGGCAGCTTGCTTCGCCAAGGCGCAAAGAGTAATTTCTTGCCGAGCACGATTGAAAGGATTGCGGAGTGTTTCAACGGAGGCACAACAAGTGCCAACTTACTGTCCAGGACTTATGCAAACTCCTTCCTGGTCTCCGCAGATGTCACACATGCCGTAAACCCCAATTTCCTTGGCTCATACCTCGACGGCCATGCTCCGCGGCTGAACGTCGGTCTGGTTGTATCTGCGGATTCGAACGGACATATGACGACAGATTCTGTTTCGACGGCCCTTCTCACCAGAGTTGCAGAGAAGAGTGACAGTAAGTTGCAACTATTTATGATTCGCAATGATTCGAGGAGTGGAGGAACGGTGGGACCTATGCTCAGTTCCGCGATGGGTGTGAGAGCGATTGATGCGGGGATTCCACAGTTGAGTATGCATTCTATTCGTGCGACGACTGGGAGTCTGGATCCTGGGTTGGGGGTGAAGATTTTCAAGGGGTTCTTAGATACGTTTGAGAGTGTTGATAGAGAATTTGAATAGAGCATGAATTAGACTGGGGTAGATAAAGATAGGACATAGATTTAGATAGACGCAGGCACACAGATAGATGACCAGGTGTAATAATAGTCCAATGACTGCCCACTTAGTTTCCCTTCTTGATTCTGCCCACCTCGTAGAAGCACTCCAAACCGTCTTCCTCCATTCCATCGAGGCCCAGCTGTGGCGATTCCGGAGTGCATGTGATTGCCTAGGTAAGGCGCAGATGGAATTGAAGTTTTGACCCTCACCAGTCATCGAATTTGCCCCTGCCGAATCTTGTGGGGTTGTCAACGGGGTAGCTATCCAAAGAAGTGGATAACGGCTGCCCTCAGACTTGGCCTCGACTTGTATGGAGATTCGGAGAACCACATTTTCGATACACCATGCTGATTGCACGGTGCTTCAATGCGTGAGAGTGAGGAAACCAAGAAGAGGCGAAGGAATTGAAATTAGAAATAGGTTTCTTCTTGACAGGAAAATTCGCAATAAAACATGACGCCAATGATACCACTCGGTATTGCCATCCAACAGAGTATCAAGGAGAACGACAATAAGCTTGAGCTGCTTAGCAAGAAGTTCAATTAGAGTTGCACGGTAAAAGAAACAGGCTAAAAAGATACTTTTCCCCTCCCGCGCGGTTGAAACAAAAGACCATCCCCACTTTCCAGTAGCTTGCTTGTCCCGCGTGCTTTGATCTCCGTTGTCTGTTGAAGCCGGGGGAAGCCCCTCCTTGAAAAATGATCCGGCGGGCTTGTTGCTGCCTTGGAATAGGGCCGCATCCTTCAGACGGGCGAGACGAGACTAGCAGACTTGTGAAGGGATAATAAAGACATGCATGATGGCTGGTTGATAACTTTTACATTGTTTTTTTCTTTTTTTGCTCTGGATGAAATTATCGACCTTCTTGGTGTTGTTGCCATCACGCTATCCGTCCACATCCAACTGCCGTCCACCTTGTTTATGCAGGTCCTCTTGCGCAACGCCGCACAGCACTCCACTCCACCTCAAGTCATCATCCCAACCTCCTCATTTGATTGCTTCAAGTCCACCTTTTGACCTCCTTTCCTTCCACTCGTCCCTCCACCTTGTGAGTCTCACAGTTACTCGAGTAGCGTCACAGTCTCGTCGAATATCGGTCTGTCTGTCCCTCGTCCACTGTGCTAGTTGGCATCTAGCTCCTTCAACGCGCCGCGCGCACTGTGCCCAGCCTCCAGGTATCATAATCAATCAGCTATCAGCTATCAGCTATCGGCATGGAGACGGCGAGGTTGAGCAATGGCCATGGGCATGGCCTTGGGGTCAATGGTCATGCTGCTCACGGCCTGGGGCATCAGTATCAGCACCAACTTCAGCATCACGACCTTCACTCGGTCCACCCCGTCCATCAGGTCCACCAGGCCTTGAGTGTAAACGTGAACCCCAACGGCCACAGCAATACCAACGGTAATGATAACGGTAACATTAACGGGCACAGCAATGGCCACGGCAATGGCATCCAGTCTGCAGCGTCTGATTCGAACCTGAAGCCGAACAGCAGCGCCACCGCCAGCTCTAAATCCACTTCAAATGCCAAAAGCAATGGCAATGGAAATGCAAATGCCTCCAATGGTACCAATGGAATCAAGAAGCCACCCAAAGAGCCCCCCAGTGGCACAAAGCCCAAAACAACGCCCTCCAAAGGCACCGGTCAACGCTTCCAGTGCCCGAGATGTCCCAAGAATTTCAGCCGCATTGAGAATTTGACTCGGCACCAGGCAAACCGTAGGCTCTCTCCCGTCCCCACCCCTTTCTCCCCGTCCACTTTTTCGCTGACGTCTGATGCCTTCTGCTCCTCTAGATGAGGAAATAGGAAAGTTTGCATGCGTTGTATGCAGGAAGCGCTTCACTAGAAGTGACCTGTTGAACCGGCATCGCCGAATTCACAATCCCAATCCACATGCGCCCTCCTCGTCTGGCTCCGAGGGGTCAAAGCGAGAACAGCACGTGACCAAATCGGAATACTCCTCCACTTCTCCCACGGAAGCCCAACCCCAGCAAAAGCAGCAGCAACCACCACAGGTACCCCCGAAGCCCCAGGCTCTTCGGTATGACCAGGAGTTGCACAATGGTGGACGGCCTTTGCCGCAAGAGGTAAATGGCAACGGCGCTCTTTCCAACGGACTTACTCACAGTCACCAAACTGTTATTTCCAATTCCCACCCGGATGCCAATGTTATCTCCAATGGCCACTCGCACGGCATTATTACTACTTCTCACCCCAATGACGTCTACCATAGCCAGCACCAGCAGCAAAATCTGTACATTGACCACACTACTGCTGGCTACCAGAACATCCTTTCCCACGATGGGCTGCATGACCAAACCCCGGCTCTCCTGCAAGGTCCTCCAGACCAGTCCCAAGGGCTAACGAGTCTCATGGAAGCTGCGTTGGCTCCACAAGAGCCCTTTGCTTTTACTTTTACGCCAGCCGAAAATTTCGACCCTGGCCTCTGGGGTGGATTTATGCTTTTTGGGAACAACACAAATGCATATATGGGCTCGTACGATGCCGATATTTCCTGGACTCTTAACTCCTTTGGCACAGACAACTCACCTATGTACGATATGGTCACAGGTGCAGGTGACTTCCCTGGGGACCCATATCACTATGTCCCCTACCAACAGATTGAAGTCCATCCCATCGATGCCGCTGATGCGGAAGACGAGGAAACGAATGACTGGCCAGATAAATCAGCAAAGAGCGATTCTCAACCCATTCCTCGTCGTGCTCCTCGGATCGTTCCTCTTCATCTCATCCCAGTCTCATGGCAACCTATCTTAGACGAAGCAAGAGGCATGGGACTTTCAGCTGAGACTATCCGCCCCTTCCAGAATATCAATGATTCTCTACGGGCATCATTGTTAGCTGCGCTCGATGGCACACACTTTGGCAGAAATGAGCTCTCTCGCCCTGAGATTGCTGATGCCATATTCCCAACCACCCAAGTCTTGGATTTCTTCCTTCGCCTTTATATCAGATTTGTACATCCAAAGTTTCCTGTCATTCATCTTCCGACATTTGATATATATTCCGCGCCTCCTCTGCTTCTGCTTTCCATGATGTTCCTTGGGTCTGGCCATTCTCGCATGGACCGAGGGCGATTTGCACGTTTATTTTATGATCATCTCAGAGTCGCGTGTGTTCGTTTGCAAGAAATTGATGAGAAATGCGTAAGTTTATTTGTCCCTTGACGTCTATGGTACTAACGAAATGTAGCTGCGCAACCCGGATAATATTTTAACTTACTTCCTACTCTGCCTGACTGGCACTTGGAGTGGGCATAAATTAGCATATGAATTCGCTGAAGGGGCCAGAGGCACTCTCATCACCGCTCTCAGGCGATTGCGTCTCCTTGATTGCCGTCCTTCTGCCAAGGGGGACATCGAGCGTTTTCAGCGTGAGGGGTTGACTCTCACCGAAGCAACTTGGACAGCATGGATTGAAACGGAGAAGAGAAAGCGATTAGGCTTGTGTATCTATGTAAGATGCTTTCTGTCGCTCACGTGGGCGCTGCTAACACATGTTAGGTATTTGACTGCCAATTCCCAGCGCTGTTTAACAACCAGCCATACATCAGCAAAGCGGAAACGACAAACTGCGTCTTCCCTTGCCCAGAGGAGTATTGGATTGCGCCGACTGCGGACCAATGGAAAATGCTCGTCGGCCCGGCTGATGCACCGCCTTCAACGTTGGTACTCGAATATATATATCGTTTCATTGCTAATGCTTTCCAGATATTATCTACACGCTCTCAACTCCTGCCTCCTCCGTAAATTTGTTAAGCCTACCCCACCAGTCGCCAAAACAGGCGGCGAAATTGGAAAACTTATCCTGCTCTACGCACTCCACACCCACATCTTCGAATGGCGTCAGTCGACCTCAATGCTCAACCCCACTGGCCTCATGGGTACATTTGGTACTTCCCGTATTCCAGTCAGCGAAGGCCTGAAAGAGCGGCGTAAATGGCTCCAGGACGCACTCGACAGCTGGGGCGACTGCTACGGAGCCACTGCCAATGTCTCCGCTACTTTGCTTCACAAGCTAGCCTACATTTCTCTCGATGTCAGCTTATCGGACATGCACCTTGTCGCGGGTCGCTCAAACAACACAAACGATGGTGATTTCGCTGAAGAGAATCTCAAGCACTGGGCCAACAGCGCGATGGCGGACTCAACAATGAATCATGTGTACACTATGCTGGATATATGCCACTCGGCCGTTAACTCCGGCACTGTTCCCGAGAGCTCGTTCGAAGTCGCTGTTTGCCTTTTCACAGGTGGAATCATTTGCTGGGCCTACGCAAAGCTCAGGAAGGACGCGTCTAGAGACAAGTTTCTTCAACACATGCGGAATGCTAGTGCGGCATTAACAGAGATGGGATGTTGGAGGATGTGTTGTATGTTTGGACGGATTCTGAAGAGTTTTGAGGCACAGCAACGACTGTCCTAGGGTTGTAATTATGAATGACATGGCGGCTTTGGGGACAGGGATAAGGTGTGGCGTCACATTGGCACGATACCCTTCCAATATACAGTTAATACCTTTCACATCTTTTGGGTTTAGGGCTGGCGGGGTCGGCTGGCGTTGTGCTAGGATGATTGTGATTGGTAATATGAATAAGCAGTTAAAGATATTTCTCATCTTACCCTCCATGTCACCACCTCCAAGTTCTGTCTATGAACCGTTCTCTTTTGCTCTGATATGCCGTCTAAGTTCGAAACACGGAACCTTGAAATGGCAACTCAAACAATAGAACTAGAAACACTCACCACGCCACCAGTCTCTCTTCTGTCTCGACATACGTTCCCTCAAATATCAACCCCTCAGTCCCCCCACGCTTCCGTCTGCTTCCATCTCGTGATGTCAACTCTCAAATGTTCCACTTCTTGTGATACAATAGGATGTTTGATAGGAAACTCAATTCTTGGATGTTCTAATCCTTGCGAGACAATGAGATTCCTATTCCAAAAGGAGCCCAGCTCTTGAATGTCCTATTTCTTGTGAGATAATAGGATATTTCAAAGGAAACTCAATTTTTGGATGTTCTATCTCGGCTCTTGAATGTCCCACTTCTTGTAAGACAATAAGATATTTTAAAAAAAAACTCAACTCTTGGATGTTCCACTTCTTGTGAGACAATGAGATTCACATCCCAAAGGAAACTCAAATCACAATCCAATCCCTCAGATCATTTGAGACATTAACAACCGAAGCAATAAGCCGGCGGGTGAAGGATCAGAAATAGATAGCTCCATCTCTACGTCGACGAGACGTTGAGGGACTTATCTACTTCAAATTCCGAATACTCCATGAGTCTTGGAGATTGCCCCGATTGCCAATTTGTTAGCTTTTCAGATTCGAGATTCGAAGCATGTAGATATATCTAACGCATCTAATACAAGTAGCTGAGTCGCCTGCGCACTGCCACTATGAGCGCAAGAACATCGGTACCTTAATCTCAAACTCATTTCCCAACGGCGAGAGATACGAGTTCCCTCTGTCCCAGCCGGGGGCCTCTCCATGAGTATTTGAGCAAGCGTCATGCCATACACTCTCTAACGCCCATAAAGTTACAGTCAGGGTGCTCATCGTCGGCTGCAACTTCGTCCATGTGATATAAAACGTCGTCGGTCTAGCATCTAGTCTACAAATGAGTAAAGTCCTAGGCGTATCGCTGTTCACAGCACTGATATGCGTCACGGAATCATTAACTAAATCCCTAGAGCAGTCAAGATAAGCAGGTACAAATCCGGTGTAAGGTTTAAGTGGAGATGCAAAGTGTTCACGGTAAGAAAGTTGATTATTGGACTTTGACTTTGAAAAAGGGTCAATCGCGCAAGTCAAAGTGTTTTACTAAAGTATCCAATAAGAAAGGGCCCTTTCCGTAAAGCAACCCACAACACTACCCGTACTTTCTCCAGACTCCAAAAAAAACTCTCAACAACTACATCATGTAATATTACAATGCTCTGATTCTCGCAAGTCGGTAACATCCATACTACACAAGCAACCCCCACCACTCGAAGTAAAAAGCTGATTCAGGTAGAAAGGATCTACATCCTTGACAGCCCGATCAGCAAGGAAAATGACGCCTCTGATGTCATTCATTGATCTGATATCGACATTCCTCCTGAAAAAGTCCCATACACGATAAGGTTCCTGCCCGCTGGCAGCAACAGAGTCCCATATTTCAAAGTCGCCCTGCGAGCGTGGCATCGACTCAGGTGTGCCCACTCTTGCTCTTGCCAAAGCTAGATTCCGAGGAAGTCTGAACGCCGCCTGTCACAAGCTTGCTTGCTCTGTATTCAGAGTTCTGACCACAACATCGGCTCCCAGAATGGCCTTGTGGGCTATCAGATTCTTAAGGATATGGATTCCGCAATGAATGTACGCCAAGTTTCTAGGCCTGCTCCTTCCCAGTGTGAAATCGTTGACGCTGCCTCTGATGTCAACGATAACGGACTCAATGTCATAGAGAAATCTGGAAGAGTTAGATTGAGTCGAAAAATGAAACGGGGGCGGAAACTTACGCATTAACTAAGCCCTTAGCTTCCGCATCCATACCCGGGAGACGCTTAGGTATACGACAAACTGCGAAGGCATAGGCAATGTTTCTCAACTGGCCATGAATGTACTCGTCATTAGGGAAGAGGAGACTCAGATTTCTGGTGCGAGCGAAATCGGCATCTCTCAGCAAGTTTTGGCCGATCGTGGGATAGCCAGGATAAACCGAAAAGGGCCAGGTGATACCCAAGATGCGAGCACGAGGTGTTTCGACATGGAACATGATTTCAAGAATCCCTTCATCGGGAACTTGCTCTAGACCGAGTATGGTTGCCATATTCTTCTTCTCTGCGTCTGGCAGAACCCAGTAGGAAATGAATGTCTCCGCATTTCGAAACGTAATTACAACGGAATGGGTTTCGGAAGCTATTGAGAAGTCAGCACGGTCTATCATCAGAAGAAATTTGGACCGTGGATCATGAAGAAGTGGAACTACTTACGAAAGCTGAGCTGGTTATTCTGTTTCAGCTGAAACTTCACCATAATACCAATATGAGGAGGTCTTCCATCACGAGGGCAACTGGTAACAAGGCTCACAGCGGGCGGGCGATCTTCCCTCGCAATGCGATTCCATTCTGTCCTACGCGAAAAAGCCCCAATAACACGTCTTGATCCGTCTTGCGTGTCTCGCCAACCCAATATGCCATGTGTGTTGGTTTGATTCTTGCCTGACGGCGGCAGCATAGCTCCTGGCTGTTGTTGATAGGGCCCGATGCATTCGGATTCGTGCAGGGTGTTGAGCTCTTTGCGGATGCCTATGCTGGGTTCAATCTAATGTGAAGTACCGGAGACGTCTGGTCGCTTGGTCTATTGTCCTGTCAGCTCTGAATTAAAGGAATCATCTATTCCACGCGGAATTCACTTACTGAATCAGAGCCGACAGATGGAGTCATCATATCCATCTTCCAGTGGATCAAAAGGTGAATATCAACGTTGGCAAGAAGGATCTCGAAGAAATCAAATGCGAGCGAAGCGGAAGCAATGATGGTATTGCAATGACTCGAGGAAGCAGATTGTCGAAATGGGGTGGCCGCAGAGCTCTGGGCCCGTAACGGAGGGTAGAGCGCAGATAGCGAGAGCGGCGGACAGACGACGACAACCCTAGGGTGTGTCAGAGAAACCATATGAACGGAAAAGAGGAACCTTGCCTGCGGATGAGACTGATCGAATGTCCACAGATTCCTGGATACCAGGTCAAGCAGCAAAGCGTAGCTTGGAAGACGTGGGGTCCGTGTTGAAGAGGGGGGGGATGCCGTGGGTGGTTGAGATTGAAGAGAACACCTCAAAGATGTGACATCAAAAGTGATTTATATCGCGCTAGGCTCAGAATTGTCTTTAGCGTTGGCACCAAGGTAGGCTTCAACGTGGTCAAGGTGTGCGGCATTGGTCAAAAGTGAATCCAAATTCAGATAACACAGCCCGGCCCAAGATATCCTTAATTTCAAGACAAAACGAGATATATACCTACCAATTGATGAAATAAATATTAAAAGACTCACGTCTGAGTACGTGTATTTCAAAGCCGGACGCCGACCAAATATGGGGTTCATGGATGATGCTGCTATTAGCTGTCATGGTATTCAATTCTGTTCTTTCTGTTTAGACAAACATACACGATATGTAGTGAATATACCAAACATTAACTTAGCATGAAGAAGAAAGAATTGGTCTTCTCAATGCCCAGAAAGCGACGTAACTTCTATCGTTATCGTTACTTCTCTCGCTCCTTTTTACCTCACAAGCCACAGCTCAGCGAGCCGGCTCGCATTTGTCGTGCCCTATTCGGAAGAAAGACTTGTCTGAATTCACTCAGCCATATCACATGTTATTTGTTCCCTGTCATATAGCCTGGCTCATCTGATAATTCGTAGTGTCTTTCGGAGTATATTGGATGATTAAAAAAGGGAGAGATCGCGCCTTCGACCAAAACACGTGACTGACAGATCTACCCCTTTCCTCAAGTGATGGTACAAACGAAGATCTCCAGTAGTAGAAGTAGGACTTCCGACTTCAATCGCTTCTATCACATCAGTGCGCATTTTCCCTGGGACTTCAATAATCGCCAAGTTGCAAGTTGCCAAAAAACACGTTGTAATTTTGTTGGCGATTGATTCATAAGTAAACGCATGGATCAATAATGCTAATTTCTGCATATCAGGGGGGGGGGCAACAGATAGACTAGCCCTGCATGAGTAGCTCGAGCACGTTTCTCTAAAAATACAACGGGAAAATTGGTTAAAATTGGGGATTCAGCCGCATCCGTAAGCATGTGTCGCGACGGCAAGACCGTTTGCCCGATCGCCGCTTTGCACTTTTGTGGCAATTTGAAACTTTTCCTATCAGGAATAACTTTTCTCTGCATTTCACAAAGTTGTTTCCGGATTCAGACATTTCATCAGGACATCCGACAACCCGTCAGAACTCAACGATGAGCCTGAGGAAGTTTCTGATTTCTGTCCTGGCTTTAGCCTCTGCTTCATGGGCTGTTGATGACCCGGCAAAGGACGCCAGTCCATACCACAAAGAGTTTGTGTTGTTCCACAGCGCTAATATGGCATCGCCGGACAAGCTAGCAAGTGGGGTTGGTTTCCATTCGTTCAGAATTCCAGCTGTGGTCCGCACGGCAACGGGCCGTATTCTTGCGTTTGCTGAAGGACGAAGATATACAAATGAGGATTTTGGGGACATCAATCTTGTTTACAAACGGTCAAAGACGACCACCGATAATGGAGAGAATCCCGATGACTGGGAGTCGTTGCGGGAGGTTGTTGGAACCGGTCCAGGAACCTGGGGAAATCCCACTCCAGTTGTTGATGGCAATACTATTTATCTTTTTCTGTCTTGGAATGGTGGGGAATATAGTCAGAATGGGAATAATGTACTCCCTGATGGCTCAGTTACTAAAAAGATCGACTCCACCTCTGCTGGTCGGCGCCACCTCTATCTGATCAATAGCACCAATGATGGTGATACCTGGTCCACTCCTCAAGACATGACTGCCACATTGACTCCAGAGGACTGGGCGTGGGATGCTGTGGGGCCAGGAAACGGCATCAAATTGACCTCCGGCGAGCTGGTTGTTCCTGCCAACGGGCGCAATATCGTAGGGCGTGGTACGCCTGGGGCTCGAACATGGACAATGCAATTACTCACTGGAGCGGGATCAGAAGGTACAATCGCTCAGACGCCAAACGGCAACCTCTACCGAAATGATCGAGCAGCAAAAGATGTGAACTATCGTAAGGTTGCTCGCGGTACTCTTGCGGACGGATTTGGTGACTTCGGTGTTGATACAGGGTTGCCAGACCCAGCTTGCGAGGGATCTGTGCTGCTATATAATCTCGACTCTCCGGCTCGAGTTATATTCATGAATTCGGCAAACCCAGATTCACGACAACATATGCGGGTACGCATTAGTTACGATACTGATGCAGCGAAGTTCGACTGGGGCCGCGAGTTGAGCGATGCCAAACTCACGGGAGCTGGAAATGAAGGTGGCTATTCGAGTATGACCAAGACAGCGGACTTTAAGATCGGGGCTTTGGTAGAGAGCGATTTTGATGAAGGGGGAAACTTGTCACACCGAGCTATATTTTGGAGGCGTTTTAATCTATCTTGGATTCTTAATGGCCCGAACAACTAGGCTCCTAAGTATCATATTCTTGAATAGGTGGCTTATACTTGACGGAATACTTGAACGGGCGCAGAGAGGGAGGCCCCGGAACTGGCACGAAAGACTCGGTGGTTTGATGATACTGTTCTTTTTATTAGGCCAGAGATTCTACCTCTACTGTGGGAATTGACTGCGGTATCACACTTTTATTCTTTTTGTCATAGGATACGTGGATATACTTGAGTAGAATGTATGAACTGGAATCTCGTATATAATAGTATTGAGACATGAAGACAAGCTCAGAGACGTATTGTTCTTTGCGTCACTTTTCTTTTGCCTTATCATTCGCTTCACTTTCTATCTACATAATCATTGATTGCTCTTTCCACCCTAGAAATTCCCCGAGCCTCAAAGATGGTACCAAAACTCATTCGCCGTTATTGCCTCTCTGAAATGACACTTTTCGATACTAAATGGATTGTAGTCTTGCCAGTATCCACGAACTTAGACTCGTCTTCAGCTAATCTCGCAGCAGCCTCAGGGTTGGCGAGAACATTGAGGAAGCCTTCGAATTCGGATTTTTCGTCAAACGCCATGTCCACCACTACGCCGTAATCGACGTCCTTCTGGTCTTTTCCTTTTGGAAATAAAATTGCACATATGTGACAGCGCAACCCACACCTCGCATCGAATTTTTTGCAGGGTCAATTTCAAATATCTATCTAATTAGATTTCTTTCTAAATGGCATGCCTCAACATGGCCAAGATTTCGCGGCATTTCGCCATCTTGTGCAACTTTGAGTAAATTTCAAGTAATCTTCCCTCGCACGATTGCTCCTCTCAATTAGTACCGAATGAATAACTGTTGTTCTATTCCCTCGATAGTCATATATAATGATTGACATCTGGGTAACTATCAATCGTGAAGTCTGCTACTCTTTTCGCAGCATACTCTCGTTTTGTGCATAAGGGTAGAGCTTTCCTGCCACATCAGCACCTACCGCAAATATTTTGTTATTGCTGGGAAAGAGCGGGATAGTTAGTCAGAGAGAAGATTGAACTATTTGAGCTTCTTGCTAGGCATTTTCGCACTTTTGTGCTGATGTATTCGTTGGTTTCCAGTCATCGAGCCTCTCTTTCGTAGCTTCTAGAATTCGGTATACTGGCATCTTCGTGCAATTACTTAAGATAGCATTTAACTGGAAGAATTACTCATGGGATCCTGGATCTTTGTTCAATGTTTTCGCATCATTGTGCGCCTCTTACCGAAATTGGTTAAATTCCACAATCTCGCCACCCAACCACTTCTGCTCCGCCAGCTCCAAACCCAACACAACCACGCCACTATACATAATTCCGTCTAATCAGATTACTTGTAATTATTATAAAAAATGAGTATAAAAATTTCGCATCGTTGTGCAGCTCTCGTCGGGATTGTTCATATTTCAAAACCCAGCCACCCAACCACTCCTGCTCCGCCAGCTCCAAATGAATAATTCCGTCTAATCAGATTACTTTTAACTACTATGGAAAATGAGCGTAACTAGTTTTCGCATGTTTGTGCAGCTCTCGTCGGGATTATTCATTTTTTAGAACCCAGCCACCCAACTACTCTTATTCTTTTATTCAATATAACAACACAAGTATTTACAATCCTGTCTATTCGGAATCATTGTGATTATGATCGAGAGGCAAAAGCAATACATTTCGCAATTTTGTGCGCTTTCAGACAATATTGTGCATATCGTACAACCTCTCGGCAAGTGCTATGTTTCTTCCCGAAGGATGGCGACCGACCCTATTAGCCAACGGACCTTACCTCGTAAACACTCAGCTATTTTTCATCGGTGCAGGCCTTTGTATTTTGTCTATGACTGCTCAGGTGCGAGTAAGTTTGGATTATGTCTATGGATCCCCTCGAGTTGTTTCGACCCTTCACGCAGCGATGGAAGACAGCACAAGGGAACAAACCAATCACAAGAACAGGACTGCGAAAATAATTATTCCAGCAAGTATTTCTGTATACATGATCTATTATGTCCTCAGCCACTCAGAAACAGTACTGTTATCAATGAGCCGGCATCGAGACGCCTGTAACCCAGACCAATTAGAATGCTTCAGCAACCTCTGCCCTCAATAAACTATCATCAGAAATTGAACTGTATGCATTCTCCTATGCTGAAAGACATAATAATACTCACGGGTTCCTGTCAAACCGCGAATACGACCTCGCGCTCTGGTCACCTGCCATTTTCCACGTCACTACCCTCACACAACCCCTTATGCTGCGAAAAACTTGCTCTTGACCTGTGAGCAATAGAATTGTGTCTCTCCAGTAGATTGGCGACTTTTCGCATCCAATGTCTGCGCCTGATGCATGTTTCGCATCCCCAGACCAGTCTCCACACCCCTGCCTTTACCCAACTCCGGATCCTGCGAAAAACCTACTCCTGACTTGTGATGAATAACTAGGGTCTCTCTAGTGCATTGGCCGCTCCTCGCACCTAAATTGAGCCATTGACGCAGATTTCGCATTCTTTTCTGTTGTGGCCAAACTTGATGGATTTGCCTGTATGATGCGAATAACCAAGCCCAGCTGAACGTCCAAACGCTTTTTCCCTCCATAAATAAGGTAAAAGACGAATCCTCTCTATCCCTCTGTGAATAATCACTGTATACCACCCGGGTTATCAACAGTCGCAAGGGCCTCAGACAACTCCTTCTCGAAACAACAATTTGCTGCTACATAAGCTGCATAACCTGTACTATTCGACAACAGCTGCTTCTTTGTCCAGGATGGATTGGGCTCATCATACTGTGAGCTCCATCATCTACTCATTGTGCACTTCGAAATCATCCGCAAAAGCACGCAATACCCTAACACTTGCATTTGAATGTGAACCAGTACAATGGAAGAAAAAACAGACAGCCCATACACAAGATTGAACCTACAAATCGAGTATTGGATGAAGCCAAAACTCACAGGCCTTATCATGGCCGGCGTTGACGAGAGACGGCAACGGTATACTTGGTCAAGCACTTGCCGCCCTGGAAGTTCTTTGAAGTCCACGGGGCATTACGCCAGTTGTTCGTTAACGAACATATACTGCAAAGGAAATATAGAAACGACAATAACATCACCCATTGCAGAAGGACTGGATGCACAAAGACAAAGATGTGGTTCTGACCAATGCGAAATCTCAGCTAATTTATTATGGACGCTGTCTACCACAGAACAACATTCTTTTCCTTCTGGTACACAAAGAAGATAAACCGAAGGCGCCAGCTCATTCCCGATGCCGCTCACCATGCATCAGAATCATCTTCAAACGGCCCCGGACCTGCCCTCACCACCCAAGAATTCATTCCCATTCTCTCGACCCTGGTGAAAGCGACAATCTGCTCTCTTGTCATCGCCATACGATACCCCGCGTGCCAGATATTATACAGCTTTGCCCAATAATTAACTTGCAATACCTGGCCCAATAATTAATTGTCCAAGGCATCCGCGCTCATGTTTCCCTTGTCAAATTCTATGTCTATAGTAGAGGCTCACATTCATATTGCTGCTGGTCTTCGATTCTAGTGCTTTTTAATCCCCCTTCCTCAAGCCTGTGTTAGAAAACCTCATAGCATCATGAAAGCAGTAGTCCTTTACCCATTTGAATTGCCTCCTTTGCAGAATAGAGCTTTGCTAGCGGGAACTGCTTGCCCACCGCATACTTCCATATCAACACAATGGTCTCCTCTTATGGTCCAGGACGCGCGATAATTTGCAATAAAAGAAATGGTGTATAGTATTGTGTTATGGAGCTCTTTTCGTCCGTTCACTTCGTCGATATTTCTCACCCCTTTATATCTACACTCTGCACCACGCCTTAAGTTACCTTTCGTACGTACATCGCCTGGGCGGGCACGTAGTTCGGGCAACTACACTGTGCACTGTATAATGTTGTGGGCTATCGTCGCTGCTGCTTCAATCAGTGAGCCGTTTTCGGGCCGGCACATAAGGTGAAGAATCTGGATTCATGGATTTGGAATTCGATTCTCTTCCCATTACTGCGCTCAGGTGGAAGTTCTCGAAATGATCACCAGAAGACCCCTGAAGCGTCGGCGTCACCTACGGGCTTTTACTCTCGCTTCCTCCTCATTCGTAGCTGCTACCGGATAGGTGGCAGGGCGTGGATACTTCAACATTAAGCTATGGCTGCTGAACCTAGTCGCCCCCGGCGCCGATGGGCAATATCCAGAAATTGCTTTGATCTTTCGGAACTGTACCCCGTAGTGGTATCATTTAGCATCGATACAGTCACTAGTTCCTCATGTTGAAGTTTTGCTTGTGTCTGAAGAGTACCCTCTTCATAATTCCGCACTGCTGGCGATTTCTGATCATGTCAATGCTGCGTCCAGCCATTCCCCGCTAAGCTGGAGGACTATCAGCCGTTTGAACACATCAAAATACAGCATGGCTCTCATTGAAAATTTATTTCGTTGGTGTCCCAGTTCATCTTAAAAGCATAACAATGGGCACGCTTGTGAATATTATGCCGAGGTTTGGGCCGTGACCCGTTCCACAGCTAAAACCTGTTAGCAAACATCATGGCGAGCAGCATCCAAGTGTTCAAATTAGCTAGTACCAACTTGCGGAAACCTAGACTTGAGTTTATCAAATGAAATTGTTGCCACCCTACTCTTCTGATGTTTCTACCTTTGAATGACCATGAAAGCTCTGATTATCCTGAAGAGGAGAAAGAGAGTGATGAAGCTCCAGTCTAACCATATCCTTGAAAAGAGCTCATAGAAATCTTACCCGAATTTCTATTTTAAAAGGTCAAAACAACTGTCCACGGTCCAATTTCAGCTCGTCATGTTTTGGTTTCAATTAAAGTCGCCAGCGTCCAGAAATCAAGGCATCAAGCCGAATGGACACATCACCAGCAGTCATGGTACATTTGGAATCACCTCCATTCAGGTCCAAAGCCCGCATTTTAGGTAACAACAGGATCATTACGGTTGTAGTGAGGCCGAGGATATCAATTGACTCAATAGGAAAGTAGAAGAGAACAACATGCACCCGCACGTTAAAAAGTAAAGTCATACTGTCGCTCCTCCGACAAATCGTAGATGCTTGAAGGGACCCGATCAATTCAGCGCATCAATCCAAATCGTGTCATCTAATCACTCGAACAGCCTTCCTCACATCGTCAATGGATGATGCTTCCCGTGTGACAGTTTGAGGAGGCCACACTGTTGAACTTCCGTAAATATCAATCCGTACTCGAAGTTGGTTCGCTTCTTTTATGGGTTCCTACCCCCGTGTACATACGCCGTTGCTGTTGCTATTGCAGGGAAGGTAGTCGTACTTGCAGGAATCGCGAAGTAGGTGAACTTCCAGCTTCCTATTCCTGGCAACGTGGCTAACCATGAACCCGCCCACGGGTTCCTGTGCATGCGAAAGGACATCCTGGAACAAGTGGAAACATGTGCATCCGGTACTACATAGCTCCAGTGATGAAAGAGTGCATTGTGGCAATCAAGGATGTGCTGTGGCTGGGATATAGCGGGCCCTAGGTGCAAGCAATCTCCCATGCCAAACCCATTATAGTCCAAAAAGTATACCAGTTGCACAAATCCTGCTATTCTATCCAGATGAGAACGTTGAATTCATACAGTGATCAATCCCAGGAGTAATCTACAGCCAATGGAGAAACGGGTGGAAGAAAATCCAAGCCAGCGTGGCTCTTGTCTTTCACTTGCATGGCCAACCCGCACTGACGAGCAGCATCAACAAATTTGAGCAGAATAAGACGCGAAAAATGCAGTAATGAGATATAATCATGCTTGCTGAGCTCGCCCGAGCACTAATGGTATTGAACACCCAGTCTCCCACTTGATAAACCCCTCCCCGATATCCCATGGTGCTTGTCATTTCCCTTGGCCTTACCAGATGATTCAACGGAATTGTGCACGCAAGTGCAGCTCACTCTCTCGGTGGCCCTTCTTCTAGATGCGCCGCACCACACCACTACCATACTGTCGTTGTCGGTGGCACTCTCCTCTTCTCCCTTATTGCTAGGCTCGAAGTCCTCATTTCTGTCCTAAAGCTGGCCCGCAATATCAAATCCGATTGGAATTTCTGGGTCGGTACCCAATTCTGCCCAGACGGCGTCGTAGCGGATTCTGTTGTCCGGTATCAGAAGAACCTCCCTTGCCTTTTCAAGGTCGCCCAATTCTTGCTCGTGAATTGAACTATCTTAAGAGACCCATCACATACGAGATTGCAATTCTACCCCGTAGCCGCGTACTTCCCATGGGCACCTCAACCATGAAACCAGCTTCCCAGCGGCAGTCACTCCCACATATCAACCACTCAATCCATTGTCATCAATATGCGTCCCTCTTGTTCCTGCTCCAGGTCCCTCAACAGTAGCGGTTTGGCGTCGCGTCCCAAGCTCAGGCCCCACCTACTCCAGATAGACAGAGAACATGGTATATAATGGAAAGCAACCTGTAGATGCACGTAAGTAATTTCACTTTGAAGAATGCACAATCAGTTTACTACTATCACAGGCGCTCTCGTCAAGTATGATGAAATCGCCGTAGTTGCCAGCTACATAGTATGAAAGGCGTCGAATCCAGCTCACAAACGGACAATGCAGAAGCGGCGAAATGTTTCGGAATCGTGTATTACATCTTCCGAACACATGTTAAGAGGGTTTCGATCGCTGCACAACAACGATTCGTTATTTTCGCGCTTGGGAAAAAATGGTTACATAGAGGGCATGACCGTGCTGGGGCAACATCGAATGTTGGAACGCAATAACAACCGCGAAAATCTCCAGGAGCTTAGAAATACTTCCCATAAGGATTATTAGTAATCCACGTCTAGAAAATCATTGATGCTCGGCATCAAAATTCATCTCACGCCAGGGCTATAGACATTCAAGTTTTGCTAGAACTTGGAACTTGATTGCACTCTTGTCAACTGCGCGAAACTTTGCGAAAACATGTAGTAATATTGAAATGAGATGCGTTATACATCTATCATGATTTCGCAGATAGAGTAATAATTTGGTCGATGCTATGCACAATCAGATTACTTCGGGTGACGCTGGTGCTGTGCTCGACGCGAACAGCAGCAACCACAATGCGAAATAGTGCGAAATGAAGCGAAATTACTGTTAGCGACTAGTAATCTACGTAAGAATACGTTTTTCCGCGTCTAGTATTACCTGCGCCAATTATCGGGACGGGAGTGGCGCAGCGAAAACTCAATACACTAAAAAACATCGCTGCATCCATTTCCAAATCTGCACAAAGTCTCCAGGGCTAGCGAAATCATTTGAAATTGGTATTACTACAATATTTTCAAGATTTGAACCTAACGGGATAGAGAATTTAGTTTTGTTCTAGGTGTAAAGACATTGTGCGTTGTGATAGAGTGTTACTCGTGAGAACTTCCAGGCCTGCACAAACCACGTAAGACCCACGAAATCGTTCGAAAATACAATTATTCTAATTTTACAATATCCAAATATATCTGATATATAATAAATTGTTTTTGTGCTGGGTATAAAAAGGTTGTACATTGCACGAAAATATCATTTATAATGACTTCGAACTTCCAGGCCTGCATAAATCACTTAGGACTGCGAAATCGCTCGAAAACATAATCATTATAATTATCCAGTATGTAAGTGTACTTAACATACAGAAAGGTATTTTTGTTCCGGGTATAGATATATTGTGGGTTGTGACGAAATATTATTCGTGAGAATTTCGAATTTTTGAGCCTGCACAAACTATGTAGGACTAGCGAAATCGCTCAGAAATATGATCATTGTGATTTTGCAATATTTGATACGCAGAGAGTTGTTTTTGTTCTGTATATAGACGTGTTGTGCGTTGTGGCAAGATGTCACCTTATGAAGACCGGCTGGATTTCCAAGACTGCGCAAACCGTAGCCTCTCAGCGAAATCATTCGAAAATGATATTGCAGCAGTATCCAGACCTTTGATCATCGAGAAAAACCAGACCACTCGATTGTTCTAAAGATTTGGCACGTAACACTGAATTACCGCTCGCTTCGGGTGTGTGTGTGAGTTTCCGAAACTGCTCAAAGTATCGGACTACTGCGAAATCACTCTCGCAGGCGCTTGTGGAGTAAAGGTCCCGCTACGTATCCATTACACCAATGTCTTCCGTATCCCGCCCTAGTGCACGGATTTCTCGTGTCCGCCTTCAACAGCTCAGCCATGCCGCCATCGTATGTTCCATTTAAAAGCACTCGATTCAAGTCACGCTCTCGGGACTGGCCGGATGTAAAGCCAACAATGTCACAGCCTGTCGACAGTTCAGCCACAAAGCTCGTCTCTCACGCCTCAGAACAAATCAACTTCTCTACTAGACTCATATAATGAAGACACTGCTTCGGATAGCGGGGAGTAAAGCAGCGCTGACGATTCTGAGGATGCGTCGCCTGCCCGATCTCGCCGACCTTGCGCATTGACGCCAGGAATACAAAACACAGCATCTTGAAACACAGGTTTCCAATATGGCAAAGTTCGGGGGACAGTTGTCTTCTCTGATGTATAGGCAGCAAGAATATGACGACTAGCTCTCCAGAATTACGAGTCTCGAATCAGATTTACATCTTCTTAGTGTACTCAGGTTCAACACCCGTCCCTTGGGCTGGCAGTACAAACCGCCTCTAACAATGCCACAAAAGACCAAATCATTGTCGAGGAATTGATCCAAGAGTTCTGTATACTTTGTAATGGTCTCATGCAAGATATACCATTTGGCTACCAAGGTGAAATACATGAATATACATTTGTCTCATGGAAAGCTCAAGCTCTAACACTTCCTACGATTAAACCATTCCCAAAGACCTAAATATGGTACCCAACCACTCTTGCCGGCGAATATGTTAAACATGCTTTCAACTTGTTTTAGAACCAAACCCCCATGTACAGCTCATACTCGAAGACATCGCCTCACCGGCAACATTCTACTCTCCTCCGACTTACGATGTAGTCTTCCATATTCCTTGCTTAACCCTGAACCATCGCGTAATATCACTAAACCTAGCTAGGTAAGTTCATGTAGGCCCTCGTAAAGAGGATCTTGAGCACCAAACTAGCATTCATAGGCGTATCTCGAGCCGCATTGATGATGCTGGTGTATTCAACAATAGAGTGTTCGTCAAAACCGCACACATATCACTTGCCGCAGAAGCTCGCCGGGCATATTAAATCAGTGGCTCTAGGGCACCACAAGATTGATCGGACGTACCTCTACTGCATTCGTTACATGGGTTCAACTCATAACACCGGCCACATCACTTCCCCATGACTCTTTCGGCACCGCGGAAACCCGGATATTCGAAAGGGTAGTCCACCACCTTCTCGAAATACAGCAACGTCAGTCAATTTCAGTAAGCAGATATGCGCCAAAACCTCCCCAAATTTGACTTCGAAGACTTATCAGTTGTACAGTGGAATCTCTAGGCTATGGTGGCAGAGTATGGTCGCATTATGATCGAAAAGGTCTTCCGGGGTTTATCATACAAGCCCTCCTCATCCTCATTGCGCCGGCTCTCTTTGCAGCATCCATATATATGGTCCTCGGACGTATCATTGCCCAGCTCGACGGCGAACGACACTCCTTAATCCATCTGAAATGGCTCACCAATGTCTTTGTCATCGGTGACTGTGTCTCCTTCTTCGTCCAAACAATGGGTGGTGGGATTCAAGCCGCTGGGAGTCTACAATTAGTGCATATTGGAGAGAAGATTATTGTGGCCGGCCTTTTCATCCAGATCTTCTTTTTTGGGTTCTTCGTCATTGCCGCTGTTACCTTCCATGTTCGCATTCTACGCAGTCCAACAGCCTTATCCTCGTCGCATGGAATCCGTTGGCGCAGTAATCTTGGGGTACTTTACCTCTCGAGTGGAATCATCCTGGTACGAAGTATCTTTCGAATTGTTGAGTATCTCATGGGGAGTTCTGGCTTTCTACTTGAGCACGAGTATATGCATTACATATTCGACACCCTTTTGATGCTTGCAGTTGTCTCAATTTTCGTTTGGAGACACCCAGCAAAGGCGCTTCCACGGTCGCCGAGGAAATGATCAAGGGGCACTTCCGATCAGGAGTTGCCAACGTTGAAGAGAAATAGATGGCAAAGTCCGTTGTTTTTAAGAGGAAGGGCGGACCTGAAATTTCTGATAATGACTACTAGTACATCCTAGTTTGCAATCTTTTTCCAATCATATTTTTGTGTCTACTTCACCGTGTCAAATTACCTCTCTGATCTACTGATGCCCTTCAGAAGACTTCCATTGTAAATCGTGCTGCACAGGATCATTTGGTACAGCACCCATCTGCAAACCTCTGCCGGAAACGACCGCCCGGTGTCTGCTCCGTATATGCAACTCTGGAACCGCAATCCCCAACATCCAATCCCTAACACAAGTTTGCTCTTTAATCATGAGCCAAATTGCCATTTGGAAGAAAATGTGATATGCATGCGGTTTAGGAGAGCCTGAAATATCGTGTTAATGTACAAGATACTCCGTCAGGACAAGAGGGCGCTTGAATTCGCTTAGAACAAGGTCCTGCAATGGCCATGCAATCCAGCTCTCCCAGTCCGTACCTAGGTTTCGGTGGATGTTCTCCAGTAGATGCCTACTCATACCATGAATCCACCAGAAATTGTTCACCGTATTAAGTAAGAGACAATAATGTGCGAGAAGAACAAGAGCCTCTGGTTGCCGCCTTTTCACCATTTCAATATAAGCCTCCGGTACTTGCACAGGCCACGAAAATGTTGCTGAAATCGCACAGATTTTCGTTTCAAAGTATGGCATCAGCCCATATACTTGTCGTAGCAAAGTGAGAGCCTCATCCAGCGCTTCCACCTCCTCGGCACTCAAATGCGTATGTGGCGAGTCCCAGAGTCGCATCAGGTCCAAAAATCTTCCATCGTCTTTGGGGCTCACCTGAGCGGGTGGCTCGTCGGCTCCATCCCAGAGTTTCAAGAGTGTTTGCAACGGACCCTTCTCCATATCGTTCCAGAAAGTTTTGAGCAGTTCCTTTGCACCACGCAGGAGTTGAACCCATTCAACGGTACCACCATCTTGCTCTAGTCTTGATGTATTTGTGAAAAAAAGGTCCCCAGCCCCATCGGAAGAAGCCCACGCATAAATGACGAGGAAGGAGGAGAATGCAAAACATGCATCGCAATTCTGCGCTGTGATGTTCAACAAGACCGACCGGAATAATGCCAAAGCGTTCTGGTGATGAGATGCAGCTTCTGCCAATAGATTGTTCTTAAGAGCAGGTTGCAAACGTGCGAATTGTAACGCGGCAATTGCCAGAAGTCCATGGAGGAGGAACTGGTGTGAGAAGGCAATCTGAGGCACGACAAACGACCATATTCGCTGCCGCTGAGGTAGTGTGTATAGCGTGAGACTGGTGGTTGTTGTGTAAAAGTGTAATAGTTTAAGAGTATCGATGTCAAAGTCTGGACGCGCAGCCCTGTGCGGCAGAGCTGAATGAGTGAGGAGAGGAGGGCTAACTGTGTTGCTGACGAGGCTTCGTCCTCGAATGCGCGATGGCTCAAACACTAGAGCATACGAGCATTCGGAGGAATATCTCAGACAACGACCACAAGAAGGCCTGGATTCATCGCACTAAAACCCCATCCGGTCTCATCAGAAAATTATCTCAGGCCACAGCGGACAAAGAAAGCACATACTTTGAGTTTCTTCTCCTTGCATCGCAGGCACCCATTTCTCGACTTCTCATGTGGTTTCCTGCGCCCTGCCATTGAGTGATTTAATGACGTAATTCCTCTTCGAAAAACTCAAACTCGGGTGTATTCGATATCTCGACCGAGGGACGAAGGCACGTCAAGATACGCAATTATTCGCTTTCGTAAGTCGTATAGCAGGCAGAAAAAAAATCGAGCTGGTTTTAAAGGTGATCTGGAACGCACTAGGAGCTAGCGCGAGATCTCTCGGACTCGTATTCCGTATTCCGTATCATGACGTAAGTCTCGTATGCATTGAATTTAGCGTGTTTTATTATTAGTACCTCCCTAGCAAACCCTCAAGGCAGTTTTTCCGGCGAACGACTTTAGCACCGGATGCGAAGTCACATGCGATAGTTGGTGCTGGAAGTTCAAGCCTGAGACAGAATTTCCCAACGATTTTCTACCTATCCCTAATCATCAATTAAGTACCGAGCCTTCCGAGTTCACTGGCGGATTACCTTGATGTCGTGATTCACAAATCCCGTTAAATGGGTGAAGCTTTTTAAAGACTTGGTTGAATTGAAATTCCAACACTTTAATGTGATCTGCAATGCAAGTGGAGATACGGTACAAAAAATGCATAATGGCTATCATATAGAAAAACGGGAAGCGGATTTTAGACCTAATGTAAACGAAATTTCAACCTCCCACAACACCTGATGTACAGCTCCGTGATGATCATAGTGTATGTCCTGCCCATTGACAAATGACCGTCACAATAATCGGCCGCTTTCCAGACCAGCTCTGTTATCTCTCTTGCTAACTTCCACCAGCCTTCAATCGATCTAATTCCTCCCCACCAGTCATCAACCCGAGCTTGGTAAAGTCACCTGGGTGCCTCCAATTGAAGAGAAACATAGCGGCCAACATTAAGCATCCGTCGAAAATGTAAACATAGGCCTCGTGTCTCAGCAACGAGCCCGCGTTGCCCTGCAAGTATTCAACAACCCTGAATACACTACGCACCATGATTAATGCAGAGGTCATGTAAAGCATATTCATGAATCTTTCCCAAGACAGTGAGATTGGCGAGAAGAGGGTCGTTGTCGGCGAGGCCAGTTTCTTAAATCGGTAATGGAAAGTCGTCGCTGTGATGAGGAAGAAAGAGAAGAATAGTAGCTGGACAAATAGACCGACTACAACAATGCGTTCCCCAAGGTGAAGCATGTTCAAAGTCCCACCAGACATCAAGCCACCACCGCCTGCCTGCAGGAGGAATGAGATAACATCGCCGCAAACAAAGATCTTAGTCAACCATTTTTCCCGGATCAGCGAATAGCGTTCGCCCTGTACAATGATAATTATCCGTCCTAACACCATGTAGATCGAAGCGGCGAATAGACTGGGGGCGACGAGTAGACAAAGTGTCTGTATGAGATATGGACCAAGTGCCCATTGGTCGTCAGCAGATTTTGCGCGCCCGATGTACCCCAAGATTTCGACTGTGCCAAGTTAGGACGGAGGAGACGAGATGCGAGAGAAAGACTTACGACAACCACCAATGATAAAAGGTGTGAAGTACCACACCCTTTTCGCGAACATTTGGTAAACATGGAGGAGTGTAGTGCATATGAACGCAATGGCGAAGACAATTGCAGCGGTTTTCGAAGGCGTATATCTGTAGAATACAAAGGCGTTAGGGTCGTCCAGTGACGGATGGGTTACGTTGGACATTGTTGCGGATAGAGCTCTGGATGCTCTGAAGTAAAGCTGCTGCGTGGGACTCGTGAAAGACAAACTATTCTTGATTGTAACGCCAAAGCAAGAAGAAGAAAAGGAGCGTGGGCGCTCCTTAGTTAGCAAACTGGCAAACGCGGAGAGTGAGAGTGAAATGAAAGGAGGCTGAAGCAGAAGCAGAGTATGAAAACTGCTGTCTGTCTAGGGTCTCCAGATATTTAAGGTATTATTTACGGCCATTGCCATTCCGGTTGCTGGACCGTCTGTCGTTAGCGGTCTCGTTCCTCGTACTATCCGGCTGTCTGTACGGATACGGCGGTTTGAGGGTAGTGGGGCCCAGGCATAGCCCGTTGGAGCGCCGCGAGGCCGCACCGAAGCAAACAAGCTCATGCTGGCTGGAGAGACGAGACAGACTGATTTCACCGAATGGCATTATTGGAAAGCGGGACACACTGCCACGTCGAGGGAGGTGAGATGATGCACAACGGGATGTTTCGAATCTGTCGCTTCGTCTCGTCTTGTGCCTTTCTTCATGCTCTGGTCCGCACTCGCTATGCCTTACCTATCGTCTTCCTCTGTACTGTACGATATACTCGATACAATATTATATCACCCTTCATGATCCAGTCCAGCCCTGTTCACATCCATCCTTCACAAGACTGCTTTCTCTCTGTACCACAGTTATCCCTCTATTTGTCCATCTATCTATTCCGCCTTCGTCTCTCTCTCCATCGGTCAAGCTATACTGTACTCTATCCCACGTCGCCCCTCTCCGCGGCCATTGCAACCTCATACTTCACGGCATTGTTCGATCTCGGGCAGCCAACTGGCCAACTGAGAGATCTCCCGCGGACGTGAACGATGGGCAACCATCGAAGCCAGGCACTTTCCCACGAGCAGCCGGACGAGCCATCCCCTCGGTATACGCTCGCCTTCTCAGGAGAGCAATTGGACACCTCGGCGACCGCGAATGGTAATGTTGCATTGCTCCTGAGCCGTATAGCATATTGAGCGAGCGGTCGGCTAATCCTAGGCAGACAATGCCCGTGTCGACGTCACCTTTGATGTTAAATCCAACTTCGTCCTCCCAGAGCTTCCTGCGCAGAGCTCCGATGCCGGAGGCGAACGAGAACGGGAACCACGGCAGCGATACACGAGAGTCCCTCCGCTCAATATCGTGATACAAATCGTTGGCAGCAGAGGTAAAGGGACACTTCTCCATGGAGTGGTGATCACGACGACGGCACCAGAAGGCTGACTGACATTTGTTTGATTGTAGGCGACATTCAGCCTTTCATCGCGTTAGGTCAAGAACTGCGGACGTATGGCCACCGGGTGCGCCTCGCTACCCACGATGTGTTCAAAGACTTTGTAGGAGAATCCAATCTGGAGTTCTATCCCATTGGAGGGGATCCTTCCGATCTCATGGCCGTAAGTCGAGACTTTCCATGGGATTCGGGATATGCTGAACCTGACAGTATATGGTGAAAAATCCGGGAGTGATGCCAACACTCTCTACACTCAGAGCAGGTGATATTGGAAGGAAACGCGAGATGGTGGCTGAGATGCTAGAAGGTTTTTGGCAGTCTTGCATCGCTCCTGCCCCAGACACCGGTGTGCCTTTCGTGGCGGAAGCCATTATTGCGAATCCTCCAGGGTTTGCCCATGTGCATTGTGCCCAAGCTCTTGGGGTCCCCTTGCACATGATGTTCACCATGCCATGGACTCCGACACGGTCTTTTCCTCATCCTTTAGCAAATATCCAACGATCTAACGTCGATCCACGAACGAGCAATTATCTCTCGTATGGGATGATAGAACTAATGACTTGGCAAGGGTTTGTATCAATCCAAACCTAAAAATGACACAGAAGAGCTAACAGCACGAATTTACAGTCTGGGAGACATTATTAACAAATGGCGAGAAAGGACGCTTTGTCTGGAAGCTATCCCGGGGATAGTAGCCACAAGCATTTTGGAGTACCTAGAAGTGCCCTTCACATACTGCTGGTCCCCAGCGCTTGTACCAAAACCGGAAGACTGGCCATCGTACCTTGGTGGGCTCACCTATGTCCAAGCTTCATTTCCATGTGGCATTTCCACAGGACATGCAAAATTTGTACTAAACTGGCTTCAGATGTCTGTGGATTCTTCTTTCGCGAGGAACCAAAATATACTCCACCGCCCGAGATTGTTGCTTTCCTACGAGCGGGGCCTCCGCCTGTATACATCGGATTCGGCAGCATCGTGATGGATGATCCAGCAAAAATGACCGAGTTGATCATATCAACAACGCGAGCATGCGGTGTCGGGGCCATCGTCTCGAGAGGGTGGAGCAAACTGGGTGAGGGGCGGGAGGTGGACGACAATGTCATTTTCATTGGAGATTGTCCTCATGGTAAGAACTATATTGCACATATGTAGTCAGTTCTGAGAGCTCACAAAGGGTTCTAGAATGGCTGTTCAAAAACGTAGCGGCTGTGATACACCATGGAGGAGCCGGGACCACAGCTTGCGGTCTGCTCAACGGATGTCCTACCGGAATTGTGCCCTTCTTTGGAGAGTATATATACAAGTGTTCAACACGAATACCGGGAAGAAAATTGCTAAAATATGTACAGCCAACCATTCTGGGGCGAAATGGTAGCAGCAGCAGGCGCTGGACCACGTCCCATCAACCGTAAGACACTGAATGAAGGAAATTTTACGGCAGCGATCCGACTTCTTTTATCTCCTGCCACAAAGAAAGCTGCCGAGGCAATCTCCAACAAAATGCGCTCCGAGAATGGAGTCAAACGTGCGGTAGCATCATTCCACCGTAACCTTCCAGACCAGGGACTTACGTGTGATCTACTCCCCCATGAGTGCGCCGCGTGGATATATGATCCAAAAGCAGACAAAATCTCGAAGCAGAGGGGAAAGGAGAGAGAAAACAAGAAGTCGAAAATGCAAAGGAACCACGATAAGTCGAACAAGTCGAAGAAAGGCCGAGATATATTGAAACTCTCTGCTAAAGCTGTTACGATCCTCACCGAACACGATCAGATCGATCTAAAGTGTCTCAAGCGGTAAGTTTGCTCAAATATATCCTCTATTTCCCGCCGATATAGAACCAGAAACACAGCTCCAGATGCTAAACTCTGTTCTCTTACACAGCAATCAAAGTAGCCCGATAATCATTGAGAATGAGCGCTGGGATCCCCTAACTGCCACATCATCCGCTGTGATTAGCTCCCTGGTCGATTTTTCGATGGGATTCAGTGATGTCGTCTCATCTGGCGTTAAAGTAGTCAAGCGAACAGGCGGCAATGGAGTTGATGAGGAAGGAGGCAAACCTGCTAAAAGTACGACTGGACTAGGTAGCGACGCCAGCTATGGGGCTTCTAAAATGGCCACGAGTATCTTCAAGGGCACGCTAGTCGACTTTCCAGTCGCTTTGACAGATGGTTTGAATAATGTGCCTGCATTGTATGGCGAGAAGGTCCGGAAGAGGAAGCCGATTGACGGATTCAAAAGTGGCAGTATTGAAGCTGGAAAGGTATGTTTCCTGGAGAATCACCTTCATCTATTGTGCCATATTTCTCATTCAATACTGCACGCATCTTTTCCTTTTTCCCTGGAATTGAGGATCAGAGCCTTTTGACTGACCATAATGCAGACCTTCGCCTACGGCTTCCTCGATCCCATATGGTGCCTCTTCAAACAGCCCGCCGTAGGTCTTGTGAAAGGAGGACCTCTGGGCCTCGTGACAGGTCTAGGAAAGGCTGGAATGGGACTTGTCGTCAAGCCAGGTGCCGGTATGTTCCAGCCTCCCCCCCCCGCCTCTTTCCTGCAATCACAATACTCTCAGCTAACCCCTGCTTCACAGCCATGTTCGGCCTCGTTGCCTACCCCGCCCTCGGTATCTACAAAAGCATTGTTGCAGGCCACATGACGCAGACTGAACGTAACATCTTGACTGCTCGCCTTGCTCACGATACATATTTTGCGAAGCTGGTACCAGTGGATGAGGAAGAGTCTGAGCAGGTTTTGTATGCTATCCAGGCGAGGTGATGTATGGAGGGAGGGAAGGACAATTAGAGATCTCAGAAATTTATTCGAAATCCTATTAAATAAAAGGTCATTTTTATTATATGTACGAGTATTTTAGCTATAGATTTCGGTATTAAACCGCGTCCTTGTAATAGTATCCAGACACAATCCATCGACCCCACCTCCCTCCCCCAGCATGCATCCCAGTCCTTCGCGAAGAAAGCAAACTTTGCACTCACCTTCTCCTCTGACCACCCGACTGTTGCAACGGCTATTGATCCTGTGCATAAAGCAAACCCAGACATGGCTCTTAGCCAGATGACGAACGCTTATACGAGCACAGTGCCGCTGGTTTGCTGTCTGGAGGTCAAGGAACAAGGAGGGGGTTATAACGAGGCAATTATACAGCTAGGAATTTGGTGTGCCGCAGGGTTAGAGCGGCTGCGTGGGTTGTAGACACTTGGTCGAAGTGATTGTAGAAGAGATCTTGAGGAGGAGTTGCCCCCATTTTTGGGCTAGATGGTTGTAGATCATGATTGAAAACTTCATATTTCGTAGAAGGATGCGGGTGGGAATGTGGTGAGTTTCGCTTTACCTCCGCTCCGCGTGCCCTCATCTCATCATGCGATTTTGGGCGGCAAAACCATATGGTGAAAGCAATTTGAATATGGGGTACTTCGAAAAGCGGCTACAAAATATATATCATGTGAGGCAAGGATGACAATCATCCCAAGGTGTTGCTACGTGGTTATAGCCTAGTGGATTTTCTTCTCAAGTCATTTTGCCCGATTTCTGCTTGTATTTAAAAGAGACTCAAGGATGAGGTAGCAAGCTGCATATTCAGAGCCGTATGCTTAAATGTCTACCCTAAGCAGAAAATATAGATTTGTATTAAATAATAAATTTTAATATTATTTTTTATATAAACTTTAATAATATTATTAGCTTACTATAAAAAATTAATATAATACAAAAATTTATATTATAATATACATAATATATGTAAGATTGACTGACTCGGTTTGGGAAGAGCACCGCACAATGAAAGAGGCTCATGTTGCGCAGTAGGTGGTGGGAATGCTTTGTGAAAGTGGCTGCTGGAAGGCCGTATACTTTGTTGCGGTGGAACGATATACGCGTTCGGGAGTTGATTTATATTTTACCTAATCTGGTTAACTGATGAGAGTGGGTACAAGGCATGTTTCACTTTTAATGATTGGATTGCGTGCGACCACTATTTTCCGAAGTACGTTTTATGAATTCCTGATGACTTCATTTATTGCTCCAATTCGGGAAAAGCGAGGAAGGGGTGTTGCTAGTGTCCCTCGCTTTATGGTGTTATTGGCATGAGATAGGATCTGTGCTAAACAGGCTTGGTGCCGAGTTATATACCGCACTAGGCATCTACAAAAGCATGGTTGTGGCGTCCATGCTTGCAGCGCAACGCAGCATCCTTGCTGCGAGACTTGCTTATGATGCTTATTTTGCAAAGCTGGATTCTGTGCAAAATGATGAGGTTAATGCGGTGATAGCGGTTTTTAGTAAGGTGAAGTGATTTCGTTGCACGTGTTGCAAATGTGTAAAGTGGTGTTGTCTTTTTTTATGATGAAATTGGAAATTGGAATTGAGTAGTTGGTGTGTGAAATGGAAATTTTTTTTTTTTGGG